>Ga0256791_1000007_pt1 | contig 216312 bp, 224 predicted proteins | sample MC6MC0942MT_FD_190188 | JGI IMG/M metagenome (GOLD analysis project Ga0256791, IMG submission 190188) | Metatranscriptome of enriched soil aggregate microbial communities from Iowa State University, Ames, United States - MC6-MC0942-MT... | ecosystem: Environmental > Terrestrial > Soil >...
GATAAGAGAAAAACATAACTCTTTATTAACCAATGCTTCACGCATCGAGATCATAGTCTTACAGCAGACAGCCACTCCGTGGATCAGGCTTATAAAAGCCCGATTTGAACAATATTTTGCCTGCAAACAGGCACTCTATTCTCGTTAGATCATGTGTAAGAAAAATATAGATATGCCATTAAAGCAAAGAGCGCTCTTTTCGGGCGGTTTGATTATTGCTGCCTCGCTTCTTGCAGGGCAAATGGGGGCTGCATATGCCCAATCATCTTTGCCAACGGAGGTTCCCACGCCGCTGGCACGCCCCTTTGCGTCAACCGCTACACATGAATCGCCAATCAATCTGGTTACCCCTAAGCCTCGTCCTGCTGCGGCACCAGACCCGGTTATTACCTCCTCCTTTAGTCGCGTAGAAAACCCTGCAGCAATTGGCGGAACGCTAAAAAGCGGTCTCGATGCGCTTTATTCCCGGGACATTACGGGGGCAATTGCCTACCGCAATGGAATGCCCAAGGGCTCGCTTGATCGCCAGATTCTGACATGGTCGATCGCGACATCCGGATTGGACGGCGTTCCTAGCGCTGAGATCGCAATGGCAGCATCAGAGTTGCCAGGCTGGCCAGGCATGTCGGCCTTACGCCGTAACTCAGAACGCGCACTTGCAAAAGAAAACACTTCGGCTTCAACGGTCATTGCGACATTTGGTACAACACGTCCTCAGACAACTGAGGGCATGATTGTTCTTGCACGCGCCTATGTAGCTAGCGGAAACAGTACCAAGGCGCGCCAGTTGCTAGCGCCATGGTGGGCAACAGAGCGTCTTTCTGCAGATGATGAAGCGAAAATTCTGAAGGAATTTGGCAGCGTTCTGAGCCGAGACGACCATCAGCGTCGTCTTCTGCGCTCGCTTTATAATGATCGCATGCAGTCGGCCAAGCTTCTATCTGGCCCCGCACAGGCGCAATCACTTTATAACGCTTACGCAGCGCTTGCGCAAAAATCGCCGAATACGGCAAAAGCCATCGCCGATGTTGATCGTTCTTGGCACTCAAACCCTGCCTATATGTTCCTGCAGATTCGTTTTCTGCGGCGTGCAGATCGCTTTAGCGAAGCAACAGACCTGATGCTGAAAGCGCCAAAAGATGCCGCATCGCTCGTTGATCCAGACGCGTGGTGGGTAGAGCGACGCATTTTATCGCGCGAACTTCTTGATATTAACAAGCCTCAGCTCGCCTATCGACTTGCAGCTGCACATGCTGCCGAATCGCCCACGATGGCAGCCGAAGCTGAGTTTCATGCGGGTTGGTATGCATTGCGTGCACTCAAGCAGCCAAAGCTTGCGGCCCCGCATTTTGCCAAGATTGCAGAGATTTCATCCCGTCCAATTTCCGCCTCCCGTGCCTATTACTGGTTGGGTCGCGCATCAGAAGCTGGAGCTGGCGGCGATGCACAGGGCTATTACCGACGTTCGGCACATTTCGGCACCACGTTCTATGGTCAGCTTTCCGCTGCAAAGCTCAATGAGAAGGCGCCTGAGCTTGCATATCCGAGACCAACAGATGCCGAGCGTGTGCGTTTCTCTGGTCGCCCTGCTGTGCAGGCGATCAAGCGTCTTGAGCAGATTGGTTATGGAAATCGCGCAACCTCACTTTATACGCAGCTCTCACAAGAGCTCGGTAGCGTTGGTGAACTCGCCCTTCTCGCTGTGATGGCAGAGAAAAACGAGAACCATTATCTGGCTCTGCGTGTTGGTAAAGCTGCTGCATTCCGTGGATTGGATGTCGGTGCGCTATCGCATCCGATTGGCGCCATTCCAGCACATGCAAATATCAGCGGCTCTGGCAAAGCGCTTGCCTATGCGATCGCGCGTCAGGAAAGCGAATTCAACATCAGTGCAGTTTCGAAAGCTGGCGCGCGCGGTCTGTTACAATTGATGCCAGAAACGGCGAGAAGCGTTGCGACACGCAATGGGATGGCTTTCTCTGCACCGAAGCTCACAACCGACGCCGCTTATAATGCGACACTGGGCGCGCATTTTCTTGGCGAACAGCTCGACCGGTTCAACGGATCCTATGTGCTGACTTTTGCCGGTTATAATGCTGGCCCTCGTCGTGCATCCGATTGGGTTGCAAAATATGGCGATCCGCGCGGTAAACCGATTGAAGAAGTTGTCGATTGGATCGAGCGAATTCCGTTTTCCGAAACGCGAAACTATGTGCAGCGTGTGATGGAAAACTATGAGGTTTATAAAGCTCGCCTCACCGGCAGCGCCGATATCCGAACTGACCTGATTTATGGCCGACGTTGAGTCGGCCTAGTCGGAAAGTTTAGATTTCCAATCTCAAGCCTGTGTCTTCTTTGTACGCGGCGCAGCCTTGGGTTTTGGGGCAGCTTTCTTTGCCTTAGAGCCTCGCTTGGACGTGCCACTTGGGGATGTTTCAACAAGTTTCCCCGCTTGAGCGATCCAACCTTCACGCGAAACGCGTCCGGCGAAACCAATGCGGCGTTCGATCCAAGCTGCTTCATCAGTGCTCCACTGTGCGATTTGCGCATAATGAAACACCCCAAGCTGCTGAAGCATTCCTTCTACGGCTTTCCCAACTCCGTTAATTGCCGTCAGATTATCCGGCTTTCCACGTATTGGTGCATCCAGCAATTCTGGACGATCAGGGTCTTCGACGACCGCAACAGCTTCTTCAACTAAGGCTTGTTCGTCGGCAACAACGCTTTCTGCTTCAGGCGGAGTGACTTCTTCTTCTGAGGCGTTTGTTGCCTGTGCCTCAGCTTCAATAACCGGCTCGGTTTCCTGCCCGCCAACTACTTCAGCTTCTGACGGCGCAAGTGGCTCAGGCTTTTCATCGATTGCTGGCGAAGAGAGAGCCGCCGCTATGATCGTATCTTCCTTATCATTAGCCGTGCTTTTCTTGTCTCTAAAGAGACGTCCCAAAACGCAGCCAATCACAAAGGCAACGGCAATTAGAATCGCCAGTTGGATGATCAACATCGGCATATATAGGTTCCCTCATACTCTACGCATCTGCGCGTGACCCCAGTCACTGCAGTCAATCAAAAATACCCCGCACAAATCGGCCATTCATTCCCTTGCCGCCCTATTCTGTGACCAGTCACTTTGCAGCGGTCAACCATCCCACTGCAATACCTATCACAAGCGACAACAAGAGAACCGGCCAGAACATTCCCGCAAGATAAAGCATCCAAATTCCGCCTATCATCCAATCCGAAGCACCCCTTCGATATACATAGGAAAGGGAGCGAAAGGCCTTGTGTCAATTGGGATCTTCTAAGAAACAGGGGAAGAAAGCCGCTAGACGTAAAAAGATATCAAGGCCGAGCAATTTCCGAACTCGATAGCTTCAAACCGAGCGGCAGAGGGGCTTTCAATAGAGCGGTCAACTCGTCATAGGCTGCGTCATTCAGTGCGTGCCCCTTGATCGTTATTGTACCGTCCGAGATTTCAATATCGGATCCAGCCATTTTCTTCGCGAGATCAATAGCTAAAAGTACGCGATCTTGAAACTCAGGTGGAGCCCCTCGCGCTAACGCCATCTGATCGTCGACGAGATTGGTATCGCCGGCCGACTCTGCTGCACTCATTATAGAATCACGCATTCCATTATCTGGAATGAAGCCCGACAGAACTATGCCTTCATTGTTTTTAGTAAGTTTAAATACATAAGGACTGGCTTCTTGGAGAACCGTCGTGAGATCGGAGAGATCACCAATACCATCGACTTCCTGCAGAGCCTTAACGGCAAGCTGTTGGGATTCCGGGTCTGGAGCCATACCCTTCAGTACAACATCACGACCATCAACATCAAAACCTGTCCAGGCATAGGGTGAAAGCGCGTGCCCCGTACGTTCGGCAATGTCAGTTTCGACCCGTTCGGCGCCGAACCAAAGTGCGAGCGATGTGAGCGCCGCTGTCCATGTTACGCCTGGCCAAAACCATTTCATCATATGCCCATTACTCCGCAGCCAATTCTATCGTTACCGACTAACTCCAGAGAGACTGCCAAGCGCAAAAAAGCAAGACATATGCCGCACTTTAGAAATGAACATAACAAAAAACCCGGCAGCTAAGCTGCCGGGTTTCCTGTAACCAATCCGTAAGGATTAGAACGAACGCTGGAAGCGGACCATACCCTGCCAAGCGTCGTCACCCTTAAGTTCGGAACGACGGTCGTCCCACTTGGTGTACGAAACTTCTGGAGTGATGGTGAAGCCTGGAACCAGTTCGTAAGCTACGTTTGCAGTAGCTGCGAAGGTCTTTGCGTCTTCATAAGCGAGCTGTACGTTGAAGGTAGCCTTTTCGGTTGCCTTGAACTTTGCGCCGCCCCAAACAGCCCAATCGCCACCCCAGGTGCCGTAGAAGCTGTCGATTGCACGAACGCCGTACCAGCTGTTTGCATCAGCTGCATCGCGGTAGCCAGTGATTGCGTAATGGTCGTTGTTCGACTTGTAGCCGCCCTGTACCCAAACCGAGAACTGGTCGGTTACGTTTACGTCCAAACGAACCTTACCGGCCCATTCTTCGTTAACTGCGTCGTAAGCAGCAACACCAGCGATCGAACCCCAGCCCTGAGCGTACTTCAGGCCACCAACAACATGTGGCGTGTAGTCGTCGATAACGCCGTTGAAGTCGATGTCTTTGTTGTTGCCCTGTTCAACAGCGATAACAGCCGAGAAGCCGTTGCCACCGGTGAAGGTGTAGCTGATTGCGTTGGTGCGGTAGCCGCCAGCGAGGATCACGTCGTCGTTGATTACGTCGCCGAGGTAACCAGTGAAGGTTACGAAGTTCGACTCATCGAGACCAAGACGCAGGCCGCCGAGCTGAATGTATGCATAACGCAGATCGCCGGACGAACCGTTGTCGCCGTTGTTCCAGTCGTAGCGGGTTTCAGCAAACGTCTTCAGGGTGCCGAGTTCGGTTTCCGAAGCGGTCGAGAAACGAAGCGTGAAACGTGCCTTCTGAGCATAGGTGTCACGATCAACGCCTGCACGGGTACGTGCATATACGTCATCACCGCCACCTACGTCGTAACGAACGTAGCCGTGAACGCGCAGGCAGGTTTCGGTGCCTGGGATGTAGAAGTAGCCAGCGCCGTAAGCATCGCAAACGCGGACATATTCAACTGCTTCTGGCTCTGGTGCGACGATTGCGTCGGCAGCCTGAGCGCCGGAAGCTGCAACCAGAGCTGCAGCGGAGCCGAGGAGAAGGCTCTTGATGTTCATTTCTGACCTCCAGTCAAAGTTAAAAATGGGTCTGGGCATTCTGATTTGGCTGAAGGACAACCTGTCCCCATCCCCTGATGAAAAAGTCGCCCCGAAGCGCTCCTTCTTCTGGATGTGAAGATACTCGCCAACTTTTTCGTTTCAACATCGAATATCGCTCCCAAGCTTTGTTGAGCTTCTATGAGGGACGGTTGTTGCAGAAATGACACGAAATTGCCCCCTTTGGAGCCGTGATTTTAGACTTTGTTAACGTATGTAAACGCCGGTTAACCGGTCTTAACGATTGAAAACACGTATTTTTTGAGTCTGGGCTGTGAATAGTGCCGCGAATCCGCTGAATGGATATCCAAATGTGGCTTTAGAAGCAGCTTTGCGGCGATGCGCTGCCGGATAATAGAGAAGAAGTGACGAATCTCTCCATAATAGTGCGCCTCAGAAAGCTGCTTTTCACAGACTTTGAAGCCCACGATTCCGGCTTATTCACATCCCCCTATATATAAAAGTCCAAAATATACTGAGAATTTTGACATTCCGCGCTCAAATCGCTTGAAATGATCAACCGTACCGGCTATCTCGCCCTTACCGGAGAGGTGGCCGAGTGGTCGAAGGCGCTCCCCTGCTAAGGGAGTAGACCTCATAAGGGTCTCGTGGGTTCGAATCCCATCCTCTCCGCCACTATCATCAAGATGATGATTTCCTCCTTAGAGCACCTGTTTCCCCTTCGTTAGGCGCGCAATTTTTGCCACTTTTTGCCACGCAGTAAGTTTTGGCATCGTTGGATGCCAGCACCTGACTTTTTCATGCCTTTGCATTCAAAAAGATCAAGCTATTGAAGTTATGTGCTTTTTTGACTTCTTGTCGATTCTTGACTGGAGGTCAGAAATGAACATCAAGAGCCTTCTTCTCGGCTCCGCTGCAGCTCTCGTTGCAGCTTCCGGCGCTCAGGCAGCAGACGCAATCGTCGCGCCAGAGCCAGAAGCCGTTGAATATGTCCGCGTTTGCGATGCTTACGGCGCTGGCTACTTCTACATCCCAGGCACTGAAACCTGCCTGCGCATCCATGGTTATGTTCGTTATGACGCAGCTGCTGGCCGCGATGCCTACAATGGCTACGACGCAAAAACCTGGAACAAAAACACGCGTTTCACGCTCCGCACGTCGACTGCGACCGAAACCGAACTCGGTACACTCAAGACCTACACTGAAAACCGCTTCAACTTCACGAACGGTGAACAGGGCAGCCACACGCTGAACTTCGCATACATTCAGCTCGGCGGCCTGCGCATGGGTCTCGATGAATCGGCGTTCCACACCTTCACTGGTTACCTCGGCGACATCATAAACGATGACGTGGTTGCTGCTGGCGTCTATCGCACCAACCTGATCAGCTACACCTTCACCGGTGGCAACGGCTTCTCGGCTGTGTTGTCGCTTGAACAGGGTGGCGACGGCTATCAGATCGACGGCGATTTCGATGGCGATGGCGATATTGAAACCGTTGAGTTCTCAAACCGTATTGATGATTACATGCCACACGTTGTTGGTGGTCTGAAGTACGCTCAGGGTTGGGGCTCGATCGCTGGTGTTGCTGCTTACGACGCAAACCTCGAAGAATGGGCCGGCAAGGTTCGTTTGGACGTAAACGTGACCGAACAGTTCTCGGTCTGGGTACAGGGCGGCTATTCTTCGTATGAAGGTAACTACGGCATGTACGGCAACTGGGGCGGCGATTGGGCTGTCTGGGGCGGTGCAAAGTTCAAGGCTACCGACAAGGCAACCTTCAATCTTCAGGGTGCTTACGAAGATTGGGGCAAGACCGCAATCGCAGCAAACGTTGCTTATCAGCTGGTTCCTGGCTTCACCATTACTCCAGAAATCAACTACACCCGTTGGGATAGCGACCATCCAGCTCGTCTGGCTGGCGACATCGCAAACAAGGATGCATTCGGCGGCATCATCCGCTTCCAGCGTTCGTTCTAATCTGAACTATGCTTAAGCATCTGACGCCAACGGGAAACCGTTGGCGTCGTCATTTGGGGAGCGTTCACAAAAGCGTGAACAAAATTCTTTCGAGATGGGGATCTCGACGGAATTTGAAATGGGGGAGTTGCGGGGACGAACAAATTTGGGGGCGAGAGGTTCTATTAGAGGATCAAAACATGTCTCCACATAAAGTTAGCTCACTTATCTTGTACTCGATGAATTATTTCTCTATGCATGTTTCCCATAAAAAAATGGGGGACTTGCTATGATCGTCGTTGGGGGCACGAGGATCGATGGAGGCGAAGCTTATTCGCCGGTCATCGACTACAACCTTGAATACACATCAGTCAGAAGCCAGAATCACAGGCTCGTAGAGCAATTTTCGCTCGCTGAACTGGCTGGAAAGTATATCAACATCCTTTGGGATGACGGCTCACACAAGTATAATGTGAAATCGTTCCTTGGTGAAATTGATGAGATTCTGAAAGGCGTGCGCTTTTCAGGATTTGATCAGGAAATGCTCGACTCCGTCATAGGTTCGCTTCGTGAACGCAGCAACAGCAATGCAACCATCAATAGAAAGATGGCTGCGCTGAGCAAGCTGCTGCGAAAGGCGCATAAGATGGGGGACATCTATAATCTGCCGGAGTTTGTCCGACAGAAAGAGCGTGCAGGACGGATTCGGTTCCTCGAATATGAGGAAGAAAAGCGCTTGTTTGCGGCGGTTAAAGCACGTTGCGAGGACAGTTATCGCCTCAGTATTTTCCTTGTCGATACAGGTTGCCGCTTAGGCGAAGCCATTGGGCTCACCTGGAATGACATTCAGGAACATCGTGTTACGTTCTGGTTGACGAAGTCGAACCGCAGCAGAACGGTTCCGCTTACAAAACGAGCAAGAAAGTCTACGGATATTGCGCATGAGCGGCTTAAAGGCCCCTTCTCCATGCTCAATCAGGTACGTTTCCGCCAGATTTGGAATGATGCCAAAATCGAAGTCGGGCTTGGAACCGATGATCAGGTCGTACCGCATATCCTGCGCCACACCTGCGCGTCTCGCCTTGTTCGAGGTGGAATAGATATTCGCCGCGTACAGATGTGGCTCGGCCATCAGACACTACAAATGACGATGCGTTATGCTCATCTCGCTACTCATGATCTCGATTCTTGCGTGAAAGTTCTCGAAATTCGATAACGAGAATATTGAATAATGATTTGGTTTCGCGATTTTGCGCGAAATCCGCTCGTTTGAAGTAAGTTAGGGTATGTGTGTCGCGCAATTCGACAAAACTCGAGATGCGCAGATTCACTCTGGCATGACGCTGAATACTGATTCCCACCTGAATTGAAGCCCAAGATCCAGCTTTCCAAAGCACGCCTTGCGTCGGACGTCGTGCTGATTCGGTTCTTAACGGGTAGTTTCTTCAAAAGGATCAATAATCAGGATTTACATAACTACCTTTGAAATACCTGAGACTGTCGCCATCAGAATATGCGTGGGGGTTATTCCGTATCGGACGCCGATTTGGTGCGTTGCGGCATATCCGATGAGACTTTAACTTCATTATTGAATTTCCCCTATTCGTGATGTGGCAAGACCCGACGCAAATTGCTATTCCTGCTTGATCTTTTATCGAACGCCCGAGCAAATAATTGACGGTGAATTGACATCACCTTCGGTTCTGCTGCCTCATCCACCAGACCAAGTTGACCGGAAACACAATGGCATCGCCTCGTCTTACGCCGCTTGTTGAAAGCCTTCCCTCCACTGTCCCGTTCATAGGCCCTGAAACACTGGAGCTACAGCGCGGAAAACCTTTCGTTGCCCGAATCGGTGCTAATGAAAGCAGCTTCGGGCCTGCCCCATCTGTCATTGAAGCCATGAAGCAAGAGACATCCGAAGTCTGGAAATATGGTGATCCAGAAAATTATGCGTTACGCCATGCTATCGCAGCGCACCATGGCGTGAAGCCAGAGAATGTCATGCCCGGTGCAGGTGTTGATGCTTTGCTGGGACTTGTTGTCAGGCAGTATGTTCAGCAAGGTGACAAGGTCATCAACTCTTTGGGCGGCTATCCAACATTCAATTATCACGTTGCAGGCTTCGGTGGCACTCTACTGACAGTTCCTTATCGCGACGACAAACCTGATCTTGATGCGCTTATCAACAAAGCACGCACTGAAAACCCTGCGCTGCTTTACATCGCGAATCCAGACAACCCGATGGGTACGTGGCACGAGGGATCAGACATTCAGGCCTTCATAGAGCGAGTGCCTGAAACGACGATGTTGATTCTCGACGAAGCCTATTGCGAGACGGGGCCAGCATCTGCCTTCCCACCATTTGAGTTGGAACGTCCCAATATTCTACGAATGCGCACCTTTTCAAAAGCTTACGGACTCGCCGGAATTAGGGTCGGCTATGTTCTTGGCTGCGCAAGTGCAATCAAATCATTCGACAAGATTCGCGATCATTTTGCGGTTAATCGAATTGCACAGGCTGCGGCAATCGCAGCATTAAAGGACCAAGCATATTTGCGCGACGTCATTGAACAAATCCATGCTGGACGCAATAGAATCGCAAAAATAGCCGAGCAGAATGGACTGAAGCCGATTCCCTCTGCGACGAATTTCGTCACAATTGATTGTTGCCACGATGGCGCCTTCGCCACTTCTGTTCTCAATGGTTTGATTGAGCGAGATATTTTCGTTCGAAAGCCCGGCGCACCTGTTCTTGATCGCTGTATTCGTGTCAGCGTCGGTGTGAAAGCACAACTGGATAAGTTTGAGATAGCCTTGCCTGATGCGCTGGCTGCCGCTCGAAACGCTTATAAAACTGCTTGATAGTGGAGAAACTTCATGTCGATCCTACGGAATGATCAGCCTCGCAGTGCTCTGTTTGGCACACTCGCTGGTCTGTGCGGAGCTCTGGCAATTGCCTCTTATGCAGGTGCGGCTCATGGCGGGGAAAACCATCTTGGCACTATCGCACCAATGCTTCTGGGTCATGCTCCAGCTCTGCTTGTTTTATCGCTGATCGTGCCAAACAGTCGTGTAGCGAATATTGGCGGGGCATTAGTGGTGGTCGGGCTGGTCTTGTTTTGCGGAGATCTGTTTATGCGGGACATGACCAGTAACAGACTCTTCCCAATGGCAGCGCCTACAGGCGGAAGCCTGATGATTCTTGGCTGGCTCGTGGTCGGCATCAGCAGCTGGTTCAAGAAAACCTGATTTTATAATGCGGAAACTTAACCAGAAAAAAGGCCTTGCAAATCTGCAAGGCCCTTTCTCCAAAACGGTTTAAGTTCAAACCGACTATAAGCCGTCTCAGATTTGGGTTTATGAATTGCCCTTGAGGCGCGCATTGCAGAGGCTGTAATAACCGCCGCCCTTCTGAACCCACTTCAAACCACCAAGTGCATTGGCGTCTTTCAGAGTGTGATACTGCTCAAGGCAGGTGTGCATACGTGCCTTGCCAGCAGATTCGCTAGAGTATTTTGCCGAAACAGCCGTTGGGAATTTGACACCCTTTGGTGCCGCTACTGTTGGAGCAGCAGGTTCAGAATTGCCATCCGTGGTGAGTGCTACAGCATCAGCACCTGGACCACATTCCGCTTTACGGAAGTCATTCCACTTGGCACCGCCATCAGTACCGGCATCTTTTGCCGCCTGATATTTGGCACTGCACTGCTTCATGGTAAGACCTTTGGCATCATCTGCAGCTGGCGTGGCTGCACTTTTCGCCGGTGCGGCAGCTTTCTTTGCGGGAGCTGCTGGAGCTGCTGGAGCTGCAGCTGCATCATCACCACACTGGGCTTTGCGGAAGTCGTTCCACTTTACATCGCCAAGCGTGCCAGCATCTTTGGCGGCCTGATACTTCGCGCTACATTCTTTCATCGTCAACGCACTTGCAGGAGATGAAAAAGTAAAGGCAGATGCGCCTAGAATGATTGCGGTACCAGCAAAGGCTGTAATGGTACGAATAGACATCTCGTCGCTCCCTATCGGATACGGACTATTGATTTTGTTGCATTCGGATTAGCGCTGACCGCACAAAGCGATCTATTCAGAATATCCGGCCTGCTTTGCCGGTCTACACACCTTGTAAATTTGTCTTCACCACCAAGCTTGATGCCAGACAAGTTGACTGTCAATCACTCTCTTAATATTACCACTGTCTACAATACAAAAATTCTAACCGTCATTCTTTAGTCGTTACGTAAATTTGAATGACGCGAAGTAAATATACAGTAATTCCATGATCTTGTCTCAGCTTTATTGCAACACAGTTAAAATCCGGAGCTTGCCCAGATGATAAAAAGGATCATGATCATTGGTGGCGCAGGTTCGGGAAAGTCCACCCTCGCCCGTTCGCTTGGTGCAATCACCAAATTACCAGTTATTCATATCGACACCATCTATTGGCTACCCAATTGGACAATGCGCTCTTGGGACGAAATCGGCCTTCTGAGCGATGAAGTTGCGGATCGCGATGAATGGATATTTGAAGGCAATCACAGCGAAACAATGGCGCATCGCGCAGCACGCGCCGACATGATTATTTTTCTGGATATCTCAACCCCAACACGCCTTTGGCGCGTCCTGCGCAGAACACTTCGCCATTACGGTCAATCCCGTCCTGATATGGCGGAAGGCTGTGACGAGCGTTTTGATTGGGAATTCCTGAAGTTCGTGGCTAATTACCGCAAAAACGGGCGTATTCGGGCAAAATCTTTTCTGGAAAGCGCCCCTTCGCATCTGAAAAAGCATCATCTACGCAGTCCCAAGGATGTAGAGCAATTTCTCAGTGAAACTCGCAACGAAATAATCCGAAAAAATGAGCGGTCAAAGCTGAGCTAAAATAAAAATGCGACGTTCAAAATAACAATATTGCTAGCAGTGCCGTCGGGCATCCGCGATGCTATATTTGCGAGGTCTCCCAAGACTTGGCGCTGGCGCGTGGCACATTATCCATTGGATCAGCGGGAATATGCATACACTCAAATGGCGGATCATTGCTCCGGCCCTTTGAGTAATCTTGTTCGAATTTCCGGTTTTCGCAGTTCTGGAGTTTAATGTGACCGATATCGCAGATAGCGCCTCCCCGCTTGTCGATGTGACCAGCAAACTGGGGGGCGATCGTCATCGCCTTTATGAAGATGCAATCGCCATGTTGATTGGCACTTCATTCATTGCGTTGGGCATTACGCTTTATAGTCAAGCGACGCTTATGACAGGCAGTACGGCAGGCATCGCGCTGCTGATCCAGTATGCCACTGGCATCGGATTTGGCTTGCTTTATTTCGTGATCAATCTGCCGTTCTACTATTTCGCTGCAAAGCGGATGGGCTGGCCGTTTACGATCAGAACGTTCATCGCTGTCGCGCTTCTATCTCTCTTTGCCAAACTCATCCCTCTATGTGTTGATTTCAGCTCAATCAATCCGCTCTTTGCAGCGCTTATGGGCGGCACACTTATGGGCATGGGCGTTCTGGCACTTTTCCGCCATCGTTCCGGCGTGGGTGGCGTCAATATTCTGGCGCTTTACTTGCAGGATGCCTATGGCATCCGCGCTGGTTGGTTTCAGCTCGCGCTCGACATTATCATCATGCTCGGATCGCTGTTTTTCATCCCGTGGGAAAACATGCTTCTGTCGCTTGTAGGTGCGATTGCGATGAACGTTATCATCGCAATCAACCACAAACCGGGGCGCTATCTCGGGATCAGCTGAACAAAAAGCCGCCTCATTGGGCGGCTTTTTGTTTTCTACATTCCGTAGTTCAGTGCGAAGTCATCCACTCGCGTGCACCACGCAGTGCCGCTGCCAGCTCGCTCTTGCTCATCGTCGCTGCAACCTGATTGCGCATACGTTCGGCTTTCTGGTTGCCACGGATTGCTGCAATGTTAAGCCACTTGTGTGCTTCGACGACATCAATTTCGCAGTCGCGGCCGATGGCGTATTTCAAACCCATCTCCAGCAAGATACGATCCTGAGAACCTGCCTTGTCGTGCTGTGTAACACTCTGAAACTGTGTCATTTTCTTTGTCCCTGTTAAATCCCGAGAACCGTCCGCTCTTTGTTTCCGTGACTGGCTTTCACCGTCCCGGAACCGTCGGATCTGTCGTTCCGTTCATGGTCTTTAAGATAGGCGACAGGATTAAAATGCGCGTTAAACCAGATGCTTAACAACGCGACAACGAAATCCCAACAAGGAGTAAATTTGGGATTTTGTTAAACATCCAAGCTTCGCGAATTGCAGCGTTTTTCCAAAATTGCCGCTTTTTCATCCACAGTGCTTGGAAACCAGATGATAACCATGGCATCGATTGGCTTTGTTGAGAAAGTGATTATCGGCGAATTCGAAGCCACCAATTATCCCTCTTCCGCTTCGGACCAAACTCGATTACGTTTACGTTTGCGTAAGTTTTCTGCAGAGCTGAAAATAGAGAGCTTTGCGGCATTTTGGGAGGAATGCATGATCCGCACTTTTATTATGGGAATGACCGCCGCCGTAGCACTGACGGCAGGCTTAGCCGCACCAGCATTTGCTGAAGAAGCAATTGTCGGTACTTGGAAACGCCCGAATGGTACGATTATCAGCTACGCAGCTTGCGGCGGCGGTAAATATTGCGGCACAGTGCAGACCGGCGAATATAAGGGCAAGTCGATTGGCACAATGTCTGGCAAGGACGGCAGCTACAAGGGCGAAGTCAACAAGCTAGACGAAGGCAAGACTTACACAGGCAAGGCCAGTGTCAAGGGAAACACTCTCTCACTTTCGGGCTGCGTCATGGGCGGCTTGATCTGCAAGAGTGAAAGCCTCGCACGGCAGTAAGCGAATAAAATAAGAAAGGCGGCTTCTAAGCCGCCTTTCTTTCAAGCATTTCTGACCAAAGCGTATTAGCGCGCCTTCTGGCCAAAAAGGATTTTCTGCGCTTCCTTGTCATTGGCGAGGTTAGACTTTTCGCGCTCTTCCTTGCCAACCAAGAGACCACGCTGAACGGCAGGTCGTGCATTCATGGTTTCATACCAGCGCTTGAGGTTAGGGAAATCCTCCAGCTGCTGATCATAGTTTTTGTACGCGTTGATCCAACCAATGCTGGCCATGTCAGCGATAGAATATTCGCCTGCAATATAGTCTTTGCCTTCGAGTTGACGATTCAGGACACCATAAAGACGGTTGACCTCATTGGTGTAGCGATCAATGCCATATTGCACCTTTTCCGGCGCATAAACGCGGAAGTGCCCGGCCTGACCCGACATGGGACCAAGTCCACCCATTTGCCACATCAGCCATTCATCAACGGCGACACGCTTGCGTTCATCCGTTGGATAGAACTTTCCAAACTTCCGGCCGAGATACTGAAGAATTGCGCCTGATTCAAAAACCGAGATCGGCTCGCCGCCCGGCCCTTCCGGGTCGATAATCGCTGGCATACGGTTATTGGGTGCAATTTTGAGAAAGTCCGGTTGGAATTGATCGCCCTTACCGATGTTCACATATTTGACTTCGTAAGGAACGCCTAGTTCCTCCAGCATGATGCTGATTTTGAAGCCATTCGGGGTAGGCCAATAATAAAGCTCAATGGGTTTTGTCTGCTCAGCCATGGGTATCTGTCTCCCGCTTTCTTGGCTTTGTCCGTATTTCCAATGCGGGTTAACATAAGCGCCGTGCAGCCCGGCACAAGTGCGAAGCGATCAAGTTAGTGAAACATCAATATTTTTGAACGCCGGATGAATGCAGCTCTCAGGAGCAGTTCAGGTCGCATCCTTAAACTCAAGCCCGTAGAGCAAACGCTTTTAAAGCCGGGGGAATTATGCTGCTGTGGCGAGTTACGATTGTCTGTTTAATGATTGCCGGTTTTGCGATCATCGCGAGCCTTTTTGTTGATCGCAAATATGATGTTTATCGCGACCAGCCGGTCGTTGGCCCTATCACAGCAATGCACCTCAAGCATGTGGACGGAGACAGGCGGCTATGATCTCGCGTTTCCGTATTTCAGCAGGGATTGCGCTTCGTGTCCTGCTTTTCACCGCCGTCTTCACCGGCCCTGCCGCAACCTTCGCCTACACCCAAATAGGGCAGAAAGCGCAAATGAACGGGGTCGGCCTCGTACTGTATGTAAGCCTTCAAAGAAGTGCTTAAACAGGGACATGCGCGTGTCATGGAGTTTGCTATACTAAGTCATGACACAGCGAATCGAACAAACTTTCATCCCTGATATCAAAACCCCTCCCTTCGTGGAGCCGGAAGTTTTTACCGATGCAAGTGCGGCGGTTGCCGCACTGCGCAAGCTTTATGATCGCAACACCGCGTTCCTTCGCACGGCTTTTGAGCAGCTGGCAAAGGGAGAGGCTCGCCCTCAGCGTTATCGCGCTTTTTATCCCGAAATCTGCCTGTCCACCTCCAGCTTTGCGCATGTAGATACGCGTCTCGCCTTTGGTCATGTGACTACGCCCGGCGATTACGCGGCGACGATTACCCGGCCAGATCTGTTCGACCATTACCTCAACGAGCAAATTCGCCTGCTGATGCGCAATCACGGCGTTGCGGTCACCGTTCGGGAATCGGCAACACCAATTCCGATTCACTTTGCCTTCATGGAAGGCACCTATGTCGAAGCATCGGTTGCCAATGCTTTTACGCATCCGATGCGCGATCTCTTCGATGTTCCGGATCTGGCTGCAACCGACGACAAGATCGTCAATGCCGATTTCGATCCTGTTCCCGGTGAACCAATGCCGCTGGCGCCGTTCACGGCACAACGCGTTGACTACTCTCTACACAGGCTTGCGCATTACACCGCAACCAGCCCCAAGCATTTTCAGAACTTTGTTCTATTCACCAACTATCAGTTCTATATGGACGAATTCTGCGCTTATGCGCGCAAGCTGATGGCAGACGGTGGCGGCGGCTATGATAGCTTTGTTGAGCCAGGCAACGCGATAACACGCGCAGGCGAATCCGAGCCGAGCAGCGGCATTCCGCTACAGCGTATGCCACAGATGCCTGCCTATCACCTGCAACGCGACGATCATTCCGGTATTACCATGGTCAATATCGGCGTTGGCCCATCCAATGCAAAGACCATCACCGACCATGTTGCTGTGCTGCGTCCACATGCCTGGCTGATGCTGGGACATTGTGCCGGTCTGCGCAACACTCAAGAGCTTGGCGATTACGTGCTTGCTCATGCTTATATGCGTGAGGATCACGTGCTTGATGACGATCTTCCTGTTTGGGTGCCTTTGCCCGCGCTTGCCGAAATTCAGGTAGCACTTGAAGAAGCGGTCGAAGAAATCACCGGACTTGAAGGCTATGACCTCAAGCGCATCATGCGCACTGGTACAGTCGCAACAATCGACAATCGAAACTGGGAGTTACGCGACCAGCGCGGACCGGTTCAGCGCCTTTCACAGGCGCGTGCAGTCGCGCTCGACATGGAGTCCGCCACGATTGCAGCCAATGGGTTCCGCTTCCGCGTCCCATACGGCACGTTGCTCTGTGTTTCCGACAAGCCTTTGCATGGCGAACTGAAACTGCCTGGCATGGCGACAGAGTTCTACAAGCGGCAGGTCGCACAGCATCTGCAAATCGGTATTCGTGCGATGGAAAAAATCGCAGCCATGCCTGATGAGCGACTGCATTCACGCAAACTCCGTAGCTTCTTCGAGACAGCTTTCCAGTAAGTATAAGGCAGTAGGCAATAGGTAGTTAGGGCAGTATGTATTTTGAAAGCATACTGCCCTTTTCCAAATTCCCCTATTCCATCATCGCGCCGTAATCAGCGGCTAGGTGCGTACCATGTCAAAACGCCGCGAAAACCTTTCATTGCTCCTACTGATCACCGCTGTTCTGGTGTCGGTCCCTCTTGTGCTTGGTTTTCTTGGATCAGCGCATCCAATGCTCGATTCATTCGGGCATTTTCGACCACATCTAGCGATTCTGATGGGTTTGCTGGCATTGCCGCTCTTGTTCACAAAGATGCGGCGTGAAGGTGCAATGATCCTGCTTTTTGCGATCCTTGCTTTCAGCACGACGCTTGGTGCCGCACGTAATCTTCTCAACGGATCATCTTCTGCACAGGCCGATGTGCCGACGACCGGCGCACGTTACAGCCTGGTGCAGATCAATCTGCGCTATAACAACCCTGAGCCTAAACGCGTTATGCAGATGGTTGCGCAGGAAAAGCCTGACGTTATCACCTATCAGGAAGCCGGTGCAGATTGGGCAATGTGGATCGACATTCTGAAGGGTACTTATCCTTACCATTTTGAATGCCACAAAGACGGAAGCAATATGGGCGTTGGCATTCTGTCCCGCCGCCCATTCAGTGAAGGTAGCGCTCAGTTGTGCCTTGGCGATGATCGCCTTGCCATGACTTCTATCGATTTTAGCGGCACGAGCGTGAATGTAGCAGCATATCATGCTGTGCTTCCGTGGCCATATGGTCAGGCGACGATCATCGATGCATTGGTGCCAGAATTGCAGAAATTCAGTGGCCCTATGATCATCGCTGGCGATTTCAACGCTACGCCATGGAGCAATGCTGTCCATCGCATCGAGAAAGCTTCGACCACCAAGGCGATGACTGGTATCGGTGGCACATGGATGTTGCAAAACCTTCCGATAAAACTCGCGCCCTATGTCGGACTGCCGATCGATCAGGTTCTCGTAAGCCATGAAATCGAAGCGCCCGCTGCAACCACCCGCGAGGACGTGAGCTCCGATCACTTGCCTATAAGGCTTGAGTTTTCGGTTCCGATGCCGGTACGGCCAGACACTGACGAGCCGGAAACTCAATCAGTCATGCTCTCTTTTTGAAGCGTTAGAGCGACCTTTGTGCCCCCGGCACTCTAATAAAAAAGGCGGTTTAAAACCGCCTTTTTCAATTACATGTTTCCGCAAACACTACATTGTTCACGTAAACTGGTCCCTCGCCGACATCGTTCTCAACGGCGGTCGATACGGACACAGTTCACGCAAACATTACATGTTTACGTAAACCGGTCCTTCGCCGCCTTGTGGCGGAACCCAGTTGATGTTCTGGTTCGGGTCCTTAATATCGCAAGTTTTGCAATGCACGCAATTCTGCGCGTTGATCACAAAGCGAACATCCTTGGCCTGCGGATCAGCTGCGGAATTGCCGTCAGCATCCACCCATTCATAAACACCTGCAGGGCAGTAGCGCGTCGATGGACCTGCAAAGACATCATGCTCTGATGTCTGCTGCAGCTTCATGTCAGCTACCTGCAGATGCACAGGCTCGTTCTCGTCATGGTTGGTGTTCGAAAGAAACACTGACGAAAGACGATCAAAGGTCAGCACACCATCCGGCTTCGGATAATCGATCTTCTTGTGCTTTGCTGCTGGCTCAAGGCTTTGCGCATCGTTCTTCCCATGCTTCAGCGTACCAAAGAATGAGAAGCCAAACAGCTGATTGGTCCACATATCAAGACCACCGAGAGCAACACCCATAACCGTTCCGAGCTTCGACCAGAGCGGCTTCACATTGCGGACCTTCTTGAGATCCTTGCCGATAGCGCTGTTACGCCAGCTGTTTTCGATTTCAATCGGCTCATCATTGGCACGACCAGCGGCCAATGCTTCCGCAATCTTGTCGGCGGCAAGAATGCCCGACAGAACTGCGTTATGACTGCCCTTGATGCGGGGAACGTTGACGAAGCCAGCCGAACAGCCGATCAGCGCACCACCCGGGAAGGACAGTTTTGGCACTGACTGGAAACCACCTTCGGTAATCGCGCGCGCGCCATAAGAAAGGCGTTTGCCACCCTCGAATGTATCGCGGATCGCCGGATGCGTCTTGAACCGCTGGAACTCTTCAAACGGCGACAGATAAGGGTTCTTGTAGTTGAGATGCAGTACGAAGCCGACTGCAACCATATTGTCTTCAAGATGGTAGAGGAACGAGCCACCGCCGGTCTTCATATCAAGCGGCCAGCCAAATGAATGCTGTACCAGACCCGGCTTATGCTTGGATGGATCGACCTGCCAGAGTTCCTTGAGGCCGATACCAAACTTGGCTGGTTCACGACCCTCATCAAGCTTGAACCTCGCGATCAGTTCCTTTGCCAGCGAGCCGCGTGCGCCTTCACCGATCAGAACATATTTGCCAAGCAGCGCCATGCCTCGTGTGTAGTTTGGACCGTGTGAGCCATCACGCTCGACGCCCATATCACCAGTAGCAACACCGATTACAGCGCCTTCATCATTATAAAGCACTTCGGTGGCCGCAAAGCCCGGGTAGATTTCAACACCCAGCTCTTCTGCTTTCGTGCCAAGCCAGCGGCAGACATTGCCGAGTGACACGATGTAATTGCCGTGATTGTTCATCAGCGGCGGCATGGCGAAATTTGGCAGACGCACCGAACCCGCAGGACCAAGCAACAGGAAATGGTCAGCGGTCACAGGGGTTTTGAACGGATGCCCCTCTTCCTCACGCCAGCCTGGCAGAAGCTGATCGATACCACTTGGATCAACGACGGCGCCCGACAGGATATGCGCGCCAACTTCCCCGCCCTTTTCAAGAACGACGACTGAAAGCTCCGGATTGATTTGTTTGAACCTAATAGCCGCAGCAAGGCCTGCAGGGCCTGCGCCGACAATCACAACATCAAATTCCATGCTTTCGCGTTCGGGAAGCTCCTGGCTCGCGATTGCTGGGGCTTCAGACATTCTAGGCCTCCGTCTGGTGTAACTTCATCACCCACTAATGCAGCGGGCGCGAAGCATCCAATTGTTTTTACTCATGATCCTATCGCGAACGGCGATAAACCGCTTTTATACAGATAGGCTTCCCCATATTGGTCTTACCCTCTCGCAGAGTTAAAGACTGTCGCATATGCGTCCAATTGTCCAAAATCGCCGCAATACAAGCATTCATAATATTGACCTTAACGTAAACGTCAAATTTTAAACAGCCGATTTAGTGATTATGGGCTATTGTGACGCAACGCAATTCTGCGCGCCCAAAGACCGTCTCCATCTTCACGAGAGATGCTTTAATCACTCTATGAACCGGAAATATGCGCTCTGCTCTTGCATTCAACACCAAAATTCGCCACCTCAGTTTATGAGGTGTAAAATATGATCGATGACCGGGAAACGCTGGATATGGAAGGCCTGCTCCGCTTTTACGCGGAAGCGGGTGTTGATATGCCGCTTTCCGATACGCCGATCGATCGATTTGCAGAAGCCCAGCGTCAGCCGGTGCGTTCAGCTCCCGCGCAGCAGGAAAACCGATCAACTTCGTCAGCGGAACGCCCGCGCGCGCAACAACAGCAGCCGCGTCAGGCAGCAACGCCCTCGCCGACCAGCCGCCCTGTTCAGGCTGCATCCGATGTTCCGGATAATGCCCAAATTGCACTGGCCCGCGAAGCCGCTTTGCAAGCCGCAACGCTTGATGAGCTGCGCGAAAAGCTTGCAGCCTTTGATGGCTGCAATCTGAAATTCACTGCGAAAAACCTCTGCTTTGCAGATGGTGATCCGTCGTCAGACATCATGTTCGTAGGCGAAGCACCGGGGCGTGATGAGGATATGGAAGGCTTGCCATTCGTTGGCAAATCCGGCCAACTTCTTAACCGGATGATCGAGGCTATCGGCTTCAAGCGTGAAGGCGTCTACATCGCCAACACTATTCCTTGGCGTCCGCCGGGTAATCGTACGCCAACCCCCGTCGAAACAGAACTTTGCCGCCCGTTCATCGAACGGCAGATAGAACTTGCAGCTCCCAAAGTGCTAGTTGCGCTCGGCGGCCCCGCAGGCAAGGCTTTGACAGGTGCAACGGAAGGCATTTTGCGATTACGCGGCAATTGGAAAGTGCACCGTACGCCATCGGGCATTGAGATCCCAGTCATGCCCACGCTGCATCCGGCTTATCTCTTGCGTACGCCTGCGCAGAAAAGATTTGCCTGGCGTGATTTTCTTGCTGTGAAAATGAAGCTTGCGGAACTGGCTGAATAATCTTCCCAGATTGCACGGCTCAGACAGCGAATTGTCACTAACATGCCGCAAACATACATTATTCCGCCGCTTGCACTATATCCGAACTCGACAAACGTTCTTTAAGCTTAGTGCATCGGGGAGGTTTTCATGGCCGGCCAGCTTCTGCCTATAGCTGCCTTGCTTGCAAGTACATTTCTAATGCTGCTTGCCGGTGGACTTGCAGGCATTCTCCTGCCAATCCGCGGAGGCGTTGAAGGCTGGTCAACGACCACAATTGGCTGGATGGGAACGACCTATGCGCTCGCTTTCACCATAGGCTGCATTGTTATTCCTCATCTGGTGCGGCGCGTCGGGCATGTGCGTGTATTCTCGGCACTACTTACGCTTCTATCAATCGCGTTGCTGCTTCATTCGCTCATTGTAAACCCTTATGCCTGGATGATCTTCCGCGGCATCGCAGGCTTCTCGCTTGCAGGCTCCTATATGATTATCGAGAGCTGGCTCAATGAACGCGTCACCAATGAAACGCGCGGCAAGATTTTCTCGATCTATATGATTATTACCATGCTTGGTCTCATGTGTGGCCAATACATCCTGCCATTTGGTGATGCGACGACCGTAACGTTATTCATCATCTGTGCGATCATTTATGCTAGCGCCCTGCTGCCAACCACACTTTCCAGCGCTCAGTCACCAAATCCACTGACGCAAGCTTCGTTGGACCTAAAGGGGCTTTATAGGCGCTCCCCCGCAGCAGCCGTCGGATCTTTCATCGCGGGCATAGTGGCCGGCACATGGAGCTTCCTCGCCGCCATCTATGGTGAAATGAACGGCCTTTCTACCTTTGGCATCGCCACAATGCTGGCCTGCGCAATGATTGGCGGCGCGATCTTCCAATATCCACTCGGGCGCGCTTCCGATATTGTTGATCGCCGTTTCGTCATGGTTATCGCGGGCGCTATTGGCTTTGTGCTCTCAGCAATCATGCTGCTGGTTCATCCCACATCGCCCTATGCGCTCTACATCATGATGTTTCTGTTCGGCTCAGTGCTTTACTCGATCTACAGCCTTAACGTAGCCCACGCCAACGACTATGCCGACGCGAGTGAATTTGTGAAAATTTCTGGCGGCCTGCTTATCATCTATGGCACAGGAAGCATGGTCGGCCCGGCCCTATCCGGCCCACTCATGGATCTTATGGGGGCATCCGGCTTCTTTGTAACTATGGCACTCGCTTATGCAGTCTATGGTCTGCATGCTTTCTGGCGTATTCGCCGTTTCGAGCGACCAGCAGTCAGCGATCAAAAAACAGAGTTCAAAATCTACACGCCAGACGGTCAGCCTACACCTGAAACAATGCAGCTTGATCCGCGCGCAGAAGGTTCACCGGGACAGGCGTAATTCTACTGTGCCTGTTGTGGAGTATTGGTTTTGTGAGGCGCGATCGCCAACTGATGCTCACGGTAGATGATATAGCCGCCAGCACCCATAACGATCACGCTGCCAATCAGCATCTCAAAAGTTGGAATATCCCCGAAGAATAAAAACCCAATGCCGAGGCCGAGCAGCATTGACGTATATTCAAATGGTGCAATGGTACTCATCGGGGCATGCCGATAGCATTCGGTCAGCAGAATTTGCGCAATCCCGCCCGCAACACCTGCGCCAATCAGCATTGCGAGCTGAGGCCAGCTCGGTGCAACCCAACCGAACGGCACACTAACCAGCGCAATAACACTTGCTGAAATCGAGAAATAGATAACGATTGTCGATGTGCGTTCGGTCTGCACAAGACGACGCACCAGCATCATGGCGAAGGCAGCCATCACGGCGCCGCCCAATGCCGCCAAGGCGCCCATGGCTTCATTATGTCCGACATTGCCTTCCGCAAACAGCGTCATGCGCGGCCAGATGATAATCATCACACCGAACAAGCCGATGACGACCGCACTCCAGCGATAGAGCCGGACCACTTCATGCAGAATGAGTGCGCCAAGAACAACAGCGATAAGCGGTGATGCGTAGTTGATTGCAATTGCTTCCGGCAAAGGCAGCTTGGTCAGTGCATAAAAGCTCAGAGACATCGCGCCAACGCCGACCATGCCGCGCCAGAAGTGGCTGAACCCATGGCGGGTTTGAAGAATGCCGGATAGCTGCCCGCGCAACGCAAAATAGACCAGGATGGCAAGGACTGCGAAAAAAGATCGGAAGAAGATTAACTGGCCAAGCGGGATACCATCTGCAGCCTTGAGCAAGGTCGACATGCCGACAAAAACAGCGACGGAAGCGACTTTGAGGCTAATGCCCAGCATTGGATTGTTTTGAAGCAGATCAGGCTCGGCAGTTTCGCCGATCTGAACATTTGCGGAGGCCGCGTCCGGGAGGGACTTCACAACGCAGTTCCTTAAACGGGGATGCAGGAGCAAGGCGGGAAATTACAGTTATTGCGCTATCCATAGGCTTGTTCGCAACAAAGTGCCAGCCAAGCAAAGATCAGTAATTAAAAAATATTGAGCACCTTCGCTTTTCTTGTCGTTTGCTAAAAAGCCGGATACGACTCTCGTATCGAATTGATCACAAAGAAGAGTTTCGCAATGCGTACTGAAACCGGCCAGACATTCCGCCTCGAAGATTATCGCCCGACACCTTACGCAATTCCTGAAACGAAACTCGATTTCACACTTGAGCCCGAGAAAACGATCGTTCGCGCCGAACTGACTATTGAGCGCCGCGCTGGAACGGCTGCTGATACACCACTTGTTCTGGATGGTGACGAGCTGAACTTCGTCAGCATCAGCCTGGATGGGAAGGCGCTCAATGATAACAGCTACTCAGTGACGCCGGATAAACTCGAAATCACTGACCTTCCCGACGCTGAGCGTTTCACTCTGGAAATCGTCACCGAAGTGAACCCCACTACAAACCGGCAGCTTTCCGGGCTTTACCGCTCAAGCGATGTCTATTGCACGCAATGCGAAGCAGAAGGTTTTCGGCGCATCACCTATTATTATGATCGTCCGGACGTTCTCTCAGTTTATACGGTTCGTATTGACGCCGAAAAGGCTGCTACACCAATACTGCTCGCAAATGGCAATCCCGTCGAGCACGGCGCTGTCGTCGGTAATGCCGACAGGCATTTTGCCGTCTGGCACGACCCACACCCCAAGCCTTCCTATTTGTTCGCCCTTGTTGCTGGCTCGCTTGATGTCGTGAAGGATCATTTCACGACACAATCAGGGCATCCTGTCGACCTCGCCATCTATGTTGAACATGGCAAAGAGGATCGCGCACTTTATGCGATGGATGCGTTGAAACGTTCCATGCGTTGGGACGAAGAAAAGTTCGGCCGCGAATATGATCTCGATGTCTTCAACATCGTTGCCGTCTCGGACTTCAATATGGGGGCTATGGAAAACAAGGGCCTCAATGTCTTTAACGACAAATATGTGCTGGCCGACCCGGAAACGGCAACGGATGTCGATTATGCTGGCATCGAAGCCGTGATCGCGCACGAATATTTCCATAACTGGACCGGCAATCGCATCACCTGCCGCGACTGGTTCCAGCTGTGTCTCAAGGAAGGTCTAACGGTCTATCGTGACCATGAGTTTTCGGCCGACGAACGCTCGCGTCCGGTAAAGCGCATCGCAGAAGTGAAAATACTGAAAGCCCAGCAGTTCCCGGAGGATAGCGGCCCCCTTTCGCATCCGGTACGCCCGCGTGAATATAGCGAGATCAACAACTTCTATACGGCGACCGTTTATGAAAAAGGTTCGGAAGTGGTGCGTATGATCCGAACGATCATCGGCCCCGAACTGTTCCGCAAAGGTATGGATCTCTATTTTGAGCGCCATGATGGCGATGCTGCAACCATTGAAGACTTCATCAAAGTTTTTGCCGATGTCTCCGGCCAAGACTTCTCGCAATTTGCGCTCTGGTATGATCAGTCGGGCACACCAAAGGTTGAAGCGAGCTTCGGTTTTGATGCGGCAAAAGAAACCTACACCATCAGTTTCACGCAATCCCTTGCACCCACGCCCGGTCAGCCGGTAAAAAAACCGATGCATATTCCGATCGCCTTTGGCTTGTTGGGATCGGATGGCAAAGATATTCAACCTTCCTCTGTCGAAGGTGGAGATGTGCACGATGGCGTCATTCATCTGCATCGTGTTTCGGAAACGCTAACGTTCCATGGGATCAAGGAACGCCCAGTCCCCTCGCTGTTGCGTGGTTTTTCCGCCCCGATCAATCTGGTCTCACCGCTTAACGCGGAAGACCGAGCCTTCCTCGCTCTCAATGACAGCGACCCGGTTGCCCGCTGGCAGGCTCTGACCGGCATCTTTACGCAAGCCTTGCTCGAAGGCGCTAAGAGAGTGCGTGGCGGCTACTTGCCGGAGACCGATGCCAAAATTATCGAACTTGCCGGACGTATTGCCTCGGACAAGAGCCTTGATGCCGCTTTCCGTGCACTATGTCTGACTTTGCCAAGCGAAAGCGACATTGCGCGTGAGATGGGCGAGAATGTTGACCCGGATGCAATCTATGCAAGCCGCGACCATCTGATTGCTGCGATTGGTTCCGCCTATGCGAACGACTTCGCAGCGCTTTACACACGGCTGGAGCAGCAGGATGCATTCTCTCCTGATGCTTTATCAGCGGGCAAGCGCGCTCTGCGGAATGTGCTGCTTGATTATCTCAGCCGTCACGAGAATAGCCCGGCGCGTGCTGCGCAGCAGTTTGCAGACGGCGATAACATGACCGAACGTGCAGCAGCCTTAAGCGTGCTGGTGCATCGCTTCGGCGATAGCCATGAAGCTCAGGGGGCGCTTGCGTCATTTGAAAGACGCTTTGGCGACGATGGCTTGGTGATGGACAAATGGTTCATCGTGCAGGCGACCCGACCGGGCGACAAGGCACTTGAAGCCGTTCGAGCTTTGACGAAACACAAGCTGCTTTCGTTTGATAATCCAAACCGGGTACGCGCATTGATCGGCGCATTCTCGGCGAGCAATCCGACAGGCTTCAACCGTAAGGATGGCGCGGCTTACAACTTCTTTGCCGATATCATTCTGGCAATCGACCCAGAAAACCCGCAACTCGCAGCTCGCCTTCTCACAGCATTGCGGTCGTGGCGTTCGCTGGAAGATGCCCGTCGTGAACATGCTCGCGCAGCCCTCGCCCGCATTGCAGGGACGCAGAAGCTGTCGACTGATCTACGGGACATCGTCGACAGAACGCTTGCTTGATTCGCGAATCAGCTGATTGATTCTCTGCTTCATCAAACTCGGCCTCTGAACAGGCCGGGTTTGGCCGTTGCGCAGATTTTCAAGCAAAGCTGCATAAAACCTGAAAAGGCTTCCGGCTTTCATGAGTCTTTTCAGGATGTTAGATGAGCGCGCTCTCAAACTGATCCCGCTTAACAGATTGAGATTCAACGGAAAATCCCAACTAGCGAATGGTGTTTTTTACATCTCGTTAACGAATTCACTGGACAGCACGAATCACTTTTGATTCATTGATGTTGTTCGGAGATGGCGTATTCCGAAACATTTTGAGTAGAGATTTCAGTTCACGCGGCAAAAGCAGTTCTGGGCGGACAGCGCTTTGAGCGCATCTTGGGAACTGTTACGGCAAATCAAAGAGGGGCCAATAGATGGCGAGCACCGACGCGTACGACGCGACGGCGGGGAAGCATCGCGACTCCGGACGGAAGCGAAAGAAAGGCAGGCTTTCTGGCCATGCCAAGCTTCTTGCAGGCCCTGCTTATGGCAAATTTGCAGCGGTTGAACCCGCGTTGCGCCGCCTTGTTCCGGCTCTCATCATCATATTCCTGATCATACTGGGTGTGGCTCGTGTTTTCTCGATGCTGTCATGGCGCGAAGATATTGAGCTTCAGCACAAAGCCGCCCTTTCCGCTGCAACGGCCAATCTGGCGCAGATGATTGAGCGTGCAGCCAATGGAACGCAGGCTGGCGCTCAGATATCGCCAAAAGACCTCGATAATACAATTGCCGAATTTCGGTCGCGCGGACTGTCCTCCAGCGGCATGACTGTTGCTCTGGTCAATGATGACTCCGTTATCGTCACCGCTTCCGGCCCCGCAATGGAAATTATCGGCAAACGGGCTGACGATGTGTTCAGCGACATCCAGCCACTTTTCATGTTTGCGGAGCGCGCAGGCGTTCTGACCATCGTCATGAACGGTGAAGCCGCTTACGGCACTGTATCCAAACCTATGACTGTGCCCTATGCGATTGTGGCCGCGGAACCGGAAAGTACAATCTTTGCCGAATGGAAGCGCGCAGTCTCCCTGAACGTGACGCTGTTTGCAGGCACGACAGGCGTGATGTTTGCCATACTTTATGCCTATTTCAGTCAGGCAGCGCGCGCTCGCGAAGCTGACGACCTTTCCGGGCAGATTCAGCGCCGCATCGATATGGCGCTTGCGCGTGGCCGTGGTGGTCTATGGGATTGGGACATGGCGCGCGGACGCATCTACTGGTCGCGTTCAATGTATGAAATGCTGGGTTATGAAGCGCAGGATGCGGTTCTCGCCTTTGGCGACGTTTCAGCTATCATCAATCCTGAGGACGGCGATCTCTATTCAATTGCTGAACAGGCCGCGGCGGGCGATATTTCCCACGTCGATCGCGTATTCCGTATGCGCCATGCCGATGGTTCATGGGTCTGGATGCGAGTTCGTGCGGAAATTGCCGCAGAGAATGACCTGCATCTGGTGGGCATCGCCTTTGACGTCAGCGAACAGCACCGTTTTGCGCAGCAAACGGCTGAAGCCGATATGCGCATCCGTGAGGCTATTGAAAACATTTCCGAGGCCTTCGTTTTGTGGGATGCCAATAATCGTCTGGTGATGGCAAATTCCAAGTTCAGTGAATATGCGGGGCTTCCAGTCTGGACACTGAAGCCAGGCGTTCCGCGCAATGAAGTCGATGCCCATACACGCCCATTCAGCTTTGAGCGTCGCATGGCCAACGAGCATAACCGTGCAGGTGGTCAGACCTTCGAACGACAGCTGAGCGATGGACGCTGGTTGCAGGTCAACGAACGCCGCACGCAGGACGGCGGACTTGTTTCCATCGGCACCGACATTACGCAGATCAAGCAGCATCAGGAACGTCTGGTTGATAGCGAACGTCGCCTCATGGCAACCATTCACGATCTTTCGATAGCCCGTAAGGGCGAGCGCGACCGCGTTCGTGAACTGTCGGAACTGGCTCGTAAATATGGTCAGGAAAAGGAACGCGCGGAAGCTGCAAACCGCGCGAAGTCTGAATTCCTCGCCAACATGTCTCATGAGTTGCGCACGCCGCTCAACGCGATTATCGGTTTCTCCGAAATGATCCAAGCCGGCACTTTCGGGCCACTTGGTTCCGATCGCTATGAAGAATATATCAACGACATTCACACCAGCGGCAACTTCCTGCTCAACGTTATCAATGACATTCTGGATATGTCGAAGATCGAAGCTGGTCATTTCTCACTTGATCGCGAAGAGATAGACCTTTGCCCGCTGATCAATGAAACCGTACGCATGATCTCGCTGCAGGCAGACGAAAAGAACATCACAGTCGAGACGCGTATCGAAGAAGCGATGCAGCTCAATGCAGACCGTCGTGCGGTCAAACAGGTACTGATCAATCTGCTTTCCAATGCGGTTAAGTTCACCTCGCATAACGGACACATCACTGTACGCGCTCGTAAAACCGGATCGGCTCTTTTCATGACCATTCAGGATACAGGCGTAGGCATTCCAAAGTCTGCCTTGCGGAAAATCGGCCAGCCGTTCGAGCAGGTGGAAAACCAGTTTACTAAGACGCATAGTGGCTCAGGTCTTGGCCTTGCAATTACGCGCTCACTTGCAGAACTGCATGGTGGCTGGCTGCGCATCCGCTCGACCGAGGGCATTGGCACTGTAGTTTCCGTCTGCATTCCAGACCGCAGACAGAAAGCCATCGTCAGTCATGAGGCAGAAATCCACGCAGCCTGATTGGCGCTAGAGCATTTCACGTTTCAATTTAACCCATGGAAATGCGCCATCTGTTTGCTTCGGGATGCGCTTAATACCAAGGCGCGAAGATGCTGACACATCACGCCTTGAAAAAGTTCAATCGCCACTCGGGCTTAACCAAAACTCCATGAGTCATACTCATGGAGTTTTGGTATAAGTTTATTTGATCAGCTCATCAAAACTGGCCCGAACACTTGTCGCCAGTTCCGCCAATTGATGTTCGACGCGCTTGATGTCCGGCAATTCGGCAGCGCGACAGAGAAGGTCGATCATCCCCGGAATGAACTCTTCCCGCGATGCGTCGCTGCCCAGGCATAGGCGAATTGTCTGGCTTAGATTGGTGTAGAAGCGATGTGCCTCCACCAGCATGTCGCTTGATGCTGGATCGGCAAAGGACGGGTCCAGTCCTGAAAGCACATCTTCGGTTCCAAGCGGTCTGGGCTCAGTGACCAGCTTGCCCGTCAGAACTGCAAATTGCGCGATAAATTCGAGATCGACAATGCCACCGGGTTTTAACTTGAAATCCCAATCATCGCGCGGTGGCTTTTCCTGATAGATAAGATCGCGCATTTCGCGCACGTCTTTTGCGATCTTCGTTGTATCGCGTGGTGCTGAAAGCACCTCATCGATCTCGCCTTTGATGAAATCAATAAAATCAGCATCGCCATGGATCGGGCGAGCACGCGTCAGTGCCATATGCTCCCATGTCCACGCTTCACTACGCTGATATTTGCCAAAAGATTCAATGTGTGTAGCAACCGGCCCCTTATTACCGGAAGGACGCAGCCGCATATCAACTTCATAAAGCACGCCCTCGGCCGTCGGCGCAGACAGTGCAGCGATCAGACGCTGCGTAAGGCGAATATAATATTGGGAAGGCGCAAGAGACTTCTCGCCGTCGGTCTCATCGGTGTCAACGTCGTGATCGTAGAGAAGGATCAGATCGACATCAGAGCCAGCAGTCAGCTCGCGACTGCCAAGCTTTCCCATAGCAAGCAGCGCCACTTTAGCGCCCGGAACCTTGCCATGTCGGCGTTGTAATTCCGTCTCCACGGCCTCGAATGCCTTGCCGATCATAAGCTCGGCGAGATCGGAGAAAGCACGCCCTGCCCGCACACCATCAATCGCGCCGGTCAAAAGCCGGATACCGATCAGGAAACGATGTTCGGCTGCAAAGATGCGCAGACGATCAAGTACTTCCTCATAATCACTGGCTGAACCGAGAAACGCGCGGAGCCGCTCTTCCAGATAATGGCGCGTGGGCATTTCTGAGAAAATTGCCGGATCGAGCAGACCATCAAAGACATGCGGGTTACGTGTGATTACTTCTGCAAGACGAGGTGCCGCACTCATAATCATGACAATCAGATTGAGCAGTCGCGGATTGGATTGCAGCAGGCTGAAAAGCTGGATGCCCGACGGAAGCCCTTGCAAAAAGCTGTCAAAGCGCAGCAAGGATTCATCGGCACGTTTGGTTTCGGCAAAGGCTTGTAAAAGTGCGGGTGTCAGTTCGGTCAGGCGTTCGCGCGCCTCGGCTGATTGCGTGGCGCGGTAGCGTCCAAAGTGCCAGGTACGGATTACACGGCAAATATCGCTCGGCCGTTCAAAACCTATCGATGAAAGCGTTTCGAGCGTACCTGGATCATCAACATCACCGGTGAAGACGAGGTTGCCGCCGGTCGCTGTACCCAGTTCAGGGGCTTGCTCAAACAATGCCGCATACTGCTTTTCAACGACCTTGAGTGCAGCAAGAAAAACATCGGAAAACTCTACTGGATCGGCATAGCCCATCATACGAGCGACGCGCGCAAAGCCTTCGTCGTCTTCCGGCAGGATATGCGTCTGTTCGTCGGCGATCATCTGAATACGGTGCTCAACGTCGCGCAGGAAATAATATTCCTTTGCAAGCGCATCGCGTGCTTTCTCGGTGATCCAGCCACGTTCAGCAAGCCGGGCAAGCATCGGCACGGTCTGGTTGCCGCGCAACTCAGGGAAACGCCCACCGGCAATCAATTGCTGCGTCTGCACGAAGAACTCGATTTCGCGGATACCGCCGCGCCCAAGCTTCACATTATGGCCACGCACGGCAATATCGCCATGCCCCTTATGAGCGTGGATCTGTCGCTTGATCGAATGCACATCGGCAATGGCGGCGTAGTCGAGATATTTGCGCCAGACATAAGGGGCGAGTTCGGCCAGCACCTGCAGACCGGATTCACGATCACCGGCAACTGGTCGTGCCTTGATCATGGCAGCGCGTTCCCAATTCTGGCCACGACCTTCGTAATAGTGCAACGCTGCGCCCACCGGAATTGCAAGCGGCGTTGATCCCGGATCAGGACGCAAGCGCAAATCAACACGGAAGACATAACCATCCGCAGTACGGTCCTGCAGAATTCGGACAAGACGGCGCGTCAACCGTGAGAACGTATCAACACATTCATAGGGATCGATAATTGATGGGCGTTCGGAATCAATGAAAACAATGAGATCGATGTCTGACGAGTAATTGAGCTCACGCGCACCGAATTTGCCCATGCCGAGCACAATCCAGCCGCTCTCTTTTTCAGGATTGGCTTGGTCGACCAGCTTGATCTTACCCGCACGATCCGCATCGCGAAGCAGGAAGCGAATGGCTGCACCAGTGCAAGCTTCGGCCAGATCGGTGAGCCAGCCGGTTGTCGTTTCCGTATTGAAAACCTGCCCTAGATCGCAAAGCGCAATCAGCACATGGGCTTCGCGCTTCAATCGGCGTAGATCGGACATAAGCGAAGTTTCGCTCGCACCCTCTTCCGTGCCACTGGCCGATATTTCGCCCATGATGTCACTGAGTGCAGTCTCGGGTGTTTTTGCAATCAGACGCTGCAGAATACCAGAATGACGCGTCAGAGCTTCGCGAATGAAGGGGGAAAGATCTAGAACAGCAGCAAGAAACGCTTCCGCTTTGGGCTGATGCAACAGCGCATCGACATCGGAAAGATTTTCTTCCTTGGACCGCTGGATGAGATCAGCAAAAAACGATTTTGCACGCCCACTATCAAGGGGTGTCAGCCCACAAAGGTTTCGGTCGAAAAACAGTGCCTTTGTGTCTTCAGCCGCCATGGTCCCCTCATTCATGCGAGTATTAAGATCAGCTGTCCTTCAACAATGGAAACTCGAGAACTGCACGCAGGCCCGGTCCATTATCTTCCAGACGCAGAGCGCCACCGTGCAACTTCATAACTGCCTTGGCAAGACTTAAACCAAGACCCGATCCGGGCTGCGTACGGCTTTCCTCAAGACGCACGAAGCGTTCAGTTGCCTGCTCACGTTTATCTTCCGGGATGCCGGGGCCATTATCAGCCACCACAATGCGTACCCACTGCTGATCACGTTCCATGGAAAGCGTGACTGTTGCGGTGTTTTCACTATTCAGCGCATATTTAATGGCGTTATCGACAAGGTTGGAAACGGTCTGACCGACAAGCTCACGATTGATATGCAAAGGCACGTCAATCAGATCACCAAGAGTAAGCTTTACGCCAGCGTCTTCGGCAACCGGCTCATACATTTCCGACACATCGCTGACGATTGGCGCGACCGACATATTCTCCAGATTTTCCGAAGAATAGCCCGCTTCCAAGCGTGAGATCATAAGGATCGCATTAAAAGTACGGATCAGCTGATCGGATTCGCCGATGATGTCTTCCAGCGCTTCACGATATTCCGTTCCTGCTTTTTTGCCTGAGAGAGCTTCTTCCGCCCGATTGCGCAAGCGGGTGAGCGGCGTCTTGAGGTCGTGAGCAATATTATCGGATACCTGCTTCAAGCCTTCGTTGAGCTCGAGAATTCGTCCAAGCATGACATTGAGGTTGCCAGAAAGACGATCAAACTCATCGCCGGAACCATTAACAGGCAACCGACCAGTCAGATCGCCATCCATAATGCGTTGCGAAGCACGCGAAACTTCATCAATACGCTTGAGTGCTCGACGGCCCACAAAGAACCAGATCAATAGCGCGCCAACACCCATAATGCCGAGCGCCAACATAAGCGATCGGCGTACCAGATCGCGGAAGCGTTCCGGTTCACCAAGATCACGGCCAACCAGAAGACGCATGCCATTCGGAAGCGCGATCACCACGGCAATTGCGCGATGCTCGGTTTCCGTGCCCTGCTCACCATAGCGGCGATATTTGAAGGCTCGTTCAACGATGCCGTCAGTGTCCAGAACGCCCGGCTCAACGCCTTCTACGTTGCCAGAAAGAATCCGCCCCGATGGATCAGCAACGAGATAGAGATAGGCGCCGGGTTGACGCGACCGATAATCAATCGTGCGTACGAGCTGCGGAATGCCGCCACGCGCATAGGCCTTACCAATGCTCGCAACTTCTTCACCCAGTGCTTCCTGCGTCTGGGTATTGATTATCGAAGCGGAAAGATTGGTCATGTAAAAGACCAATGCCACCGCACCAACAGCAAACAATAGCAAATAGAGTGTCGATAGTCGCGCAGCTGTCGTGCGCATGAGCGCAGAAAAGCGACCCATCATTCCACCTTGGCACTCGCTGATGAGCTTTTAGCGCGTCCAGCTTTCAACATGTAGCCGGCGCCACGCACTGTATGCAAAAGCGGGCCATCGAAGCCCTTCTCGATCTTGGAGCGCAGGCGCGAGATATGGACGTCGATCACGTTGGTCTGAGGATCAAAATGATAATCCCAAACATTTTCAAGCAGCATAGTACGTGTCACGACCTGACCTGCATGGCGCATCAGATATTCGAGCAGACGAAACTCACGCGGCTGAAGTGTGATGTCTACATCCTGTCGGCGCGCAGTGTGTGCGAGGCGATCAAGCTCCAGATCGCCAACACGATAAATCGTGTCCGCTTCGCGAGGGCTTGAACGGCGCTGCAAAACTTCAACACGAGCCAGAAGCTCGGAAAATGCGTAAGGTTTGGTCAGATAATCGTCACCGCCTGCGCGAAGTCCTGTCACGCGATCATCTACTTCGCCAAGGGCAGAAAGGATAAGAACCGGCGTTTCCATGCCTTTCGCACGCAGCCCGGCGACCACAGAAAGGCCATCGCGCTTCGGCAACATCCGGTCAACGACCAGCACATCATAGCTACCGTTTTCAGCCAACGTATAACCAATCTCACCATCGCCAGCAATGTCGGCAGAATGGCCAGCCTCGATAAAGGCCTTCTCAAGATAGCGGGCCGCTTCGCGGTCGTCTTCAATAACGAGAATCTTCATGGCGCCACCCTAAAGCATGTCGGGGAAAAGTTGGAACGAGTTTCTTCCTTTGACGACACGCGTAAAAACAAAGTTCGATGTGGTAAATGGAGCAATGCCAGGCGGACTGACCGCCTGGCATCTGAATTTCAGACAATAATTGTCCAGACGATCATCATTATCCCTGATCGATAGGCAGCGCCACGAAGCGGCTCTGATCATTGCTCTGGAGCTGCAACAATACCGCCTTACGACCAGCCTTTGAAGCTTCGGTAATGGCCTTATTGATGTCTGCGGCGTTCTTCACCACCTGATTGTTGACGCTTACGATCACATCGCCGGAACGAATGCCTCGATCAGATGCATCGCTGTCAGGATCAACATTTGTGACCACCACGCCGTCACCTTCTTCCGAAGGGGTGACAGTCAGGCCATATGAGTCGAGGGTTTCACCCTGCTCGGTATCGCCACCACCACCGGACTGGGTGTCAGCCTTTCCGAGATCCTGCGGCATAGCTGCAATGGTGATATCGACTTCTTCAGCCTTACCCTTGCGCCATACAGTCAGAGCAGCCTTTTCGCCCGGGATAATGTTCGCAACCTTGCGAGCAAGATCGCGTGGGTCCTGAACTGTCTCACCATTGACGGCAGTGATTACATCACCAGCCTTGATACCAGCCTTGGCAGCCGGACCATCGGCCTGAGGCGATGCAACAAGTGCGCCCTTTTCTTCTGCAAGGCCGAGCGACGCGGCAATGTCCTTGTTTACCGGCTGAATTTGTACGCCGATCCAACCGCGTTCAACTGAGCCCTTCTTGATCAGCTGATCGACAACCTGCTTGGCGGTCGATGCAGGAATTGCAAAGGCAATACCCACGCTGCCACCTGAAGGAGAGAAGATGGCGGTGTTGATGCCGATAACTTCACCGGAAAGGTCGAAGGCTGGACCGCCGGAGTTACCCTTGTTCACTGCAGCATCAATCTGAATAAAGTCGTCGTAAGGACCTGCACCGATGTCACGACCACGAGCAGAGACAATACCGGAGGTTACAGTACCGCCGAGGCCGAAAGGATTACCGACTGCAACGACCCAATCACCGACACGGATCTTGCTGTCATCGCCGAGTTTCACATAAGTGAACTTGCGCTTTGAATCGTCAATTTTCAGTACGGCGAGGTCAGTGCGTGGATCGGTGCCGATCAGCTTGGCATCGAGTTCTGTGCCGTCGTCGAGAACGACGCTATAGGCATCGCCATCTGAAACAACGTGGTTGTTTGTGACAAGGTAGCCATCCTCAGAGATGAAGAAGCCGGAACCCTGTGCGACAGGGCGCTCATGGCCCGGGCGACCCTTTGGAGCTCTGCCAGGACGACGGCTATCAGGACGTGCATCGCCGCGCGGTTCCATACCAAAATCACGGAAGAAGCGCTTCAATGGATGGCCGTCTGGGAGCTGATCAAATCCGGGAGGTCCGGAAAACTGCGAACCGCTGTTTGCTGTTTCCTGAACGTCTTTCTTGACACGAACACTGACGACTGCCGGACGAACCTTTTCGACCAGATCAGCAAAGCCAGCTTGCTGGGGCGGAGTGACACTTACGGCTTCCGCACGGGCATTGTTCATCACGCCCATCGGGCCGGTGGCAACGAAGGCTCCGGCCAGCGCGGCGGACAGCGCTACTGCTGCAACACCCTTGCGGTACTTTGAAGTTATGATCTTCGACATCTGTCTCTCCTTACGAGCAGCAATCTCGGACCAGGAATTTCCACCAAGGCAAATCCGGTCCTGTAATCCTTTATAGAGCACAAGATAGTTCGAGCTACCTTACCGCTCAATTTCCGGAAAATGAAAGTTTTGTAAGGTTTGGCTTCAATTCAGGAGAAGAAAAAGATCTTATTTGTCATCAAGAAGCCGGGAAAGCTCGGCTTTTTCACGCTCAGACAAAGGTTTTTGGACCTCGACGACCGCATTTCGTCTGCGGAAAGCAATGAACAAAGCAATTCCACCAAACAGCAAAACGAGAACAGGGAAACCCCAAAGAAATGCTGTCTGGGCATTGAAACGAGGTTTCAACAGAACAAATTCACCATATCGATCAACGACAAAGTCCATGACCTGCTTGTCAGAATCGCCCGATGTCAGGCGTTCACGCACCAGAATACGAAGGTCACGCGCTAATTCAGCGTTGGAATCATCAATCGATTCGTTCTGACAGACCATGCACCGCAGCTCTGCCGAGATCTGCCGTGCCCGTTTTTCCAATTGCGGATCAGGCAATATCTCATCCGGGTTCACCGCCAGTGCGGCGGACCCGTAAAATGACAAAAGGACTGCCAGGAAAAGTGCTGTAAACCCTCTCGCAATCTTCATGCTGCAGCCTCAGCGGGCTTGGATGAAGATTTACGGGCCTTCGATGGAGCACCAACACGCAGGCGCCGATCAGCAAGCGAGAAGATTGCACCAATCATCATGACCAATGCGCCGTACCAGATGAGCGTCACATGCGGTTTCCACCAGACGCGTACAACGATGGAACCATTTCCCGGCTCATCGCCCAAAGCAACGTAAACCTGACTGAACCAAAGTGTGCGAATGCCTGATTCCGTTGTTGGCATCTGTCGAGCCGGGAAGAACCTCTTCGACGGTTCAATCAGCCCCAAGTCACGACCTGAGGAATCCAAAAGTGTGAAGCTGCCGCGATTTTCAGTGAAATTGGAGCCGGTGAGAGGACGCAATCCTTCAAAGCGCAACGAATATTCGGCAACTTTTGTTGTTTCGCCCGGCCGCATCAGCAAGACACTTTCAGTGCCGTAAGTTGTGACACTGACGATGCCGAGCAAGGTCACGCCGAGGCCAATGTGTGCCAGCGCCGTTCCAAAGACGGAACGCGGCAGACCTTTGAAGCGAGAAAATGCTTTGCCTGCCGAAACCTTGCCGATACCTGCCTTCAGCCAAAGATCGGTCAGGCTTCCAAGGATCAGCCAAACGGCAAGACCAATACCCAGCGCGGCAAGTACGGAATGGGCATTGCTACGCCAAACCACAATACCGACAGTGATCAGTGAGAGAGCGAAGGCAGTCATCAGCCTTTGTGCGACACCATACAGATCACCGCGTTTCCAAGCTAGCAACGGGCCAAATGGGACTGCCAACAACAGCGGAATCATCAATGGTCCGAAGGTCATGTTGAAGAAGGGAGCGCCGACAGAGATCTTCTCTCCGGTCATCACTTCCAACAGCAGGGGATAGAGCGTCCCAATAAGGACGGTTGCTGCAGCAGTCGTGAGAAAGAGATTGTTGAAGACCAAAGCGCCTTCACGCGAGATCGGCTGGAACAGCCCGCCTGAAGTCAGGCTCTGAACACGAAGTGCAAAAAGCGACAGCGACCCACCGATGAAGATCGCGAGAATAGCAAGAATGAAGAGACCGCGCCCCGGATCGGTCGCGAAACTATGCACTGAAGTCAACACACCGGAACGCACAAGGAAAGTGCCAAGCAGTGACAGCGAGAAGGTTAAGATCGCTAACAACACGGTCCAGATTTTCAGCGCCGACCGTTTTTCCATGACGATTGCCGAATGCAGCAAAGCAGTTCCGACCAGCCATGGCATAAAGGACGCATTCTCGACCGGGTCCCAGAACCACCAGCCGCCCCAACCGAGTTCGTAATAGGCCCAATAAGAACCCATCGCGATACCGCCGGTCAGAAACATCCAGGCGACCAGCGCCCAAGGGCGAACCCAGCGCGCCCAAGCCGCATCAAGACGACCTTCGATCAGCGCTGCTACGGCAAAGGAAAAACAGACTGAAAATCCGACATATCCGAGATAAAGCAACGGCGGATGGATCGCGAGACCAATATCCTGAAGGATCGGGTTTAGATCACCACCTTCAATCGGCGCGGGGATAATACGCGTAAACGGATTGGACGTGAAAATGATGAAAGCGAGAAATGCGGTTCCGATCCAACCCTGAACACCAAGCACATTTGCGCGTAGCGTTTCTGGCAAGTTGCCTGAAAAGGCAGCAACTAACGCGCTGAAGAAGCTAAGGATCAACACCCAGAGGAGCATCGAGCCTTCATGATTGCCCCAAACGCCGGTAATTTTATAGAGCATCGGCTTTTGCGAATGCGAATTCTCGACAACGTTCAGAACTGAGAAGTCAGAGACGACATAGGCGAAAGTCAGAACTGCGAAAGAAAAAGCAATAAGAGCAAAAACAGCCAGCGCAGTCGGCACGGCAACGCCCATCAGCTGCATGTCTCTGCGCTGTGCACCAACAACAGGCGCGATTGACTGCACCACTGACAAAGCCAGTGCCAGAACAAGCGCGAAATGACCAATCTCGACATTCATAGGCTTTTTCCAGTTTCAATCTCAATTACTGGCTCGATTACTGGTCCAATATTCATCATTGGCCCTCCCACACGCCTTTCTTCTTCAGGCTGTCGGCGAGATCTTTCGGTACGTAGTTTTCATCGTGTTTGGCGAGAACATTGTCGGCGCGGAATACACCGTCAGGGCCAAAACGGCCTTCGGCAACCACGCCCTGACCTTCGCGGAACAGATCAGGCGCAATCCCTTCAAAAACGACATTGACTGTTTTGATTGTGTCCGTGACGGTGAAATGAAGTTCGCTACCCTCACGAGTAACCGAGCCTTCTTCAACAAGGCCACCGAGCCGGAACCGCGCACCCGATGTAATTTCCTGCTCTGTCAAATCAGCTGGCGTACGGAAAAAACGGATGTCCTGGCTAAAGGCCATAAGCATAAGACCTACAGCGATTGCGAGTACGACCAGCGCACCGCCGATCAGCATGAGGCGCTTGCGCTTCCTCTGACTGACAGTGCGGGCTAAGCTGCCTGCAGGTTTCGTGTTGCGTCCATTACCTTCTGCAGTCGCACTCATTGTGTTGCGCTCCCTGCTTCCAAACCTAGTCCTGCGGCAAAGCTTGTCAGCTCCGTCCGCTTTTCACCATCCAGCGCCGCAACTCCACGTTTGAGTGCATCGAGTGCTGCATCGCGGCGATTGAGGATCATATAGGAGCGCACGAGGCGCTTCCAGCCGTCGATATCCCCGCTGTTTTCGCGAAGACTTTCATCAAGACGTTGAACCATACCCTCAACCATCGCCTGACGATCTTCCGAGCTCATGGATGCTGCAGCGTCTACGTCGTCTGTCGTGGGCCCTTTGGCTGGCGCGGACGGTGCTAGCGATCCTCGAATGCGCGCAATTGTCTGCTCAACCTGAGCACGCCATGGCGCATCTTTCGGTGCATTATCAAGGAAAGTCTGCAACCTTGTAATGGCGCTGTCGGCATTGCCGTCCTGCATTTCGCCCTGTGCAAGATAATATTGCGGGCGGATATCATTGGGTTCGAGCACAGCTGCTTTTTCAAACAGACCCTCTGCCTCTGCAGTGATTGGTCCACCTGAGACAGCAATCAAAGCTTCTCCGAGGCCAAGAGTACGAGTAAAATTTTCACCCTCAAGACGAATGGCCGAACGATATGCGTTCACTGAGTCGGCGCCTCGGCCGATACGCAAATAAATCGGCGCCAGAACATCCCAGCCGCGAGCATCATTGGGGTTTTGAGCCAAGTGTGATTCAGCGCGGGCAATAAGCTCATCAACCGAACTGTTCTGCGGGCTGTTAGCCAAGCGTGCAGCAAGTGGCATAGACGGCGTGTCGGGCGCGCCAAAAAGTGGATAGACACCCCAGGCGATAAGGGGGACAGCCAATACAGCTGAAAAAGCCAGCAACCGTCCTGAGCGAACCTTTTTCACCTCGGCAGCAGCGTCGGCGCTGCTCTTTTCAGCACCGAGTATACGACGGGAAATTTCGATACGTGCTTGCTCCGCGCTGGGAGCATCGATCATGCCACGCGCAGCATCGGCCTCTACTTCGCGCAGCTGGTCTCGATAGACCTCTAGATCGTTTTTTTCAGGGGGCAAAAATTCTTGCTTGTTCCGCGTCAGCGGCAACAAAACAGTCAAAGTAGCTGCAAAAGTCAGCAGTGCGGCAGTCAACCAGAATTCCATGGCTGAGACTTAATCTCAGCGAAGGCAAAAACCAACTCGAAGGACGTGGAATTAGGCTGACTAGGGCAATTCGCCGCAAAGGCTTAATCAAAGGACGCCGATTTATGCCCGCACATACGCATGGGATAAATTTTAGCGATGCATCCCATGCATGACTGTTTAAGCACCTTTGGCTTTATGTAAGCGGGGTCCAGCTGCCATCGGCATTCCGGCAAGCGGTGCCGCGCGAGGTTTGCGACGCATCGCCAATCGAGAATGTGTGGGTATATTGGCGGCAGTTCTGAGAACCCACCTGATAAGGCTGTGCGGCAGTCACATCGCCGGAAGTCGAACCACTACCACTCCATGAAACCGCTTTACCTGCCGGAGAATACTCAAGCGCGCGATATTCCGCTTCAAGTGCCTTCTTACGGTCGCCCGCGGTCAGCTGACCTGCTGAACTGCCAAGGAGTCCGTTGCCGAGCGACGCGAGCAGATCCGGACGTGTTTCTGCTTTCGAGGAAAGCCCACCAAGCGAAGTCAGCCCTGAGCCCTTGCCGCCGCCGGAAGTTCCGCAGGCAGAGAGAGCGAACGCCATAGAAGCGATCAAAAACGGAGCAGAAAACCTTGATACCATCGTCATAACAAATCGGCCTTCATAAAAATGAGCATGCATACTATCGTAGGATGCAGCTATTACTCTAACCTTCTAGTCTGCCTCGTGGCAAAAACAACTATCAATCTTCAGTCAGCGGCAACACAACGCGCACCTGAAGGCCGCCAAGATTGCTTTTGCCCAAGAACAAGCTGCCCCCATATTCACGAACCGTATCCTGAACGATTGCCAAACCAAGCCCAGTGCCTGGCTTCGTTTCATCAACGCGGTTACCCCGTTTCAATGCGGCATCAATCTTGTCGGGAGCAAGACCAGGGCCATCATCCTCAATCAGAATCTCGAACTGGCGTTGCACATCCGCCGCAGGTCGCAGAACGATCTTGATCCGTCGACGTCCCCATTTGCCTGCGTTCTCCAGAAGATTACCGACAATTTCTTCCAGATCTTCCTTTTCACCAGCGAAAACTGCATCCGGCAAAACATTTCTGAATACAATATTGAACGACGGATTGAGCTTTGCAGTTACGCGTTCCATACGCTCAAGCACAGGTGTAACCTGAGTTCGAAATACGACACTATCCCGTTGCGCAGCAATCCGAGCGCGCTGGAGATAGTGTTGTATCTGAACCTGCATGGCCTCGCTTTGCTCAAGCACCACGCGGCCCTGTTCGCCACCCATGGAGCGCGCTTCATTCGTCAGCACGGAAAGCGGTGTTTTCAAAGAATGGGCGAGATTTCCGACCTGCGTTCGCGAGCGCTCAACAATGCGGCGGTTATTCTCGATAAGCGCATTCATCTCGTTTGCCAGCGGTGCAATTTCCAGCGGCAGCGACGTGTCGAGTTTGGCCGATCGTCCCTCGCGAATATCAGCTAAAGCCTGACGCACTTTATCAAGTGGTCGCAAACCAAAGAGAATAATACCAGCATTGATGAACACGCTGCCAATGCCGAAAATCGCCAGATAAAGAGCCAACTTGCTTCTGAAGTCTGAGATTTCATTCATCACTTCGCTGAGATTGCCCATGACACGGAAGCGTGCGACGCGATTGTCGTTATCGAGAACAACTTCGGTCTCGACAATATAGAGCTCTTCACCGTTCAGGCCTGGCAGCGTGTAGCTGCGCATAAACGAGCTATCAAAGGGCGCCTGCGTGATCGGCATTTCAGGCACGATGCGCCCGACCGAGGACAGCGACTGGAGTTTGCCGGAAATATTTGAGGAAACGGGATCTACAGACCAGTACCAGCCAGAAAGCGGACTGGAATAACGCAGTTCGCCCAGCTCCGGACGCCCTTGAAGAGTGCCTTCCGGAGAGATGCTCACGGCACCGACGAGACTGAAAAGGTGCGCAGTCAGAAGCCGCTCAAAGTTGTTGCGCGCAGCATCGCCATAAAGCGTGCTTATCAATGTCGCGACAACAACAAGCGCCAGAATGACCCAAAGCGTCGAAAGGGTTACGACGCGTATCGCAAGAGAACGCAGAGGGGGGAAAATGCTAAGAAGCTTCAGTTCCCGCTCCCTTTCACATCTGTATTTCCTTCCGAACGGATACGATAGCCCATGCCACGTACCGTTTCGATCAAGTCAACGCCCATCTTCTTGCGCAAGCGGCCGACAAAGACTTCAATCGTATTGGAATCTCGGTCAAAATCCTGATCGTAAAGATGCTCGACCAGTTCGGTGCGCGACACCACTTCGTCCATATGATGCATCAGATAGGAAAGCAGCCGATATTCGTGCGAGGTAAGCTTCAGCGCCACACCGTCAATACTGGCCTTTGAGGTCTTGGTGTCCAAATGCAGCGGACCGCACACCAGCTCCGACGAAGCATGACCGGCAGCGCGTCGGATAAGCGCACGCAGTCGCGCCAGCACTTCTTCGATATGAAAAGGCTTTGCGACATAATCGTCCGCACCAGCATCGATACCTGCAACCTTATCGCTCCAGCGATCACGGGCGGTCAGCATGAGAACAGGCATTGTACGACCGCTGCGGCGCCAACGCTCAACAACGCTAATGCCATCCATCTGCGGCAGACCGATATCGAGGATCACGGCATCATAAGGCTCGGTATCACCGAGATGATGACCTTCTTCGCCGTCAAAGGCACTATCGACAACATAGCCCGTGGCAACCATCGCATCCGAGAGCTGCCTGTTCAGGTCCTTGTCGTCTTCAACGATCAGGATACGCAAGTTTAAAGCTCCTCGCAGGAACGCATTACTGTGCGGGGACGGCCACTTCTACACGGCGCGGGCGTTCGCCATCGCGGCCAGGTACGAGCACAACGATCACACACATGGCACGACCATTTTGCGTGGTTGGTGTTGCCTTGGCCAATTGGCCACCCTGTGAGGCTGCCACTTGTTCTCCAACTGCCGCGCAATCACCAGCGGCAGCGACCAGAAGATTGGACTTCTGTGGCGTCGCAATTGGCAGGGCACCGGCATCAACCGGCAACAGACCAATGCTAACGGCCAGAAGCGCGAAAATTTTGAGAGCAGGGTTCTGTTTCATCATGTCCCTTATATAGCGCCTCCCAGCTGAACGATGCATGAACGATACACTCTGCTTGTCGACACAAAGGAAATTATGCTCATAAAACAGCTTCAACCCCATCTCCGGATTGAAGCCATTCTAAACTATTGTTTTTATGCATAATATCAACCGGAACATCAGTCAATATTCCGGTTTCATGCATCTTTTCAAAACCTTGCTATCACGGATTATAAAATTATGAAATGCGTGAAGTTGCCCCTATGCGCCCAAAAACGGCGATAAGACCGGCAATAGCTGTAGCAAGCTGCAACAAAATATCCGTCAGAGCCCCCTGATCCACAGTTTCACTGACCAGACCAAAAGCTCCGGCAAGTGATAGAAACAGGGCAACAAGGCCTGCCCAGACTGTGCGAGAAAGATACCAAGGCTTATCTTCGATCATGACTTTTCCTTTCTAAATTCAGATTCCGCTTGAGATATTGATTGAAGCAAAATCCCCTGCTCCAATTTTAGAACTCACCATTGCAACGCGAAGCTGGAAGTCGCTGGCCCCCAAATCCGAAAACCGGTCTGCACCGGGGTAAATCCAGGAAGCCGCTTGCACCTGAACGCTTCGGACAAGCACATCCGAACTCCAGATTTCGACCTGATAGGCTTCGCGCTCTTCACCCAGTGGAATCTCTTCCCCAAGCCAGCTATCGGCATCAGCACGGCCGCGCCTGATCCAGCCGAACAACAGATCATTATTACTGAGCCGCTCTGCTTTGAGGTGAACAGGACTCAATGGTTTCAACGCCTGCACACCGCCGATTGCCTTTACAGTGTCGAAAAAATCGTCCGAGAACGATTTACCGGCCGCTCCAATGCGCCAGTTGAGTTCCAACCCGATTTCAGATGTTTGCAAACCTATGCTTTGAACGCCCCCATCCAGCAGGATGAAGGGCGTACCCGTCGGCTTTTCATTGAGGCTAGCGGCTTCTGTGCCAAGCTGCCCGCGCAAAAGACTGTTTAAGCGCCAATGGTTCTGGCCGATTTCTTGAGCATCAAGAAACTGCAGTACCTCCCATTTTCCATCGGAGGACTGCACAAGCGCGGTATTGGCACCATTCAGGATTTGCGTGAACGGTTTCGATTCCAACTCACCCGAATACAGCACCAGTTCCAGTGTTTGACCATCGAGAAGTCGCCCACTTGCCCCTCCGAGCAATGGAGCTGTCAATTCGCCCATAACGGCGCGCTCGCCGATCAGGCCGCGCTCGGTAAAGCCGTCATCGGAGGGCGAAGCATAAGTCGCGACCCCACGCCACGGCTTCGCATGACAGGCAATGCGAAACTGACCAGCCGGATCTTCAGCACCTGGCCAAAGTGGCAGGTCGATGAGATGAAATATCGGCTTCATATCCGAAACAGGTCCGCCCGGCGTCAGCTGCGGCGTTTCTCCCCTATCAGCAAAAGCCACATTGGGTGCCAGCGCTATAGCCTTGACCACCCGCACCTCTCCGTCTTCGATAGACGACACAACATAATCGCGCCCACCGCCCAGCATATCGAGCCGCACACGATCACCGACATGCAGAGCAGCCTCAGACCACGGCAATGAGAAACTTGCTGTCCGCCGTTCGGCATAACGGCGCGCCATCCAGGCTTCAGCGAGTGCAGTCGCCTGTCCCGCTTCCATTGAGCCGGAGAGGCTGAGGCTTTCCGTGCCTTGGCCCATATCGCGCCGCACCGATGCACCGACCACCTGAAAATCACGCAGCGGATCGTTGCAGTAAAGTTCAGCTACCGAAGGTAAATCGCCCTGATCCTCAAGAACCGCGGTCAGCGCTTCGCCATCGGTCGGTTTAACAAGCACAGCCGCCACGTCGAGTACAGGGGCCACGCGACCAATGCTACGGAACTTGAACTGCCCTGACTGTTCGAAGCCCTGCACACCAAACACATTCATCAGTGGCTCCAGCACACCGCGAGCCGTGCTGGGCTCTGAAATCACGAAGCCAGTCAGATGCCCATCTGCGCCTGTGCAGTCTGCTTCCGGCAATCCAAAATCTGCGAGGATAGCTGCAATAAGCTCATCAAGTGCAACACCGCTCATGCGGCCATTGAGCCAATGTCCCAACCGCCAGTTTGGCGTGTCTCCCCACACATCGGCTTTTAGCGGAAACTCCGGAAAAGGTCTCGTATCCCATGACCAAAGATAGACGCGATCCATGTCGAGCATCGGCCCGCCATAGATGGAGGAAACTGGGTTCCTATCCGGCCAGTAGTAATAATGCGCCCGTAGAAAGCGATCCATGGCAATATCGGAACGCGCCCCATTCGAAAAATAGGGTGTCGCGTTTTCTGAAGATTTCGGATCAGGGAACACATTCGGCTGGTTTGGCCCTTTATCGACCGCCGGGCATCCCAGTTCGGTGAACCATATAGGCTTTGATTGTGGAGCCCATGCCGTTGGCGCGAGAGCCTCGGCACCATCAATGCGATTATAGTGCGGGTTGCTCCACCATGAGCGAATGTCTTTGTATCGGTAAACCCATGGCTTGCCCGCAAGCCCATCTGTGATTGGCGTGCGCTTGCGCTGCTCGCGGTTTTCGCTATTGGCATAATACCAGTCGAACCCCTCACCCGCTTCGATGTTGCTGCTCAGACCATCAAGATCGTAAGCACCTTCAAAACCATCAGGGTTGCCGCCATCAAGGTCGCCGTCTCGCCAATCAGAAAGCGGCATATAATTATCGATACCAATGGCATCGATGGCTGGATGTGCCCATAGCGCGTCAAGATTGAAGAAGAGATCGCCGGTGCCATCCTGCGCCTGATAGCCGAAATATTCAGTCCAGTCCGCGCCGTAACTGATGCGACAGCTCTGCCCGAGCTTCGTGCGCATTTCTGCTGCAAGAGTACAGAGATGGGTTATGAACGGAAAGCTGTCGCGGCTTTCGCGGATGCTGGTAAGACCACGCAGTTCGGAACCCAGCAAAAACGCATCGACTCCGCCCGCCTGCATTGCGAGGCTTGCACAGTGATTCAGAAAACGTCTGTAACCCCATGTTCCGTTGACGAAAGCTGCAACCTGATTGGCCGCTTCCAGCATCTTGTCAGGTGATCCAGAGATACCAATCGCGGGACTACAGGTTATGCGCCCACGCCATGGGTAAACGGATTGTCCCACACCGCCGTAAGGCGACGGCAGCGAGTTGCCGGCGGGAACGTCCATCATGATGAATGGATATAGCGTTACTTTCAGGCCGCGCGCCTTGGCATCGCGAATTGCATCCACCACACTCTGGTCGGATGGTGTACCACCATAGGCCGCTCCCTCGCCGCTCTGGGAAATCAAGTGCGCTCCGCTGCGCGTAACACTCTCAACTTTCCATGTCTGGCTCGACGACAAAGCACTCTGATGCGTAACACCGGGGCGTATCTGGCAATATCCCGCGCGCAAGTCATCGCCAAACCACGGCAGGACAATCGCCACATGCTGCAACTGAGGACAAAGCGCCTGCAGTTCATCCATGGCCACGGTCCAATCGCTGCGACCGCGTTTTGCATTGCGATTAAGCGTGCGGCTTTCACCCGGCGACGGTCGATCCGTAACGGGAGTTGGCGAAAGACCAAACTCGGTTGAACCGGGAATAAGTGCGACAGCACGGACATCTCGCGCCAGCTTCCCAACCGGACGCAGAACCTCGAACTGAAACTGCGGCAGGCGATTGCCATAGACATCAAGCGGAATACGCTCAAACACGACATAGGCCGTTCCGCGATAGGCAGGAGCATTGCCTGTACCTTGCTTGGCTTCAATCAGCGGATCGGGCTGCTGTGTATCCGTGCCGTGATAAATGCGCATTTCGATTTCGGTAAGATCAAGCTCCTGCCCGTCGGCCCAGACACGGCGAATGCCAGCTATTTCCCCTTCGGCAACAGCATAGGCTGCATTGCCGAAATAGCTGTAGGAGGTCACCTTCGGACCGCCCTTACCACCCTGCCGTTCAGTCGTTTTCTTTTCCTCAAACCGTGTCGCCCAGATCAATGTGCCGGAAAGTCTTGCCGTGCCATAGACGAACGGCAGAGCTGCTCCTTCTTCGGCTGTTGCCACGCGCCCGCCATTGAGCCTTGCCCCTTCCATATGGCGGGTGGAGTTGATGATAGCCGTATCGATGGCATAACCACCCATTGCGCCAAGCCCTGCGCCGATGGCAGCACCCACAGGGCCAAAAATGCCACCGACGGCAGCGCCCACCGCCTGCAGAACAACAGTCGCCATTGCTTAACCTTCTGGTTCAAGGAAAATGAAAATTCCGGCTATACGTTTTTGCCATTGCGGCACCAGCGCAGAAGCCATCACCCGATGCCCCTCATAGGCATGGATGAAACGGTTCTCATTGGCCATAATGCCAAGATGCTTGGCCGCCATATCGGACCGCCAGCGAAAAACGAGGAGATCACCCGGCTGCGGATCAGTGCCGTCGCGGCGCTGCATATGGCGCGATGCGGCTTCAAGCAGCGGATCGCCGTGAGCGGCCTCCGCCCAGTCTGGCGCATAGGTACCGGGACTTTCCGGCTCAGTGCAATAGATCGCACGCCAAATGCCGCGCACAAGACCAAGGCAATCGCAGCTGATACCACGCGCGGAAGCGCCGTGGCGGTAAGGCGTGCCAATCCAGCTTTCCGCCTCCGTCAGAACTCTGTCTGCAATAATCATGGAACCAGCGCGCTCCCGTCATATTCGTTGTTGGAGCTGACATAGGCAAAGGCGGCGTCATTGCCCGGCAAGTGCGGGAAGCCGCGGAAATTTGTACCATTGGCAAACTTTGCTTTGCAGGTGGCAAAGCTCTTGTCACAGCCTGCCACCAGTCGAAAACCGTCGTCCGGTTTTGCAGCAAGAACTGGCGGTTCTGTGAGATTCAGGCGATTGCCGCTATGTGCGAGGACGCGCACCGAACCGCCCTGATTATCTCCGCTTGTCCATGTGAGCCTCCCTTGTGTAAACCAGCTGCTGGCAAAACCATCGAGCCCACTTACACTGAGAATTGCACCGTCGGCGCTTACAACAGAACCAACGGCAAAAAAGCGCGGGTCGTCGATATTCACGCCGCAGCGTTTATCGCCCAGCACAGCATCGCATTGACGCAGAACACGCCGCCCACAGACAGCATCAAAAGCCGCAGCAGCACCTTTCAGTTCCATCACAAACCGGCCACCTGAGCGCGTGATTGCCCCGACCGTCCAGCGCCGCAAAAGCATGTGTTGATCTGGCATGTTCCAATTGGCGAGATAGCTCTCGACCACGGCACCATCAAAGCGCCCCTGCTCAATATCGGTCTCGCTGATGCGTATCGAGGACAACACACCTTCGACATCGCCACCCGCGATGGAAAGACCGAGCGTTGTCGTGGCTTCGCTGCTGTTAAGACCCGTCAATGGCTCGCAGGAAATACCTTCCAGAACCAGCGCCTGGTCGTGATCTGTGAAACCCAAGACCACCTGATCGGAACGTCTGATAAGCCATGCAAAGCAATGGCTTGTCACTTCTCCCTTCAGATGTGATTCAAGTTCTGCCGGGACAGGGATCATGCCTTGACCTCGATAATGGGAATAGATGGGATTTCACCTGCTTGAAACGAAGCAATGCTTGCCGTGAGGCGGTCTGTATCGAAGCGCACAGGCACATCGAAAAGGAAACCAGCCGTCACCTTTGCGCCATCAGCAGGCACGTAATCAGGGGTAAAAGATACAATCCCCTTGGCATGATCGATTGTGAAAGCCTCACCCTCGTTGAGCCTTACGCCGTTGACGCCAATCAGCACGGAACCCGCGACAGGGCGTGTGATCGGTCGGCTGTATGCTTCGTAATGTTTGACAAGCTGGAACATGGCGGTTGCGCCATCGCCTGTTCCGATCACCTGATCGGTAAAGGATGGTGCGGTACTGCCAGCAGCCGAAGAAAAGTCGAACGGATCGCGGAAACGGAAACTATGCAGCGATCCGCGTCTTGCCTCGAAAAAGGCAAGCACTGATTTCAGATCGTCCAGCGAACGCAGACCGGTTCCCGCATCGAAATGTCTGCGTGAATGCGCCCATCGGGCATTGCGCTTTTCAAATCCTGATGTGAGCGTGACGATTTCATTGCGCCACTCCGGTCCGGCCGTCGCACCGAATGAGACACCCAGCGGAAAACGGACATCGTGAAAAGCGTCCATCTCACATCCTCCGTGCGCCGCGGCGCACAGCACCCGCAAGCATGGTTGAAAGCTGCGCTTCGGATTTGCGGAAGGAAGATGCGTCGGGCGATGTCATGTTGAACACGACCTGCACGGGCTTGGAGCCATTGCCGCCAGTTGCAACGCCCAGCCTGCCATCAGCACCGCGCGCCAGCGGCAGGATCGCTTCCGCACCCGCCTCACCCGTCAGGCCCAGCGAACCATTTCCCATGCCAAAATAAGTGGGGCTTGAAACAACCCCGCCCTTGGCAAAAGGCATGATGCCGCGAATGCCGCCCATCACACCCGACATTAGCGAGGAGCCAAGGCTTTGCAGTGGCTGAAGCCCAGCAGAAAGCGCTGAGCCTGCCAAACTGCTGGCAAGCCCGCGCAGCACATCATCAAGCCCCTTGCCAGAAACGATTGCACTTTTCAGTGCCGTTGTCAGGCTTGAGCCGAAGCTTGACGAACGCTTTTCAAGATCGGTCAGAGCGCGATCAAAGGCGCTCGTGTCCGCCTCGACGGAAACGGTTACGTTTTCATCTGTCATGTTAAATTACCTGTCGGGAAAGGCGTGCATCAGCGCGTCGAGTGTCGCGCGCGAAGGAGCATTCGTGCTCTGCGAAACGGGTCCAAGAACGGCGCCAAGTTCGCGTGGGGTCATGGCCCAGAAGTCTTTTGAAGAAAGCCGCAGCAAACCAAAACCTGCGCGCATCACCTCTTCCCAGGGAAAAGGCTGACGTGAAGGAACCGATTCAACTGCGGCACTCAAGGGTTTGAAGGAGAATCGCTTTCTTCGGTTCCGAAGGTCGCGGTGAGCAGTGCTGAAACGATGCGGGCATAGCCGCTCGCGCCGCCATCTGCTCGCATTTCTGCTACATCTTCAAACGGCACATCATGTCCACCGCCATGCAAACCGGCGCAGATGATACGCTGCATATCGAAGGCAGAAAGTTTGCCGCTCGAAAATCGGGCAATCAGATCAGAGAGATTGTCCGCTTCAAAAGCAGACTCCAGTTGTGCCAGCGCACCCAGCGTCAGGCAGAGTATCCAGTCGCGGCCATCAAGTTTTGCCGCAACCTCACCGCGATGGCGATTGACCATCATAGTGCCTCTCCGAAGGTGATCAGTCCTGCGGATTCCAGTGCAATTTCAAACGTCACTTCCGCATCATGATTGCCGCCATATTCAAGGGCCACAATCTGGAAAGGACCGGTGATGGTGCCAAAGTCGGGCAGCAAGATCTGCCAGTTGCGAATCTCACCATCAAAGAACACACTACGGATAAGAGCATCCGATGTTGCATCCTTGAATATGCCCGATCCGCTGATCGAAGCTCGTTGCACGCCGCTTCCGGCCAGCAGTTGCCGCCACCGACCGGCAGCATCCGCATCTGTCACATCGACGGTTTCGGCATTGAAAGCAATGCGCTTGGTGCGCAAGCCAGCACAGGTTTCAAACTGGTCCGTGCCATGCGCAATTTTCAGCAAGATATCCTTGCCGCGTTGAGCTGCCATTCTGTGTTCCTCGATCTTTTTTGCTTTTACGCGCATCTTAATTCTGATCGAAGCGGGATCAGAAATCAGTCCAATGGACTGATTTCTCCGCATAGACGGTTCCCACTTTTCGGGATGCGCTTTAATTTTCCGGTTCGGTCACGGCGCGATAGCGCATGGTGCCGAGATAGCTGCCGAACCCGTCCGTGTTGCGGGCTAGAACTTCGGTAAGCATGAGATTAACGACGCGATGGCCATTGAGATTGAGTGGTTCTTCATCGAGCCTCGTTGCGATACGCCCGGCAATTTCAAGCACGCGTTTGCGGCCTGCTTCACGCGCCCATATCTGGATATTGAGATAATGTTCTCCACCCGGCTCAGAGGCCGTATTCCAGTCCTTGCTCAGCGTTTCGCCGAGCGTGACATAAGGAAATGGAGTCTTGGGCGGAACGTGATCATAAACATGCTCACCCCCAAGTGTTTCAATAAGTTCTTCGTCATTCTTCAAGGCGTCATAAAGTGCCTTCTGCAATGCTGCCGCGCCGTTCCTCATCTTGCTCCCCGCTTGATTTTTGAGTGTCGCGCCGGGCAATCAGCTGCCCGGTGGCAATATCCTCCCGCACCGCGATTTGCCTGAAACGCAGTGCCCGAACGAGACCATCGAAGGTCAGTTTCATCGTGATATTCACCGCCCCTCCTCCACCGCCAGGCAGATAAGGTAACGTCCGCGTTCATCCGGATCGTGGACAGAGCGCAGCGTGAAAACACGCCCACCTTTGCGGAAGCGTTTGTCTGTCGCGATATCTTCACGATGACGCACCAGAATGCGGTGGGTGATCTCCGGGCGTGGCCGGATACCGAAATCCCGCTGACTAGTTGATAGGGGTTCAATACGACCCCAAACAGTCCCGATCTCCGACCATGTTTCGCGATAGCCACCCATGTCATCAGCAACAGACTGCATGGCCTCCAGGGCCAACTCAGTCGTGAGCTGACCCGGATCAATAAACAACACGTTGTTCATAGGGATATTCGTCGCCAGCTATCGACCATCTGGCCAACCATCACAGGCAGTTCAGCCTTGGTTGTATCTAGGCCTGCGCGGTTCTCGTAGAGATGCGCAGTCAAAGTGAGTATCGCCTGTTTGAGCGCGTCTGGCACTTCAACGCCGGTTTCCCCAAACCCTGCAATGAAGTCGACCTCAAGGCCACAGAACGTCTGTGCATCGGGATATTGCGCCATGTAAACACGTTGCGGACGGCGGCCATGCTGGAGCATGAACTCTTCAGGCTCCATGCTGATTGCACTGCCATCAGGACGATATGCGACCACAGCTGTGACAGCTTTTACCGGATACTTGAAAATAGCGAGACGCCCCGAGCGCGGCCAGCGATCAACGCGCAGGCGCCATGTCTGATCAACCAGTGCAAGCCCCGTCTCGGCTTCGACAAGCTCGCGCGCGGTCTTGATAATACGGCGCAAAATCTCGTCTTCGCTTTCAGTCGAAATTCGCAAAAATGCGCGTGCGTCAGCAATCGTCACCGGCTCCAGCGCCGGCGGCGTGACAAGAAACATTGTCATGTATTTTCCCCTTAAATAACTCTCAAATCAGATAGTTACGCATGCAACCCCAGAAAAAGATTCAACCTGTTCGCAAATTGAATCTAGCTGCCAAAACCGGCAGGGAGATCACTGCTAAAAATATCAGGCTGTGAACTTCAGAAGCTTGACCGCATCAAAATCCTGCACACCGCCGCCCACGCGTTTAGTGGTGTAGAAAAGCACGTATGGCTTGGCAGAATATGGATCGCGCAACACGCGCACACCGATACGATCCACCACCAGATAGCCGCGTTCAAAATCGCCAAAGGCAATCGGCGTTCCGTCAGCTGCAATGTCTGGCATATGCTCGGCCTCGACCAGACCAAAGCCCATCAGCGATGCCTTTTCACCAACAGCCGCTGGTGGCTGCCAGAGGTAGTTGCCGTCTGCATCTTTCAGCTTGCGCAATACGCTCTGTGTCTTGCGGTTCATCACAAAATTGGCGTTCTGGCGATAACCAGCTTTCAGCGCATAGATGAGTTCAATTAGTTTGTCGGATGGATCGGAAGCAGGCAATGCGCCGTCAACGCCAGTGGCTATGTGGCCGATCTTGCCCCACTCCCAGCTTGCATCTTCAACGGTGCTGTAGCTCAGGAAGCCCATCGGCTTGTTCAGGCCATTGCCGGTGATGAAGGCAGCACCTTCCTGCTCGGCAAAGGCTGCTTCGACTTCTTCCGCGATCCACTGCTCAACGTTGACAGCTGCGTCATCAAGCAATGAAGAAGTGGCCGCAGGCATTGCGTAGATTTCCATCGTCGGGAACTGCAACTCTGCAAGCTTGGCCGAAGCTGTCTGCGGACGCGCATCGGTTTCACCGACCCAGCCTGTTGCGGGGCCGCTGACCGAGAATGGCTTTTTCAGCACAGCACCGGAAACCTGACGCACACTGGAAATGCCACGGATCGGTGACAGCACGGCCAGACGACGACCGATTTCGGTTTCGAGTTCCGCAGGCACCAGATAGCCGCCATCCGGACCAGATGCATAGGAATGGGCCTTTTGCTCAATGCCACGCATCGCCTGCTCGTCGCCACGGCGCACATAACCGTCAAAAGCCTGCTTATGCTCGACATCGACGATAGCATTGCCCTTGCCAAGCTGCGGACGCGCACTTTTCAAAACATACTGGTCAAGTGCCTGTTTTTGTTCGTCCAGCGCACGGTTGATACGATCAACCTTGTCGCGCAGCAGCACATCGACATCGGCACTTTTTTCGACCTTTTTCAGACGCTCATCATTGGCTTCACGAAAAGCCGAGAAAGCGGTCATGAATTCATCGAAGGCTTCCGACACATCGCCGTTGTTTCCAAGCGCCTTCGTTTCCACGCTCTTGGTTTCGAGCGGGATTGCATGACTTTTTACCATTTTTGATCCTGATTTAATTAAGTTGCATCATCTTGCAGGCGGCGCGCATACGCTGCGCAAGCGCCTTATCATCTGCCTGGAAAGCGTCCCGCCCGTCCCGGCTTTGCATGGCTGCAAGCGCTGAATAGCCTTTGGCTATAACCAAACGTGCAGCAGAACGGCTCAGCCCCGCATCCCGCGTGAGCCAGCGTTCAAATTCTCTGACTGTCGGCAATTCCGCCTTCAGATTATCGATGCGTGCCTGTGGCAGCATAGGAAACGTGACCACCGAGATTTCCCAGAGATCTGCTTCCGTGATGTGGCGCAAACCGGTCCGCGCATCCTTGCGCGCTTTGACTGTGCGAAAGCCGATGGATAGCCCATCCAGCCCACCAGCGCGCATGAGTTCCAGCGCCTCGCGTGCCCGTGCCACGCCCTTGGCCAGTCTGCCCTCGACATAAAGGCCGCGTGCATCCTCACGAATATCAATCCAGACACCGATCGGTTCAGCCGCATCATGCTGCCAGAGCATTCGCACACCAGAAGATTGACGCGACGCAAGCGACTTTGCAAAGGCGCCTTTTTCGATCACATCATTTCCAAGATCAGCTAAGCCGAACACACTGGCATAGCCTGAAAAACTGCCGTCGATTTCGATCTCTTCGAGCGCCAGTGATGCGCGCTTGGTTTCAAGCTTTGTCATTCCGGCTCCTTTGCAAAGATGGGAGACCGGGAAGCGGTGCATGTTTCACACGTTCCGCAAAGCGCTTGAGAATGCCAAGCACCGACCATGCGGCAAGACTTGCAGCGGTTGCGCCCATCAGCATCACCTCGGCACGACCAAGCAGCGGTTCAAGTGACAGTGTTTCGGCAATTTTCACGCCCGCTGCACCGCCAAAAACCATGCCGCAGATAATGCCTACAGCAAAGCGAATGCCAGCCTCACGCTTGCCATTTGGCAACATATAAGCAAGCGACACGGCAGAACCGGCGACCGCCCCGGCAATCTTCGCGAACCACACCAGTGTCGCATCGGATGACATCACGGTTTCACTCAGATTACTCATTGCACTCTCCTTTCTGCACGCGGCTGATAGCCAACCGCATCGCGTTTTTCATCGTCACTTAAGAACGAGGCATCAGAGACGCGCCGCCATAACGATTCACGTTCCAGAGAAAGACCTTCGATGCGATCCGTGTCATGCTCAAGCCTGAGATCGCTGCCGAAAATCGGCCCCAACCAGCACCCGAAAGCCTTTGCCGTGCGGTTGATCAGCGGCAGCACTGTCAGGCGATAAAATGCGCGGTTGGCTTCGGCATAATTGGCGTAAGTGTTGTCGCCCGGAATGCCTAGCAGCATCGGCGGCACGCCAAATGCCAAAGCAATGTCGCGAGCCGCCCCATTTTTCGCTTCGATGAAATCCATATCCTGTGGGCTGTAACCCATAGCCTTCCAGTCGAGCCCACCTTCAAGAAGCAGCGGCCGCCCCGCACCAGATGCTCCGGTGTAGCCCTCCTCAAGTTCGGTTTTCAGGCGGTCAAACTGCTCTTCAGTCAGGTTGCCACCGTCTTTGGGCGCATAGACCAGCGCACCGGAAGGCCGTGCAGAGTTATCAAGCAAAGCCTTGTTCCAGGCACCTGCCGCATTGTGCAGATCAAGCGCCATCAGAGCTGCTTCAAGCGGCGGAAAACCATAATGATCATCCAGCGGATGAAAAAGCTTCAGATGCAGGCCAAAACACCCTGCCCCCGCGAGCGAAACCATGCGGCTCGTATTGGCTGAGCGGTAGACCAGCGATTGCGGCCAGCCGTCACTCGATGTTTCCAGCGTCACTCTTTCAGGCCGCAGAAGATGCAGCTCACGTCTACCGCTCGGCAGATCGACGCGCTCGACATATGCATTTCCCGAAATCAGCAAATGCCCATAAAGCCGCTCGAAGAAACTGCTACCATCAAGCCCGCATTGCGGTGTCGCGATGAGGTCGAGCAACGGATGCACCTCATGTTCGGTCATGCCTTCATAGAGCAGCCACGGTACATTGCTGGCCGCTTCCGCGATCAGCCGCACGCAGCGATGCGCGACCGGATTGCGCATGAAGCCCTCACGAGCGAGCGACGTATAATCCCGCGCAATCCACGAAGCGCCGCGCTCCATATGCAGCGCCACGAAGCCATTTGCGCTTTTTCTCTCTCGCCCCGCTTCAGAATACGAAGGGGCATTCGCAGCACCTCTGCGCCACGGCCAGTTCCACGCCATATATCGGCTCTCCAATAAAGTTAAATTTTACCCGAAGCGCCGGATACGTGGCTTTCGTTCGCCACCCAGCATGAGTTCGGTCAGCGCCCAAACGAGTGCATCAAGGCGATCCGGCGAGCGTCCGTTCGAGAGCCCTTCCGGCGCAAAGTCACACATTTCGTCTTCAAGTGCTGCGAAACGCCCGGTATGGCGAACACGCCCCTGTTCATAAAGGGCTGCCACCGGTTCGGCGCGCAACCACTTGCCGCGCGAGGCACGCCGCATCAAAACCGGCACCGTCGCATCTTCCGCCGCAAGCACGGCTGCAACCATTTCGCCGCCCTGATTAACCTCAGCCAGAACCGCATCCGCTTCAAAGGAGTGATAAAGCGCAATCGCCCGTCGCGCCCATTGATGTGGCTTGGCCATGTTCATGGTTTCATCGGCAAGCACATGCGCAATGCCATTTTCATCGATACCTGCAACCACAATCCCGCAAGCATCCGACGACTTACCCGATGAAGCAGGCGGATCAATCGCCACCAGAATACGGATCAACTCAGGAGCGGACTGTTCAAAACATTGCTCAATCCGCTCACGCGACCACAAGGCGCCTGCGCGTTCTTCGATAAGCTCGCCTTCCAGTTCCTGTCGTCCGAGCCTTGTTCCGGCATATCGCTGGTTAATCGTCTCAATAAAACCATTCGCCAGATTGGCTACGTTTTCAGCTGTCCGCATATGTGTCATCGAAACTGAAACATCGCATATCAATGCCTTCAACAAAGGCACGGCCCGCGGTGTCGTCGTCACAACCTGACGCGGGAAATCGCCCAGACGCAGGCCAAATTGCAGCATGTCCCATGTGGCTTGCGGATTTTTCCACTTGGCCAGCTCCCTACACTATAGAATTGCGTGCAACAGGCAGTTGTAGGGCAAAGTGTTAATTCAAACTTGCTACATCACTGAAAACAAAGGGTTAAATGATGGCTGGTAACATGCATCCGAAAACGAAGGCGTATTCATACGTTCGTATTTCGTCAAAAGGCCAGATTGATGGTCGCGGCATTAGTCGTCAGGTGCAAGCAGCGCAAGACTATGCAGATAAGCATGAACTCGATTTAGATTCGAAACTATCGGACATCGGCAAATCCGGCTTTCACGGACACCATGTAAAATTCGGTGCGCTCGGTAACTTCCTGCGCTTGGTCAAAGATGGTCAAATACCGATTGGTTCGTATCTGCTAGTCGAGTCCCTTGATCGCTTGTCGCGTGAAGACGTTCTAACAGCGCAATCGCAGTTCTTAGATATTTTGAGTGCTGGTATTACGATTGTCACGCTCATTGATGGAATGGTCTACCACAAGGATAAGGACTTCACTCAGTTGATCATCTCGCTCACGTACATGAGCAGAGCAAACAACGAATCAAAGGAAAAGTCTGATCGAATCAAAGATGTGATCCGTAATCGCAAACTCGAAGCGTTGCAGGGTAAGCCGCGATACAATCATCATCTTGTAGGCTGGATTGATCAGAAGCGGGTTGGCGAAACGAAAGACTATGAGTTCTCGTTGAATGATAAGGCTAAGACGGTTCAGCGCATATTTGAGTTATTCGATGAAGGTTTAGGCGTCTTCTCAATTGCAAAGATATTGAACACCGAGAAACTTCCTGTCTTGCGTACTAACACAAATACGGATCAACGCTGGAAAGACGCAACCATTCGCCTGCTGCTACGAAATGAAACTGCAATAGGCACATACACGATCACCGAGACAGTGAATGGCAAAACGGTGCCAATGGGTGAGCCGCTCAAAAACTATTACCCTGCCGCTATACCAGAGGATTTGTTCTGGCGCGTGCAGAGGCGTTTTAAGAGCAAGTCGCGAGCGGGAGCATTAGGACGTCGCTACGCAAACTTGTTTGCACGAAACACATCATGCGCAAAATGTGGTCGCGTTCTTAAAATGTCGCGTGGCGGACATGAGGGCAATCGGATTGTTTACCTGACATGTGCACAACGGCAATTGGTTAAAGGTCACGAGTGCGACTCGCCTACTCCACTCTTTCCATATGCTCCGCTTGAAGACTCCGTTCTGACATACGTAACTGACTTCTACGAAGCAGCCGCAGCAGAAATGAACGCACCGCACAAAAACAAAGCGAAACTCGCCAAGCAGTTAGATGATGCAAACGAATATCTGATCTCGATTGAAAAGAAGCGGTCGAATTTGATGAAGTTGGCCGAACAAGACTTAGATGCCGCTGACCTAGCCGATATTAGCAAACGCATGCGAGAGTGGCGCGATAAGATCGAAGAACAAAAATCGTATATCAGTGGTCTCGAAACTGACATTCGGCAGACTGACGAAAAGCGGGAGGAACTGCAAAGCGTACTTCAGCAGATCGAATCAGAGCGCAAGAAATGGAAAACGGCTGGAGACGACGAGGTGATGCAGAGCCGCGCTCGTGTTGCGAAAATGCTGCGAGAGTTCATCACAACCGTTGAAGTGGACTTCGACAATCAATTTGCAACGATTTGGGTCGGTGGCTTTACGAGCGCTTACAGGTTCGACCGAAAAGGTAATCTGGTTAGTCACGTCAACATTCTCCCAATGTTCCAAACTGGTCCTGTGCGAACTTATGTTGACCGCACACCTTCTGGACGTGCGCGACGTATCCGCGTTCTAACCGATGCGCCTGACGTTCCTGCAATGACTGACGATATGATGCGTACCATGATGATGAATATGGGGTGGAATGAATCACGGATAGAAATGGCAATGGAAGCAAGCAAGCGCATCCGTGAAAGCGTTATGTAGATTGGAGGATAAAAATCCTCCAATCGAATTGATGGCTCAATCGTTTCTCTGTGTCCAAGAAGTGTTTTCCACGTCCCAAATCCAATCGTTACCCGCTGGCGGCGCTGGAACTGCTATGAGGTTAGTCAGATATTTCGGCTCAACATCCTCACCTGTTAGCGTGCTGATTATGACGAGCGAACTTTTTGCCGTGTTCCAATAAAAATGATCTTTAATATCCATTATCGTGTCGTCCCAAAATAATATCCAGTCCATGAATAAGAGCCTGATCCGCTTCGTTCAATGCGAATGGACTCGCCCTGACGGACTCGGCAGAACTGGTTATTGGTGCATGTAACGCCGGTTGATGTATTCCACGCTCGCAGAGAAATCGTGTTTGTAGTCGATACCAGCCCCTGAACCATCAAGTCATAACCAGTGGTGTTTTGCCATTCCTGGCCGTGACTGTTTAAGGAAACTTGGCCTGTAATAGCGTTGAAAACAGATCGATTACGCGCTTCTTGTGTCGCCCAAGCGCTTGCGCGGCCTTCAATCTGGTTAGAAATGGTCGCTTGTGTCCAACCTCCTACTGAGTTCACGTTGAAGTTCGACGGGTTATAGACATACATGTTAACGCCGTCTGATCCGCCCCAAACCCATGTCGGCTGTCCGCCTTGTCCAGACCAGTTGAATTGCATATTCACCCCGCCAACACGACGCGGATATGCATAACCGTTCATATTGCCGTTAGTCGCTGTGGTGATAGCGCTGCTGACCTGAGCCGGTGTCTGTGGCGTGTAACCGAGAGCGCCGGTAATATCACCCGCCACCAGCGTTAGTGCGTGGGTGTGACCTGTTGCAGTAACTGAGTTTGTCGTTGAATTAGTAACAGTCGTAGGCGCACCCAGCGTGATCGTAACACCGCCGCTAATAGTACCGCCACCAGTGAGACCATTCCCCGCCGTTACTGTTTTATTGAATGCATTATCGACATACGTTTTCGTGGCCGCTGCATTTCCAGAAGTCGGTGCAGTTGGCAAAATCAACTGACCATCTGTTTGCAAAGTCATTTCTTTATAGGAAGTATCGTCGGTGCTGTAAGCGCGTAATGCAAGCGAGTTGTTCGTGCCATTATTAAAAATGAGGCCAGTTACTTTATTATCTGGGGCGCGAAACCAAACGTGGCGATTACCTGCTGCATTGATGTAAACGGAACCACCGTCTGCGCTAACAAACTTCGTAGTAGCCGTGCCTGTAACGTTGATGTTCTCCACCGTTGTAAGGCCGGTGAAAGCAGGGTTAGCAGTGTTCGTCGAAAGCAAGCGGAAACTCGTTCCATCAAACGCAACTTCGACAACCTGATCCTTATTGATCTGGTTTGCAGTGATCGGGCTTCCGTCATTATTGACGATTGAGCGAGCAGCCTGTGCGTTCACTTTGAGTGAAGCAGGACCAGTATTAGCAACATGAGCGATAAACGCGTATCGGTCGCCACGAACAAATTCTGTTGGGCCAACATCGAATGTCAGGACATAAGCAGCGCCCGTTCCTGACGATATTTTGCGTGGATTTTCGCGAGTGTCTTTGCGCTTCACTGCGCCTTTGTCTGCGCGAATAATATCGTAAAGACTTGTTGGAGGTGTACCAGCAGGTAAACCATCTGGCGGAGGAGCGACGTTAAGAACGTCTTCTTCCATCCATTTCGAACTATTAATATCAGCCATTAAGCCACCTTATTATTGTTGTTATGTGGTGTTCTTCGTATTTAAACTTGGAATATTATCTGCGTGGTCCCGGCATCAGTTTATTGCTAATGTCGTTGAATTCTTCTTCTACCCAATCCGCACCATATTCCTTGCTCAGTTCACGACCTAGGTTGCGAAGAATCTTACTGTGATCCATCAATGCGCCCTGTTGCTGTGCAAGAGGAATGTCTGCAAACCATTTGACGACACGCGGATCGGTAGCAATGCGTGACTGAATCGAGTTGTAACCCGAAACAACGCCTACCGTTTTACCAATCTTTTTCCAGCCGAATATCGCATCAGTTGCTGGGTCTGTCTTACCCGATGCTTTCTGAGCCTTGATACGTGCCTCCGTAATACGTGCAAGGCGGTCTAGGTCTTCACGTGCTGCCGAATGGGAAGTGCCCTTAAACATTGCGTCTTTCGCTTCCGGCGACATCTTGTTCCAGTTTTGAAGGAACTTGTTGCCGGAAAACTCAACCGCATCATCAGCAGTTCGTTTCGCCCCCAATTCGGTAATGTGATGACGAACAACACTTCCCCACATATCGTTACCGTTTGCCTGTTCGATTACCTCACGAACCTTAGCAATACGCGTACCGCCATGATTGAGGTTAGCAGTAAGCATCTGGTATGCTTTTTCGCCGCTTTCGGAATTAGCAAAAGGATCTAATACTTTGTCCGTTCCATTCGGACCTAATCGAGACTTGTATGCCTCATCTGCTTCTTTCCAAACGTCCTTTGCACGACCACCAAGACCATCAGCGGCTTGCTCCATGTCCTTTGACACGGCATCACGTACGCGAACCAAATAGTTCTTGAGAGCAGGATTTGTATCTCGAGCAAAAGCGAGACGCCCTAATTCCTCACGCGCATCTTGCATTTCGCGGAAAGTCAGTCCTTTGCGAGCATCTTTAACAAGAGCATCTGTACGCTTGAGGACAGTATCCAGATAAGGTCCTTTGTCGATTTTTGCTGTGTTAGAAAGTTCCTTCTGCTCCGTCTTTAGTGTCTTACTAAGATCGGTAATATTAGGCGCTCTAGTAGTTGCAGCACCAGCAAGATTGTCCGTTTCCTTATACAAGTCGCCGACACGCTTATTGATGAAATCTTGTGACACTTTCGCTGCGTCTTGAATTGCTTCACCTACGCCCTGACGAGTGCTAGGGTTTGGATTAATCGTATCTTTAATGCGGCTAAATTCGCTCTTTAGCCCCTCGTCTAGTTCCCTAACAGTATTTGAAACACGACCATTGTCTGCTGCAATGAGGCGGTTCTCACGTGCTGCCTGACGAGGACTACCTGACACTGTGCCGACTGTTGTCGGAAGACCTGCTTCCGAAAAGTCCTTAGCGGTCTGCGCAATCTTACCTGCATCGTCACCATCGCGGGTGAGATACTTCGCTAGTTGGTTCTTACCCCCACGATATGCAGAACCGACACCTTTTGCGATGAGCATACCAGCGCCTTCACCAGCCGCGTTAACACCCACGTCAATTGCTTTGTCAGTGAGGTATTCTCCTGTGTCGCGTGTATCTTCGTTGTCATACATATAGTTGATAATGCGTTCGGCGGCATCTCTTGCAGCCGCACCGCCACCGCCAGCACCCGCAATTGCGCCGGAAACTGCGCCTGCGCCAGTACCGATAACAGGGACGGCGGAACCCGCTGCACCGCCACCTACTGTACCACCGAGACCACCAAATAATGCGCCGAAGCCTTCTGCAATTTCAGGCACAACGCTAGATACGTCTCGCATAGTGAAACCCGGCATGTTGTAGAAGATCGTTTCGCCCGTTTCCGGGTCAGTCATAATGAAATTGTCTTCGCCATATGGCTCTGCGTTCGGGTAAGCCTTACGCAACGCATTGAGGCGGTCTTCCGGCTTCTTCAATGCACCTAACTGCACACGAATGTTATGTGGTGCTTCTTTATTTGGATTGAGGCGGCTTTCATCTGGACGCGGTAATTGGGGGCGTTCTTCGTAAACGGCATCTTGATCCCACCAGTTATCATTTGCGACTGGTTCAGTCGGAGCAGGCGTTGCCTCTTCGACTGTTTCATCTTCATCCCACCAGTTTTCTTTCTTCTTTGCACTAGCCATTAGCCAAGCCCTCTCATCCCACCGAGACCACCTAAGCCACCTTGTCTCGCTAGCATTGCGAGTTGCAGTTCCCACGGTTTCAACTTCTTCTTTTCGTCGGGTGCGCCCAGACTATTTAATAGGCTCACTTGAACGTTGCCGCCGCCACCAATCAGGCCACCTGTCTGTGCTGCTTCGCGATTGAAATCGTCTTCCTGCTTCGTGAAAATCTTGGCTGCTTCACCTAGTGCGCTTGTCGCGTCCTTAGTTTTTACACCTGCAATCTCGTCGGGTAAGAAGTTCAGATTGATTAAGCGCTTTTTCTTCTCTGGCTCTGCCTCCGTCGTTTCTGTTGCAGTGGGCTGAGTGTTCGCGTTCGGCTGGCTTGTCGCTGGCTGTGCCGGTGCTGCTTCACTTTGAGTGAAGGTATTCGGATCAGCGCTTTGAGCCTTCACATCGCGCAGTTGATCGGCTGGCGTACCGTAAAGCGTGTTTGCGTGTTTTAGGCGATTGCCCCAACCGTGACCCGCTGTAGGGTTGTCAGCACGCCAGCCTTGCGGACGCTCATAACCGATCATTGCCGCCGTTGCTGAATGGACGTTGTCTGCTTGCTTTAGACGATTAAAGGCAGCGCTCTCGGTCGTCTTGAGTTCGTGTACCACGAAGTCCAATTGAGTATCGAGATCAGTAACAGGCTTCTTCTGATCCGCTGCAAACGCGTGAAGTGCCTTAGCGCGTCCACCGTTCCATTGCGCTAAGCCAATACTATCCGAACCATCGCGACCATCGCCGGGATTGCGAGCGCCGGTATTCATGCTGCTTTCCTGCATGAGATTGCCGACAACTCCCGCTGCTTGAACAGGTGTTAAATTGTATCGACGCTGTAGATAATCATACGCATATCGCGCATTTGAGTTTGCCACTTTTTCACCTCGTCCCCTTTGGGGCTTCTTATTATTCTTTGTATATTGTACTTATTTCTTTACTTTACGAGTGCCATCAGGAGCAATATAAACTGTACCAGATGGAAGCGCATCACGTTCTTCAATTGAAGTAACCTTCGGGAGATTGGTATCAACTGATTCAGCATCTTCGTTTGCTTTGCGTTCGTCGTACGCTTTCTGCTCTGCAACTGCCTTTTTAAGACCAGTTGTGATGTTAATACCTTCTTCCTCTTTCGCGGCCTTGTATGCTTTAAAGCGTTCATAAGGATTCGGGAGAGCATCCATTTCCGCATATGCATCAGTATAATGAATTTCGCCCTTCTGTGCGCGACGAGCGATTGCAGCGGCAGCCATCTTATGCTCTTGAACTGCTCGCATCGTAACGGCAATAATTTCGTTACCTTCTGGTGTGTTAGCCAAATTCGGTAGAGATCTAAGGAACATTTTCGCATCGAAGTCGGACATCGCACCGGAACCTGCAGGACGCATACCCGGAACTAGACGATTGATTGTTGCGTCGAAGGCTTGCGCTTGAGAGAGACCTTCAACCGTGAACCCGGCTAATTCGGCCCACGGTCCGAATCGCAGTTTGAATTCAGCCCATTTGCCGGTATCCATTTCTTTTGATAGATCGAGAAGCATGTCCATGTCGCCCGCCAATTGTGGCGCATTACGGGCATCTTGAATGATGCCTGCGAAGTCTTTCGCTGCTTCTTCGTCGCTTTTTTCCTTAAACTTGTCACTGTTGGCACCAGTGTTCACGTTGACTTTGGATGAACCCGCTGCCTTCTGTTCTTTCTGCCAAGTGTTGAAATCTAAAGGTGTTTCGCCCTTTGCAGTGGCTTGCTCGACGTAGAATTCATAGTTCTTACGGTCAGATGTGTATTTGCCAGCGTCCTCCGCACGCGAGTTTTCGCCTAAGCCTTCAGAGTAACCCGGGGCAACGACAAGGTTGCCATCTTCACCTACGATCATGCCCTTACCCGCTGCGCCGTCTCGCAGTTTCATAATGTGGCCAAGGACTTTGTTGGCTTCTGTGTAGTCGCCATTTGCCATCAGATGTTTGTAGATTTGCATGAGTTGGTCTTCGCTGTAGCCCATTCCACCCGCACTTGCGCCGCCACCTGAGTCGCCACCGATGGAGTCGGAAAACGATTTGTCCGCCTGTTGTTGTTTTGCTTCTGCATCAAGTTTGGCTTGGTCCGATGCTTTCTTAGCGTTCGTTAACAACTGCTTCTGGCTTGACTCGATTGAACTGTCGTAACCCTTTATACCAGCGGCCAATCCCTGACCTGCGATGCTAAAGAGGTTAGTAGGTTCATATGAAGGACCAGATGAAGCCATCATCTGCGCACCCATCATCATAAGCGCACGACGACGAGCCGCGGACTCATCTTCGGTCTGTTCCGGCATAAATGCGTTCAAGATAGTTTTTCGATGCGTTGGTTCTGCCTGCTCATCACCGCTCATAACTTGTTCAATCGGGGCTTTGCTTCCCGCTGGCAAAGCAGTGGGATCAGGTTTTGATCCCAAATTAATGCCTAGTTTCTTCAATATTTCTTCAATTGGATTCAAAGCCATAGTTCACCTTTTGTTCTTAAAGAATTCCGAGCAATGCTGTTAGAAGCCCCAAGCCACCACCTAGACCGCTGGACTGAACCGGCTTCGTCTGGTTGTTGTAACCGCCTGTTGTCACCATGTTGATCATGTTCGCAGCGTTCATAATGTCCTTGTTCTGCTCCAAGTCCCACTTGCGGATTTGTGCCTCTAGGGATGCATCGGAATAAGCATCTTTCTGCGCACCAACACCGGCGAGACGATCAGCATCTTTGTAATCGAGTTCGCGCATGTCACCGGCCATTCCTGCCCCTGCAAGTTGCTGACCCGACTGCTGTAGCATCTGCTGCCAGTAGTTAGTTGCCGCGTCATTTCGCATACCCTGCTGCGCCTGTGCTTGCTGGCCTAACTGACCTGCACCGGACAATTGCTGACCAGTTGCGTTCTGACGAATTTGCTCTGTCGCATTAGCAAGGTTGCCATACAGGTTAGTTCCCTGATTGCGCATGTCCTGCTGGCTATTCGACGTATTGGCGAGGTTCGCGTTTGCGCCCAACTGATTAGCAACATCGGTGTTGTAGAAGTTGCCCATGCTATTCTGTGCGCCCAACATGTTCTGACGTTCACGCGCATAATTGTCACCGAGCATAGTAGTGGCGTTCTTTGCCATCGCGTTTGCAACGGTGCTTTCTGCGTCATTACGTATGCTTGCAGCGGCACCAGAACCGGAACGACCGGCCATCATCGCTTGTGAGTCCATCTGTGGCGATGTGATGTTCTTAAACTGATCCATCATAGACTTATTCGCATTGGCGATATCGTTCATGAGATATTCGTTAGCGCCAAGGAACTCACCATTTGCGGACTTTGCGAGCATTGCATTTGCAGGGTTGTTTGCACCAGCCAAATTGTTCGCCTGATCCTGCTGTAGCCCAAATGCAGCATTGTTAAAGTTGCCAGCACTTGCAGCCTGACCGAGAGCCGGATTGGTGTAGTTGGTGTTGATGTTCTTCATCGCGTCTTGCGTTGCCTGAACACCCGGATTAATCCAGTTTTGCGCTTGACCAAGCGTGTTAGCAGCAGGGTTATTCTGGAATGTTGCACCACTCGTGATGTTGTTCACGGCGTTCTGAGCATTCGTAATTCCCTGAGAACCCTGCATCGCAGTTTGCGCAATCGATTCCTGTGCGCGCTTGGTTTCTTCGCTCTGCTTCGCAATCAAGTCGCCCTGCCAAGGCATCGGCTGACCATTGGACATGGCCTGATCCGCTTGAGCGTAGTATTTCTTCAAGTAAGGCTTTGCGCCGTCCCACGGTTCTGTTTTTGTAGTAGTTTCTTTTGGACTGCTTGCCATCCTCAAAATTCCTTATAATAATTTACTGATTGCACTGAAAATTCGTAACGCTTCAAAATTCGTTCCCATTCAGGACGTGCGCTTGCATAAAAACCCTTACAACCCTGTGACTTAGCCCATTCCTCAACTTGTTTCTGACCGTCGCAAAGTATCTCGTTCATTGCCGAACCGTGCTTGCCTCCTACGAGATAAAGAAAGCAAACCTTTTGGCCGTCGAGTTCCAATACTTGCACAACGCAAGCGGCATTATCTGAAACCCATAAATGATATTTTTGGCTGTAAATTCCGTTGATTAGGGCTTCTTCATTGTCCGGGTTGGTTGAATATGCCATGGCACTTTTCAGCCACTCGCGAACCCTCGGAAACTCTATCTTGACGCCCTCGTAAGTATCTATCAGCCTTGCATTCATAAAAACTCTAAATTTATTTCAGTTAGTATCGTTGTATTTAAAAGACTTTAGGTTAGTCGAAAAATACATAATCGAAAAACAGCGGTTCAACAGTCCAGCGATGCCAAATGCTAAACTGACCGTCGAGTAGATCACCCATCCACAAAGCGGTCATGTATTCCGCCGATGGTGCATTGCGTGGAGCAAACGAGATTTTGCTATTTCGTGTAATTCTTGGATCAATGATCAACGTGTTTACGGTGCTGATTTCCATTGTGAACGAACCACAACCTGACGGCACAACAGGCACTTGCTCTAGTGCTGCAATGTCTGCCTCAAACTCGGCTAGTGCCTCTTCAAAATCGCCTTCATGCTCAATATCGTCGATAATTTCTCTAATACGCTTGAAAACGGTTGGGTCTCTAACAATTGCCAACTTATTTGCCCTCCATGCTGGTCACAGGATTATTCTGTAAAAATGTAATTGAAGCGTAGGCTTTCCTCGTTTCGGACGTGTCCGATTGTGAGAACGCCGTTTGAAATGTCTTGAACCCACACGCTGCCTATTGCGTCAGCAGACCAAGAATTGTGCGGTGCAAGTGTCACCCTGCATTTGCTTGTAATCTGCGGATCAAGGACGATGGTTTCGCCAGTGTCTGGTGCTGTCTCGAACTCACCACTACCTCGGACTTTGCCGACAAGCGCTTTCAACGCCTCAATGGACGCTTTGATTTCTCTAAGTTGCTTACCAATGTCGCCCTGGCCTTCAATAAGGCCAATCATGTCATTGATTTTCTTTGCTAATCGGGGATCACGTACTATTCTCACAATATTCACCTTTTAAAAATCGTTTATTAATCAACCAATTCCGAAGATCACGTAATCCAAGTTGCGCGGCGTAGTTATTGAGCCATGGCTAATTGTGAATGAGCCATTTGATACTTGATTTACCCATATGGAATTCATGCTCTGAGCCGCGCTTGCGCTTCTCGGTGTGAGGATAATTTTACTTATGCTCGACACCTTCGGATTTTGGACAATCGTACTCGTCGTGTTTGCAGCCAATATTGCGCTGCCTGTGTTATCGAACTGACGGCAAATCTGATCTACGACCTCTTTGACCTGTCGGGGATTGCTAGGATCGCGAATGATTTTCATTAACGACCTCCCGCCGGATATGCTTCGATGTGATATCCCATCGCATCGCTCCACTCGCCTTCAAACGAGAAGCGGAAACGATGGAATTTGTTTTGATAGCGGAAGTAAGCCCAGCCCGATTGCTCATTCACAGGTACACTCTCAGTGTACGTCAGAGCGTCATACACGTTGGTTCTGTGTCCTCCGCGCACTTGCACTAACCCGCTGCCATGAAACAGCGGACGAACGCGGTTGATGTTAGTGCGCTCACCTGCTGCATCGGGGATCGCTTGCGCAAGGTATTGCTCCTGCGTCTCGATCAGGCCGCGCATTGTCGAACCGCCGAAGATGAAAATCTTCCCGGTGTTATCCATGGCCCAAAGCATGGCATCACCACCCGCCCACATAGGACTGTCGAATGGTGCAGGTACGTTCTCAATCGTGCCGTAAACGTCTAACTGCTCAATGGTCCAAGGAAGGCTCAAACTGTTGAAGATGTAACCGGCTGTCGCATCTGCTTCTGACCAATTGCCTGTCTGATAATTGTAAATGAGGATTTTGTCGGCTTCTTCACCTGACGCGCCCTTACTCAGATAGGACCAGTAAACAAGTTTCTTCGCCGGATCGCTGGCAACCGTCATGTACTGATAACGCGCATCATCGACGTTGTTCAGGAAGTAGCGATTTATCTGGCCGTCACCAATTGGCCTAATCTGATCGCCTTCAAGCACATAAAAGCCATCAACACTCAGGAAGAAGGTTTTGCCCTCAACAGTGATGATGCTCTCCGCAACTGAACAGCCCTTACCCATTGCAGACGGCAATTGATCGAACTGGAATATCAACGGAGCGCCCATAAAGGACATTTTCACGATTGAGCGTTCCATCAGAATGTAACCGGCTTCGCCGCCGACCACGCCCATGATGTTGCCACCGTTAAAAATGTCCTGAAAGTCGGACATTGTTTGTTGTGAGAAATTCCAATCGAACGGGTTGTTTACAGCAGACCAACGAACTCGGTACGGAACCTGACCGTCGAGTGCATCAAGCGTGTTTGCAACAACCATGAAGTCACGCACAACCGCGCAATGACGCGCCCTGACGAGCGATGTTAGGCGGTCAAACTTAATGTCTTGGCTTTTTTGAATGTACTGCGGTTCATTGGAGTAATTGAACGCGGCGACAATATCACCGAACTCCGCAAATACCCATCGCTCACCGCCAGCAGTGGAATAACCGCCATCAGCGGAAATGTTTTTCCATTGCAGGTCGTTTGCGTTGACCTTGTAGAGCGAGTTTTTTGTACCCGCATAAATCTTTGCCAGACTGCTTTTGTCGCGACCGACAAGCGTTCCCAAGGGTCTGCTGTCCAGCGATGTATCTGAGTAAAGGCTTAGTCCGCGCATTGGATGATAAGTGACTGTACCGGGTTGAGTGCCAATACCCGGAGTGACATTACGAGCCATCGTAACGCCGGGATTATTCAGAGCCGGAAGATCAGGACACCATGGGCCAAATGCACCATTGATTACCATTGCACGCCCTCCGTAATGATCGCATTACCGCCGCGCTGCATGTTTCGATTGTCTTCATCAACACGTCCTAGCGCTTCCGCTAGTGACTGCTTTTCAAGTTGTTCCGCTTCAACATCGTCAAGCCAACGATGCGCGTAGATGAGCGCTCCGCTCAGATAGACTTGAGGGAAACGAGCAATCAGCCAGTTTGTCGGATTGGCTGGTGAAAGCGCGGGAACGCTTGCGTGGTAAATGAGTGTTGCGTTGACTGGCTTGTAATCTTCACGAAGCAAGCGATAGCCGTTGCCCTCTTGGAAATACCCGATCTGACTTGGATAAATCGAAGGCGTATAGGGGCTAACCTGTGTCGGCGTGACGTTTCCCACACGTAGAGCGCGGGGCGCAACCATGTCATTGGGAAAAGTTACATAGTCCGTAACATCGCTAATGGTCTCAATCTTCTCGCCCATGTAATGCTTGATGAACGGGCGAAAGTCGGCCTCCGCTAGCGATATAAAATTATCGATGGGAAATGTCGGATCGCCTTCGCGACGAGCATATTCTGATATTGCGACACGCAATTCGTCATAGTTGGAGATAGCCATTTAAACCCTCCAACTGTTGACGCGGAATTTCGCGTTGTCAGGATCGTTTAGACGTAGTGCCAGCGCTTTCGGGTCTTCTGTAATTCCTTCGTTCAGCCATTGATTGCGAAGCCCAACAGGAACGCTTGCTACTTTGACGAGCGCGCCATGATCGCCGTGCTTATTGAAACTGGCTGCTGCTTCTGCGTTATCATCGAACAACGCCTGCACGTTTTTCCACTGCACCGTTTGATACATTTGGTCGCCGTCACGCGTTAACCAGATGGCTTTGTCAGGTCCGTCGTAAAGGCAGAAGGTTCCCTTGGTAACAAGATCGCCAACAGTTAAGTTATTATTATCGTTCATATTCCCGCCCTTATTATTGTTATTCGTTATTTATTTGCGGGCATAAAAAATGGGGGCCGAAGCCCCCACTTGTCGTTCTATTCGGTTCTAATTAGTCAACCTTGATGTCAGCGATCTTACCGTTACCGGCTTCGTTCAAGCACTCTAGGGTCAATTCAGTGATGATCTGAACCTTGTCGGAGTCACCAGTCTTAGCAAGTTCGTTCTTTGTGATACCGCGCAGTGTTGCAACGTTCCAAAGGTCTTTATCGAAAGCGATAAGAGTGGTCTTTGTCATGAAGTGATGCGGGATGATTTCGTGCGTGCCGAAATCAGACACGTAATAATCAACGCCTGCATAAATGGTCTTCTTTTCAGCGGGTGTCTGCCAAACGCCGACGCCACCAGCAAGCGCAGAAATCTTCTGCTTTACCTTACCCGGAGCGATAACCTGAGCAGCATTGCCACCGGCTTCCCAAATCTTAGTGAAAAGTTCGTTGAGCAATTCAACAGTGACTTCCTGCTCATCGCCCTCGGTTACAGCGCCAACGTTGTTGTTAGCAAAACCAGCAGTCGCACCACCAACGCCATGAAGTGCGTTTGTCTTGATCCATGCTTCTGCACCACCGAGCATACCCGGACCTGTTGCAGATGGATTAGCGGAAACGAGAGCCGCTTCAATATCGCGATTAAGTTCAGCACCTGCCTTAGTAATCTGGCGAGCCTTTTCGTTCTTTGCACCGGCAGTATCAACAGCCTGCAAGGTGTTCGTTACGGTGATTTCCTTAGCGAAAATCTGTGTGCGGTTGCCGAGGCGCGCTGGGCCTGTGTTGTTTGCTTCTGCTGCGTCTGCACCTTCAAGGCGAGCATTCTTAGCATTTGCAGGAGCAAGTTCGTCAGTGAGGAATTCGTGCCAAGTGGACGTTGCCTTGGTCTTACCAATCTCAGTGCGGAAAGGTGTCTTTTCCGGCGAAATCATGCTGATGAAATTGCCGAGGTCTTCGCGAACGTGCTTAACGTCCGTAGTCTTCAATGTTGCCATTATCGATATTCTCCAAAATTTTTAAAGTAGTTTGCTGATTACGCTGATCGCGTCTCTCTGAGAGCCGGAGCGCTTTAGTCGGTTAACGTCTCGCTGGAACGCTTGGTCTGCTGAAACGGAGTTTGTTTTAACTCCCTGCGGCATTGAAATCGGGGCTTTGTCCTCGATGTGCTTGCGTGCCGCTGGAACCTTCTTCTGCATGTCATCGTAGGCGATTGCCTTTAAAACAATGTCGATGATCTTGGCGTCCTGCACAGTCGAAATCTCGTCCTGTGAGAAGCCGTAGTTCAGAAGATAATCCTCTGTTTTAACAAGTCCTGCTTGGGCGACCTTCGGGTCTTTGAATTCGGGACGAAGTGTCTGCAACTCCGCCTTGGCGTTTTCAATGGCCTGATTACGAAGGGAAGCCAAATGCTCTGCGTCTTTGCGAGCAATTTCATTTTTGGCGTCTGCTAACTGCTTAACAGCAGCCTCGCGGCGCTGGAAGTTTTCCTTTTCCTGCATGTAGGTAGGGAAATCATACTGTCTCAGGTAATCCCAATCTGGTTCCTTCAACGTCTGAAATTCCATTGCCACTTGTGTCAGTAGACCATCGATATAATGATCGACCTGACCACGGAGAGCGTGCTTTTCGACCTGAACTTCCGAATATTGCTTCTTGAGTTCAGATACCTCTTGCGTCTTTCTCGTGTAGTCGGCTCGGCGCATATAACCGTCTAATAGTTCCTTGCCCGACACTTGTTCATCACCAATGGTAATGAGTGCATCTTCGGGAATATCGAACGCGCTTGGCGCTTCGTCCGTTTGTTCGGTTTCCTCTGCTACGTCTTCAACATCATCTGACTGATCAGGTTCAAAGTCTGTTTCGGCTGTAGTTTCGTCTACCGACTCATTTGAGGGTTCAATATCAAAATCGTTACCCTCATCAGCATCTACGTTTTGGGTTGTAGTGGTTTCACTGTCCAAGAACTTAGCGATGTGTTCGGTTGCTTCCGCTGGGGTATAACCAGCCCCACTATCGGGGTTGTTGGTTCCGTCCATAGGTTTTCTCCTAATTTGTTTTTATCGTTTATTTATTCGGACGCTTCGGATTAGGACCGATTGCCCGTTTTATGATTGGCCTTGGCTCTTTCGTTGTAGTTCCGCTTTGGCCTCTGCTACGTAAAGTTCTGCCTTCTGCTGCACCTTGATTAGCGCTTGCGCTTGATGCTGATAGGCAAGGATTTCTGTTGTTTCCGATGGGTTCGTCAGTGAGAAGTTGCGAAAGTAGTCCTCTCGCACTTCTTCAAAGAAGCGATGAAACTCAGGAATTGAGAGCAGCAATTCCGCCATGCGCCCTCGTTCCATGATCTTGTTCAACGCCTTTTCCTGTCGTTCATTCTGGTAATTCATTCGCTCCCCTTAAAACTGTGGTGGCATTGCTTCACTTTGAGTGAAGCCTTGCATTGCTTGCTGCATCGCTGCCGCTTCCTGATCTGCGCCTGCTTGCTCTGGTGACATGCCTTCACTTTGAGTGAAGCCCTGCATTGCCTGCTGCATTGCTGCCGCTGCTTCTTGATCGGCTTGCGCTTGCTGCTGGCGGTTCTGTTCGCGTGCCACCTGCATTTGCACCTGCGCATCTTGTTCCGCGCTTGCAAAATCCATGTCCATGCGCTTCGATTCCTGCTCGGCTTTGATCGCTGCCATATTTACTTGCGCGTTGAATTTGGCCGCGATTTCAGCACGTTTGAGTTCCAAGTCTGCAAATGCCAGGTCACGAATGCGGTCGTTTTCCATGATGAGTTTCTTCGCTTCAAACTCTCGCTTTTCGCGTTCGGACTGCGCACGAAGTTCCGCCTTGGCCTTCTCAACCTCAATAAGACCGAGTGTGTCAGGGCTTGGCTGTGGTGGCGCTGGCGGTGGTGGTGGCGGAATAGTTGCAGGATCTAGGAAGAATGCGTTTGCGTTCTTAAAGCCTGCGTTCTCTGCCATGCGAACAAGCGTCTCATAAATGTTCTGCGGTGTGACGAATGGCATCTGACGTTCCATTGCGGTCAACTGGTTCTGCAAGATCATCTGCAAGGACATCATATTGCCGTCCTTGTTCATAACGCCGAAAGCAACCGTGGCGGACACGTCTAGTTCCGGGTCCCACTCGTCAACGAGCATCTTTTCGTATTTGCCAAGAAGACGAGTGATTAGCGCTTCTGCATCATCTGGATACTGCATCAGCAGGTCGATGATGATACGGAACAAATAGCGGTAGCCGGTATCTGCAAAATGGCGACAAACCATTTCAACAAGCATCTGACTTGCGTTCGCTCTCTGACTTGTCGCTGTCGCTGTCGTGTTCTGCATGTCGCTGGCGTTGATGCTCATCATTGCGCCGCCAACGCCGGTTGTTAGTTCTGCTGTCTCTCTAATCTGCTCCATCACTGGCAACGCAGATGCGCCGGTAAATGGCGTGCTTATAAAGTTGATACCAGCATCAGGACTGGTCGAACGAATTGCAGCACCGGGAGCCAAGTTCAATGCATCATCAAAGCGGGTAACGTCTGGATTAACGACCTTAATCGGATGCACATGCATATTGAGATTGTCGATAATACCGCGTTGCATCTTTGAAAGCAGTTCTTGTTCCGGTCCGACACGATCAGCAATGCCCTGACCGAATAGCGTGTTCGGAGTTACGAACGGGCAGAAAGCCGCATACGGATAGAACTTGCTGACTTCTTCATAGCCAAGCACCACCGGACTGCTTTCGAGATCACCTGCAAGCGTGATGCGATAATGACGGCGCTTTTCGCTATCAATCGCCATGAACGTGTAAATCTCGTAGACGAAAACCTCGTCCTCAACATCGCTGATGCCCTGATCGTAATCGACGTTGGAAGCGCGTTGCACTGCAATGCCGCTTGTCTCGTCAGATGCGCTAGGAATTGCTTTTACTTTTTCATTGTCATAGCCCTGCTCGATAAGCGTTTGGCGTCCTATGACTGCTTTGTGACCCTGCAACTTCGCTTTAATGCCGCCGGTCTGCTGGTCAAAATCTGCGTCCTTGGAAACGATGAAGTTCTCAGGAGCGAGGTTCACGATATTCATTCTGCGCTGAGTGCGAATATGACGGATTTTAAGATCGTAAATCTGTGGCTGTGGCATTAACTGCGCAAGCGCTGCCATCGGATCAGGATTATTCGGATCGGTTGGAGGTGGTGGCGCACTGTATGGTTCGCTTGCTTCCTCAATGATGATCTTTCCGGCTTCTTCCTGCTCCTTGAAGAAAACAAGTTGCTCGTCCGTCACGCCCTTGATCAACTGAGGCAGCAATTCCTCTTTGTGCGCTTTGAACTCGACCATGACGATACCAAGGCCAGTAATTGCCGAGTTTTTCACCCAAGGCAGCAACCAAGCCACATGACTGTTAAGATCGCGAGCCACGAAATTCGCTACGTCTGTTTGCTGTTCTGCAAGCGCTTCCTGATCCGGTCGATTGGGGAGAAACTCGACAACTTTCTTCTGCGTATCAAAGACGCGAAGTATCTGACCTGTCATCCATTCGGTATGCTCTAGGACTTTCGGCACTATGTATTTCGAGCGACCCTTGATCGCTGCATCACCTGCCATTGGCTTACGCAGATATTGCTTGATGGCGTCTTCTTGCTTGATCGCAATGTTGTCGTTTGAGAAGCCAACCGCATCGTTGACCATGCTTCCAATTTTACGTGCTAGATCGTCATCGCTCAGGAATTTCTTATTAGTTTTCTTAGCCATAGCGCCTTCCGCCGCATTAATGCGGTTCTTGTTTTTGAATATTCCGGGTATTTATTGGGGCTTATTCAAAACAGCGCAGATCGCCGTAATCGACGGCACGCGTCCAATCGGCAGTAGTTCCGAGGCTGGTTGATGAAACTGCAAACGTCAGGCAGAGCGCATCTGCGAAGTCGGGCGAAGCACTCATGCGCTTGCGGATCGACTTCTTGTCCTCGACCTTCACCTTGCCGTTTCGTTCTGTGTCGTAAGTCGGAAAGCACAACTCATTGATGAGTTCGGAATGCTTGGGGATGCTTACATTGCCTTTGACAAACCAGTCTCGGCATTCCCACCACAATTGATCACGAAGGCGATTGAAAAACTCAGGTCGTCTTGTTGGCGTGTTGGAAACGACAACCGCTTTAACCGGAACACCGAGTTCCTTGAGCATACTCGCGATGCCGTTGCCGATACCGATTGCGTCAACACAAACGAACTTCGGCTGCTCTGCCTTTTCCGTGGTGAAATACAAGTCACGCACTGCGTAGGCGAGCGTTGCGGGTTCCAAGCCTTTCCAGACCTTCGGATCGTCAAGCACAACATTGTCATGGCGCTTAATAAGCACCGAACGGTCGCCACCCTGACCAGCAGGATCAAGCCCCCAGATTATCGGCTTGTTAGACGCTGGCACTGCGTCCGTGTTGAGTGCTGCTTCCTCGACCTTGTTGCGTGGGATTAGTCCATCTTCGTCGGAAAGCGGAAACTCACCGAGGACCATCATGCGATAGTCGCGTGAGAACTCCCCGCCGTAATCGGCCTTTGCTTCCTCTGCATCCTCTTGCGTCCATCCGGGTTTGTCGGAGGATTGACCGTGAACCTTTGTCCATCTGTCGCTTATTGCGGGATCGTTCCACGTTTCCCAAAAGCGACCGCTAGTTCTTGTCGGGTTAGAAATAAGACAGAGTTTCGGATTATTATCGCGAAAAATACCCTTGAAGGCGTCGAACACTTCATCGGGGACACCTGTCGCCTCATCAACGAAAATGAAGTTGTTGGGAGCGTGAATGCCTCGCGCATTTTCGACGTTCTCTTTGTTCGCCAACTTGAACACGCCAAGGCAATCGTTTGGGCGTGTTTTGCGATCAATCTTCGTCGCTGTCGCTTCGTATGCGTCCTTAATGTCTTCATCGGACATTTTGCCGTGAAGCATCAGGATTTCATTCCAGATACCCGTTTTAATCTGCTGCTCAGACGGCCCGAATATCGTAACTTTCACGTTGTCGTGGCAGATCAGGCTCCACCAGAAAACGACCGCCATAACGTGCGTTTTGCCGAAACCAGCACCACCTTTGAATGTGATACGCTTGCTTCTTTGGAATGCTTCTGCAAACTCGATTTGCTTTGGGGAGAGTGTCGTTCCGAACAAATGGTGCGCAAAAAATGCGATGCTCTTTTTGTATTTCGGAAATAAATGCTCTTCAAAAAACTGTGCTTTTTCAGCGGGTAATGCCATTAATACCACCTTTCGGTGATATTTATTTTTCCGCCTCTTTTTCCTGCTTCTTATCGTCCTCGACTAGCGTTTCGACGATGCTTTTCAGGTCTGCGCTCTTTGGCAACTTCGGATCACGCGCCCAACGTTGCACCATGCGAATTGCACCTTCAGCCAGATAAACGCCGATCAAGCCTATGCCGAACGCAATGCCGTTGTTCGTTGACAGGTCCGTGTCAGCGACTTGAAAATATTTGGTGATGATTGGCGTCAGGTAGACCGCGCACGCAGTACCGACAAAGCCGCCTGTAAGCGTTTCCCACTTCGATTGCGCTTTGACCATGAGAGTGCGAACGATTGCACCGGCAAGGCCAGCAAACATGTGAGCGTGGTTGATCCCAAGCGAATTGAGCAACGCGAATATCGTTGCGAGAAGTGTTGTCATGTTCAGCCCCTTAATCGGGACCGAAATGCCCCTCTCCGTATTTAATTGGATGGGCTTCTATGGGTGTCTGATTGGCTTCTGGACGATACGCAACCACACTGTTTCTGGCGTCCTCCTAATAAATACCAGACAACCAAGGAGGATAATATGAAGATTAAAATGGCAATCGCACAGGGCTACGTTGAAGGCGAAATAAAAGGCTTTATCGAAGCAAATCCCGGCTTGAGCGTAAGCGAAGCAACCGAACAATGGGTTGAACAGAAATATGGTCGCTGGATCAAAGAAAATCTCGAAACTGAATATGAAATCCGACTTGTCGATTCCGACACTTCATTCGTGATTGGCTTCCCAACTGAGGAACTAGCGCTCGAATATCGCAAACTGCTCGGCGGTCATGTGATCGGAGACAAAGATGCCTAAGAGCGACAATAAGAACTATCCGGCTTCTCGTCTCGCGGGATTGAAGCCATATAAGAAGGGTCAATCGGGCAATCCCAAGGGCCGACCACCTACACCGCCTGAGATTAAAGAAGCCCTACAGGGTCACTCACTGGAAGCAGTGCAAAGGGCTTACGACCTGATGATGAATAGCACGAACGAAATGGTACAGTTGAAAGCAACAGAAATGTTTTTGGCGCCATTCGTGAGCAAGGCCGCGCAGAAACTCGATATTGACCATCAAGTGACGCACAACATGAGCGACTTGATTGCTAAAATGAACGCTTCAATGGCTGCTGTCGAACATAAGCCAGAAATTATCGACGTAACGCCCATCAGCAAAAGACTAGACCCCTCCCCTGATGCTTCACTTTGAGTGAAGCCATCCCATTAGCACGAATGCTTCACTCAAAGTGAAGCATTCCATCGCATTCTCCCAATCCAATTAAGTGTAAATTAAGCCTATATTTTGTTAACGTAAATTAATACTTGCGACACAAGAAAGGCATGATAAAACCGCCCTGTCTTGCTGAGCAATCAGCCTGACCGTTCTTTGAAAATTCATATCTGAATTCGTCAGTTAAGTCATTCAACTGGTCCTTTGATGGACATGCGTTCCGGCAGGTTGGTGATTGTTTCTACCGTTCAACGGGAAACGCACGTCAGGAAATCCTTGGTCAACCGAAGGAAACTTCATTTGCCCCGACCGGGGAAAACGTGAAACCAACTGATAAGGAATCAAGATAATGAATATCAATACGAATGAAACCAACAACTCCAACGCCGCTACCATTCTGACTGAGAAGGAAGTGTTCGCCCTTTCGCGTAGTGTGTTTTCACACTCCGTATCAGGTCTAGAAGTAGCGCCGTCGGCTAAGCAGGTTATTGTTGAACTCAACGAGCAAGCCGCAGGGCTTGTTTATGACGAAAGCAAGTTTCGCGATGCAACATATCGCTATGTTGCAAAACTTACTGATGTGGCCCGTTCTCTGATGGATGAAAATTCCGTCCTGAGAAAGGAATTCATCAAACTTTTCGATGCTCTTTTTGGGCGAGAAAAGTTTGAAGAAGGCCTCAAAAGTAACAACCCTTATCTGATGCTCGTTCGCGCTGCGGACGGGAAATGGGAAACCAAAAAAGATGATAAGGGTCTCGAAACAACCAAGTGGGTTCCTAATCGTAGCAGTGAGAAATATTCACATGTTTGTCGCTTCGCTATTGATTTTAACCTTACTGGTGAAACCCTGCTTGCACATTTTCAAAACCGTAATCCGATCAACATTGTTCGGAATGAGGCGAAAGTGGAAGTCAAGCCGACTATTAATGACATTATCAAAGCAGACCGTGACATTCACTTTACCGGCACGCGCGAGGTGATGGACGACCGCGAATGGAAATCAGTTCTCGAACTGACACCATTGGCGACTGTTCCGTTCACAGAGCAGATCAAGACAGCAATCAAATTCTCTGAGGGCTATCTTGGTGTTGCACTCGTTCGGGTTAAGGACGGTGAACTAGAGATTGTCGGTGACGCCGGAAAGGAAGGTAACGATGTTTTGAACTTGTTCAAAAAACAGCGTTACACCGTTTCCGAAACGAACTCGAAGGCTTTACGGCAATCACTAGAAGTTGCAGAACTTGATCCGGCTCTGGTTCGCGATGTTAAGTAATAGTTTTGGGGTTTACGAAGGGGATGGCATTGCCATCCCCTCTTTTGTTGGAGGTACTATGTCGGTCGAGAATTCAATCATCTATTCCGGTTTACTGATTAAATCGCGCTACGAAAACGCTTTGGACTCTTTACTTAAAGATACTGCATTACCCAAAGATTTTGTTGATCACCACCTTTCGGCGGAACAACGACTTCTATGGAACGGTGCACAAAGTCGGCTTAATAAGGCTGCGTATGAGCAGCGTGAACTATGCCGGGCACCCAAAGCGTCGAGAGAGTATGGGAGTCGGTGTAGTGCTGTCGCCTATAATCTTCAACGCATACACCAGAGTTACCGCAAGGTTCGTTATGCAATCGGCCTTGATCCTAGCAAGCGCCGAGTTGAGTTGAAGCGAATTAGGTTAGAACACCGGGAGCATGAGGAAGCCTTTAGGTCAGTCTTTCGTGATAAGAGGAAACTCTCTCAAGAAGAACTGGCTGCGTTTACTTATCGTGACCACGGTAAGTATCGCTGGGTTCCTAACATTGAGTGGTTCGATCCGGCTTCGACATGGCCTGTAGAGGTCAAGTACGCCGAACACATCGAACTGCTCACAAAATGGATTGCTGAATTAGATGAAGCGATTAACGGCTTAAAGACATCAGTATCAGAATGACAGAAGCCCCGGTTCGCCGGGGCTTTTTGTTTGAAGGCTTCACTTTGAGTGAAGGAAACGGGGGGATAGCAAATGTTTACAAAGAAACTAACAATTTCGCGGGTTTTCGAGCGCATAGCAGCGCTACGAGATAATGCTCGTGCGAACGGGTATTGTTGCTTCGATTACCATGATCGTTTTCGCTATCAGGGTGAAACGACAAATACGTTTAGAACAAATCCATACGGCGTTGGTATACGCGATAAGTGGTCGGACGAACTAAGATTTCTCCACACTATGCGGAAACAGTATGGAGTTAGTGGAAAGAACACGCTTCTCGTTTTTGAAGGCGTTGACCATCCCGATATTAACAAGGCTCTCGATGCTTGCAACCGCGCCATCGGAATTCGAAGTATTGATATTAAAATCAAGGCTCACGAAACCGACACAAGTCAACATGAGCATTTTCTGTTTTTGGGATTTGAAGACAGGGAAAGACTTTTAGCGTTCACTTCTACGTTTGGACGAAAAACTGTCGAGGAAGTGCTTGAACAAGAGGTTCAAGAAAAGACGTTCGATCAAATGGATGAGTTCGATCTACTGAGCGGAATTGGCGATCTTATAGACGCATAGGGTGAGCGAGAATGCTGGTTAAATGACGAACCAGCCCGATTGCGAGGGTTCTTGTTTCGTTCTATAAGGGCGAATGACCCGATCTATCCGATCCCTCTATGACGCAACACGCCATAACATGTTTCTGGTCGCAACTTGTCGCGCTTGCAAACGCGAAGCGAGGTTTATGGCTGGCGATCTAGCGGGAGTGTTCGGTTATGGAAAAAGCCCATACGAATTGAATTTTCGGTGCAGCCAGTGCGATACGCGAAACTGCACGGTGACGTTAGAGTTTTCGGACTTCGATCACAAACACGAAACAGTCGTTTGGCGACCGATGAAGATTAAAGGCTGAATACGGGGGCGAGTAGATGGCACACACAATCAGCGCGAACAATGTTATGAAGGCATTGCGCCGTTATAGCGAAAGTCTCATTCCTCCTCGAAAAACCAATCTTTCTCATTATACGTCCTTAGACGGCTTTCGCTGCATAATAGAAAGTGACCAGTTATGGGCGTCCAACGTACGGTTTCTTAACGACCGGAAAGAGATGGAATATGGAATTGAGCAGTCCGTCAAGTTCCTGAATTCCGTAGAAAATAATGCATCAGGTGATTATGAACGCAACTTAATCTCGAAGGCCAAGAGCAACATCAGCAAGAGTATTCCCGATGTGTATGCGTGCTGCTTTAGCGAGGAAAAAGATAGCCTTAGTCAATGGCGCGGTTACACCGGTCAAACACAGGGAATAGCGATAGATTTCGATATTTTGCGACTTGTAGCGCATTTTGTGGGCGCAGATGCCGTTCTCAGCAAGGTATCTTATGGAGCGGACGAAACAGCCGATATTCTGAGACAACAATTAAGGGACGTAATCACACCACTAGGCTCTCCGCAACCAGCAATCCCGTTGATGCTCGAAAACTTGATTTTGGAACTTATTCCGCGTTTCAAACACCATAGTTTCAAGAATGAAGCCGAATGGCGATTAGTGGTTTCGCAACCAGACACAGCAAACATTATTTTTCGAACTAAGGACAACGTTCTCGTCCCGTATGTGAAACTGGGGGAGCATATGAAAACTCTACCAATCAAATCAATTCGGATAGGCCCCGGTAAAGACACGGAAATAACTCGCCGAAGTGTTGATCTTTTCCTAAAATCCAAAACGGGTTACGAAAACGTCTCTGTAGAAGTTTCTACCGTTCCATTCAGAAGTTAAATCAGCCATCGGACACTTAGAAAATCGTATCAAATTTGGATGGTGATCTGTTCCTGTTTTGCTTGGCCCATAGGGGGGGTGCAGTGCCCTGCGTGGACGAGCGGTGCAAGCGCTAGAGAATGTGCCTGCAAGACGCACAAAGCAGTCATCCTTACGCGTAAGCATGTCCTTGCAAGCCAAGTAGCAGCAGAACCAAGAGCGTGGCCTTGACATGTCTCTGACGCAGTACGACATTACAGTCGTAAAGACGCATAGATGTATCGTGCAGCACATTGCCCCCAATGCAGTAGCGCAAGCACCCCAGCCCCTGTTACCTCGCTGTATGAGCGTCTGTGCGTCTTTGCATCCTACTCATGCTGACAAGGAAAAGCCCACCGTTTCCGATGGGCTTCTAACAACTAATTGCGCAATTAGTCGTCTGCGTTATGCCTTTTTAGCACGACCTTTCTTGAGACGTTCGCTGCGCTCTTTCGAGAACTTTGTGATCGTCTCCTGCAACTTTGCATCCGCTTGAATTGCTTCTTTTGCAGCGGTCAGGATCACGACCACCTGATCAAGATCGCTTGCTTTAAAGAGTTTGCTTCCTGCAATCTCGAAAGCATTACGGCCAACACGCACCACGTAACCAGCACCGTCTTTGCGGAACCACAGCGACCGTGTGTTAAGTGCTTTGCCTGCTTTGACCTGCTTTGCGTTTGCTACCTGCGTATCGATCTTATTCAGGAAGATCTCTACAGCATTTTGTCCACCAACAAAGCCAGTAGTTGCAGCGGCCTTTAGAAGTTCAATTGCGTTTGTCATCAAGTAGTCCTTTGCACCGCAAGCCCTAATGCTTGCGTGCCTCTCTATCAATAGCCGTTGAGTAGTCAGGGCAACCGAAGATTTTGGACTTCCGCTTCGAACTATTTTACTACTTTGCAGTCATAAACAATCAGCCGCTTTACGTGACCGCTTGCAGAAATGACCCTTCGCGCTTCAAACTCCAATTTTCCTTGCTTTATTCGGTCATGCTCATGCAACGACCACGTGAGATTTTGCTTATTCGCGGCTTTAAAATCATCGTGCCGCTTGAAAGGAATTATCTTATCCAAATGATCAATGTATGCACGACCATTAGGAGATTCTGAGTTATACCTCGTAACATTGCCAATTAAATATTCGGGATTTTTTCCCAAGTCGCGGGTGTAAACCCATTCCGCGGTTTGTTGGTTGAACACAGCGATTTTTTCGCCTCTTGGTCGTTCTAGCGTAATTTGCGAGACTGTTTGTTCAGAGATGCTCCTGTGGGCCTCTTGGAGACTCCCTTCTAGAACTTCTGATAGATGATCAAACGTTGGCTTGTCCGGGCCAATTAACGACTGAACATATCGAGTTTTGGGCTCGCCTTTGGTATTTCCTACGGCTTGGTTGAATGCAAAACCTATAAAATCGTAATACGTAGGTGCGTTTATGAGAACGCCCGATGCCTTCGCAGAGATATGCGTAATAAAATCAACGATAAAACTTCCTTGATGTGCTGGCTTGATGTAAATTTCTGCGTTCTTTAATTTGGTCGCAACCTTTGAAAAATCTTTATTAACGTATGCTTGCGTGGTGATTTGCAGCGCTCGGGCAACCCCAGCCAATGACTTGGAACCATCATAGGCATCCAACATATTTTGGTCGGCATACCCGCCTGAAAACCGTAAACGTAAACCAAACTGATTTGACATTTGTCACCCCCCCCAACATCGAATCGCTGTATTAATATCTGCTGCAATAGCAACGTGTAATAGGAAATCGATGTATTATCACCAGCAAAACTTTTATACCTTTGCTTGGACCCAACCGGAGAACGTCGATAAATACTCGAATTTCGTGATCAATCTGATATTTGATTGGCAAACGCTGTTAGCCGCAATTATTGCAGGCGTTCCGGCTGCTTTGGGCGCTAGATATTTGTGGAAACAGATTAAACTCCAGAAAGACGAGTTGGACCGTACCAAACGGAAAGAATCTATTTCGGCGCGACTTAGATTGAGCACCGCACTCGCATCCCTCACAACCTACTGGAAAAAATGCTTCTCAGAAATAATGGATGGCAATTACTCTATAAATACACTTCCAAGTGAAGCACTCGCGACATTGATGGATGCTGCTTCAACCGTTGACGAAGACACTTTTGAAGTTTTTCGGGACATTATTACAGAAGCACAAGTTTTCAGTTCGCGATATAAATCGGAAGTCGGTCCTCTCGAAGCAGGCAGACAAAACACATTGCTTCTAAACATCGCATCCTTACATGCCGCCACTGACTCTCTTTACGCATTTGCTCGGTTCGAAGCAGAAACGGTAAAAAAATTTGCGGAAGAACGCGAAATATTTGAACAATCTCTAAGCAATATGCTTGCGATTTCAGGAAGGTTGCAATCGCGACCCCACGACCTGAGAATTATAGTGAATGCGCTCAACAGCAAATTCCGTCCAGACACATCAGACACGCACCCTCCCGTCTATCCTGCTCCCGAAGAGTAATAATTGTTTTTCACGCAATTCTCTTTGAGAGACTACCAAATCCTTTTGACCTGATGAAATGCTCTCCAAACAATATCAAATTTGGCTGACGATCTGTTCCTTATTTGTTTGAATCCACAGGGGGTGTATAGCCCCTTACATTCCTAGCCTGTGAAGCAAGCGCGTCACCTGCGTTGAGACCCACTGTTTTCCTTGTGCTGTCGTGATTTGCTTTGCATTAAGTTCTCTAGCAATTGCTGCTGGACCTACTGCACCGCACTGTATGATACTCTGGACATCGGGCAGAATGCTTTGATCAAAAGCATCTATGCGCTGGCGCGTGCTTGCTTGTGTACCACCGAGTTTGACGCCACGTTCTTTAGCCGCTGCTAGTGCTGCTTTTGTGCGCTCCGAGATCATCCGGCGTTCTTTGTGCGCAAGGATCGCATACAGATGTAATTGAAACTCATCAGCATCCGGCATATCCGCACAACGTATGCGAACGCCCTGCTCCATCAGCGATAGGATAAACGCTGCATTACGTGACAGGCGGTCAAGTTTTGCAAATACCAGCGTGGCTTTATTCGTTCGTGCAAACTGCATTGCTGCTTGCAGTTGGTCACGGTCATTGTTCTTACCCGACTCTATATCGGTGAACTCGGCTATCGGATCGTAACCCGCACATGCTTGACGTTGTGCTTCAAGGCCAAGTCCGCTTTGACCTTGCTTAGCAGTCGATACGCGATAGTAAGCGACATAACGTGTAGGTTGCATAAGTTGTAACTCCTTCGGCACAGTCAACGCACATTGATTGTGCCTATTGCCAAAAGAGTTTGATGCAAGAGCGAAGATCGGTTGCCCTTTGAAAACAAAGGCTTACAATGCGCCTCTCGGATTTTCTAGGCTGTGGGGAGGTTGGTGCTGATTATCTGTTTAAATCTGCTTGCTATTACAGCAGAATATAAAACAGTGATTGCACACTGCTGTTAGAAGGTTAGGTTAGGGGTGCCAATTTTGCTTAGAGAGCCTAGTGTAAAATTCACTTGCAGCGATTGTGAAGGTTTAGTTTACGAGTTCGTTGACGTACCCGCGTACGATTTGATGGCGGATAGCGAACACGACGCTGAGGGTTTCGATACTTACGACGTTGACTGTCCACATTGTCACACACGTTATAGTATTGATTTTACCGCTCAAGCATCCGGTGTCCGCGGCGAAATTCCATCTCATCCTAATATCAGCGTTGAAGTAATAGTACCTTACCAAGCCCCATACTATGATGATGAGTACGAAGATTATCTCCGTGAATATGTATCAAATGATCCATACGGCATCTATAACAATGCTGTATTCGATATTCGAGACATCGTGAAATTCGCTGAGAAAAGTCCTGTCTCCAAAAAAACCTTCTACAGAATTATATTCGTTCAGTATTTTTCTATTATTGAAACTTACCTTTCAGATCATCTTTCCAAGTCATTATTTGCTGACATAGACGCATTAGTAAAGTTAGTGGAAAACCATCGTGACTGGTCTAAGGAAAAAATATCGTTGTCTGCAATGATTAAAGACAACTCAGCGGCCCTTGATGCGATTAAGGATCGACTGCAATCAGTGATGTATCATAACTTTCTTGCGGTCGATTTTAACTACCTCACCGCGTTTGGTTACAGCATATTTCCTGACACTAAAACGAAGGAAGAACTTATCCGTATGGCTTTTGTTCGACATGATTGCGTTCACCGGAACGGTCGCGATAAATCAAATATCGAACACGACATTGGAGCCGAAGAGATTGAGAATTTAGCATCCGCGATTGATAAACTGGTTAACAATATCCATGAAAAATCAAAGCGATCTTTCTTTATTAGTACAACCCTTATGAAATAATTATATTATCCGATCTCATTCGACATGGTGTTATTCGCGGCTAAGTTTCCAGAGGATTAAGTCTTCGCCCCTTGCATATGCTTGCAATAACTCGTTTAGTTCTGCTGTGCATTCTTCCTCAAGCAGTTCAATCTCCTGCATACGTTTTGCGTGGAACTTCATATAGACGAGCAGGGACAAATCGTTGCGCGTGAGGTGTTCTGCTTTCATCGTTTGAACAGCGCCACTTCTGCCTGTCTGCGTCTGGTTAAGCCGTTCAGGACTTTGCCGCCGGCTTTATTCCATTGCAGCCAACTACGTTCGATTTCCGAAATTGGTGCTTTCGCGTTTATGCGCTTCAACAGTGTTGATTTACTCAGGTTCGTTTCGCCTAAGTTGTATGTGAAACTGACAAGTGCGCCGTATTGGTTCTCTGTTAGCGGAACTTTGACCAGACGCTTAACTGCTGCCTCATACGTGGGAAGATCGTAACTCGTAAGCAGTCGATCTGCTTCACTTTGAGTGATGCGCTTTTTTCCAACGTCTGCACGGCTAACTGTTCGTGTGTGTCCGTATCCGATGGTGGGAACTCCGGCTGGACAAACATACGCTAGAAGTTTGCAGCCTTCGAAGTCCTTGATTAATTTAAGTGATGCTGTGTTTATTGCCATGCCGTATTTATTGGCGGCATGGAAAACCCGGCTGTTTAGGCCGGGTTATCGGAATCCAAGTCCTTGGGCCGTTCAACGAATTTCTCCAACTTCAACAGTCCCCTTTTCAATCCTCGCCACAGATTCGGCTGAGGATTCAACACGGAAGTGCAAGTGGATTTAATGGAGGTTACAGCCAAGGCGATGCGTGGACGTATCGGATCATCGTCTCCACCACCATCCCAGAATACAGCCTCATGCCTGTGCATTTGCGCTAAGTGCCGATCAAATGCTCCAGGGTCTTGGAATGGCTGTCCTTGCTGAAGCCAATAATGCCTGAGCATTTTGCTAGCGTTGCGTATATCACGGAGCACCTCGCCGAGGGTCTTTATGGGCAAAGTAGCATTGGGCCCAAAATAGAATTCGAAACGTGGCATGAGCGAGAATAACTTATTGAAGTCGTCCCCGCGCTTTTCAAGCCGTTCTAGAGCAACATACGCTCGGTCATAAATCTCGGTCTCTCGAGCACTTTCGTTTTCCGCACGCTGCCGGCTAGCACCCTCACCAACATAACCAAATGGACTTCTGATGGCGCTTAGGTGGTCAGCGCAAGTCAAAAACAATTCGTATACCTGTTCCGCCAGTTCAATTTTCTTTTGGCCCAAATATGCCGTTCGCCATGAAACTACGCCCCAAACAAATGATGCCGCTGCTATGAGCGTCGCACCAACACTTATCCAATCCCCCGCGTCCATGATCTACCCCTTTAATGTACCAAATAGTTTCCCGAGAACTTGATCAATACTGCCAAGTTTTTCGAATCTGCCGCTTGAAACCTTACGGTGATTAGGTCTCTCACCCTTTATGCCTTCGGCATTCGCTCTGACATGTTTTGCGATTTTGAAGTCGCTAAAGTCTGAAATTGGTTCGCCCGGCAGACCGCCAAGCCAGAGGTACGAAAGCAATTGAAGGTCAGGCGTAACAACAATCCAGATGACGCAACCGCTAGGCTTCTCTAGGAGTTTCATGCTGACCGTCGTTTCTCTAGTCGTCGCACCAACACTCATGGTCTTTAGTTGGATATGTCGGATGATTTTGCCCCGCGACAGGACAAGATCATACCCACCAGCATCAAATTCAGAACGCAAAACCTCAACATCAGTGATGCCGAGTTGCCAAAGGCGGCGAAGCGTATCACCGACAAAGACATGCTCTACGATGCGTTCGCGAAGAACCGAATGTATGTAATGCGCGCTGTTGTCAGCGATAACACTAGATTTTGTATCCATCAAATACCCCACACGCTTTTTATCGGCGATTATTGCCAGTTGCGGGTTGCTGCGCAACTGGCACATACCCTTAGAGTGTTTTGCTCGTTGTGAGATTGTAGAATTCAAGATTGCCGCAACCACTGAGGCGCTTGCCCTGACGGAGCAAGTCGATTAACTTCGGCAAATGCTTGAGTTGGGCTTCGCTATAATCTTTGCGCTGCTGAACCTTGTCCGCATACAAGCCCTCTACGTACTGCTGCCATGTCTGCTTTCCGCCTTTTCCGGGTTTTGCGCTGGCGTAACCAAGCATGATTATTTTATCGTCTCGGAATGTGTCACCGATGGTCGTCAACTCAGTGATGAGCAAATCAAGCCAGTTACGATCACCCTTTGAGAAGTCCATGAATGGGACTTTGGTCTTGGCTAAACGTGGCGTGTAATCGACTGTCATCGATGAACTATTTAGGTCGGCAAGCGGGTCTAAACGTGTAGGTTTAAGGGTTGCCTTGATTTCAATATGCTCAAATAGTTCGCTAAGATGATCTAAATTCATTGGAAATACCTCTTTTAAAATTACTGCTGATTAAAATGTAAAAGTGCCTGTTCGATGCGTTCGATTGCATCTTGTAGGGCTTCAATAAGTTCTGCATGTTCTGATTGCTGCGCAACGAGTTCCCTAATTACCGCTGCTTGTGTCTGTTCTTTCATTGGCAGTGTTTGTGCTGCGACTTCAATTTCCTGTAGTGGCATCTTCATTAGCATTTGTGTTCTCCCTGTTTGTTCCTACATATCTATTTATCCAAGTAGGTAGAAAACGCGCTCAAATGCTCTGGAAATGCGGGCTTTTGAATTGCTTCGCGTCCTGTCGCGATTGGTTCAGGGCTTTCTTCTTTGCCTTTGCTTCCCTAACGCTCTGACCGATCTTGGCCTTGTGTTCGGGTGACAAAGTTCGTCCGCTAAGGGCTTTGGAAATTGCTGCTTTATGTTCCGGCGTTTTTGCAACGCCCTTCTGTCCGTGGTCTGTCATTGGTTCGTCCTCCGTTCTTACCTAGTATTTATTCGGAGAGCCGATTGACCGGCCAAAACAAAACCCGGATCGCTGGTGCAATCCGGGTCTACCTGTGGAGTTGAAAGCGGGCCTATTCGCCTTCGTTATTATTTATGCGCTTCACTTTGAGTGAAGGCTTTTGCTTCTCGATATGCAGCCCATCTTGCTTTTGACGCTGCTGCTCGTTTAGCGTTTGACTCAGCCGACTTTGGCTTGCCCTTGAGACCAGCCGAAATGTTAGCGCGATGAGTCTCGTCGTATGTCTGGCCCTTCTTCGTCTCAGCAATCTTAGCCTTAACTTCCTCTGGGCGCTTCTTGCCCTTCTTCTTGGCTGACATGCGCTTGCGGGTCAATTCGCTACGTTCTTCACCCGGAAGATAACGGCAGTTAGTTTTCGATTCTTTTTCGCCGCAAATGATTGCAGTGGCATCATTCATCACGCCGCTAAGTTTGTCCTGACGAGAAGCCCAACTCAGTACGAACTTGTATTTTGAACGCTGGCGACCTTCAATCGTGCCGCCAAGGTAAGAACGGGCAAACGAGTTCAACTGCTGGCTACTGAACTTGCTGATATATTGGGAAAACGTGAGTTCGAACTGCACGCCTTTGTTTGTCTGGTAACGTGCGCTGCGCGAATAGAACTTGAAAAGTTTTTCGGTAAATTCGTCCAGTTGGTCGTGAGGAAAATCGACTAGTTTGTTCTGGACTTGGATAGTAATCAAAATGTGCTTGGGTTGCATGGTGAACTCCTGAAAATTTATTTTGCCAATTGCAGAATTATCTCCAAATAATTTCTACACTTCTATTTATGTAATCTACTTCAAATCCCTGCTCTAATAGGTAAGAAACCGAGGGATTGGAGCCCCTCGGTTCGATTGCTTGTTTTTGGCAAAACAAATGTGATAAGTTCACATGGATATTTATCGGATACTGCTCATATGGGCTATTTTATCCGAGTGGTAGATTACATAACTCATATATATAATAATATGGATTGGGTTAATTAACATGAAAGTAGTAGAATACATAAGTTATCTATATTCTATATAGATATCCCATGCACTCCACTTCTTACATATCAACTAACCTAAGCATACATGGCTGAAGCCAAGTCCGATTTGGCAAGCCAACTCGTCCTCGCATTCATCCCATGTGGCATTCTGCCTTCCTGTGCTTCGCACTGGCCATTGGTGGGCTATTGGGTTTATTGACCTGCGGTAGCCATTTGGTCGCTTCGCTCCATCCTGCGGATAGCCAGTCAGGGCTTGGGTTATTATGGGGCGGATAAAAACGGGCGACGATCCAACTCATTGAATTCTTTTCTTTTTCCAGAGCGATCTTACATCGCCCTTTGAAATCAACGGCAATAGCACTGCGAATAACGCAACCAAAGGACGTTCGTTATGAGCATGTTAAAGCAGTCGGCATTGGCACTATCTGGTCTGATATTCCTTGCATCGATCCCTATAGGCATTGTGCGATACGAGAAGCATCAGCAAGCACAGGAAGCCATCACGAAGCAGCGCATGGACCTCCTGCTAACACCGCCACTCCTTGACAGTTCTTTCCGCCTTGTAGACGTAACAGGTAAGCAAGCGCTAATCGCCAACACGCAGGGCATGTGGCACGTAAGCCAGGGTGATACGCTTCCAGATGGAACGACTGTCTGGACCATTACGGAAAGCCAACTGATTAATTCGCGCGGTCAGGCTTACGAGATTAAGCCCTAGCAGCGTTCGACGGTGATCGCGTAACAGCGATCACCTTTTCCATGCCGCGTTTCCTTGACTGCTCTTTGGCTGCCTATGACTGCAAAAGGATAAATAGGAATGCGATCTGCATTACACTCCTGAACTCGTTGTGATCGCTTGTGCTCTCCTGCACAGGGTCAGTTGGTTTTACCTCATTTTCCAACTGACCCACTCCTCAAGTACGCCCTTCCTGCTGCATCAGGGAGGGCTTTTTTATTTCTTGCGCATAAGTATCAACGGAAGTATTGCTAATTTTATATTTTCTTAGGAGGGCAAAATGACACTACAAGATGTATTTGTGATAGTAACTGAATTTTTTACTGCAATCTGGACAATGGACTTAGTGGACATTGTAATAGTTTTTATGGTGATTACTGGAGTGATTGTGGTGGTGAAGTTCCTGAATTTCATGGACCGAATTAGCGGTAATCGCGGAACTTAATTTTACAGGTGCGAAACAATTGTTTTCTGGGACGAAACAATGAGTCAAAAGCCAAACAAATATCGATACGATGAACTCAATACGTTGTTATGCAGGTTATATTCGTTGAGTTATAAGGGCGACCTAATTCCAATACAGAAGGCCGCGAATCAAAAGCCTGTTAAGTTTGATGCACTGGTGAAGCCGATAGACCATCAAACTGTCTTGGATGAAATTCATCGCATTTTTGCTGACGAAATCGAACCCTTTCTGGCTCACACACGAAGGCTCGGATACGAGGGGCAATTCGCCTATGACGGTTCGACTGGTCGTATCCAATTGGACTTTGCGAGTGCGGAAGACGCTTTGCGTTTTAAGCAAGCGCTTTAACTGCTAGAGGGAGTTCGCACTAAACGAACTCCCTTTCACTTTGAGTGAAGCCCTACGGCTCCAAGTAACGTCTATTTGCCCTTGCGGCGCTCGCATACGCGCTCAAAGGCTTTGTCGGCTCCCAATGCATGTCAACTTCAACTGTAAGCCCTGCTGGCCCTCTGAGGCGATTTAACTCGTTCAGGCTGACATAACCTAGTTCCGGCTCACCAAGTCCTAAATCACAAAGCCCGAAACAAGTGTCTCCATCTGTCTCCATGTCTTTGAGAACCCATGTTGCGTTGGCCCATGGCGTGAATAACTTTACCACCGGGATATGATCTTTCTCACGATCCAAGCCATTGAGAAGAAGTTGCCGACGATGTTGCGCTGATAGCAAGACCATTACGCTGCCTCGCTTTTCATGCCGAACACTTCGATTTCATACCGGCGCTCATTGATTCGACGCCACGCTTTCCAAGCAGCAGCACTTGGAAACACTCGATCAAACAGTTCGTTTCCGAATATTCCCCAAACATGAAAACCAACTTTAGATTGCATTTGTTTAACTCCGTTTTGCGTTTGCAACTCAGAGTTAATGCCATTGGAATCAAAGGGCGAGTGCCGTGTTCAAGTCTTTTCAATAATAAATACTAGTTTTTTCAATTACTTAATTAGGTTGACACCTGTGCACGTAATTGTATATTGCAGTTCGTCGCACCATGCAGCATCAAATTGCGGTCCGCGTAATCCATCCGGATCCTCGGACGAATAAAGCGACGCCACCGCACCATTGTCCCACAGAAGTCGCTTACGCGTTGCTTCATATCGCGGTCGCGAAAGCCGGGAGACCGACAATATGCCGGAAGGACCATCCACCATCACCTCGCGCGCATCGGCAAAAGTTTCACCGACCAGCGCGATGTGCCCACAAGCCTTTGCTGCAAAAGGTGCCAAGCCCAGTGCCATGCCAGACACCCATTCAGCACCAGCACGCGTTTTGCCAGAGCCGCGACCACCCAGAATAAGCCAGGTTCGCCAACCAGCGGGCGGCGGCAATTGCGCATCACGCGCCTTGAGCAGCCATTCGCTTTCCGCTGTCATGATCTGATTTCGCGTCAAGTCCGCGCCCCAAGATTTCCTGCGCGCGCCTTTTTGCAAGTTCGTCGATCCTCCTGTCTATGCGAGCCAGAGCCTGTCTGGCTTCATGAAGGCTTGGTACCAAAGCACCACCGTCCACTTCCGACGCCCCCGTTTCAATTGCAAGCTCACCAACCGTCTTCACGGCTTTCGCCAGAGCCATGAGGGCTTCTGCCTTGTTTTTGTCTGGCAGCTCCTCCCCATCGATCAGTTTGTTGAGCTCAGTCCGCAATCGTTGCAGAGCATTTTCGGTGCTGGACGATTTGATTTGCACCTGCTCATTCAGACCAAAGCGCTTCAACCAATGAAGATATTGTCTCTCGGAGCATCCCATCACCTTTGCGATTTCGGTGACGGCAACGTCGTGTTTCATTTGCAGGCGAAAAGCCAGCCTGACCCTCGCCTCGCGGCACTCGTCAATTTTTCGCGTTTTCAACGGCCTTATCCGTCAAACTCCCCTTTTCATGCAAAACCCCGAAAGCATGAAGCTTCCGGGGTTTTGCATTGCCGATAAAAGCCGGGGGTATCGAGGCTTCTTCGGCACCAGTCACACTTTTCTGACTGTATCTAATAGCTAGCAAATGACCGTTACGCCGTCAAGGACTATTTTCCTATCAATGATTATTTTCCTGATCTTTTTATGAGATCTGTTTACTAATTTACGTGAGTTATAGCTTATTAATCTGATATGATTGACGGGTAGGTTTCGCTCGTCTCACAACTTTAACGGCTATAAAGTAGAGTTCATGCGTAAAACAGCCGATGAAGATACTGACAAGAAAAAGCGCAAGCCCTTCCGGGTTTCGCGGCTCATCGGTCTTGACGCCTGGATTGACTCCGGCCTCTACAATCTGCGTTTTTATGCCCGTGAATGGTGGGAAAACATCACTATTTTCTCCCGGCGCTTCCGGGTGCGCGGGTTCCGTCGTCTCGTCGTCGAGGTTCTCGATGAAGGTTTTACGCTGGGCGTGATCGGCTCTGTCGTCATGCTTGCGCTCGCGCTGCCTGCCTTTGAGGAAACCAAGAAGGACTGGCGCGCACAGGATGATTATGCCGTCACATTCCTCGACCGTTACGGTAACGAAATCGGCCAGCGCGGCATCCTGCACCGGCAGGCTGTGCCGATTGATGAATTGCCAGACCACGTCCTCAAAGCTGTGCTTGGCACCGAAGACCGTCGCTTTTTCGATCATTACGGCATTGATTTCTGGGGGCTGAGCCGTGCGCTAAGCCAAAACCTGCGCGCCAACGGTGTTGTTCAGGGCGGCTCTACTCTCACACAGCAGCTTGCCAAAAATCTGTTTCTTTCCAATGAGCGCACGATCGAACGCAAGATCAAGGAGGCTTTCCTTGCAATCTGGCTTGAAAGCAATCTGAGCAAGAAAGAGATACTCCAGCTTTATCTCGACCGCGCCTATATGGGCGGCGGCACCTTCGGCATCGCGGCAGCATCCGAGTTTTACTTTGGAAAAAGCATCAAGGATGTGAGTCTCGCCGAAGCTGCCATGCTGGCAGGTCTGTTCAAAGCGCCAGCGAAGTTCGCGCCTCATGTCAATCTTCCCGCCGCCCGCGCTCGCGCAAATGTCGTGCTTTCTAACATGGTGGAAAGCGGTTTCATGAGCGACGGACAGGTGGCAGTTGCGCGCCGCAACCCGGCCAGCGTCATCGACCGCGCCAAAAATGAAAGTCCGGACTATTTCCTCGACTGGGCTTTTGAAGAGGTGAAGAAAATCGCGGGTAACGTGCCGCAACACACACTGACGGTGCGGACTACGCTCGATCGTAATATCCAGAAGGCAGCAGAAGAATCGCTCGAATTCCATCTGCGTCAGTACGGCAAGGACTATAAGGTTTCCGAAGCTGCAACGGTCGTCATCGCCAATGACGGCTCGGTGCGAGCGCTAGTCGGCGGGCGCGATTACGGCGAAAGTCAGTTTAACCGTGCAACAAAGGCGCTGCGGCAGGCTGGATCATCCTTCAAGCCATATGTTTATGCAGCTGCGATGGAGAAAGGCATGACGCCGAACACCATCGTTTCCGACGCGCCAATCAGCTGGGGCAACTGGTCGCCACGCAATTATGGCCGCAGCTTTGCCGGTCGCGTGGACCTGACAACCGCGCTCGTGCGCTCGTTGAACTCCGTGCCGGTTCGGCTGGCGCGCGATCATCTGACGACCGCGCCGATTGTGGCGCTCACCAAGGCAATGGGCGTGGAATCACCCATTTCCTCGCACAAGACCATGGTGCTTGGTACGTCCGAAATGACCGTGATGGATCAGGCGACAGGCTTCAACGTCTTCCCGAATGGTGGCATGGCTGGCAATCGTCATGCCTTCACGCAGATCGTCTCTTCGGAAGGCAAAGTCCTCTGGGACTTCTCTCGCGATGCGCCCAAACCACATCGGGCGCTGTCCGAGAAAGCGGCTTTTGAGATGAACTCGATGCTGGTGCAGGTGCCTGAACGCGGCACAGCCCGCCGGGCAGCACTTCCAATGACGCGCGTTGGCGGAAAGACCGGCACGACACAGAATTATCGTGACGCCTGGTTTGTAGGATTTACCGGCAATTTCACGGCCGCTGTCTGGTTCGGCAATGATAATTTCACGCCAATGAAGGATCTGACCGGCGGCGTGCTGCCTGCCATGGCCTGGCAGCGAATGATGAATTATGCCCATCAGAATATCGAGCTGAGGCCAATTCCGGGCATCACGCCCGCCTTCCCTGCACCGGCCAAGACGGCTGAGCCAAAGGTTGCTGCAACCGGAAAGCCGGAAGAGATGATGTCGGCACCACCGCGCGTTCTGTCACCTGTCGCCACGAAGGCGCTCAAGGAACTCAACGACAAGATTCGCAACGCGCCACCTGTGCCTGCACTTGCCGGGCGCTCGAAAGTATCGGTACTCTGAGCGCCTTATGCTGAAGACTATTCTCAAAGTTCTGGTGGTTCTGGTCATCTCGCTTGGCGGGGGCATCTGGGTAACAGATTACACCCTCGACAATTTCGATGGTTTTGGTGAATTGCAGCTGGGTGCATGGAGTGCTTACCCAGCTTCCGGCACGACAGACGCCGATCCTTATTCAAAAGCGCGCGCTGCCCGCAAAGCCTACCTCGCTATCGGCACAGCAGAAGGCCTCCCCTTCTATGCGCGCCGTGACAGCAATGGCAGGGAGCTGCGTCGTGGGTGCAGTTATCGTTTGACCGGCCTTACACCATCAACGCGGTTCTGGACGCTTTATCCAGCCAACACCAATCTGGAGCCTATTGTTCCTCGCGAAGGTCTTCAGACAGCGCTGCATTCGCGTGAGATGCTCTATGACAATGACGGGCGCGTGCAGGTTACGGTTGGTCCGAATGCAAGCCCGGACAATTGGCTTCCTGTTGAAGGTAGCGGCAGCTTCGTTCTGGTGATGACGCTTTACGACACGCCGGCTGCAAGCTCTTCCGGCCTCGTCGATCTTGTCATGCCCCGTATTGTACCGGTCGCAAATCTGGAGGCATGTCGTGGCTAAAGTTCTGCGTTTACTGCTTCTTGGCCTGATCGGTGCTGCAATCGTGCATATTGCTGTCCTGCTGCTTGTCCCGCTTTATTCAAGCAAGAATGCATGGTCGCATCTGGAAGCTTTGGGTGATGCCTACCGCTTCCACCTTCTATCAGAAAAATCAGGATTGATAAGTGATCAGGACCCGCTGATGAAGCAGGCTGCCTGTCGGTTTGATTTGTCGGAAGGGCCGGTCCACATCACGACGAAAGGCGCCACGCCCTTCTGGTCACTATCTGTCTATGCTCCCAATGGTGACAATCTTTACAGCCTCAACGACAATGTATCGGCCGACAAACAGCTTGATCTCATTATCGCTGACCCGATTGGCATCGCTGCTCTTCGCTCTGAAGGCGTGCAGAATGATGGACGCTCGATCATTATTGAGCAGGATGTAAGCGAAGCCGCAGTGGTTCTGCGGAGTTTCATTCCCGATGCAAGCTGGCGTCAACAAGTACAAAACTTCTTCACGCAAGCGAGCTGTGCGCCGTATGAAGCGAGCTACAGCGGTTCCAGTTAAGAAAGAATCGTTGGAACCGCTGTAAGCTTTGGTTTTTAAACTTGCCTTTATCCCGAAACTGGTTCCCACTTTCGGGAGACATGCTGTCGTTAACTACCTGCAAAACAGACGCTTTCCTGCTCACGGTTAATGAGTTGCTAAGGCTTCATGCCTATTATCCAGTCTGCCGACATGCGGCAGGCCGCGTTAATAGTATTAGCCTACCGGAGTACCTTGCGTGACAAACGATCAGTTCCGCGTCCTGGAAGAGATTTCAGGCAATCGGAACCAATCAAATTTGAGAGCTGATGGGAGCAAAGCAGATGACCTTCTTGGCGCTGCTATAGCTGCGTTTGCCTCAATCACACGCCCCGGACGGCATGATGCCCACCAACTTGAAGATCTTGCATTTCCGCTGCTTGAACGCGCAACTATGCGAGGCAAGCGGCAGGCCGCTTCTGCGCTGGCACAGATTGAAGACGCGCCACGACGTCTCGTATTGTCGCTCGCAAGCGAACCTGTCGAAATCTCCGCACCGATTCTTTTGCGTTCGCCTGTGCTACGGTCTGAGGATCTCGTCGATATCATCGGCAAGAACGGCCTTGCTCATGCCCGCGCCATTGCCCGCAGACAATCCGACGATGCGTTGTTGAAAGGCGTGTTACGCAGCTTCACCGATCCGGTTATTGATAGGCTGTTGGCCTTACAGGAAAACCTTGCTGGGCTCGGAACCGATAAGACTGAAATCCAGCCCACCATCAATGAGGCCGAAAGTTCAGAAGGCGAGCTGCCGCATCAGCCATCGTTTTTCAACTCTGGTGCCTTATCCAGCCCGGAACATCTCATCGATACAGCGCTTCTGATCGACGACCAGATTTTCCGCACGGCATTGGCTGATTCTCTCGATGTATCTTTTGAGCGTGCCGATCACATTATCGGTCAGTGGCCCGCCTCACATTTACCTATCGCCTTGCGTGCGCTTGGCTTGTCTGCTTCTGAATGTTTCATGGTCATGTCTGCCGTGCTTGGGCCAGTGGCCGCTGATCGCGAAGGCCTACGCGAATTCATTCAGATTTATCGTTCAATCGATCAGGAAAAGGCTGTCATGCTCGTGCGCCGATGGAAGGCAGATGACATGTCCAAACTGCTTCGCAGCAAGTTGCGCGAGATGGTAACGGCTACGGATGAAGAGTCCGCAACGAAGCGTTCAACCTTATAACTCGTCTTTCGAGACTGAGAAAAAGCCCTCAGGATCGGCAATATCTTCGAGCTCTATAAGCCAAAGATCGGGATCAAATTTGACCTCTCGATCCATGCGTTCTGATGCTTTAACGTCATCGACATCATGAAGAATGCGCAGAAACATGCGCTCTCCGTCTGTGCTTTCCTCATAGGACGTTTGCGGCGCAGGTGAATAAAGATCACATGTGCCAAAGCGCGAACTTACCTTGATGAAAATTGTACCGGCTTCTTTAGAACCGCGGCGGGCGAGATAAGCAAAGCCGCCCTCGCCCTGAACTTTGCGTATGAGTGCCGAAACCCAGAAATCCGATGTCAGACGCATAGTTTACCCTGCATCAACTGATGAGACCGATCTCACGCATCTTAGAAATCAGTGCGGCATCCACTTCGCCGGTGACACGAAGATTGAACAGCTTCTGGAACTCGCGAATCGCGTCCTGCGTGGATTTACCCGGAACACCATCAACGCTCACCATTTCGTTGCCGAAGGCTTTGAGGCCTGCCTGCACCCGTACGATATCCTGCGAGGAAATCTTTGCCTGCTGTTGTACGGCAGGTTCTGCAGCCAGCTGCTTCTTTTCCTGCCTCGGCTTGCTTTCCAGCGATGCAAGGTCAGGTGCACGTTTTGCTGATGCGTCGATTTTCAAAACTGCCGGTTCAGGCCTTGGGGACGGCACCGCTAGATCAATCACCTTCGCGACATCATCTTCATTCGCCGTCTGCACCGCGCCACTTTGTGCCGGAACGCCTACCTTCTTTTGAAGTGCCTGCCAACGCTCAATTGCTTCGCGTGTTTGCGGACCGGTAAATCCGTCTACAGCACCTTTATATATGCCGAGCGTCAGCAATCTTTGCTGCAATCGAGCAATTTCAATATCGGCATTTGGCGCAAGGGCGGGCAGCATTTCATCAATCGAGCCGGTCGTTTGCAGCCGATCAGGAGACAGGTCCGCAGTTTCCGTCGGTTGCTGATCTGGCTTCGTCTCAGCTGTTGCAGATGTTTCCGCACTTGCCGTTTGGATAGGTGCTGTTTCCTCAGATTTGTTGGCAGCAGTCGTGCCCGGCAGAACCGCACGCGGCGTTGCCTTGAACACAAAGTCCGCACGGGTTTTAAAGAAGACGGCATTGTGCGCTTCTGGCTGGTACCAAAGCGCATTGGCTGAAACAAAGCCCATCACCACAGCAAAGGCCGTCGCACCACCGGTTAGCACGGGATTGCGCACAATGAATTCGCCAGCAGCTATCGCCAGCTTAGAAGCAGAATTGAAAAAGAACTGAAGGAGGCGGCGACCGAGACTATGCCGTTTTGCGGGTTTGCGCATCGATCCGCTCTGGGCCTTGTTCCCGGTTTTCGTCTTTCTGCCACTCATTAATCCGTTCTCCCTGGTGACGGTGGATATCAATCACCGTGCCAAGCTTCTGTTGATCTTCTTCTCCCAAAGAATCCTGCTCAAGCAGTTTTTGCGGGCCTGCGACCGGCAGAAGAACAGTTACGACCGTTCCCTCACCCACACAGCTCTTAATGGTCATCGAGCCCTGATGAAGCTCGACCAGCCCCTTGACCACTGAAAGGCCAAGTCCACTTCCCTCTTGCGCGCGCGTATAGTTATTGTCAGCTCGCACGAATGGCGATCCGATGCGCTGCATATCTTCCGGTTCGATACCGATGCCCGTATCGGCAACGATAATTTCCAACTGTGGGCGTCCATCAATCATGACGCGGGTAGCGTCGATGGTGACGCAGCCACCAGTCTCGGTAAACTTCACCGCATTGGCAGCAAGATTAAGCAAAATCTGCTGTACTGCGCGGCGGTCAGCAACGACCTCCCCGGTTGTCGCGTTCACACGATGACAGAAGGCAAGACCCTTCTTTTCAGCGAGCGGCAGCATAACCGCTGCACACAGTTCAGCAGCATCGCGGAAGCTGAAGCTCTGCGGTTCGATCCGATACGTGCCGGTTTCCAGCCTTGAATTATCAAGAACCGAATTGACCAGCTCGAGCAGATAGTGGCCCGACTTGTGAATGAGACCGGCATATTCACGCTGCTTTTCATTCTGCAGCTGGCATCCCATTTCATGCGACAGCATATCGGAGAAGCCGATGATCGAATTAAGCGGCGTACGCAGCTCGTGGCTGACAGTTGCGAGCAATCGACCTTTGCCGATGCGTTCCGCTTCAAGCTGCGCCTTCAGCGCATTGATTTCCTCAATGAGCTTCTGCTCACCTTCAAGCGAACGGCCGATCAGCGTGATCACGCCATTCATAGCCGCACCATCCATGCGGAATGACAGAAAGACCGGACTACCGTTTTCAAGTGTGCGCAGACGAATATCAGCTGCGCGGGCAGTGCGCGACGAGCGCAGGTCTGCGAGAAGCGACAAATATTGCACGCGATCAGCCACATGAACGCGATCAATCAGTGCCGTGCCTTCCAGCATCTTGGGTTCGACGCCCAGAACAGCGGCAGACTTCGCATCAATTTCCGATACAATACCTTCAGCATCCATCGAAAGCTGCACATCGCCTTCAGCAACGACAGGCTTGTTCAAAGTCTGTGGCGCCGCTGTTATCGCGCTACGGATCATGAAGCTGCGCGCAACGAGGCTCGCCATGTAAAGCATCAAAACAAGCAACGAGACCGACGATACACCAGCAACGGTGGCGCCGCCGATCAACCCAAACGCACTTAGTACGGAAGCCGCAACAGCTGCGCCGCCAAGTGTTGCCATAGGCTTGCGGCTCACGAACCATGCTTCCAACGGCAAAGCTGCAGCCATAAGCCAAAGCGTGACATTGCTGGTATTCGCGAAGGCCGCAATTGAAACCAGCCCTGCGCCATAGGCGGCAAAATTCAGACCACCAAGGACCGCGGCACTCAAGCCCATCAGGTTTAGCGCACAGAAAATCATGGCAACGCCTGCAAGGCTCGCCGCGAGAACGGCTATGGCTGCAACATCAGTCACCACGCCGGATGCGAGTACCGCAGCAAACAAAAGAACCGGGAAAAGCATGAATGAGCCGACGACGCGAATCGCAGACGCGTCTGATTGCTCAGTCCAGCGCTGACAGAAACGTTCGTGAAAACGCGCGAGCGCCTGCACCTGCGTGCCTACGATCTGTGCTGCGTTCAAAAGAATGGCGTTCAACTTGCCTTACTCACTCAATACTCGTTTGGCTTCACCATCAGAGATCAGCCCGTCGACAGTAGAATTGCAGGTGAGGCTTTAAAGAAACGATAAAACTGAGCCGTGTTGCGTCCATTGAGCCAAAATCTGACGGTTCAGAGGCCGGGTTTTTTCACTATGGTAAACAGAAGGTAGACAAGTGACATCAAGGCCTTCGGCTCTCGGCATTTGTTTCATGTCATGAATGCGTCGAATCCGTCAGTTACGGAATCTTTTCAAATTCCGTAGAGAATAGCCCCGAAGCTTCCGATCAACATTTTTGAGCTAATGATCCGTTTTCTCATCAAATCCGCAATCTGGCTGTCGCTGGCATTCATGGTGATGCCGCACTTCTTTCCTGCGGATCAGGAAAACACATCGACTAAGAACAGCGCTCCGGTTCAAACCAAAGCGGAGCCGGATTCGATTGACCAATTGCTCAATAATGGCAAAACGGCCCTGGAACTGGGCAAGCTTTGCGTAAATAACCCTGCTTTGTGTGAAAACGGCGCGTCTGTTCTTTCCAGTGCCGCGAGCGGTGTGCTGGAACGCAGCGGCGGGGTACTTGAATATTTAAGCAATCGCTTCGGTACAAAGCCGCAGACTGCGGTGCCAGTTACTGTAACGCAGGACACAACGACGGAGCAGCCCACGAAAAGCGTACTCCATGCCATTCCGATCCCTACGCCACGCGCTGAAGCACTGCGCGCACTTGATCATTCTTCCACAGGTGCAATTCCCGCACGCAAGTGATGCTTTTCCGTGACCTTTGTCACATTTATCCCTATATAGACGGCATATCCGGGATCAAATCTGAGCAAATATCATGACCACCACAATCGACAGCATAATCTCCGACTTCGAATTTCTCGACGATTGGGAAGACCGCTATCGCTATGTGATTGATCTTGGTAAGGAATTGCCAGCCTATCCAGATGATGCCCGTGACGCGGCGCATAAGGTTCAAGGCTGCGTCAGCCAGGTGTGGCTGAAGACTATTCCACATGAAGGCAATGATCCGGTTGTCGAATTTCTCGGCGATTCTGACGCCCATATCGTCCGCGGTCTCGTCGCTATCGTGCTTGCATTCTATTCCGGCCGTAAAGCGTCTGAAATCGTGGCTTCCGATCCGGAAGAGGTGCTGAAGAAGCTCGGACTTGATGAGCATCTTACGCCACAGCGTTCAAATGGCCTTCGCTCCATGGTCGCGCGCATCCGCCGCGATGCGGCAGCATTGAAAGTCTCAGCCTAAAGCATTTCCTGTTCAGATTGAATCATTGGAGATGCTTTATCTGTTTGTCTTTACGCGCATCTTGTTCCGAAAACCGGTTCCCACTTTTCGGGAGGCGCTCTAGCAACTTTTCGACGGCAAGAGCTGCAGCAAACAACAACTTGTCTGCACCATTTCGGGCTGTCAGCATGAATCCTGCTGGCATTCCTTTAACCGGCATCGGCAGAGTGATGCTGCAAAGGTCGAATTGATTGGCGATCTGCGTGTTACGCAGCAGCAATCCTTCAACGCGGTCATATTCAACTGGATCTTCGCTGACAGACGCAATCGTCGGCGCAACAATTGGCGTCGTGGGGGTTACGAAGAAATCCAGGCCACCCAATCGCCGGTCCATTTCCTGAACCAGATTTTTCCGCGTCTGCATCAGCTCTTCATATGCCTGATCTGAGACATTCAAGCGTTCTGCAAGCGTGTACTTCACCCGATGATCGACATTTGCATCCGGGTCTTTGAGCCAGGTGTCAGCATGAACATGGCTTGCTTCAATACCGGCAATCGAACCAATCCGTGCTGCTTTGCGCAGCTCTAAAATAAGATCGTTGACCTCAAGCGAGACGATCCTAACGCCCGCATTTTTGAGAGCGTTTAACGCCTCACCAAAAGCTTCTGCTACTTCCGGCTCCATATCAGCCAAGAGCACGCCTTCCGGCAAGCCAACCGTCAGCGTGCTCAAATCTGCAGCATCAGGCAGAACGGGCGCTTCGCCAGCCATTATCGCATCCGCCAGAATACAATCGGCAACGGTCTTCGCCAGAGGGCCGATAGAATCAAGTGAAGGGGCCAGTGGAAATGCGCCATCCAGCGGAATGCGTTTAGCGGTTGGTTTAAAGCCAACCATACCATTCAAAGCGGCAGGGATTCGCACAGATCCGCCAGTATCTGAACCTATGGCGATTTCGCTCGTGCCTTCTGCAACCGAAACTGCCGCCCCCGACGATGAACCACCAGGAACGCGCGTTGGGTCCACTGCATTGGCTGGCACGCCGTAATGGGGATTTAATCCGACTGCAGTAAAGGCGAATTCCGTCATATGCGTTTTACCGACAATGATCGCGCCCGCATCTCTCAAACGTTGCACAATGAGGGCATCATTGGTGGCAGGTGATCCAACTTTACGCACGATGGAACCAGCGAGCGTTGGCTCGCCAGTTACATCGAATAGATCCTTGATCGATACAATCCGACCGTCCAGAGGTCCGCGGGAACGTCCTTCTTTGATGCGCTGATCAGCGGCATCGGCTTCATTACGCGCGGTTTCAGCATAAATTTTAACGAAGACACGTTCGGTTTTCGCTCGAGCTTCAAGCTTTGCAAGAACTCGTTCAAGACTCTGCCGATTGCTTTGCATTTTCACCCCCGCTGCTAATGCTTTGTTGTTCAAAGTCTTCAAAGGGTCAATGCGGTCAAAATGAGCACCCCCAATTCAACCCTGGTTGGGACGAGCAGTCGGACGATAATCGTCCGCACCCCAATGCAGCACTGTCGGCGACCTATGTTCGACTGCGCGCGGCGGATTATAGTGCCTATTCAGCATTGCCAGCCCCATTTTTAGCAACATCTTCCCTGAACGCACCGGCCATTGACGCTCACGCTCGACTGTTTCCAATCCCTTCAGGAAGCAACAGATATCAATCAAGACCCCGCTAAGTTCGGGGCCAACCGCTTCCAGCGCACGCTCCACACGGATTCTGCTCGCCAGTGCAATATCAGTCAGCTCGGCCATCCCGCCGGGACCGGAACGACCCGAATTGCCCACACTTGCATCCCATCGCGCAGAAATCGAAGGCATTAAAGAACCGCGCGTGAAATCAGCCCTTAAGCGCTCGCCTGCCCGAAACTCGTCCTCAGAAATGAAGCTGCAACCATCGGCACTTCTAAGGCGATAAAGCTTTGCGAGCGGAGATTCGGCTGGATTAATTTCAACAGTCTCCCCCTGCTCCGTTTCAATTGTCTGACTGACCCGTGCTGTCTTTGCTGGTTTGACACATTTTGCAGCGACCTTGCGGATTGGCCCAGAGAGAGCCAGGCGCTGGCCATCACAGATGATGACGCCGCGCTTCTGCATTTCACCGATCTCGAAACGCGTTGCGGCAATAGTTCCCTGCTCGCCAACCAGCAATACATGCGTTTCGCGAACGGAATCCTGCATTTCGCAGCCGCCCTGCTTTAAAAAGCGGACCAATCTTGTTTCAGAAGCTGATAACCCCACACTCATGCTGCCATCCTCCAAGCCGAGAACCCTGAATTCACAACCTTTTCAAGTGTGGAAACCACTGCATCGAAATCTTCGTCATCACGTCTGTCTTCAACAAGATGACACGCATAAACAACGGTGCTCCTGTCTCTCGAAAACCCACATGCAACCTCGCTCATCACCATTCCAAACGATGTGTGCGCCAGATACATTCCGATCTGTCTGACCTGTGCTACTTCTCTTCTGCATCTTAGCGGTGAACGCAATTCAGCGCCGCTTACAGCAAAATGTGCCGACAACAAATCGATCAACGCGTCACAGAGTTCCACGCTTTTTTCCTGGCGCCTGCGACCCAACGCACGACCAGAATTATCTATCCTGAGGGCTCGACCGTGTCGCGCCGCAATCACCTTCAAAGCCTCAAGAGCTTCAGCCCGGGTATGGATGATATCTGTTAGTTCCAAAGACATTCATCTTTCCTCACCGTAATAGGAATATCTTCTTATAGTGAGGAATTTGCAAGCGTGGATAAGTTTTTTACAACAGAAAATTGATACCGCGTCTAACAAAATTATAAATAATAGGAATTTATCCATCAAACCGCGAAATGCGCGATCCTTTCGGCACCAAATTAAGCCGACGAGGAGTATGATAATGGAATTAGCCCTAAGAGAAGCAACCCAAACCTTTTTGAACGCGCGCAAAGAAGAGCGCATGAGCGCGATACAACGCGCAGCGCTGCAAATCATAGCAGGGATTGATATGGATAAGCTTCTCCGCGCCCCAGTTGAGGAGCAGCTGCAGGCAAAAGGCCGCCTAAACCGCCTTATCGAACGCGAACGCCTTCGTGGAATGCGCGGACACTGGAGCTATGATCTTAATCGACATATTGCATTAAAACAGGCTTTGGACCGGCTATGCGGGATAAAAGCAAAGCAAAGGTCGATGCTATAAATTCAAATGAATAATGGCCCGGAGAGCATGAAGGTTACCTCATGTGTTCCGAGCCATCATCAAACAAATCGCATGTCAGTATCGAAACACAAGCTTCCGATACCAGGATTTGATTACAGCGGTCCAGTTCAGACTGAATCGTTGGAACCACTGTAACTGTTTGGTTTTACGCATTATCCAAAGCAAAACTGCTTCGCACTCTTGCTGGAAATGCTATAATTATGCGTCCTTAGGCTTGCGGCCCAGACCCATTTTCTTTGCAAGACGCGAACGTGCTGCAGCATAGTTTGGAGCAACCATTGGGTAGTTAGGATCAAGATCCCACTTTTCACGGTACTGTTCTGGTGTCATGCTGTAATGAGTCATCAGGTGACGCTTCAGCGACTTGAACTTCTTACCATCTTCCAGGCAGATGATGTAATCGTCAGTAACCGACTTCTTTGGGTTGACGGCTGGCTTCGGCTTTTCAACAACGACCGGAGCTTCTTCACGCTCAACGTGACGCTTGAAAGCAGAATGCACTTCCGAAATCAGGAGAGGCAGTTCGCTCGCACGAATGGAGTTGTTTCCGACGTAAGCAGCAACAACATCAGCAGTAAGGCTGAGAAGCAGTTCTGCGCTTTCGTCGTAAATTTCAGGGTTTTCCATTGTATTTCCTTTTTTTGTCTTTGCTTTTTATCAAGCAGACTGCGACTCTCAAAACCGATTGCCGTCTACGCGAATTCTTATGCCCTGCCCAACTCATTTCGCGATGCGAATACCAATGAATAGTGCCATTTGCAATAGAATTGTCAAACCACATTACATTAATGGAATTGATTTCTTCTTGGTTGTGCAAATACAATGTACTTAAACACAAAAAACCAATTACCGTTCAAACTAGAGCGTCGTGCGCCCTCTTGGGCGCACAAAGGTCGCTCTAACAATCTATATTTACAGCATAACGTTACCTTAAACTGATTCAAGTTTAAGGAATTATGCTGTAGCCAAACGCGTTTGACGCTATTTTCAGCTCAGCCATATATTCTTAAAGATGGGGGGATTTGCATCTCTTTTCCGCAGCTTCATTAATTTGTAGCTCACACATAAGCAATAGTTTTTTTCTGCCAAGTCTATTTACCCACGCCACTACAAACACAATTTATTGATTGCGACCATGAACAGGGAGTCGGGCAGCAAAAAGGCATAATTAAAATATATTTCATTCAGATCAGCTCGCATTTGGCTTATCCACCAACTATATAATCGCTACGAAACGCAGAGCACATGCAGGCATCTAAACGCACAAGCAATTCAACAATATATTGAAGAGTTTATGTCCGTTTGCACTGTGCCGCATTCAAATCCATACGGCTTCGCTCAAGAGAGGAGATATATATGTCTAGCTCTACCGATCAAACCCGCCCATTGAAGGTTGTGAAGACCGATGCGGAATGGCGCGAACAGCTTACGCCGATCCAGTATCAGATCACCCGACAGCACGGCACGGAACGCGCTTTTTCAAGCCCGAACTTCGACAGCTCCTTACACGGCACCTATCGTTGTGTTTGCTGTGACCGTCCACTCTACAAGTCGGAAGCGAAATACGAGTCCGGCACTGGCTGGCCGAGCTTCTTTCAGCCGATCGAACCAGATGCCGTCTCAGCATTTGAAGATCACTCCTACGGTATGAACCGCACGGAAATTCGTTGCTCGGATTGCGATGCACATCTGGGTCACGTTTTCCCGGACGGCCCTCCGCCAACCGGCCTGCGTTATTGCATGAACGGCAATGCACTGATCTTCGATCAGGATTAATTCCTGTGCTTCACAGTCCGGACCGGCACAACGGTTCGGACTGATTTCATTTGCTTTTTACTGGATTTTACATGCCACACGACACCAATTTTCCTCAGCCACCAAAAGCACCAAAGCACCCCGCGAGCGACACGCGCCACGGCATCACCCGCACCGATGATTATGCTTGGCTCCGCGCTGAAAACTGGCAGGAAGTTTTCAAAGACCCGTCCGTTCTGGCGTCCGAAATCCGCGAGCATCTGGAGGCAGAAAATGCCTATCAGACTGCGTTGATGCAGGACACAGATGCACTTCAGAAGCAGCTTTTTGCTGAGATGCGCGGTCGCATCAAGGAAGACGATTCATCCATTCCTTCAAAGGATGGCCCCTATGCTTACGGCATGTCGTTCCGGACCGGCGGCGAGCAGCCTTACTTCATTCGTACCCCGCGCGATGGCGGTGATGAAACCATTCTGCTCGACGGCGACAAGGAAGCGAAAGACAAAGCCTATTTCCGCCTCGCATCTGCCGATCATTCGCCCGATCACAATCGTTTGATCTGGGGGTATGATGACAAGGGATCAGAGTTCTACAAGCTCAAGGTACGTGACCTCGACAGCATGTCGGATCTCGAAGATATTCTGACAGATACCAATGGCGGTGGCAGCTGGGATGCTGACAGCAAAGGTTTCTTCTATACTTTGCTGGATGAAAATCACCGACCATCCAAGGTTTTCTACCATGAGATCGGCACAGCACAGACGCAGGACAAGCTGATCTTTGAAGAAAAGGATGCTGGTTTCTTCCTTGGCGTTGGTGGCTCGGCACTCGATGACTTCATCTTCATCGATATTCATGATCACGAGACTTCGGAATGCTGGTTGTTGCCTGCAAATGATCCGTCTGCAAAACCACAGCTGATCATGGCTCGTAAAACAGGAGTTGAATACGATATCGCGCCTGGTGGCGATGAATTCTTCATTCTGACCAATGTTGATGGCGCCAAAGACTTCAAGATCATGCGCGCACCGGCAGCGGCACCGCAGCCTGAAAACTGGGAAGAGCTGGTTCCGGAAGTGCCGGGACGCCTGATCCTGTCGCATTCCGCCTATAAGCGGCATCTGGTCTGGATGGAGCGTGACAATGGCTTGCCGCGCATCGTTATTCGCGATCGCGAAACAGGCGAGCAGCACGCCATCGCATTCGACGAAGAAGCCTATTCGCTCGGCCTGCATGGCAGCGCGGAGTACGATACGGATGTTATTCGTTTCTCCTATTCTTCGATGACCACGCCTGAGCAACTGTTCGATTACAACATGCGCACGCGTGAACGCGCACTGCTCAAAACGCAGGAAGTCCCATCAGGCCATAATATTGCTGATTACATCACACGGCGCGTTCTCGCTCCGGCAATGGATGGCGAACTGGTGCCCGTTTCGCTGATCTATCATAAGGATACAAAGCTCGACGGCTCTGCCCCTTGCCTGCTTTATGGCTATGGTTCGTACGGCATCACCATCCCGGCAAGCTTCAGCACCTCGCGTCTGTCGCTCGTGGATCGCGGCTTCATCTATGCCATCGCGCATATTCGTGGCGGCAAGGACAAGGGTTTTGCCTGGTACGAAAACGGCAAGCGCGAAAAGAAGACCAACACGTTTACGGACTTCATCGCGGCAGCAAAACACCTCGTCACGCATGGTTTCACCAGCCATGATCGCATTGTCGCCCATGGCGGCTCGGCAGGCGGCATGCTGATGGGCGCTATCGCCAATATGGCACCGGAAGCCTTTGGTGGCATTATTGCGGAAGTTCCGTTCGTGGATGTGCTCAACACCATGCTTGATGATACCTTGCCGCTGACGCCGCCTGAATGGCCGGAATGGGGCAATCCGATCACCTCGGAAACCGATTATCGCAACATCGCAGCCTATTCGCCTTACGATAGTGTCAGCGCGCAAGCCTATCCGCGCATTCTGGCAGTGGCTGGTCTGACCGACCCGCGTGTGACCTATTGGGAACCTGCCAAGTGGGTTGCGAAACTGCGTGAGCTTAAAACAGACAATAATCCGGTTCTTTTCCGCATCAATATGGATGCCGGACATGCCGGTGCCTCGGGTCGCTTCTCCCGACTGGAAGAAGTTGCCTACACTTATGCTTTTGCGTTGAAGGCCGTTGGAAAAGCCTGACGGCTTATCAATAAATGCAAGAAAATTGGAACTCCCGCCGGATTTTCATCCGGCGGGAGTTCTCGTTTTAATAGCATTTCCAGCAAAAGTGCGAAGCGGTTTCGCGTCGGATAATACGTAAAAACAAACAGTTACAGCGCTTCCAACGATTCATTCTTTACTGGAACCGCTGTAACGTTCCGTTGCGAGCTTCGCTGCAGGTGACAGTCCAAGCCCGCCTGCACGTGTCCGCTTCTTCAAAGCGGCAATCAGAACTGCGAAAGCTATGAGCGCAATCACCGTATCTGCGAGCGTGAATGCAAACCAGATCGCATTAACGCCCCAGAATGCTGTAAGCACCGTTACGAAAGCAGGCAGAAGCACAAACGGCTTGCTCAATGTCAGAAGTCCTGCGCGTGCGGGCTGCCCAATGGCCTGAAAATAAAGCGCAAAAACCAAAACGGGCCCGGTGAAAAGATAAGCATAGGTCATTGGGCGAATGATCTGTGCCACCGCTTCACTCACTGCAAGGTCGTCCACAAAGATCAAGCCGATGGAATTACTGACCATCAGGACAATGATCTCGATGATGAGGCAATAGACGAACACTGTTGTTAGCGCGATGCGCAAAACAGTGTCCGAGCGCTTATAAAGACCCGCACCCACATTGTTGCCGACGATGCTCTGCATTGCGAGCGCTACAGCCATCAAAGGCAGATATGTGAAGCCGAATATCCGCATTACAATGCCATAAGCCGCAACGTTCAAAGCATAGTCCGAGCCTTCGGAAAAACGAAGCGCGCTGATCACAAAGGCAGTGCTCAACGCAATGCCAATAAAGCTCAAACTCAGCGGAGCCCCAAGACCCGCGATACGTCCCCAACCGCCGACCCAGGGGTTGTGCCACAAAGCATTGAGCGAAATCGTACCCTGCTTGAATTGCCTGAAACCAAGCAGCAACAACAAACCAAGAGTTTGAGCAAAAACCGTACCCAAAGCCGATCCGGCAATGCCAAGCTCCATCTTCGCAATGAAAATGTAGTTCAGTGCAATATTGGCGAGCGTCACGCAGACCGACATTATCGCGATCAGGCCAGCTCGCCCCTCATTGCGCCATGCATCGGCATGAAGGCCAAGGACAAATTGAAGCGGCAACGCTAGAATGGTGATGAACAGAAAGAGATATGCCATTTCTGCAAGCGCCATATCGCCGTCCGCCATACCATTGATAAGCGGGCGTCCAACCAGAAAAAATAGCGCAATCAAGCCCAACGCGATGATGAGTGCCAGACCATGAGCGCGTGCAAAGGTTGCTTCCGCCTCTGAAATCCTGCGGCCACCAAGCTGCCTTGCCATCTGGCTCGACATGCCGCCGCTGACCAGCGTTGACATGGCAATTGTGAGCATAATTGCCGGGAAAACCAGACTGACTGCAGCCATGGCTCTGGCGCCAACAAAATGGCCCAGGAAGATTGCATCGACCACGCTCAGCAAGCCGTTCATCACCATGATGAGCGTCATGGGCAGCACATTGGTCAGAAACACACGCCCCGGAGAAGCGTGCAGAAAACGATTATCGAGTGATTGTCCCGAAGACATCACAGACTCCTCAAATCACATTTCAATTGCGATGGGTGCCTGCATTACCACCAACGAAATGCTTCGAGGGTGAAGATATCAAAAGCCGGGCTTCACCGAGACATTCGTCTGCAGGCGGCAGGTGCCGGAACCGTGCTGCTGTCTATAAATAACGATGCCTTTCGTCAACAAGATTAATACTTAAGAAGTGAACGTACTTTCGATCTTAAGCCTAATTTAGTGAACAAATATCGGAACTTGTAAGAAAATTTGAGATTAGAAAACTTTACCAAATGGCGTATAATCTTCTTAGAGCGTTCCAGCAAAAGTGGGAACGGGTTTTGCGTCTGGAAATGCCTGAAAACAAATAGATAGAGCGGTTTCAATGGCTCAGCATTCGCTAAAACCGCTCTAGTTGAATAACTTCAAATAGTGGGAGTGTTCCATGTTGCGTCAGGGCTTCACCGTTTCAACGGCCGCATTGGGTTTACTGGTTTCCGCTTTTGTAGCACTACCGTCAGTATCGGCCGCCAACGCACAAGTCCGCAAAAACGTCAGCGAATTTGCGGGTCAACGTTGCAATACGCCACCACGCGGTAGCGGCGTTATTGTCGGTCAGTTCAGCGGTGTAGACGATTCACCATTTGTCAGCGATGGCGATGGGCTGGTGCCGATTGATCGCTTCCGCTGCTTCAAGACAATGGCTGAGTGTAAAGGTTGGCTCTACACAATGCAGAGCAAATACACCAATGCCGGTGCCGCAACAGTTGTTCGCTGTACGAAGCGGTAATTAGAGCGCCTTGCGCCTGAACAGGCGCGCAAAGGTCGCTCTAACACTTTAAAACTAGAGCATAATTTCATCTTAAACTGACTCAAGTTTAAGGAATTATGCTCTAGCGATTGGACGGATAGCCGTTTGAATGCGCCGGAATGGCTTTGAGATAAGCGGCAATCGCGTCGCGATCTGCGTCTGTCAGATGCACCATATTGGCAACGACATCGGCCATCGATCCGCCGAGTGAGTCGAAATCCGGTGTGAAGCCACTTTGCAGCGCATAGGCGATATCGTTCTCGCCCCATTCGCCAATACCGCCTTCACCAGAGGTAATATTGGGAACCACACCTTTGCGACCATCGCTTCCCGTTTCAGGTGAAAGCGCACCGGCCATCCATTGCTTATCATCAAGCCCGCCAATGACATTACGCGGCGTATGGCACTCGCCACAATGGCCAAGCGCTTCCGTTAAATATTGACCGCGCTTCACCTGATCGGATGCATTTGCCAGTTCAACGACCGGCTTATCGGAAAGGTAAAGCTGCTTCCAAAGACCCAATCCACGGCGGATATTGAATGGGAAGCTCAGCTTATGGGGTGGTGCCACATTATCCGACGCAGGCAGGGTTTTCATATAAGCGAAAAGGTCTGCAACATCCTGCGGCTGCATCTTTGCATAGGATGTATAAGGGAAAGAAGGGTAAAGGTGTTCCCCTGCCCGCCCGACACCTTTCAGCATGGCATTTGCAAAGTCATGAAGGGTCCAGTTACCGATGCCCTGCGCTGACGGAGAGATGTTAGGCGCAATGAATGTGCCAAAATCTGAAACCAGTTCATGTCCACCGGTAAGAACCTTGCGGTCGTCACCCGACGCGCCGGGAGCAGCATGACAGGAAGCACAGCCCCCTGCCCAGAACACATGCTCGCCCTTTGTCGCATCACCCGGCTGCAAAGCTGCAATCACCGACTGGTCCACCGTCTGAGGCGTTGTCAGCACCCAAAAGGTGGCGGCACCAACAATGACTATCGCGCCGGCAGCATATGCGAGTTTACGGACCATTGTTCTGCTAGAGCGGTTTCTATTTAGGTAGAATTGTTGAAACCGCCCTATCCCTTTGTTTGCGCATTATCCGATGCATCGAAGCGGGTTCAGAAATCAGTCAGTAGACTTATCTGCCCCATAAACGCTTCGCGCTATTGGCTCCGATACTCTTGTCAGTTCTTCTTCACGCGATAAGCCTGGTGGCAGGAACCACAATTGGCGGCAACCTGCTGAAAGGCTGGCTTCAGCGCATCGAGATCAGCAGGCTTGGCCGCGAGCGCTGCGGCTGCATCAGAGCGGAATTTTTCGACGTGCTTGACGAAGTCTTCCTTGTTTTCCCAAATCTTTGGTGAGGCTTCCGTGTCGCCCTGATCGGAACCTGCAGGAAACAGGGTATCAACGTCGAACTTTTTTGCGTCCGCATCGATCTTTTCAAGGGCAGCCAGAGCGGCTGCCGCATCGAAAGGCTTATCACCCTTCACCATTGGCGCGAGCTGTCCAACTGAACGGCCCATGTCTTTCATGATTGCCTGACGATCTGCAATAGCATCGGCATGAGCCACACCGGCAGTCAAAAGAGCCACTGAACTGACGGCGAGAAAAAATGAACGCATGCGATCCTCCGCATCTAAAAATTGAACAACGATCGTCCCTTGGTAAAAATATCCGATACAATCTCAGTCTTTGCAACAAAGACGCCGAATAAATCCCACTTCTCAAAAGTAACACGTCGAGTTTATATCGATTATTACAGCGCATTCACGACAACGTGAAAAACTTGATACAAATACTATTGTTTAATCGCAGAGGCATTCAAGATTATCACTATATAAAAAGGGTATTACTTGATATTAATACTCACCTTTTAAATTCAAGCATTTCCTGACCCACCGGTCCCTTGCACTCAAACCCATGCGTATGACTCATGGGTTTGGGTTAAGCCCGAATGGCGCTTTATCTTTTTCTACGCAAAGAAAAACCCCGCTTTCGCGGGGCTCTTCATTGTCATTACTGAAGGGCAAATTATGCCTTTTCGTAAAGCTCCAGGACGTAATCCCAGTTTACGAGGCTATCAACGAAAGCTTCGAGGTACTTCGGACGCGCGTTGCGGTAATCGATGTAGTAGGAATGTTCCCATACGTCGACGCCGAGGATTGGCGTTGCGCCGTGAACCAGCGGGCTTTCACCGTTTGCGGTCTTCGAGATTTCGAGCTTGCCGTTCTTAACCGACAGCCATGCCCAGCCCGAACCGAACTGACCAGCGCCAGCAGCGATGAAGTCTTCGCGGAACTTGTCGTAGCCGCCGAGATCGGATTCAACAGCCTTTTCAAGCTTGCCTGGCAGCTTCTTGCCGCCGCCGTCTTTCTTCATCCAGTTCCAGAAATGGAGATGGTTGTAGTGCTGACCAGCATTGTTGAAGAGCGCCTGATTCTTGCCGAAGCTTTCCTTGACGATTTCTTCGAGGCTTTTGCCTTCAAGGCCGGAACCTTCGAGCAGCTTGTTACCATTGGTAACATAAGCCTGATGGTGCTTGTCGTGGTGGAATTCGAGGGTTTCGCGCGACATGAACGGAGCAAGTGCGTCATAATCGTACGGAAGGGCGGGCAGTTCAAAGGCCATTGGAACTCTCCTCTGTCTTTCAGCTTACAATAGGCAGCTACTGTGGGGCAGTGCGAACACATACCCGGAAACTTGCGTGCGCAATCTACATAGGCCGCAATGCCGCAGGCGGCAATGCCGGATGTTCTAAATTTAGCGCCCATCACAATGAATTATTATTGAAATTGCATGAGGATAGGGTTCACTTTACTTTTTTTGAGATTGATGCACGAACGGAGAAAATCGGTGTCCCATAGTTCCTATGTTTTCGACGCGTATGGCACATTGTTCGATGTGCATTCCGCCGTGCGTAGGCATGAAGATAAAGCGGGACCGGATGGCGCGGCCTTCTCCCTGCTCTGGCGAACCAAACAGCTCGAATATTCGTGGACGCTCAGTCTGATGGGCGAATATCGCGATTTCTGGAAGCTCACGGAAGAAGCACTGAATTTCGCCTTTGCACGTTATCCATCTGTCGATCCGGCACTTCGCAACGATTTGCTTGAAGCATACTGGAAGCTAGAATGTTATCCAGAAGTGCCTGCGGCCCTCAAAAGCCTGAAAAGCCGGGGCGCGCGGCTGGCTATTTTGTCCAATGGCTCGCCCGCTATGCTAGAAGCCGCAGTCAAATCCTCAGCACTTGATGTCCTGCTTGATGATGTCATCTCTGCCGATAGCGTCAGGCGTTATAAGACGTCACCGTCAGTCTATGAACTCATCACGATGCAATGGCGGCTTTACCCGTCGGCGATTTCGTTTCAATCGTCCAATCGCTGGGATGTAGCTGGGGCCGCACGATTCGGAATGCGTGCGGTCTGGATCAACCGGTCCAACCAACCCGACGAGTATAAGCAATATCCGCCTGCCCTCATTCTACCGAGCCTGCAATTGCTCGACTGAATCTCACTAAAACTTGAACAAAGCAAATTGGGTGACAACCGCCTGTTGCGGCTAAAATTGTGTCGCAACGGCAACACGAGGCCTGTTGCAGCGCTTCAGCCACTTTTAGGCCTTATTACGAACGGCTGAGAGCCACAATTATCGGGCGTTTTGCCCGCAACAAAACGCGTCCAACGCCGTTATAGCCGCAGAATCTGCGATTATCACAACCAGTTGGTCGCACTTCATTAACCCTAACCGGTGTATCTAAAAATCCTCCCGCCACTAAAATGGTTTTCATATGCAAACGACCCTTACCCGCCGTTCCTTTCTGACGGCCATGACAGCAACAGCGGCGGCCGGCCTCGCCGGTTGCGCTCAGTTGGGGCAGAATGTTCCAATCATTGATGTTGATGCCAATGGCAATCCTATCAACAGGACCCCTCAGGCCAATGTCGATGCTTCTTATGGAAGCTGGGCATCCATGTATGCCGCTGTAGAAGACAATGGCTTTCAGCTACCGGCCATTCCGATCCAGAAGATGGACAAGCGCTATCTTCGCCAGGTCGTTCAGGATCCAACTGGCGAAATGCCAGGCACAATCGTCGTGGATACGGCAAACCGTTTCCTCTATCTGGTGCTGGGCAATGGACAGGCAATGCGCTACGGCGTCGGCATCGGCCGCGACGGCTTTGCATGGTCGGGCCGCGCAGTCATCCAGTACAAGCGCGAATGGCCACGCTGGACGCCACCGGATGAAATGGTTGCCCGCCAGCCAGAACTCGAACCATACAGCTCGCGCAACGGCGGCATGGCTCCAGGTCTCAAGAATCCGCTCGGCGCCCGCGCTCTTTACATCTTCAAGGATGGCAAGGACACGATCTATCGTCTGCACGGCAATCCTGAATGGTGGTCGATCGGCAAGGCTGTTTCCTCCGGCTGCGTACGCCTGATGAACCAGGACATCATCGATCTTTACAACCGCGTTCCACCGAAATCGCCTATTCTGGTTATGTAATCCAGAATTTACGAGATACAAAAAAAGCCCCGGAAAACCGGGGCTTTTTTATTTCAGGCGAATATCTGTCAGCGCTTGAAGCTGCCCAGAATGCCGCGCACAAGCGCACGTCCAAGTGACGTACTGACAGAACGAACCACTGATTTCATAGCCGTTTCTGCAACTGTCTGACGGCCAGATCGACGACCAGTTCCAAGCGCAGTTCCCAACAGATCGCCAAAAATACCGCCGCCTTCACCGGCCTCTTCCTGCTTCGTCTTCTGCTGGGCGTCGGCTGCTGCCTGCGCTTTGCGCGCCAGCATTTCGAACGCTGAATCGCGGTCGATTGTCTGATCATATTGGCCGGAGACAGGGCTTGCGGCAATGATCTTCGCCCGTTCTTCAGGCGTCAGCGGACCAATCTGCGACGATGGTGGCCGGATCAATGTGCGCTGCACCATCGAAGGCACGCCTTTGGCCTGCAAGGTCGAAATCAGTGCTTCACCGGTTGAAAGATTGGTGATCGCCTCAAACGTCTTGAAATCCGGGTTTGGACGGAACGTATCGGCAGCGGTCTTCACTGCATTTGTTTCGCGAGGCGTATAAGCGCGGAGCGCATGCTGAACACGATTGCCAAGCTGAGCGAGCACTGTTTCAGGCACATCGAGCGGATTCTGCGTCACAAAATAAACGCCCACGCCCTTGGAACGGATCAGGCGAACCACCTGCTCGACGCGATCAACCAGCGCCTTTGGTGCTTCATCGAACAGCAAATGCGCTTCATCAAAGAAGAAGACCAGACGCGGCTTGTCAGGATCACCAACTTCAGGAAGCTCCTCGAAGAGTTCCGACATGAGCCAGAGAAGGAAAGTGGAATAAAGGCGCGGGCTCATCATCAGCTTGTCGGCTGCGAGCACGCTGATAACACCGCGACCGTCGGTCGTCGTCCGCATCAAATCAGCGATACGAAGGGCGGGTTCGCCAAAAAATTTGGAGCCGCCCTGCTGATCAAGCACGAGCAACGAGCGCTGAATCGCACCAACCGACGCCTTGTTGACGTTACCGTATTTTGCAGAAAGCTCAGCCGAACGTTCGGCCATTTCCGCGAGAATTGCCTGCAAATCTTTGAGATCAAGCAGCAGCAGACCTTCTTCATCGGCCAAACGGAAAGCAACGTTGAGAACGCCTTCCTGAGCATCGGTCAGGTTCATCAGGCGCGAGAGCAGCAGCGGCCCCATTTCGGAGATCGTGGCACGGACCGGATGGCCCTGCTCGCCAAAAATATCCCAGAAAATAACGGGAGATGCGCGCATCTCATATGGGTTGAGCTGAATTTCCTCTGCGCGCTTGGTCAGATTGTCATTGACGACACCTTTGGCGGCAATGCCGGAAAGATCGCCCTTGATATCGGCACAGAAGACTGGAACGCCAGCCACCGAAAAGCTCTCGGCGAGAACCTGCAGCGTGACCGTTTTACCAGTACCTGTCGCACCGGTAACGAGGCCATGCCTGTTACCATATTTCAGCGCCAGATATTCAGGCTGCTGGTAGGAATCGTCTGGTTTGCGGCTTGCACCAAGGAAAATGGCATCATCAGCAGTCATCAGGCAGGTCGCTCCGTAAAAGGTTTGCTCCCTTACGATATACTAGCACTACCGCCCTGCAACAATGATTAAGCCATTTTATCCATTGATGTGCAATTTTGGCGTCATGCGGTCACAGAAAAATGCGAATATTTTAAATCAGGAAAGCTTGCAAAGCGCCAGTGAGAATGCATATTACGTAAACGTAAGAAATTTGGGAGACTCTCATGGACGAACTGATCGCGCGCATCACCTCCAATGTTGGCATCGATGCAGCAACTGCTGAAAAGGCTGTTGGCATGATTTTGGCATTTCTGCAGAAGGAAGGCCCGGCTGATAAAGTACAGCAGCTTTTGGCAGCTTTCCCGGGCGCCGAAGAAGCCATTTCGCAGGTCAAGGGTGGCGGTCTGCTTTCCGGCCTGATGGGCGGCGTGATGGGTCTCGGCTCGCAGCTGATGGGCGCTGGCCTCGGCATGGGTGAAATCTCCGGCGTTGCCAAGGAAACCATCCGTTTTGCCAAGGAAAAGGCTGGTGCTGAACCAGTCGACGCCGTTGTCGGCTCGATCCCAGGCCTCGGCCAGTTCGTATAAATTTGACGCACCAAAGAAAAAGCCCCGGTTTTCCGGGGCTTTTTTTTATGCTTCTTTTATGACCGTCACGCCGACATGACGGGTACGCCCGGCACCCCAGCCATTGATGGCTGCTCCCAAGCCAAGGGCTGCAAAGAATATACCGCAGGCGGCAAAGCTTCCTGTCGCACCATGGATCATGCCAACAACCAGCGGACCAATAGCCGCCAATGTATAGCCGACGCATTGCGCCATGCCGGACAGGTGAGCTGCCGTATGTGAATCCGGTGAGCGCAACACGATCACCATCATAGCGGCAGCGATCAAACCGCCCTGCCCAAAGCCCTGCACAATGGCCAGAAGCCAGAAACTCCATTGCGGCAGATAAAGAAAGCCCATCAAAGGCAATGCCGCGCTGATGCAAAGCACCACATTAAGCAGGCTCTGGCTCTTTTGGCGTATCGCAATCGATGGGATCGCCAGACAGGTCACGACCTGCACCATGATCGAAAATGAAACCAAGCCGCCAGCTGCCGTAGCACTCAACCCCTGCTCTCGCAGAATTGGCGCAAGCCAGCCAAAAACGACATAAGCCATCGAGGATTGAAGGCCCATAAACAACGTGACCTGCCAGGCAAGCTTATCTTTCCAAAGCCCGACAACTTTAAAACCTGAATGCGCGACATTGTGCTTCGCACGCAGCGCCTGTGGTAGCCAAAGTGCGAGAACCAGCGCTGCTGGAATTGCCCAGAAAGCCAGTGCAAGGTTCCATGAACCGCCGAGCATATGCTCAATCGGAATTGTGAACCCGGCAGCAGCAGCTGCGCCGCCACAAAGTGCCATCGTATAAAAGCCGGTCATTATCGCAGCGGTTTTAGGGAAGTCCCGCTTTACGACCCCCGGCAGTAATACATTGCCGGTAGCGATGGCCGCACCAGCCAATATCGCACCAATATAAAGTGACGCCTGGCTTCCAATGCCGCGGATTGCCGTGCCAATGGTCAAGACAATCAGAACAAACAATAAGACGCGCTCGGCACCGTAGCGTTGGGCCAGTCTCGGCGCGAAAGGTGCGAATACGCCCAAACAGACCACGGGCAATGTCGTTAGTAAGCCAGCAGCAAAACCAGACATGCCGGTTGCGTCGATGATTTCTGGAAGGAGGACCGAAACGCTTGAAAATACCGGACGCAGATTGGCAGCAATCAACACCAGACTTAAGCCCAGCAACACGCGCAAAGCTTGGCTCGGCAGGCGTTGTGCAGCGGGTTGCGGCACGCTGTCGGCCTCGGCATCAACAAAAGGCTCCGCATTGTGTGCCGGATTTTCTTCCGTTGCTGCCTGCAACGAAACATTGTTTGTGTGGCTCATGATGCCAACAGCCTTTCAAGTTCTTTGATTAGGGGCGCCATAAATCGACGCACTGCTTCGCCTGCCAGGTCGGGATTACCAGTGGCGATAGCTTCAATAAGGGCACTGTGTTCTTCGTGATCAGGTTCCGGCAGCTCTCCATCGAGCGTCGCCTCTATTGATTCCCGGATGGATTGGGAAAAGAAGGCATAGACCTCGATAAGCGCATTGTTGCCCGATGCCGCGACGATTGCTTCATGGAAGGCAAAATCTCGCGAAACAAAATCGGTTCGACTTGTTTCCGCGCGCTTGTTGCGCTGCTCCAGCATCGCTTCAAGATGGCGGATCATTTCCGGTGTCGCTCGTTGAGCAACAAGTCGTGCAGCTTCCGCCTCAAGCGCTGCCCGCGTTTCAAACCGGTCACGCAAACTTGTATGGCGAATACGATCAAGACTGCGGCGCATGTCTGCCGCCGACAGAACATAGGTTCCTGAACCCTGCCGCGTTTCCAGCATCCCTTGGGCGACCAGCGCACGCACGGCTTCACGCACAGTGCCGCGACTGACCCCGAGTTTTGCGGAGAGGCTTGCTTCATTGGGCAATTGCTCACCCACGCGCCAATTGCCAGCCGTGATCTCAGCCCGAATGGACTGTTCCGCAGCATCGGCAAGGCTTTTTCTTGAGAGTGTTTCCATAGATCACCAAAGTCATCGGATGACTTGATGAATTATATGTCATAATCTCGCGTGTCAATGTGGATTACATGCGACGCGCAATCTGCTTTAACCTTATCTGCCGCATTCCGTTAACAATTATCGCGCAATGTGGCACGCTAGAATGAAGCCTTCGCAACCGGGTGCCGCATGATTACTCTTTACTGCCTTAACGGAGACCATCTCGACCGCGTCGAGGTTGAGCCGGGCAATCCCCTTCCTGAAAACGTTATCTGGATTGACCTTCTCGCACCCGGCGTCAATGAAGATCATATCGTTGAGGCGTGGACCGGCATCTCGATCCCGACCCGTGAAGACATGACGGAAATCGAGGAATCGAGCCGATTCTATATGGAGAACGGCGCGCAATATCTGACTGTACCGATCCTTCATGCGGTGGATCTCGATCATCGTGAACTCGCACCTGTCACTTTCATTCTGCATGGACAGCGGCTGGTAACGGTTCGCTATGCCGATCCGAAATCGGTCAGCATTTACATCACACGCGCGACAAAGCCGGGCAACGGCCTGATCCCGAATGCAAAATGTTCCGGCCTTTCAATCATGCTCGGCATAATCGAGGCCACCACCAATCGTCTGGCAGATATTCTGGAAGGCGTTGCAGGCAAGATCGATGCGGCATCGCATTCGATCTATCGTCGCCAGCCCAAGGCACGGCCAATGACGACTGAGGATTTCCGGCACATCCTCACGCAGATCGGTGGACAGGGTACATTTCTATCGCGAATGCGCGAAAGTTTGGCAGGCATCAGCCGAATGCTGGTTTATCTCTCTGCGATCAACAGCCCGGTTGCGACCAAGAAAGACACGCGCTCATGGGTCAAATCGCTGGAACGCGATGCGCAGTCGCTGGTAGCCTATGTGGATTTTCTGTCCAACAAGGTCACGTTCCTGCTTGATACGATTGTCGGGCTTATCTCTGTCGAGCAGAACGCGATCATCAAGATTTTCTCGGTTGCAGCAGTGGGCTTCATGCCTCCAACACTCGTCGCATCCATCTATGGCATGAACTTCTCATTCATGCCGGAGCTGAACTCGCCCTGGGGTTATCCGATGGCGCTTGGCCTGATGGTGGCCTCAGCCCTGCTGCCGCTGTTCTATTTCCGCAGGAAGGGGTGGCTGTAAATCACACCGATGCAGCCACAATCTCCCAGTCTCTGCCGTTGATTTTCAGCACATCGCCCACCGGCTTGCCAAAAAGCATTATGGCCACGGGCGAGACGTGGGAGATTTTGCCATTGGCGGGGTCGGCCTCGTCCTCGCCAACAATGGTCCAGACCCGCATACCGCCTTCGTCGAGGTTTTCCAGCTCCACCGTCATGCCAAAGCGTACAACGTCACTGTCGGGCTCGGGCACGGATAGTTCTGCGGTTTCACGTCGCGAAGTCCAGTAGCGCAAATCACGCGAAAGACGGGCAATTGCCGAACGCTCGCCTGCAACATTCGCTTCAGCCAGTTCGCGGTGAAGCCGTGCGAGCTCGTCGTCAATCATCTTCAAACCGTTCGGCGTGACGAGATTGCGGTGCGGACTGATGGGACGCTCGCCGAGATCAATGGGCGCGTCATCCTGTTCTTTGGTGAAAGCTCTGCTCATCATCTGAATGTATGCAGAGCGCTTGCGTCCCGCAAGCCCACAGTCCGAACACGCGTGCAACCGGATAAAAATCCGTATTTCAGTGCACGCCTAGTTTTTATTGATTGACCAGTCAATCAAAGATAAAATAGGGATCAACAGCCCTCAACCCGGATGACGATTATGCCTAAGATCGGGATGGAACCCCTACGGCGGCGCGAACTGATCGATGCCGCCATCCGTACTATCGGCCAGCGTGGTTCGTTGGACGTCACTGTTGCGCAGATCGCCCATGAAGCAGGCGTATCGCCCGCGCTTGCGCATCACTATTTTGGCGGCAAGGACAAGCTGATCCTGGCCACCATGCGCCATCTCTTGCGTGAGCTTGGAAGCGATTTGAACGCCGCCGTGAAGCTTGCAGAAACTCCGCGTGAGCGTATTGCGGCCATCATCGCGGTTAACTTTTCCGCCTCGCAGTTTGCGCAGGAGACGATTGCAGCCTGGCTGACCTTCTATGTTCATGCGCAGCAATCCGAAGACACAAAGCGGCTTTTGCGCATCTATGCGCGCCGCCTGCATTCAAACTTCGTCTTCGCACTGGAACAGCTGACCAGCCACGAGCGCGCCAATCGTATTGCCGAAGGCGCAGGTGCGCTGATCGATGGGCTTTATATCCGCCATGCCCTTGGTGCCGACGCGCCAAATGCGGCATCGGCAATTGCCCTTGTTGAAGATTACATCGCTGTTCAGCTTTCGGCGGAGAAATAAGATGGAAGCGGATTTCGTTATTATCGGCTCCGGCTCTGCCGGTTCGGCTATGGCCTACCGGCTGTCGGAAGATGGCAGGCACTCGGTTATTGTCATTGAATTTGGCGGCCCGGACATCGGCCCGCTGATTCAGATGCCAGCCGCCCTTTCCTTCCCCATGAATATGGAAACCTATGACTGGGGCTTTTCCACCGAACCTGAGCCGCATATCGGCGGGCGCAGCCTCGTTACCCCACGCGGCAAGGTGGTCGGTGGATCATCATCCATCAACGGCATGGTCTATGTGCGCGGGCACGCACGCGATTACGATCACTGGTCGGAAAGTGGCGCGCGCGGCTGGTCCTATGCCGATGTATTGCCCTACTTCAAGCGGATGGAAAATTCCCACGGCGGACAGGAAGGCTGGCGCGGCACCAATGGTCCGCTGCATGTTCAGCGCGGTCGTCGCGATAACCCGCTATTCAAGGCCTTCGTGGATGCAGGGCATCAGGCGGGCTTTGAAGTCACTGACGATTATAATGGCGAGAAGCAGGAAGGCTTTGGCCCGATGGAGCAGACGATCCATAATGGACGTCGCTGGTCTGCGGCCAATGCCTATCTGAAACCTGCCCTCAAGCGCCCCAATGTGAAGCTCGTCAAAGGCTTAGCACGAAAAATCGTGATGGAAGGAAAGCGTGCGGTCGGAGTTGAAATCGAAGCGGGCCGTACTTTTTCGACCATCCGCGCACGCCGCGAAGTCATCATCGCTGCATCCTCCATCAATTCGCCAAAGCTGCTTATGCTTTCAGGCATTGGCCCTGCTGCGCAGCTTAAAGAGCACGGCATTGAGATCGTGGCTGATCGTCCCGGCGTTGGGCAAAATCTGCAGGATCATCTGGAAGTCTATATCCAGCAGGAATGCACGCAGCCGATCACGCTTTATTCCAAGCTCAACCTGTTTTCCAAAGCCAAGATTGGCGCGGAATGGCTCTTCTTCAAAACTGGCGATGGCGCGACAAACCATTTCGAATCCGCAGCCTTCGTGCGTTCTAAAGCGGGCGTGGAATATCCGGATATCCAATACCACTTCCTGCCGGTCGCGATCCGCTATGACGGGAAGGCGGCTGCAGAATCGCACGGCTTTCAGGCGCATGTCGGACCGATGCGCTCCAAGTCCCGCGGCAGTGTTACATTGCGCTCGGCTAATCCACGCGAAAAGCCTGTCATAAAGTTCAACTATATGTCGCATGAGGATGATTGGGCCGATTTCCGTCATTGCGTGCGACTGACACGCGAAGTTTTCGGACAGGACGCATTTGCCCCTTATCGCGGCGCGGAAATCCAGCCCGGCGCGAATGTGCAGTCTGATGACGAGATCGACAATTTCATTCGCGAGCATGTGGAAAGCGCATTCCACCCTTGCGGAACTTGCAAAATGGGATCAGTTGACGATCCAATGGCAGTGGTTGACCCAGAATGCCGGGTGATTGGCGTTGAGGGGTTGCGGGTTGCGGATTCATCCATCTTCCCGCGCATCACCAACGGCAACCTCAACGGCCCGTCGATCATGACTGGCGAAAAGGCATCGGATCATATTCTGGGACGCACTCCGCTGGCGCGATCCAATCAGGAACCATGGATCAACCCGCGCTGGGAAGTATCTGATCGCTAATGAAACTCGAGGAGAATAAAATGAAAGCCCAACCTAAAGCCTCGCATTTCATCGGCGGCGCATTCGTGGAAGACAAAGCTGGCAAGCCGCTCCCCGTCATCTATCCGGCGACAGGCGAAGAAATCGCAAAGCTTTATTCAGCAACACCGGATGTGATCGAGAGCGCCTATGCTGCCGCGTTGAAAGCGCAAGGCGAATGGGCAGCGCTCAAGCCGGTGGAACGTGGCCGCATTCTGCGCCGCACGGCGGAAATCCTACGCGAGAAAAACAAGAAGCTCTCCAAGCTCGAAACGCTTGATACCGGCAAGGCATTGCAGGAAACACTGGTGGCGGATGCGGCGTCGGCTGCAGATGCGCTTGAGTTTTTCGGAGGCATTATTTCCGGCTTTAATGGTGAGTTCGTAGAGCTTGGCGGATCGTTTGCTTACACGCGCCGCGAAGCGCTCGGCATCTGTGTTGGCATCGGTGCGTGGAATTACCCGATCCAGATCGCCGCATGGAAATCTGCACCGGCACTGGCTATGGGCAATGCTTTCATCTTCAAGCCGTCTGAAAATACGCCTCTTTCAGCACTCGCTCTGGCAGAAGCCTATAAGGAAGCTGGCCTTCCTGACGGTCTGTTCAATGTTGTACAAGGCTTTGGCGATGTTGGTGCGGCACTCGTCAATCACCGCATGACGGCGAAGGTTTCGCTCACCGGTTCAGTTCCAACCGGCAAGCGGATCATGTCGCAGGCTGGTGAGCATCTGAAGCATGTCACGATGGAACTTGGTGGCAAATCTCCGATCATCGTATTTGATGATGCAGATCTCGACAGCGCTATTGGCGGTGCGATGCTGGGCAACTTCTATTCGACCGGTCAGGTCTGCTCCAACGGCACGCGCGTTTTCGTTCATAAGGATGTTCGCGAAACATTTGTCGAGCGTCTGGTTGAACGCACCCGCAAAATCCGCATTGGTGATCCCCTGGATGAAGCCACCCAGATGGGACCGCTCGTCAACAGCGCGCAGCGCGACAAGGTTTTGTCCTATATTGAAAAGGGCAAGCAAGAAGGCGCGAAGCTTGTATGCGGCGGCGGCATTCCAAAGCTGCAGGGTTTCGACAAAGGCTACTTCATCGAGCCGACCATCTTTACCGATGTGACTGACGACATGACGATTGCGCGTGAGGAAATCTTCGGCCCGGTCATGAGCATTCTCGAATTCTCGGACGAGGATGAAGTGATTGCGCGCGCCAACGATACCGAGTTCGGTCTGGCTGCCGGTGTATTCACCGCCGACATCGCCCGCGGCCATCGCGTCATCGGACAGATCAAGGCAGGAACCTGCTGGATCAATGCCTATAATCTGACGCCTGTTGAAGTGCCATTTGGCGGCTACAAACAGTCCGGCATTGGCCGCGAAAACGGCATTGCCGCACTGACGCATTACAGCCAGATCAAGACTGTCTATGTGGAAATGGGCAAGGTTGACAGCCCCTACTAATCCCACTTAACAAACAACACAAAGCCCCAATCAATATTAGCAACTACTAATATTGATTGGGGCTTTGTCATTTATGGTCAAGCACAATATTTACGTCATAAAAGCGACCAGTAAACTTCGACTTCCCAAAAGATTGATCACATCTTTCTTATTATATTGAATTTTAACGTCTAATTGATTGCTTTTGTCGCAATAACCTTTTGCGGGAAATAATAATTGCCTCCCACAATGGGGTTGGAATGACAAAAGAGCTGTTTTTATCGACAGATATGGTCGATGCCGAAGCGCGCGACGATTTTTGGCGCGACGCTATCAAGCTATTTTACGAAGTATCTGCCCTCGATGAAGAAAACGAAGAAGGCTTTATCGGTACTTTGCGCTCTTATCCATTCGGCAACATGCTGGTTGGATCCACCACCTTTAACACCCAGCATTATGAGCGCACAAAGAACCTGATCGCTCAGACTGGTCTCGATCACTATGTTCTTCAAGCCCTACTTTCCGGCACCCTGAGTGGAGATTTCAACGGAGTCTCTGTTGCTGCGAAACCCGGTGACATTTTCATCCTCGACATGTCACAGGTCATAACCAGTCATGCAGAAGCGGGCGCACGTCTGACGGTTATCATGCCACGGCAAGAGCTGGAGAAGCTTATCGGATGGCGAAATCTTCATGGCATGGTGTTCAAAACGGAAGCTGCGACAACCCAGCTCCTGTTCGAGTTTCTGCGCGGGCTCAATGATGTGGTTCAGGAACTCTCCGCCGTGGAGGCCATCGCCGCCAAAGATGCAATGATGGCGCTACTTGCTGCATGTATTAAAAGGGCGGACACAGGCGCTGCTGAGAGTGCAACAATCAACCTGCCGATACGCAATCGCATTCTTGCCTATATAGACAAGAACATAACGAACCCGCTTCTTGGTCCCCATTCGATACAACAATATTTCCGCATGTCGCGCTCACATATTTATCGCGCATTTGAACCGGACGGCGGCGTGGCAAAGGTTATCCGCGACAAGAGGCTCGATATGGCTTACCGGATTCTGATCGAACAAAAAGGCAAGCCTGTTTCACTTAAAGAAATCGCCTATCGCTGCGGTTTTAATGACAGCACACAACTGACTAAGGCTTTCAAAGGGCGCTTCGGTATTACGCCGAAGGAAGCACGAGAAGCCAAAGCCCCGCTGCCGTTACAATCGGAAGGCGGCACGCTGGTTATTCACGAACATCTATCGTCACAGGCAAAAAAGGTCGTTGTCATCTGAATTGGCGAGAACATACAATCATTGAGAATGCTGCAACACCGCTGCATTCCATCAAAAGCGTATCAGACAATAACAGCGCCCGTGCGCACGCTTCGCCAGACCGATCCGTCCGAATAGGCCATTTGCGCGCCGCCGCTGGCGTTACTCACAAAAGCCATTGCGCCAGCCCCGTGCTGGGACGGCGATGGCAAAGCGGCAACCGCATAGGCGGCCGGGCGTATCGGGCCATCGACATGCAGCCGTGTTTCCGGCCAAATCTGACCAACGGCCACATTGCCGGTTGCTCGATCGACCTTCATGGCCTCTCGCCAGTTTCCGCTATCGTCGCCGACTTTAATGCTGAAATTATTGTCCCCGTTCAGGCCCATTTCAGCATATCCGGTCCAACCCGACTGAAACAGAAGGCTGGCCGTATTGGTTGCGGCCTGTTTGTTGATTTTCAACTGATGCCCGGCTCCGGCATTGTTGAAGAGGCTCGCTTCCGAAGAAATGGCGAAACGGTTGATCGCATCAGCCGTCGCCTGCACGCCCAGCATGGACAACGAAAGACTATCCGGCACCGAGCCTGTCACCTGCCATTCTGTACCATTATAAACAAATAGCTTGGCCTCTTCTTCGACGTAGGCCAACCAGCCTTTTGCGGTGGTCGCAAATGACCATCCCCCGTCGATAAAGAAAGCAACCTTGCCCTCTTTTCCAGCCCATTGGCCGGTAGCAGGGGCTGCAACGATATAACGATCACCTGCGGCGGGTGTTTCCGGAGCGCCCGTTTGGGTTCGGGATTTTACACTCAGATGCACAACTGCATCGAGAAAGCGCAAAGCCTCATTGTGTGTGACGTGCTTCTGCGCCTGACTGGGCATGATGTAGGGAAGTTTGAGATTGGGTGTCTGGTCCATAAATAGCTCCTCGCTGTGATAATGCGAGGAGCTTAACCGCACTTATGCTGGTGGGGATAAGTCAGCTGCCGCGATAGGTCGAGTAGGACCAGGGGCTGACCAGCAACGGCACATGATAATTGCCGTCTTCATCTGCAATCGCAAAACGGATCGGGATCAAATCAAGGAACGGCGGATTGGCGACATCGGCGCTACGCCCTTCGAAATATTCAGCAACGTGAAACTGAAGCTCATAGGTGCCTTCCTGCATTTCACTGCCGCTGAGCAATGGTTCGTCGGTGCGACCATCGAGATTGGTGACGGTGCGCTTGATCAGTTCGGTTTTGCCCAAAGCGCCAAGCCGATACAGCTCAATCCGCATTGCTGCGGCTGGACTACCATGTGCAGTGTCGAGAACATGTGTTGATAGCTTGCCCATGGTTCACCTCAGATTTGTGTTTTGAGAGCCGGAATTGTCTCAATGCGATAAGTGACATCCGGCAGGAAATATTCCTCCAGATTATTCTCACTTCCCGCCCGGTCAACAATAAGAAAATCCGATGTCTGCTCCAGCGACACAAGCGGATGATGCCAGACATTGCGCCAGTAATTGACGCCCTGATCACCTTGCGCCAGAAACGCTCTCGGTTTTCCGGGTTTGCCATCCGCATCTTCTGCAACAACAACAAGAAACGGCCTGCCATTCAGCGGCACAAAAGCCTGCGAGCCGAACGGATGCCGCTCCAGCATGACGACATCGACAGGCGCTGTGAAGGACTGGCCTCTAAAAATATTGATGAGGACGCGGGCGTCGGTGCCTGCTGCTTCAACATGGGCCAGATCGTGGAAGCGCTCCGTCGTGCCATTGTTGATAAGGCGACGTTCGGCGCCTTCAATCTCGATTACATCCCCAAATGGCGCAAAAGCCGCCTTTGTCAGCGGCTCAACCTCAAGCACTTCAAATTTCACACTGTCCTCCCCACAAACCTGATTTTATGACACCTAACAAAACTTTGCCGCCAGCAAATTGTCAATCGCGAAGCAGTTTCAACAAACACATGAAAAAGGCCAGGATCGTCGCCCGGCCTGTCTAAATTATCAAAGACTTGCGCTGTTTATCGCTTTAGAAGCGACATGATTGCGGGAACCCCACAGGCAGCAAGTGCGAGCTTGACGAGATCACCAATGATGAAAACGCCAAAGCCGAATGCGATGCCTTTTTCTAAACCGAACAAATAGGCCATCCAACCTGCTCCCATCACAAGGATGACAACTTCGGCAGCAAGCATGACACCGCCGAGAACAAGCGGTTTGTGCGCAAGCCCCTTATCGGCAGCGCGACCAACCATCCAGGCCGCAATGAGATAGGACAGCAGATAGCCACCCGTCGGACCAACCATGTAAGCAAGGCCAAGCCCCTTTTCCGGCGTTCCGGTGAAAACCGGCAAGCCGAGTGCGCCTTCAAGCAAATAGAGGGCAACCGTGGCAACCGCCAGACGCGAGCCATAAAACGCAGAGATTGCAAACAGCGCTGCTGTCTGCATCGTCACGTTAACGTAGAGAAGATCGACTTTGATATTGGCGGAAATGGTAAGAACAGCGGTGCCGATAAGCGCGAGTAAAACAAACCGGAACGCACGAGCCAATTGCCTGGTTTGCAAGTATCCGGCAGGAAGAGAAGCAATGGCAACCCTTGATTTGTTTCTCTGACGCATGTTCATCGCACTCCTTATATCGACCCAATATGGGCGCTGTGAGTACCGTTCGACCAGATTATCATTTGAAACCGGACTATATTCGTCCTAAGCCGCTTAATCAATAAAACCAAAGAAGAACGGGTTAGTCCATGGCGCTTGATTTTGACGGCAGCTTTGCCCCTGAATATGGGACTCCGGTTGCCCTGAATAAAGGCTTGCTACGGCTGACCGCGAATAATCCCAGCGCTTTTACCTTTCATGGCACCAATAGTTACATTATAGGCACCGATACACTGGCGGTTATCGATCCTGGACCGGAAGATGAAGCGCATTATCAAGCATTGCTTGCAGCAATTGCCGGTCGCCCTGTCAGTCATATCTTCGTGAGCCACACGCATCGCGACCACTCGCCTCTCGCAAAGCGATTGAAAGAACAGACGGGCGCGCTCGTCGTCGCCGAAGGTCCGCATCGCCCTGCCCGCCCCTATTACAGCGGCGAGATCAATATGCTGGAGGCGAGCGCCGATATTGATTTTGCGCCCGATCTGGCTCTCGCCGATGGTGCGAAAATCGATGGCGATGGCTGGAGCCTTCGCGGCATACACACCCCCGGACATGCTGCCAATCATATGGCTTTTGGCCTTGAAGGCACCGGCATTCTTTTTTCAGCCGATCATGTGATGGCATGGGCGACATCCATCGTCGCCCCGCCCGATGGATCGATGAGCGATTACATGACTTCGCTTGAAAAGCTGCTGGAGCGCGATGATCGCATCTATCTGCCCGGTCATGGTGGAGCCGTCACCAAGCCAGCTGCATTTGTGCGTGGTTTACGCGCACATCGGAAAATGCGGGAGCGTGCGATATTGGAGCGGATCGTGCAAGGCGACCGCACCATTCCCGACATGGTCAAGGCTATCTACCGCGATACAGACCCGCGCCTGCATGGTGCTGCAGCTCTCTCAGTTCTCGCCCACCTTGAAGATCTTGTCGGGCGCGGTGAAGTCATTACGGATGGCAACCCGTCGCTCAACGGCATTTATCAGCCGCGTTGATTACTCCACATCTGCAGGAGCCTTGTTCACTTCGCCCTCAAGCGCAGACAGAAACTCCGTGATAAAGCCAGCATTCAGGCCCATATCCCGAGTGCCGTAACGTGATACGGATCGCATATCGACATAGGTTGTTTCGCCTTCATCAAGCAGGCGGATGACCACATCGCTTTTCAAACCAAGAATGGTGCTGTGCGCTGTTGCTGCAAAGCGTGTCGCATTCTGCGTTGGCAGTGGCGTATCACGGCTGATTTGTTTCCAGCCAAATGCTTTCAACGTGTTTTCCACGCCTTGTGCAACCCGGTCGGGTGCAGCTTCATAGCGGCGCCCCATCACATCAGGATAGGCGGACATCTGCCTCAGCATATCGCTCTGGACCTCAACAGGCAGCGAATTCATACGCGTTAAGCGTGCAGGCATGGTCGAGGGAAACTGCGGCGGCGTCTCAAAGTCGGTCGTCAGATCATAGAGCGGAGGCGAGCCATACCAAAGCGAGGCGACGAAACAGAGGGGCAGCAGAACAGCACATGCCAGAAAGCTGGCCCAGAACGAACGCGCACCGCCTTTGTCACCATTCACCCATAGATTGCGTAGCCCCTTTGCGGCACAAAGCAGTGCTAAAATCGCGAATATCCCACCCGCAGTTGCAACCAGAACAAAATCGGGTGTCTCGATTTTACCGAACCTGTGCAGAATAAGACCAAGCGCTGACAGGACAGCCGCAAAAACGCCAAACCGCAATGCCCAAATTGCGGAGCGCGACTGTCGGCGCTGATAGCGAAGTTTTCTCATGCGGGGTCCCAACTGCCTTTAGAGCGCAATCATGCATAACAGAGACTGCTCTGGCGCAAAAGAAAAACGCTCAACACTCGCTGGCAATTTAACCAGCTATGAAAAAACAGCGGGAAAAATAGAGTGAAATCAATATAAAAGCTATTGCAGCAACTTCTAACGAAGGGCATGATCGCGTATATGGGGGCTTTTTTCGGATTCGTCGGAGAGGACGACATGGATCGAACCCTTCATAATGGCCAAATGCCAGCCACATCCAGCACCGCTGAAGCGGAGCAGGATGTCATGACGCTGGAAGCAGTCGAGCTCGAATTTGCGCTCGGTGCCATAGACGTTCTCATCGAAGGATTTGACACGGCTCTTGCCAAGGCAGCTGAGCGTGTGGGCGGCGAAGTACTTTTCAATATGCCAGCGCTGGACACCACCGAGGCACAACGTATCGGTGCAATTGCCATTCCCGGACAGCCGCAAGATCAGGTCGTCTTCGTTACGCTTGGACACGATGGCACAACACTTTCAGTCGCTCCGCCAACCGGCAACAATGCGCTGTTTGAAAGCCTTGGCCGCAATTATGCCGCTGTCATGAAAAGCCTGACACCGAATGGTAAGACAACCAACGGAACCTAGAGCGCCGTGCGCCCTCCTGGGCGCACAAAGATCGCTTCGCACTTTTCGGGATGCTCTCTAAAGCACTATTTCTCGGCCTGCGGCTTCACAGCTGCAGCTGGTGCTATTGCATGAAGATTGTGTGCTGGCACCGGATTGAGCGTCATCGTCGTCTGAACATCGCGTAGCTTCACGAATTTCATGCCTTTTGCCTGAAGCGCAAGAATGCCTTTGGCAACACCTTCACCTGCCGAACGTGTCGGCTGGTTGATATGGGAAATGATGACATCGCCATCGCGCGCCGCTGAAATACGGCGGGCCACGACAGGTGCAAGGAGGGATGCGCCCTGATCGCCATTGAGCGAGTAGCCGCCGATTTCATAGCCCATGCTCTGCGCAAGTTTAATAGCGTCAGTCGAATAACGGGCTGTGGCATCCCGATACCATTGCGGCTTTGATGCGCCGGATTTAGCGATCGCATCAGCGCCACCATCGATTTCGGAGCGGACCGCATCAAGCGAACCTGCCGTTTTGATATTATACATGGTCGGCGCATTGGTAATGGCTGGCACATGCATATTGCCGTGGTTCTCGATATCGAAAAGGTCGGGATGGGCCTTCATCACCGCGAAAGCTTCGGCATTCTGTTTCAACCAGCGCGCGGTGACAAAAATTGTCGCCGGAATGCGGTTTTCTACCAGCACATCGAGAATACGGTGATCCGTTTTGCCCATGCAGGCATCAAGCGTCAGCGCGACCTGTGGCGAAGCAGGACCACCTTTGGCGATGCGCAATTGCGGTTCAACAATGCTGATTTTTTCGTGCTTTTCCGGCTGTGGCAGCGCGTCATAGGCGCTGGCCACAGAGCTCAAGCAAACAAGCGCGGCCCCCGCCGCTAACAACTGACGAAACATAGCTGCCCCGATTAATTAAAGTTCTGGCTTTGAAATTTACAGTTTACAGCGCCTGAACCAAAGCCGAATTATGGCAATGATTTAGAGCAGCGATCCGATTGATTGAGATCGCTGCTCAAAATTTTCGCTTCAGGATGCTTTACCATTGCGAGCTGCAGCTTGAGCTGCCGCCAGTCGGGCAATAGGCACCCGGAATGGCGAGCAGGACACGTAATCAAGACCTGTTTGCTCGCAGAAGCTGATCGATGCCGGATCGCCGCCATGCTCGCCACAAATACCCAGTTTGAGCTTGTCGCGGGTTTTGCGTCCACGCTCGGCTGCGATCTGGATCAGCTCTCCCACACCATCAAAATCCAATGAAACGAACGGGTCCTGTTCGATTACACCACGGCTCTGATAGGTCGAAAGGAATGGCGCTGCATCATCACGCGAAATACCGAATGTCGTCTGCGTGAGGTCGTTGGTGCCAAAAGAGAAGAACTCTGCCGTTTCAGCGATTTCAGCAGCACGAAGAGCGGCACGCGGCAATTCGATCATCGTGCCGACCATATAGTCGATCTGGATACCGGACTCGCCGATCACTTCTTTTGCCACCGCATCGATGCGCGCTTTGACAAAATCAAGTTCTGCCTTGAGGCCGACCAGCGGCACCATGACTTCCGGCACGACATGCTCACCGGTCTTCTTGCCTGCTTCAATGGCGGCTTCAAAGATCGCGCGCGCCTGCATTTCGGCGATTTCTGGATAGGATACCGCCAGACGGCAACCACGATGACCGAGCATCGGATTGAACTCATGAAGACTATCGGCACGTTCGCGCAGTCTATCGGCGTCGACGCCCATGGCGCTTGCCACTTCTGCTACTTCTTCATCAGTGCGTGGCAGGAATTCGTGCAAAGGCGGATCGAGTAAACGGATGGTAACAGGCAAGCCCTTCATGATCTCGAACAGCTCGACAAAATCCGAGCGCTGCATCGGCAGAAGCTTTGCTAGAGCCGCACGGCGGCCATCCTCCTTGTCGGCAAGGATCATTTCGCGCATCGCGATAATGCGTTCGCCTTCAAAGAACATATGCTCGGTGCGGCAAAGGCCGATGCCTTCTGCCCCGAACGAGCGTGCAGTGCGGGCATCGGCAGGCGTTTCGGCATTGGCGCGCACCTTCATGCGGCGGGTCTTGTCTGCCCACTCCATGAGTTTGCCGAAATCACCCGACAGTTCGGGCTGCAGCATGGCAACCTTGCCTTTCAGCACTTGCCCGTTGCCGCCATCAACGGTGATCACATCACCTTTTTTGAAGGTCTGGCCAGCAGCCAGCATGGTACCGTTGCGATAATCAACACGGAGAGAACCTGCACCCGACACGCAGGGCTTGCCCATGCCGCGTGCAACCACTGCCGCGTGACTGGTCATGCCGCCGCGCGTGGTCAGAATACCCTCGGCCGCGTGCATACCGTGAATGTCTTCCGGGCTCGTCTCAACACGCACCAGAATGACATTGCGGCCTTCGGCTTTTGCCTGTTCTGCATCTTCAGACGAGAACACGATTTCGCCTGTCGCAGCGCCAGGAGAAGCAGGTAAGCCTTGGCCTATAACGATGCGCTCGGCTCGCGGATCGATGGTCGGATGCAGAAGCTGGTCGAGTGCGGCCGGATCAATGCGCAGCACGGCTTCTTCTTCAGTAATCAGCCCTTCTGCGGCCATTTCAACAGCCATTTTTAGTGCTGCTTTTGCCGTGCGCTTGCCGGAGCGGGTTTGCAGCATCCAGAGCTTGCCGCGTTCGATGGTGAATTCCAGATCCTGCATATCGCGATAATGCTGTTCAAGCCGATCTGCCACTTTCAGAAAGTCGGCAAAGGCTTGCGGCATGACCTTTTCAAGCGAAGGCTTATCAGAACCCGCAGCAATACGCGCTTCTTCGGTGATGTTCTGTGGTGTGCGAATGCCTGCCACGACATCTTCACCCTGCGCATTGACCAGAAATTCGCCATAGAGCTTGTTTTCGCCGGTCGATGGATTGCGGGTGAAGGCAACGCCGGTCGCAGACGTTTCGCCCATATTGCCGAACACCATGGCCTGAACATTCACCGCAGTGCCCCATTGGGCGGGGATGTTATGCAAACGACGATAGGTGATGGCGCGGGCGTTCATCCAGCTGGAGAAAACAGCACTAATTGCCCCCCAAAGCTGTTCGCGCGGATCTTGCGGAAAAGGCTCTCCGAGTTCTTCCTCGACCTTCGCCTTGTAGAGCGCGATCACATCTTTCCAATCGTCCGCACTGAGAGCCGTATCGACTTCAACGCCGAGATCGGCCTTCTTGTCTTCGAGGATTTCTTCAAAGAAGCCATGGTCGACACCCAGCACGACATCCGAATACATCTGGATGAATCGACGATAGCTGTCATAGGCGAAACGCTCGTCGCCAGCCTCACGCGCAATTGCCTGCACTGTCTCATCATTGAGACCGAGGTTCAGAACCGTATCCATCATGCCAGGCATGGATGCACGCGCACCCGATCGCACCGACACGAGCAACGGCTTTTCCGCACCACCGAACACGCGTCCAGTCCGCTCGGCCACCTGATCAAGTGCTGTCTGCACCTGCTGATCAAGTTCGTCGGGATAGGACCGCTCATGGTCATAATAGGAAGTGCACACTTCCGTCGTGATCGTAAAACCGGGCGGCACTGGCAGACCAAGGCTGCTCATTTCAGCCAGGTTCGCGCCTTTACCGCCGAGAAGGTTGCGATCGCTCGCAGCGCCCTCTGCCTTACCATCACCGAATGCGTACACCCACTTCGCCATGCCGGCCTCCCTTGCGCAGGTAACGGTCCGCAATGTCTGTGGTTTTCCACAGGCTTGCAGAAACTATCTTCGTGCTTATGCGATCAAGTCGTTGTCTGCCAATCAAAAAAGACAAAGCACCGTAATAGAATCGATTAGACCCCGAACCGTCCTTCAAGCCGAATGGCGGCTTGAGAAAGAAGCAACTGTTTGTTGTGATGGTGAGCAGGGTTTCGAAGAGCTAAGCTTTGACAATTGCTATTACCCGGAGGACTGATGACTGAGAAATTGAATTCGATCACATTTCGCGCTCCACGCATCGAAGACGCCGAAGAAATATGTGCAATTACAAACATGCCGAAATTTCGAGCAGGTACCGCACGCCTGCCATTCACGCGTGTTGAAAATACACGGAAGTGGTTATCGTCCCTCAAAGATCGGCACATCGTCATACTGGCATTACTCAATGACAAGATCGTTGGTAGTTGCGATGTCCGTTGTGCAGAAGGTCGACGATCCCACGCAGGAACAATCGGTATTGGTGTACATGACGACTATCAGGGCCAAGGCATAGGCACGGGCATGATGGGCCAGATTATTGATGTGGCAGACAACTGGCTTAATCTGAAGCGGCTGGTTTTGCTTGTTTACGCGGACAATGTTCCTGCCATCCAGCTTTATGAAAAGTTCGGCTTTGAACGCGAAGGCGTTTTGCGATCAGATTCATTCAGAGACGGGCACTATGTGGACTCACTCATGATGGCACGCCTGCGATTCTAGCTGATTGAATGCCCTGTGAACGAAACTTGATGGCTCTTGACAAAGATGCAGATTAACTCCCAATATAAGAACAAATATAGAACATTTGGAGTTGATTATGCGTATCACCGGCAAGCTTGATTATCTTGAAATGCCAGCGGGCAATGGATCACTGGACGCTGCGAAGAGTTTCTATTCGCGCGCTTTTGGTTGGTCGTTCGTCGATTATGGGCCGACCTATTCCGCCTTCGCGGAAGGCCTGGATGGCGGTTTTGATGCCGATCCGGAAGCGACGCGCAAGCCGTTGCCTGTGCTTTATTCCGCGCAGCTCGAAGAAACCTTGAAGGCTGTGACAGAAGCTGGTGGAACGGTTGTGAAGCCGATTTTTGCATTTCCCGGCGGCCGTCGTTTTCACTTCACCGACCCTGCCGGCAATGAGCTTGCGGTCTGGAGCGAGAAGTAACAACATCATAGTTGCTAGTTGACAGCAGCGACCACATGGAAATGATGCGCCATGTCTTATTTAGTTCAACATAGAATTGGTGACATGCGCTTCATTCTCCCAGCCGTTCTGCTTTCTCTCGCCGCCTCGTCAGCATCCGCTCAGACAGCGGCACCTGCGTCCGAAAACGCACCGCTCAGCCGGTGCGAAGAGTTTCTCAAAGGCATGAGCGTTCTCAAGCCCGGTAAGGATTATGCAGTCAGAGACATCCCCGATGGCTGCGTTGTTTTGAACGGTTTGTATCAAGCCACGAGCATGATGGGCTGGACAGTAGACAGGGCCATCATCGAAGTGGATCGCTTGCAGGACTATCTGTCCGAAGCACCTGATTTGAGCAAAACTGCACCGCAGTGGGGACGCATTGCGGTCGATGGTGTGCGCTTCACGCTGCAAAGCGGCAGCAAAATCTCGGATTACATCACCTCAATTCAGCAATGGCCGATGGATTTTACGGCCTCCTACCGCTTCAATCCGGAGAGTGGTTATCTGCACATTCAGAACGCAGAAATCAGCAGCATAAAGCTGGGCAAAGCTTCAATTTCTGCGGAAATCAACTTGCCGATCGATTCATCGGTTGCTTCCCTGACCGTTAATCCGACCGCCACACTTTCGCATCTGCGTTTGCGCCTCGATAATCAGGGCCTGTTGGAAAGTGTCGCTTTGCCGACACTCGTCAATTTCGCTGCACTGCCATCTGAGACCGGCGAAAACGACCCGGAAGTCGACATTGCGCGTCTACGCGATATTGCCAGCAAAGCCATTGAAGCTATGCCCGACAGCGAGATCGATGCGGCTTCCAGAAAAGCGCTGGCTCGTTTTGTTCAGGACATGCCAAATCCGACGGGCTTTTTCACAATGGATGTGCATTTCGACAAGCCGTTGCCAATCGGTCTCAAGGATCTGGAGCCGGGCAAACTTGCACAACACGCTCTGACAGGCGCAAAGATCAGCGTAACCTATAAAGCTCGCTAATCAGATAAAACCTGAAGCCAGAGCTTTTCCAATTTCGATTTATAGCATTTCCAGCAAAAGTGCGAAGCGATTTTGCGTCGGATAATGCGTAAAAACAAACAGTTACAGCGGTTCCAACGATTCATTCTTAACTGGAACCGCTGTAACTGTTGGAAATGCTCTGTCTATCTGTTTTAGAGCATAAGTCCTATCGGAGTGAAACGAGGATCGATAAGATTATGCTTCAAATAAAAAGGCTTAGGGTGCCGATCTGATACAATCAGCTCGAAACGTGCTCTAAGCGCATCTTGCGAAACAAAGCAGTATCAACCGCCATGTCCACATCTCTATCATCACTTGAAACCGCCGCTAAATATCTGTCGCAATCCGACAAAGATCAGTTTTTCAAAATCAAGCGTGAAATGGAAGCATCAGGTGCATCCAGAGCAAGCATTGAAGAACGTCTTCATGCGTTTATTTGGCAAGTCATTGAAGCCGATGATGATGACGAAGACGAAAGCGGGAATGAAGAGTGAACTCTGACTCAGAAATGAGCGCGTCGATCTGAATATTTGCTTTTGCGCATCATCCGACGCAGAGCCATTTAACACTTTTCGAGACGCGCTCTAAAATCAGCTTGCTTCGCGCAGCTGCTCTGCGGTTTGAAGATCAACCGAGACAAGCTGGCTCACGCCTTGCTCACCCATGGTCACGCCAAACAGGCGGTTCATGCGCGCCATGGTGATCGGATTATGCGTGATGACTACGAAACGCGTTTCGGTTGAAGCCGCCATTTCGTCCATCAGATTGCAATAGCGCTCGACATTATGGTCGTCGAGCGGCGCGTCCACTTCGTCCAGTACGCAGATCGGTGCCGGGTTCGTCAGGAACACGGCAAAGATCAGCGCCATTGCAGTCAGTGCCTGTTCGCCACCTGAAAGCAGCGTCATGGTCTGCGGCTTCTTGCCGGGTGGGCGTGCCAGAATTTCCAGCCCTGCATCCAGTGGATCATCGCTCTCAATGAGCTGCAATTCCGCAGTACCACCACCAAAAAGATGCGTAAACAGGCGCTGAAATTGCGCGTTCACAACATCAAATGCGGCCAGCAAACGTTCACGGCCCTCGCGGTTGAGGCTCTGAATCGCCTGGCGTAGTTTCTTGATCGCTTCAATGACGTCTTCGCGCTCGGAGATAATCGCCTCAAGACGCGCAGAAAGCTCCTGACTTTCCTCTTCCGCACGCAAGTTGACTGCACCAAGACGCTCGCGTTCGATCCGCAAACGTTCAAGCTGACGCTCGAGCTGATCAGGATCAGGCATACGGTCTTCAGGCTTCAAACCTGTGTGGCGGATCGCTTCGTGCGGCGCACAATTAAGTGCATCGACGATACGCGCTTCCGTATCCTTGCGACGTTCCTCGGCAGCTGTCAGGCGCTCTTCCGCACGCGCACGCTGTTCGCGGCTGGTCGCAAGCTGCTGAATGGCAAGGGTTGCGGCCTTGTCGAGTTCTGCCTGTGCAGCCTCTGCTTCAGCAAGAATGTCGGCAGCCTGCTTGCGACGCTCGTCAGCTCCCGAAAGCTCATTAAGCAGAGCTCGGCGGCGGCTTTCGATCTCTTCCGGTGCTTCCGCCAGTGCTTCAGCTTCATCGGCAGTCTCAGAACGACGATCATTTAGCGCAGCAATCTGCTGCGCGGCGTTTTCTGCACGAGACGCCCAGTTGCGGCGTTCAAGCCCAATCATCGCCAGACGGCGCGAACGGTTGTCGGCTTCGCGACGCTGACCTTCATAGGCAGCGCGAGCTTCCGCAAGCTGAACGCGGTCCGCTTGCACTTCCGTAGTCATGGCCGAATGACGTTCGCCGATGGCATCCATATCGGGCATTTCGTTGAGACGGTCTTCGGCCTCAACAACGCGGATCTGTGCTTCCTCAAGGTTTTCCTCAAGGCGCGATTTGGCTTCTTCGAGACCTGCACGTTTGGTCGCCAGCTGACCCGCAGCACGTTCAACAGCAGCCAGAGCCTCACGCGCATCATCTAGCTTGCGCTGATTGGCACGCCAGGCGTCGCGGGCAACGCGTTCCTGTTCCACCGCTTCGCGAACAGCCATTTCAAAACGTTGCACTGCCTGTTCGGCACTCTTTACGCGGGCGTCAGCACTGATTGCTTCCTGCTCAAGCTCCGCCAGACGGTTCTTTTGCGCAAGCCGCTGAGCAGCTGGTGTCGGCGCATCGGCGCTTGCAGTATAGCCATCCCAGCGCCACAGAGCACCAGCCTTGCTGACCAGTCGCTGGCCGGGACGCAGAGAAGCCTGCAAACGCGGACCATCATTGTCAGAAACCACGCCGACCTGCGCCAGTCTGCGGCGCAATTGCTGTGGGCCTTGCACCAGGCGATCAAGCGACACACTGCCTTCAGGCAGAGCCGGATCGGTTTCAGCTGCCGGATTATAGGCCCAAAAGACCGGCGCATCGGTGTCGCTTGCTGCATCAAGGTCTTCACCCAGAGCGGCACCCAAGGCAATTTCATAGCCCTTTTCGACCTGTAACTCTTCGACAACCGGAGGAAACTGTCCTGTCTCCCCAGCATTAAGAATGCGCGCCAATGTCTGCGCTTCGGTCTCGATCCGATTAAGCTCAGTGCGCGCTTCGCTAAGCGGCTGGCGGCCTGCCGCCTCCTGCTCACGCGCAGCACCCACGAGTTCTTCAGCGGCAGTCACCGCGTCTTCGGATGCCGCCAGTGCGTCAGTTGCAGCTTCAACTGCAACGCGCTTCTCAGCCGGATCAAACAGTCCACCGATCTGCTCCGTGACCGCCGCAATATCGCGCTCGATTGTTTCCATCTGGTTCGCCAGACGGTCACGGCGGCTTTGCGTTTCCTGCAAGGCCCGCTCGATCTGCGTTCGTTCGGCAGCGGCCTCTGCGCGTTCCGCGGTCACGCGAGCAAGCGCGTTTTCGCTATCCTGCAGCCGGATTTCCGATTCCTCGAAAATCGCACGCAACTCTTCATCGCGTTCGCCCGATGCTTCATTGGAAGCGAGCAGCTCCTGCTCTTCCTCGTCAAGCCGTGCCAGAATGTCGGCATTCTCGCGCACCATTTGCTCTTCGCGTGCAATGTCGGCAGTCAACTGTCCGAGCCGCTTCATAAGCTCCGCACGGCGGACACGAATACGACCGTCTTCTTCGTCGAGCTGTGTGCGAGCGATTGAAAGACGCTGCAAAGCGGCGGCGGCTTTGGCTTCCGCCTCACGCATTTCAGGCAATTTATGCGCGCCAACGCCCTGTTCGCGCGCGGCATTCATCTGTGCCTGCGCCATATCGCCGACAACGGAGGTTGCCTGTGCCAGTGCGCTTTGCGCCTCGCCTTCCTGCGTTTTGGCTTGCGACCAGCGCAAATGAAGCAAAGCTGCTTCGGCCCGACGAATATCAGCCGAAAGTGCTTTAAAGCGATTGGCCTGACGCGCCTGACGTTTCAGACTTTCAATCTGGCTACCAAGCTCGCCAACGACATCTTCGAGGCGTTCAAGATTGCCTTCAGCTGCACGAAGGCGCAATTCCGCCTCGTGGCGGCGGGTATGCAATCCGGAAATGCCGGCGGCTTCTTCCAGAAGCGCGCGACGCGCCTGTGGCTTAGCCTGAATAAGTTCGCCAATCCGGCCCTGCCCCACCATGGACGGCGAGCGGGCGCCGGTTGATTGATCAGCAAAGAGCAGCTGCACATCCTTGGCGCGCGCTTCCTTACCATTGATGCGATAAACCGAACCCGCTTCGCGCTCGATACGGCGCGAAACCTGCAACTCGTCCTGATCATTATAGGCAGCAGGTGCTGTGCGGTCAGAATTATCGAGGAAAAGCGTCACTTCCGCCGTATTACGCGCGGGTCGCGTAGCGGAGCCGGAAAAGATCACATCGTCCATGCCGGAAGCGCGCATGTTTTTGTATGAGTTTTCACCCATCACCCAGCGCAGAGCTTCAACGAGATTGGACTTGCCACAGCCATTGGGTCCGACAACGCCCGTCAGCCCGCCCTCAATGACGAACTCCATCGGTTCGACAAAGGACTTAAAACCAACAAGACGCAGCTTGGAGAAGCGCATCAGTGAGCCCTCCCCGAAACTGTTTCAACGCGCCGGTTATGCGAAAAACCGGCTTCCACTTTTTCGCCCGGCGCTTGCGTATAAACACAAAAAGCGGACGCAACGAAGCGTCCGCTTTTCTTGCCGAAAGGCGGCTTAGAGCAGCTTGTCAATGATTGCCGACATCTCGTCAACCGAAAGGGCTCCAGCGTATTTCTGTCCATTGATGAAGAAAGTTGGCGTGGCGTTCACACCAAATTCCGTCGAACCGCGTTCCATCGTTGCTCTCACATCATCGAGAACTTGCTGGTTCGTCAAGCAAGCCTTGAATGACTCCTGTGTAAAACCTGCAAGTTTTGCGATCTGGAGCAGTGCAGCTTCGCCATCAGCGGCGCCAGCCCATTGCTGCTGCTGCTTGAAGAAGACTTCAACCATCGGGAAATAACGATCTTCCGGTGCGCAGCGAGCAAGCATGAAAGCAGCAGTTGCGCGTGGATCGAACGGGAACTCGCGGAAAATCAGCTTTGCCTTGCCGGTATCGATGTATTTTTCCTTGATGGTCGGGAAAGTGTTGATTGCAAAATCAGCGCAATGCGAACAGGTCAGCGATGCATATTCGACGATCGTGACTGGAGCATCGGCCTTACCATAGATCATGTCCTTGAGCTTGCCAGGCTCTGCGACTTTGGCGGCATCGATGGTGGCTTCGGCGCTGCGGGACTGAGCGCTTGCATTGCCAGCAAGAGCCAACCCTGCGGCAGCTGCGCCTGCAAGAGAAATAACATGTCTGCGGTTAAGCGTTGCAGGCATACGAATCATCCAGTCCTGTTTAAATGTTGACGTTTAGAAGCAATTTAGGGTGGCGGATGACTAATCACCAGCCCTCACTTGATCAAATGAAGTTCAGCACGATTGTTGGATCAAATTTAAGGCAAGCCACTCACTTCTTCGTAGCGCGTTTCTCAGCGAGTATATTTTTGCCAAGGCGGGCAAGCGCGGCGCGCAGAGCATCGTCCTCAATACCGTCCGTTGCCTTATCGATACGCCGTTCTTCTGAAGGCGCCAGAGGAGCCATTCGCTTTGGCTTACGCCTGAAATCCAGCGCAGGCGGCTTCTGCTCAATCTTTATGCGACCTATAGCCGAGAAGCCAAGGAAGCCATTCACACGACTGATAATTTCACCCGTTTCGTGCTGGATCTGCAAAGCAGAAAAACCTTCGCAGGCAATAATCAGCGTAGCGGGACTGAATGGATCATCTTCATGCAGGCGCCGCGGCCAGATAATGCGCAGCGGGCGTGATGAAGCACCTATTGCCGGGCCGACAATATCTTCCCAGGATTGCAGCAATGAGAGATTGATACCCGCACGCTTTTGCAACATCGGGTCCATCAAACCAGATGCCATATCTGCCAGAGGGCGGAAGCCTCTTTTGGGTTTACGTTCGCTCATCGCGTTCCATTATAGCCGCGAAACCACTCAACAAACAAAGGAATACCTTCATCGAGTGTGGTTTTAGGGCTGAAACCAAGATCACGTGCAGCAAGTGTAATATCAGCATAGGTGCGCTGAACGTCGGCAGCTGGCATCGGTTCAAGTTTGCGGATGGCTTGCTTTCCACATGCTTTTTCAATTTCCGAGATGAAATCGCTGAGCATGACCGGGCGATTATTGCCGAGGTTATAGACAGGCGCAGTTTGTTCAGGCTGTTTGATAATGCGTTTTACGGCACCCAGAACGCCACTTACGATGTCATCAACAAATGTGAAATCTCGTTGCATCTCACCATTGTTGAAAACACGGATCGGCTCGCCCTTGAGGATTGCCGAGGTAAACAGCCATGGCGCCATGTCCGGGCGTCCGAACGGGCCATAGACCGTAAAGAAGCGCAAACCCGTCGAATGAAGGCCGTGAACATGCTTGTAAGACACGGCCAAAAGTTCGCCTGAGCGCTTTGTAGCGGCATAGACCGAAACCGGATGGTCAACCGCATCGCTCTCAGAAAACGGAATTTTTTCGTTAGCACCATAGACTGACGACGAGCTGGCATAAACGACTGGCGGACGCTTTTCGAGCTTAAGAGCCGTTTCAAAAACGCTCACCTGCCCCATGACATTGGCCGACACATAGGCTGCCGGGTTTTCGATGGAATAGCGAACACCAGCCTGGGCTGCGAGATGCACGATGACATCGACATCACGATCAGCACCAATTGCTTTATTGAAAGCTTCCGCATCGGAAACATCCGCTTGCGCAAAACGAAAGCCGTCGCGTGCATTCAGCTTGGCAAGACGCGTTTCCTTGAGGTCAACCTGATAATAATCATTAAGATTATCGATACCGATGACCTGCCATCCCTCATCCAGAAGGCGCGCTGCGGTGTGAAAGCCGATGAAACCAGCGGCGCCCGTCACGATTGCTTTCATGGATGTCATTTCCTGCAAATGTAGTTTGTAAGGCCAGCGCGGCGCAAAGCCATAATGCGGCGTGATGCTGCTGCATTCAGCGCTGCGAGGAAGAACATCACCGACGAGATCGTAACCTCATGCAGCAATGGATTATGCAACATGCCATAGCTGCCACAAACCACCGCAAAGTAAATCAAGGCTCGGCGCATAGCCCAACTATCGGAGTTGCACCAAAGATGCACAAAAATCGCCAGGAACGCCGCAAACATGAAGAACAGTCCAATGATGCCATCGTTCAGCAATTCATCGAGCACAGTGTTATGGACGTGGCGAAATCCCTCCAACAGAGCAGCTTGCTCTCCAGCTTGCGCCCGGACTACGTCCATTTTCGTATAAGCACCAACCCCCGCTATCGGATTCTGCTCGATAACCTTTGCAGCACTCGTCCACATGACTTCGCGGATATCTGCCGAAATTTTATCTTTCCATTGCGAGCTATCACCACTGTCGTAGTATTCAACCATTCCCGCAAAACGTTTGGAGATGATATCTCCAACAGGTCCTACAACGACAAGAGCCGCGAGAGCGGCCACCATGGCTGCATAAGCAGCTCCCTGTTGTCGAATACTAAAGCGTTTGAGGAATAATATGACTTCGATCGCGGCAAAAACCGGCAGCACAACAATAACTGCCCGCGTTTCCGACGCCAGAACAGAAACCAAACCCAAAATCAGCCAATGAGGGCCGTTTGGAAGATAGCGATGAGTTTTACCAATTGGAATAGCGGCTGAAATAGCTGCCACGCCTGCGACAAAGGCAAAGACCGCCTCATTGCCACCAACACCAATCCGCCCACCCTCAGCGAATACAAGGTAAATAACCGCAAGGACGGCCATAATGACACCGACACGCGATCCTAGCACATAGGCCCGAAGGGGGTTCCGAACCAGCAGCATTCCGGGACCTGCAAAGGCGAATACCGTGATCAAAAGCGTGTAGCCAATTTGTCTGTTGTTAGCGAACGGCTCTCCACGGAACAGAATGAGGCCTAAAGACCAACCAGCATAAAGTAGAATGAATATGTAGAACTTCTTAGCAAATAGACGGGTCGCTGCGTGACGAGCAAAACTGAGATAGATACCAATGCATGAAAATACAAAAAGAATGATTGGGCCCAATCCTAATCGGATGGGCATCGCTGCAGATGCAAGGCCTAGAACCCAATGGTCCACCCGCCGGCGAAGAAGAAAAGATTTTTTTAGAAATGCCACTTAAACCTCTTTCAGGCTATTTCGCCTTAGAGCGTATGCGATTCGCCTGATATAGTCAGTTGCTCTAAACAACAACGTTGTCAGCCGTTTGTATGCAGGTAAACGCGTTTTGGCGTAGCCTTGTCTACCTTGTGCTATAGTAGATATTAGTATTTCTGACAGAGCGACAACGGGCTTATTGGTCGTGAAGATTTCATAACTGCCCGCCCATCCACGCTCCAATGCAACATCATATGGAAGATACATAGGCTTTATCGCCGTAAGTAGCCGCTTGGCCCCCTCAAGTGTAACGATGTAGGCAGCAGAGCTGCCCAAAGGTCCATGCATACACCGACCAATCGTAAATCCCGCACCTAAAGTGTGAAAATTGCGGTAGCTATTTGTGCGATGATTGACGAGTTTTATAATATCCCAGCCTGCCAACTTACGGGCTGCGGCTAAAAACGGAAGAAACTCCGGTGTGAATTCCACGTCATCTTCAACGATGACTGCAAAAGGCTCGTTTTCAGCGATTATTGTTTCAAGCGCACGTATATGGCTGAAATAACATCCGATTTCAGCAGGGAGTGGAATTTTTCCATGCCATCGGCGGAAGTTAGTCTCGTCCAAATCGGTAAGCTCTTCTGGAGCAAGGAGTTTACCCTCGACTGCTTCTACGCGACGAATATCAATGGAGAATGCATCAGCGCTTGCTCGCAGGGCGTCCCATCTGTCCTGAGAGCGAGCAAGATTGATGGCGTAAACCGGGACAGAACCAACCACGGGCTCTCCTTAATTTCTATTCTCTTGGCAGCTCAGTGAGGCGATGCCACGCATTAATTTCTATCAATTCTAAACAAAGGTCTCTAATCAGAGATGAGTACCTCTCCCGACACTTAAATCATACCGGAAAAATGCTTAATACCTGCGTTAGCCACAGAACTGGACGAATTCTTGACTGGTATGATCGGCACCATCGTATTCTACCATGGCGTGTATCACCATCAGAGCAATCGCGCGGCATCAAGGCTGACCCTTACCGGATATGGCTTTCGGAGATCATGCTTCAACAAACAACGGTTGAAGCGGTCAAATCCTACTTCACCAAATTTGTCGAACGCTGGCCGGATGTCATGGCTATGGCCGCTGCGAGCGAAGACGACATTTTGCGAGCCTGGGCAGGACTTGGCTATTATTCGCGCGCGCGCAATCTCAAAAAATGCGCAGATCTGGTTGCAGCTCAGTATGCCGGAAGCTTCCCCACAACCGCTGCCGAGTTAAAAGAGCTACCGGGCATTGGCGATTATACGTCTGCGGCGATCGCAGCAATTGCGTTTGGTCAGCCAGCAGCCGTAGTGGACGGCAATGTCGAGCGTGTTATTTCACGTCTCTATGCTATCGACACTCCTCTTCCTGCAGCTAAAGCAGAAATCCGCCTCCTTATGGGAGAGTTGACACCTGCAGACAGGCCTGGTGATTTTGCGCAAGCAGTCATGGATTTAGGCGCAACCATCTGCACACCGCGTCGCCCAGCTTGCGCGATCTGTCCTGTCAATGACGGCTGCGAAGCTCTTACAAAGCGCGACCCGGAAGAATTTCCCGTCAAAGCCCCTAAAGCGTCGAAGCCAATCCGAATGGGCGCTGCTTTCGTTGCAATCGCCGATGATGGTTCCGTTTTGTTGCGCAAACGCAAAGGTGAAGGTCTGCTTGCTGGCATGACAGAAGTGCCGGGCAGTCACTGGACGGCACGTATTGATGGCGACGCAACGGTAGATGCCGCTCCTTTTGCTGGCGACTGGGTCGCTTCAGGGAGCATCACGCATGTCTTCACACATTTCGAATTGCGCCTTTCCGTCTATTCAGCCGCCAACGTCACCAAGCACGATATTACAGAAGGCTGGTGGTCTTCGCCTTCCGAACTTGAAGGCGAAGCACTGCCAACTGTCATGAAAAAGGCAATTACTGCCGCTATTCCAGACGCATTCAAACGGGGGAGGAAAAACCGTTGACCAATCAAGTCAAACACGTCGTTTTCGATATTGGAAAAGTGCTGTTGCATTATGACCCAGAGCTTGCCTATCTCGATGTGATCCCTGACGAGGCAGAGCGCCGCTGGTTTCTGGAGAATATCTGCACAGGCGCTTGGAATATCGAACAGGATCGTGGCCGCAGCTGGCAGGATGCTGAAGCGCTGCTGATTGAAGCGCACCCAAAAAAGAGCAGTCACATTCGCGCATTTCGCCAAAACTGGAATCTGATGGTGCCCCATTCCTACGATGACAGTGTTGCAATACTGCGCGGACTTATTGCTGAGGGCAATGACGTAACCATGCTCACGAACTTCGCTTCCGACACATTACGTGAAGCGCAAGGACGGTTTCCGTTTCTGACGGAGAGCCGCGGCGTCACGGTCTCAGGCGATATCCGTATGTTGAAACCAGACCGCGAAATTTACGAGCATCACGTTGCAAGCTTCGATCTTGATCCTGCTGCAACGCTTTTTATCGATGACAGTCCGGCCAATGTGGAAGGTGCTAAAGCAGCCGGTTGGCAGGCTGTGCATTTCACCGGCGCACCTAAATTGGCAGACGATCTGAGAAGCCTCGGTCTCTCATTCTGATCCAAAAAACACCTAAACAGAAAAAGACCCCCGAAGCGAAACACTTCGGGGGTCTTTTCATCAGACTTTGTTGGAGGTCGTCCGATAGTAAGCTCTACAGCATAATTCCTTAAATATGCTGCAAATATAGAGTGTTAGAGCGCATTCCGAAAAGTGCGATGCGGTTTTCGGAACAAAATGTGCGCAAAAACGAATGGATCAAGATTAAGCGCCTGCGACAGCCATCTGATCGCGGATCACCTTGCGCAGATCATCGATAGGCTTCAGCATACCTGCCTCTTCATAGTGCCAGAATGTCCAGCCATTGCAGGCATCAAATCCCTGTACCTTGGCCCCAATGCGATGGATCGAACCCGCTTCACCATTCGCAGCCAGTGTGCCATCAGCACGAACGATGGCGGCATGACGACGGCGTGCATCAGAAAGAACCGTGCCCGGACGTAGGAGACCTGCTTCCATGATCGAGGTAAAGGCCACCCGCGGCTCTGCACGCTTGCCGGTCATAACCGTCAGTTCGGCCTTACCCAGCGGTTCGACCGCATCAATGCGAGCGGTTGCCGCATCGATATAGGTCTGCTCCCGTTCGATACCAACGAAGTGGCGACCAAGGCGCTTTGCAACAGCACCCGTGGTGCCGGAACCGAAGAACGGATCAAGAATAACGTCGCCCGGCTTGCTCGAGGCCATCATGATACGGGCAAGCAGTGCTTCCGGCTTTTGCGTCGGATGAACTTTGTCGCCGTTTTCATCTTTCAGGCGTTCTGAGCCCGTGCAGATTGGGAACAGCCAATCAGAGCGCATCTGTACGTCGTCATTAGCAGCCTTCATGGCGTCGTAATTGAAGGTGTAACCTTTGCCCTTTGCATCTCGCGAAGCCCAGATCAGCGTTTCATGCGCGTTCTGGAAACGACGACCGCGGAAGTTCGGCATCGGATTGGTCTTGCGCCAGACGATATCGTTGAGCAGCCAGAAACCAATATCCTGCAACTGCGTGCCGACGCGGAAGATGTTGTGGTAAGAACCGATGACCCAGATAGTGCCATTTGGCTTCAGAACGCGGCGGCAGGCCAGAAGCCATGCGCGAGTGAAAGCATCATAGGCCTGAAAGCTTTCAAACTGGTCCCAATGATCATCAACGGCGCTGACCATCGTCTGATCAGGGCGATGGAGATCACCACCAAGCTGAAGATTGTATGGAGGATCGGCGAAAATGACGTCCACCGAGTGATCAGGAAGGCGTTCCAGAGCGGCAACGCAATCACCCTTGATGATAGAGTCGAGCCAAGCGGTACGTGGGGCCTCAATAGGCAACTCATGTGCAAGACGTACTAGGGACATGGGATACTCGATTACCTGTGAACGCTAAAAACTTGTCCTTATGGTTACTGAGTAGGGTAAATATGCGGTTAACGCCAAGTGATTGAAATCGTAAACCTTTTCTTAATTGAGCGGTAAAGGCCCGCGTTTCCGGCACTTTTGCGAGCGATATGGCTTAAACAGTTTTCTTCCAGCCATATTAAAGCCGTCAACAAATTGCAGTGCAGAAATGCAATATGACGCAATCAATAAGGCTTGGTTATTCGTTTTGCGCCTATAATTGCCTTCAAGTGATTTGCTTCAACGTGCTGCTTGTCCGAAAACCGTTTCATATTTTGGACTGCAACCCGAGACTGATAAGCGTACCTGTTCTATGTGTCTGACATGAATATCAACGAGCTGCGCCACAACCGGTATTTGCGGGTTCTTTTCGTACCCTTCCGTATGCGTGCGCTTGTGCGCGGCAGTGAAATTGGTCTCGCTATCGCGGGCGTGGTTATCGGAGTGATTTCCGCGCTTGCTGTTGCAGCAATTGGCGGCATTTCTCAGTGGATGCACCAAGCTCTGTTCGGTCTTGCGGAAGGGGAGCGGCTCAGCTCCGCCTCGGAACTGAGTTCCAGCGCTTACATTGCTCCACTCGCCGGCGGCATCCTCATGGGAATTGTCATTTGGATATTGGCGCGCTGGCGTAAACGTCCCATCGTTGACCCCATTGAAGCCAATGCTTTGCACGGCGGCCATCTTTCGCTGACGGACAGTTTTATCCTCGTCGGGCAGAACCTTATTTCCAACGGGTTTGGTGCGTCCGTTGGGCTTGAAGCAGCTTATACGCAGCTCGCCAGTGGTTTCGCATCGCGTATCGGTCGTGCGCTGAAATTGCGCCGCGCCGATTTGCGTACTTTAGTTGGATGTGGTGCAGCAGCCGCGATTGCAAGCGCCTTTAACGCACCGCTGACCGGCGCTTTCTACGCATTTGAACTCATTATCGGCGTTTACTCGATTGCCACTCTTGCACCTGTGGTGGTCGCCGCAATCGTCGGCATGTTGGTCACACAAGCCATCGGTGGTCCGCCTTTTGTCATTCACATTGGACCTTTGGATAGCATTGCGGCACGCGACTATGTGCCTGCACTGGTTCTCGGCTTTCTTGCTGCTGGCATCGCCATTCTCATCATGCGTGGTGTGACAACCGTTGAGCGTGTCGCACGCAAAAGTGTGGTCCCGACAGTTCTCGCTCCAGCCATTGGTGGCGCAATTGTCGGCATGATCGCTTTCGTCTCGCCACAAGTTCTGGCTTCCGGCCATGGCGCCCTGCATCTCGACCTGAATGCCAATCTAACCATTCCGGTTTTGCTGCTGCTAATTTTCAGCAAGTCACTGGCTTCAGCCATATCAATCGGTTCAGGATTTCGCGGCGGCTTGTTCTTTGCGTCCCTGTTTCTTGGCGCGCTTACTGGAAAGCTCTTTGCAGCCGTGACCGGCTATGTCTTACCACTCACGCTTGAACCAGAGGTCTACGCTGTGATCGGCATGAGTTCGATGGCCGTCGCCATCGTTGGCGGCCCATTGACGATGACGTTTCTGGCTCTCGAATTAACTGGCGATTTCCCGATTGCGATGCTTGTGCTAGGTGCCGTCGTGTCTTCATCTCTGATGGTTCGCAAAACTTTCGGCTACTCCTTCGCAACCTGGCGTTTCCACTTGCGCGGTGAAGCTATACGTTCCGCACACGATATTGGCTGGATACGTAACCTTACCGTCACCCGGATGATGCGTCATGACGTGCGTACGGTGCAGATCGACACAGATATCGAAACATTCCGCCACGACTTTCCGCTTGGTTCAACACAGCGCGTCATCGCCGTCGATAGCGACGGCCGATATGTCGGCATGATTCCCGTTCCTGTTGCCTATTCCGAGAGTTTCGACACAACGGATGAGACACGCAGCATCTCCGAATTGTTGCGTTATCAGGATGAGTTCCTGCTTCCACAGATGAATGCCAAAGAAGCTGTTGCGCGTTTTGACCGTGCGGAAGCTGAAGCACTCGCAGTCATCAACAATGCACAGGACCGCAAAGTGCTGGGGCTTTTGAGTGAAGCACATACATTGCGTCGCTATAGTGAAGAACTGGATCGCCGCCGCCGTGAGGTTTCAGGCGAGGTATAAGTTTACTGGCTTGTTTGGGAAGTGGGTTCGCTTCCGTTGTTTTCCGGCGTTGCACGGTAATAATACGGGGTCGCAAAAATAAAAGTTAGAACGACGATAACTGCCAGAACAAACAGTACAACGGATTTACGCATCGAATTCTCCTTTGAGAGCGCATCAGGGAGAGCCTAAGCAAGCTTCACGGTGATACACGCCAAGTATGTTTGTCAGATCGCATCACGCTCCGACCAAGAGAAAACGGTCAGCAATTGATATCGTTCCTGATATCCCTTCATCCTTGAAGACGCCGAGTTTGACGCCTAAGTCATAAAGGTGTAGCTCATCGGCGATAGTTCGGTGGGTGCTATTACCCCCACACCTCCCACACAAAGGCTTTTTGAAATGGCGGCTCCGTCCCTGATTATTTTTGACTGTGATGGCGTATTGGTGGACTCGGAATTCATCGCCGCACAAGTGGATGCCGCCCTTCTCACTGAAGCCGGTTATCCAATTGAAGCGGAAGAAGTGGGTGAGCGTTTCGCAGGCCTGACATGGCAGGACATCCTTCTCACCGTTGAGCGTGAAGCTGGAATTCCACTTTCGGCGTCCTTGCTCGATAAAGCCGACAAGCTGCTGGATGAACGCCTTAAGAACGAAGTTCAGGCGATTGAAGATATCGTCGAAGTCGTTTCAGCTCTTGGCCTTCCAAAGTGCATCTGCTCGAACTCGACCAGCGCTCGCCTTGAACTCATGCTGAAGCGCGTCGGCCTCTACGATCTTTTTGAACCGAACATCTTCTCGTCTCGTGAAGTTGGCTCCAAGAAGCCAAAGCCTGCACCAGACGTCTTCCTTCATGCAGCGAAGCACTTCGGTGTCGATCCGGCTGATGTAATTGTTATTGAAGATTCAGCCCACGGCATTCATGGCGCGCGCGCTGCGGGTATGCGCGTCATCGGCTTCACCGGAGGCGCTCACACCTATCCCGGACATGCAGACAAGCTGACCGATGCAGGTGCGGAAACAGTTATTCACCGCCACAAGGATCTTCCGGGCGTGATCGAAGCACTGTCAATTTGGACGGATGCCTGATTTTCATCCATTTCTCCGGAATGGATTTTCGGGAGAATTATAGTCGCTGGTGCAATTGATGCAGCATATTCTCGCTGCATCAGTTCATGGAAATGAAGCATTTCTGTCCGCTTAAAGCGCATCCCGAAAAGTGTGAAACGGTTCTCGGAACAAGATGCGCGTTAAACCAGATGATTAGAGCGCTCAGGCAGCGCTACGCTTGCTCTTGCCCTTCGACGCGGCATTTAGTGTCGCAAACAGCTCTTCAGATTCGCTTTCGCTCAATCCGATCAGCATGCGCTCGCCCAGTGAAGCAGGCTCGCCTGAGATCGTATCGAAGATAGCCCAGGTATCCGTCGGTTCAAGCACGCGTTCATATTTCTGTTTCATGGGCATAGACCAGAGCGGTTTCTGTGAGCCGCCCCATCCTCTTGTTTCGTTGCAGTTTCAGTCGAAGATGATTGCGCCCGAACTCCAGATGCAGTCATCTCTGTTGATACTGTTCTAGCGCAAACCTCTTGCTATTCACTTCACACAAGCGGTTTAATTTAATTAGAATCTTATAGATTTGTCCTATAGTTAAATATCTATTTCGAAGTAGGCGTCTTTGCCTGTCCGCGTTTTTTGGGGATCTTAGAACCAACGACAAGCGCTTGAGCGAACTTGGCATCAACCGGCTTTCCGAAAAACCATCCCTGTCCTGAAATATCGCCACTAATGCTGCGAAAATATTCCGCCTGAGCGGCTGTCTCGATACCTTCCACGACGATATCGAGATTATGTCCATGCGCCATGGAAATGATCTGCGGAACGATCGAAACCTTGCCATCCTCGTCACCCACGGTTCGGGTGAAAGCCTTATCGATCTTGATCGCGTCGACCTGCAACTCTCCCAGATAGGCAAGACTGGAATAGCCAGTACCGAAGTCGTCGATATAGATGCGGTGGCCCCGCTCACGCAGGTCCTTGATACCTTCGGAAGCCTTAGAAAAGTCAACAGCAGTGCGTTCAGTCAGCTCCAGCCCAATCTGATGGGGATCAATGTCGGCAGCAAGCAAGCGTTGCTCAAGTGCTGCCCTGAAAGTTGGATTTTGCACATCGCCTGCCGTCATATTGATATTGATACGTAAATCGCGCTGCTCACGAAGCAGCTCACCCATTTCTGCAAGCATATGATCGACGACGTAGATAGTGATCCTGTCAGCAATCCCAGCAGTTTCCGCACGCGCTATAAACAAATCGGGCGGGACAAAATCGCCTTTCGTTATTTCCCAACGAATTAGCGCCTCAAAACCGGTAATTCTACCACTGCCGATGCAGACAACGGGTTGATAAACCAGTGTCAGACTATTCGCCGCCAGAGCCTTCTTCAAAAGTGAAACCAATGATCGGTCGCGATTGCGATAGTAATTCCAACCGACACCGAGCCCTGCTCCTAAGCATGTGCCAAGAACTGTGAACAGGACAGGCAAAATGCCATCCGACTGCGTATGCCAGCTTTCTGACGTCGCCAGAGCAATACAAACACCCGTGACGGGATCGCAGGTGTTTTCCCGCAGGATATCGTCTCCAACACCGAAAAATCGACTATTCCTCGTCGGTACAAAACTATTCTGGACATTGCCGGGAAATTCATCCGGAAAGCTGTAGAGACGAGCAGATTTTGTTTTATCGGAATTCACGAGAAAAACTGCGAAATGATACTGCGAGACATGCAGAGCATCAAAAGCAACCGAACTTAATACGACATTGGCTTCAGCCCGCCCCATGACAGGCCCATGACTACCGGGTGTGAGCAGCTGATGGTCGCCATAAACATAAGTTCCGTCTCCCAAAAGCACATCTTCAGTCGAGCGCACCTCATCGGTGTCAATGTCGTTTAACAAGGTCGAGCACTGGAGGCGATCATTGATGAGACGACCGATGTCTTTGATATGATAGGCACTGAACAGCAGCTCCCTCAAATAACGTTTATCGTCGTCTGAGCAGACTGAGTAAGGTGAGCGGTTCGTTTGTTCCAGAGTTTTCTGGGCGGAAGTGACGATGCGGTTTGCCTGAGACATGAGCACGGTCATATACGCGTCCATGTCGCGTTCTTCTTCAAGAAGCTGGAAACGTTCTCCGGTCCATTTGCCTATTATTGCGCCAAGCAGCAGCATAACGACGACTAGGATATAAACAGGCAAAATAACAGACCTGCGTTGAAGTCCCATCAGAAAACCTGCCGTTTCAATATCGACAATCGAAAATCCAGTTTAAAACTGCGCCGCCATACTTACTATGGCGCACAAAAACAAATAATGTAAATGAATAATGCTCAAATATTCTTGCTAAAGATCAAAACCAAACTTTCAAAAAAGCAATATATAATACAGTACTAAAACTTTCGGAGCACTATAATTAGCAATTAATTCAAAGTTCAAGTCTAAAAAAGGCGCTCACAATCACGGTGAACGCCTCTTTTGATTATCAGTTTCCAGCTGCACCAGTAATGTCGATGCATATTCTTAGAACGCCCATGTGACTGGATCAGATCGGCGTTCTAAATTGAGAAATTATTTGGTGTTGTACGGACCTTCGTCGAAGCCCACAAAAATCTGAACGCTGCGAGCACTTTCAGACGGCACCGTAATTCCCTTGTCGTTAAAGACGAACTGCGTGGCACCGCCACCGCTGGTAACACTAACAGCCTGCTTGTGGAGCTTGGAGTAGATCACCTTGTCGCCCTGAACCACGGCTACGCGCACCGGCATAGTGACATTTCCGCTCTTGTACTTCGGACCCGGTACGACCTTACCAGCCGCTGCTACATCAAGGGTGATAGTCCCTTCGCCATATTGGCAGCTGCGAGTGGTGTCGGTCAGAGCAGCCTGATAAATCACTCGGCTTGCATCCTTATCGCCGCCTTTTTCATAAGTGTTGAAATAGGCTGTACCGTCACGCAACGTGACGGATGGACAAAAGGCGCGAAGCTCCGATTCCTTCACACGAGGTTGGCTTGCGTCCGTAAGCGCGCCATCCGCAGACTTCTGCGTGCCGCTTGTGGTGCAGCCTGCAAGCGCTGCGAGCAAAACCGTTGCAAAGACTGGAAACAACGATGAACGATTCTGTAATGCTTTCTGCATAAACCGGGCTTCCCTGCACTGATCGACCTGTTCTATACCACTACGCAATGCATAGCGTGAGGGTGTTTTCCTGTTTTTTGTCGCCAAGAGCAACCCCATCCCTCAAAGGTTGCTTTAATTCTTGCGGCTTTTTTAGGGACGCTCTATTGCATTGACGGCTAAAAATCTGCCTCGACCCGAAATGAAGGCCTTTGAGATGAAATATATCAGTACCCGCGGCGAAGCACCTGTTCTGGGGTTCAGCGACGCTTTGCTCGCCGGACTTGCCCGCGACGGCGGTCTTTATCTCCCACAGGAATATCCGCAGTTCAGCGCCGATCAGATCCGCGATCTTCGTGGAAAATCCTATGTGGATATCGCATTGGCCGTGCTGACACCCTTCACTGGCGGCGAGATTCCTCAGGCCGATTTCGAACGCATGGTACGCGAAGCTTATAGCTCCTTCCGCCACGATGCTGTCTGCCCATTGGTTCAGACCGGCGCGAACGAATATGTACTTGAGCTGTTTCATGGCCCGACACTCGCCTTTAAAGACGTCGCCATGCAGCTCCTTGCGCGCATGATGGACTACGTTCTTGCCCAACGCGGCGAGCGCGCGACCATTGTTGGCGCGACATCCGGCGATACGGGTGGTGCGGCTATCGAAGCCTTTGGCGGTCGCGATAACACCGATATCTTCATTCTCTTCCCGAATGGCCGTGTGTCTCCGGTGCAGCAGCGCCAGATGACCAGCTCGGGCTTCTCGAATGTTCATGCCCTTTCCATCGAAGGCAATTTCGACGACTGCCAGAACCTCGTCAAAGGCATGTTCAACGATCTTCAATTCCGCGACAGCATTTCGCTATCCGGCGTCAATTCGATCAACTGGGGACGCATCATGTCCCAGGTGGTTTATTATTTCTCCGCAGCACTGAGCCTTGGCGCGCCAGATCGCGCAATCTCGTTTACCGTGCCAACCGGCAATTTCGGCGATATTTTTGCGGGTTATGTCGCCAAAAAAATGGGCTTGCCAATCGAGCGCCTCATTATTGCGACCAATGACAACGACATTCTTTCGCGCACGCTTCAAACCGGCGCTTATGAAATGCGCGGCGTCGAACAGACCACGTCGCCATCGATGGACATTCAAATTTCGTCCAACTTTGAGCGCCTGCTGTTTGAAGCACATGATCGTGATGCTGCGGCGGTGCGCGGTTTGATGGAAGGCCTGAGGCAATCGGGAGGCTTCACCATTTCCGAAAAGCCGCTTGCTGCTATCCGCAGCGAGTTTTCGGCTGGTCGCTCTTCGGTTGAAGAAACGGCGCAAACCATTCAATCTATTCTGGAAACCGACGGTTATCTGCTGGACCCACACTCAGCGATTGCGGTTAAGGTCGCTCGCGAAAATGTGTCTGAAGCAGCTCCAATGGTGGTTCTGGCAACCGCACATCCGGCCAAATTCCCCGATGCTGTAAAGGCTGCAAGCGGTGTTACTCCAGCGCTTCCGGCATGGCTTTCGGACCTTATGGAACGAAAAGAAAGTTTCACGGTTCTTCACAACGACCTGAAAATCGTGGAAGAATACGTTCGCCGTCATTCTCGGGCATGAATTCAAACCTTTTGCGAGAATAAGAACGGGAACCCGAATGGGACTATGGGAGCATTTTTCTGATGGGTGTTGAAGTAACGCGTCTTTCCAACGGCCTGACAATTGCCACCGATAACATGCCGCATGTGGAAAGTGTTGCGTTGGGTATCTGGGTCAAAGCTGGTGCTCGAAATGAAGCGCCTGACCGGCATGGCATAGCCCACCTCCTTGAACATATGGCGTTCAAAGGGACGGAAAAGCGCACGGCCTGGCAAATTGCCTCCGACATTGAAAATGTGGGTGGCGAGATAAACGCAGCTACGAGCGTCGAAACCACGTCCTATTACGCGCGTGTCTTGCGCAATGACGTGCCGCTGGCAATCGATATTCTCGCTGACATTCTGACGGCCTCCAAGTTCGATGAAGCCGAGCTTGAACGTGAGAAGCAGGTTATCATGCAGGAGATCGGTGCGGCGCACGATACGCCTGACGATATCGTCTTCGACCGGTTTACGGAAACTGCCTATCGTCATCAGCCAATCGGACGCGCCATTCTGGGCGAGCCGGATACGGTCATGTCGTTTACGTCCGCTGATCTTCGTCAGTATATGGACGAGCAATACAGCGCCGACCGCATGGTTGTGACCGCAGCTGGCGGCATCGATCACGATCAGTTCGTGAAAGAAGTGGAACAGCGCCTGGGTGGCTTCCGCGCTCACAACACGGCCCCTACGCTTGACCTCGCAACCTATGTTGGCGGCGACTTCCGTGAAGATCGTGATCTGATGGATGCGCAGGTTCTGATCGGCTTTGAAGGTCGCGCCTATCATGTACGCGACTTCTACGCCTCTCAGCTTCTGTCGATGATTCTGGGCGGCGGCATGTCCTCACGTCTGTTCCAGGAAGTGCGCGAAAAGCGTGGGCTTTGTTATTCGGTCTATGCGTTCCATTGGGGCTTCTCTGACACCGGCCTGTTCGGCATTCATGCGGCAACCGGTCGTGATGAGCTTGTCGAGCTTCTGCCCGTCATCATAGATGAGCTGCATAAGGCTGCAGACTCCATTCAGCTCGAAGAAGTGAACCGTGCTCGTGCGCAGTATAGTGCTAGCCTGCTGATGTCACAGGAAAGTGCTGCCAGCCGTGCAGGTCAGCTTGCGCGTCAGTTCCTGCTTTATGGCCGTCCGGTTGCAAACAGTGAGCTGATGGACCGCCTCTCGCAGATCACCCCTGAACGCCTGAGTGATCTTGCAGGCCGACTGTTCCTAGACACTAAGCCGACAATTGCCGGTGTTGGTCCGGTCGGACGCTTGATGAGCTTTGATCGGCTGACTGATGCGCTTTCGACGAGCGCGCATACAAGGAAGATTGCTGTCTAAGGGAAATAGGGGGAGCCAGGGTGGGCTTGGCTGGATCAACAGGGCGATACTGTTTGTTCATTTTTTAAAACGCACGCCCTCGCTCCCCTACCCCCTGTTCTCATAACAATACAGGAACCCGCATGATCGGCCTGCCATTCCGGCGCAGCAATCCGACAGTTCTTCGCGGTCCACGCGTTTACATACGCGAACCGATGATGAGCGATTTTGCCGCCTGGACCAGCCTGCGGGCGCAAAGCCGGGCTTTTCTCACCCCATGGGAACCCACCTGGGCCGACGACGAACTTACAAAAAGTGCTTTTCGCTATCGGATACGCCGCGTTCAGGACGAAATGTCTGACGGAACCGGCTATCCGTTTTTTATTTTCCGCAACAACGACCACCAGATTGTCGGCGGTATAACGCTCGGCAACATCAAGCGCGGCGTGGGGCAGAATGGCATGGTCGGCTATTGGAGCGGCGCTTCATTTGCCGGAAAAGGCTATATGACTGAGGCACTCAATCTGGTTATCCCCTTTGCATTCGGTCAGCTGAGGTTGCACCGAATTGAAGCTGCCTGTATTCCCCATAATGTTCGTTCGATACGGCTTCTCGAAAAAGCCGGATTTCAGAGAGAAGGACTGTTGCGCTCCTATCTCAAGATAAACGGCTTCTGGCAGGATCACCTGCTGTTTGCTCTGATAGAAAGCGACAAACGCATGATCAATGGCAAGGTTGAACGCTCGTGAACGGTCTTACAGACAAGTTATTTTCAACTCTTGCGCGGTTTCTCGCGCTTATCGTCTTTGTGACCTTTTCAGTCGTTCAGGCATCTGCTGTTGAACCTATAAAAATCTCGAAGGAAGATACTGCCCTTGATCTTTCGCGCGCTGTTGAGCTGCTGCGTAATCAGGGCGAAAGCGTTCAGGTCTCTACAGCTCCCGGTGCTGATGGCATTGTTCGCCGCATTGAGGTGCAGGCTGATCCAAATTCCAACGCATCCGGTGACTGGGCCGCGTTTTCCATTGCCAACCCGACAGACGAGCAGATCGACCGCCTGATTGTTGCACCACACTTCCGTCTGGTCGGCTCTGGCGTCATCTGGCCGGATCTTGGTTCGCCGCGCATTTCATCGATTACGCCCAGTGAGGGCTTTGCGCTTGATCGTCAGCCAAGTGCCGATGCCGACGTTTTCCGCATCACGCTCAATCCGGGTACGGTTGTCACCTTCGTTGCCGAGCTTTCCTCGCATAATCTGCCACAGCTCTATCTGTGGGAGCCAGAAGCATACAAGGATGCGGTTAACTCCTATACGCTTTATCGTGGCATTCTGCTTGGCATTTCGGGCCTTCTGGCCCTGTTCCTGACCATTCTCTTCGTCGTCAAGGGAACCTCACTGTTCCCGGCCACCGCGGCCCTTGCATGGGCAGTTCTTGCCTATATCTGCGTTGACTTCGGCTTCTGGAACAAGCTGATGGAGATAACGCCCGGAAATGAGCAAGTCTGGCGAGCGGGCACCGAAGTAGCCCTTGCCGCCTCTCTGGTGATTTTCCTGTTCACCTATCTCAACCTTAATCGCTGGCACGACCATTTCAGCTATGGTGCCGTTACATGGGTTCTCGGCCTTCTGGCGCTCGCAGGCGTTGCGGTTTTCGACCCACCAATTGCTTCGGGTATTGCGCGCATGTCGCTGGCATTAACCGTTGCGTCAGGCATTTTCATCATCGGTTATCTTGCCGTCAAAGGCTATGATCGAGCGGTGATGCTGATCCCCGCATGGTTGCTCACGCTCATATGGCTCCTCGGCGCATGGATGACGGTTTCGGGGAAACTGGATAATGACATTATCCAACCCGCGCTTGGCGGTGGTCTTGTGCTTATTGTATTGCTGATTGGCTTCACCGTCATGCAGCACGCCTTTTCAGGCGGGGCACTTCAGCAAGGTCTGCTTTCTGACATGGAACGTCAGGCACTTGCTGTGATTGGTGCAGGTGACATTGTCTGGGATTGGGACGTACCGCGTGACCGTGTTGTCACAACGCCAGATATCGCAAACTATCTCGGCAACACAGCAAGTTCACTGCAAGGCCCAGTCCGTAACTGGCTGCCGGCCATGCACGCTGATGATCGCGACCGTTTCCGGTCCACACTCGATGCCGTTCTCGAAAATCGACGCGGCCGAATTGGACAGATTTTCCGCCTGCGCGCCAATGATGGTCATTACCACTGGTATGCGCTGCGTGCTCGCCCCGTGATTGGTTCAGACGGTGAGATTGTCCGCTGCGTCGGCACATTGATTAACGTGACTGAGCAGAAAAAAGCCGAAGAACGTCTGCTGCACGATGCCGTGCATGACAATCTGACTGGCTTGCCAAATCGTGAGCTTTTCCTCGACCGCCTAAGCAATGTGATGAACATGGCGCGTGGCGAGAGCAGATTGCATCCGACCGTGTTTATTATCGACATTGACCGTTTCAAGCAGGTCAATGACAGTCTCGGCATGTCAGCAGGCGATACAATCCTGCTCACCATTTCTCGCCGCTTGTCGCGCCTGATGAAGCCACAGGATACGCTTTCGCGCCTGTCTTCTGATCAGTTTGGGCTCCTCCTTGCCTCTGAAAGCGACCCAGGGCGTATTGCTTCCTTTGCTGAAGCCCTCCGTCAGGCAGTACGCGCGCCTATCGCCTATGCAAAACGCGAAATCGTGCTGACAGCATCAGTCGGCCTCATCACCTGGACGAAGACTGCATCAACAGCCGAAGATTTCGTCAAGGATGCAGAACTTGCGATGCATCAGGCCAAGCGCTTCGGCGGCGACCGCATCGAACCGTTCCGCCCGGCATTCCGCGCCATTGGCAGCGATAAATTGCAGCTCGAATCCGATTTGCGCCGTGCGCTTGAGCGCGATGAAATCAGTCTCGTTTATCAGCCAATTGTCCGATTGGACGAAGGAACAATTGCAGGCTTTGAAGCTCTGATGCGTTGGGAGCATCCGCGCCGTGGTGCGATCCCACCATCGGAATTCATTCCGATTGCAGAGAGCTCTGGTCTGATCGTGCAGCTCGGTCTGTTTGCTATTCAGCGTGCGGCAGAAGATCTGTTCGCTTGGCAAGAACAGTTTTCCAAGCTCGATCTGTTTGTGTCAGTCAATCTTTCGAGCACGCAATTGATACGACAAGACCTCATCAATGATGTGCGCTCGGTTCTCTCGCGCATTCACCTCAATCCGGGTAGCCTCAAACTCGAATTGACAGAATCCGTTCTGATGGAAAATCCCGAACAATCGGCTCATGTGCTGGCGCGCTTGAAAACTATGGGTGTTGGACTGTCGCTTGACGATTTCGGCACTGGCTATTCGTCGCTCGCTTATCTTACCCGCTTCCCGTTCGATATAATCAAGATCGACCGCTCATTCGTTAAAGGTGACCAACCGCAGAAAACCACACTTCTGCGCTCTATCGTCAGCATGGCCCATGACCTCGGTCTCGCTGTCGTGACAGAAGGCGTCGATAGCGAAAGCGATGCGCTTCAACTGCGCCAGATGGGTTGTGAATATGTGCAGAGCTTCATGTTCGGCGAACCGTCGAGCCGCGATGAAGCGACACGCCTGATCCGAGAGCAGCAGGATTCTGCTGCAGCGTGATTTTAGGGAATAGGCACCTAGCGTTACGCTTCTACTGCTCTAATTCACGCATGACCTGCTTCGGAAACGAGCCGGGTCACATCAATGCCCATACGAGCCATCAGCCGGTCGTACTTTCCGGCAATGTCGCTGTCGAACAGCATGTCCATGGGAGCAGGACATGCGAGCCAGCCGTTCTCGGCAAATTCCATATCAAGTTGCCCAGGAGACCAGCCCGAATATCCGAGCGTCATAAGAGCCTGAGCAGGGCCGCCCCCGCCATAGATAGCGCGTAGGATATCGACCGTTGCTGTCAGGCACACATCTTCTGAAACAGGCATGGTGGAATCCACCATGTAATCATCGGTGTGGAGCACAAAGCCGCGCGTGCGATCCACAGGCCCGCCATTGCGCACGATCATGTTCTGCGCACGCGAGGGAAGAACGATCAGATCCTCATCGTCGATAACCCCAATCTGGCGAAGCAGATCGGGGAAACCTACCGGCTGAAGCTGATTGATAATGAAGCCCATCGCGCCTTCTTCAGAATGCGCACAGATATAGACCACAGCGCGGGCGAAGCGCTCGTCGTTCATTCCGGGCATGGCGAGCAGGAATTGCCCGTTCAAGAAACCCTGCTCCTGGTTTGGCTTCCTGAGAATGGTCATAGCTATCAAGGTAGCAAGACTGCGCCAAATGACAATGAAAATCGTGCAAAGTTCCTTATTGTTTCGAACGGGCTTGATTTCCGGTTGCTTAATGAAGCAACCTCTCCGCGAAGAAATGCAATTAATGATTGAGAAGAATCACCAGCATGTTGATGTATATAGTTGTAGTTTCAGCAGTATTTTTCCTGGCTTACTCTATATATGCGCAGGTCAGACTTTCTCCGCTTATCGATTACATCAGACAAAGCCCGTCAATGACGAAGGCGATCGGAGATGTGTCTGATCTCTATTATCTTTTCACCATGCCACGCGGTAACTATCGTTTTGCGCTATATCTCTGGCACAACCCTACACCGCCCGATGAAATCGCTTCAAATTTCGCGGATTATGACAGGCTGCGCATCATATCCAATATCGCGTTTCTGTTTCATCTTAGTCTCGGCTTTCTGATCTTTTCTAGTGTCGCGCTGCAATTGTTGCTGAAACTCTGAACTACAATTTGCACGCACAAAATCAGCCTTGATAGAAACATGATTTTCTACCAATCTCGCCGCATGAGATCGTTGAAGTTTCTTGTCCTCCCTTTGCTCATGAGCGCAGCATTTTCTGCGCAAGCCGCTACATCTGACTGGTCGGAAACGCCGGGCGGCAAAGTGCGCGTTATTATCGAAGATGCAAAGCCGGATGGCGAAATGCGCGGCGCGTTGCAGATCGATCTCAACCCAGGCTGGAAGACCTATTGGCGCAATCCTGGTGATGCAGGCGTACCGCCGCAGCTTAGCATTGAAGGCGGCACTTTTGCGCGGATCGACTTCCCTGCACCTGTGCACTTTGACGCTGGGGATGAAGGCGGTATCGGTTACAAACATTCAGTGTCGTTGCCATTGACCTTCCACGTAAAGCCTGGCGAGCAACGCCTGAAAGGACACGTTTTCCTTGGCGTCTGTGAGAAGATCTGCATTCCCGTTCAGGCTCAGTTTGACTTTCCATTGAATGAAACCTCTGCACAATCGCCTCAAGCCATTGCCGCGCGTACCATCATCGAAACAGCCTTTGATCGGCTGCCAGCTCCCGCATCGGCTGAATTCGGCGTAAAAGCCGCCACGCGGGAGGATAGCAAAGCGGTTTTCGAGATCGCACTTCCCGATGCACAAGCACCTGCTGAACTGTTTGTCGGAAGCAACCAGCTTAGCCTTTCCGAAGCAAAGCGCCAGAGCGCTAGCGACCAGTCGCGCTTCGCAGCAACGCTACATGGTAAAGCCGCAGACGGCGCACTGATCGACTATACGCTGGTTCAGAATGGTAAAGCAGTTTCCGGACAAGTTCGGCTGGATTAACGTGCAAGATCAGTAATTTGAAATTGTGGAATGGGCTATTATCAGCTTAAATGCCTTTGCCATGTTTCAAGCATGGGCACTCGAAATTCAGCCATCATAAAGGTGGGCCATAACGGCAAAAGCTCACCTTCAGGAGAAAAACGATGACGATCAAAGTTGGTGACAAGCTGCCCGCAGCAACCTTCAAGGTAAAGACCGCAGACGGCGTCAAAGAAGTGACGACCGACGAAGTCTTCGCTGGCAAGAAGGTTGTTCTGTTTGCGGTTCCCGGCGCTTTCACGCCGACCTGCAGCCTTAACCACCTGCCTGGCTATCTCGAAAACCGCGACACCATCCTTGCAAAAGGCGTTGATCAGATCGCAGTCGTTGCCGTGAATGACGCTTTCGTTATGGGCGCATGGGCACAGAGCACAGGCGGCGAAGGCAAGATTCTCTATCTCGCAGACGGTTCGGCCCTGTTCACCAAAGCTCTCGGTCTGGAACTGGATGCGACCGCTGGTGGCCTTGGCATCCGCTCGAAGCGCTATTCGGCAATTGTTGAAGACGGCGTGCTCAAGACCCTCAACATCGAAGAACAGGCTGGTCAGGCCGCAACTTCAAGTGCTGCGACCCTCATCGAGCAGCTGTAATCCAAATCCTTATGCGCCCTGCTTTTCCGGCAGGGCGCGCATTTCACGCGTGAGCCATTTTTCAAGTGCCAGCGTATCTGGTTGCCCTGCCCTGTGCGGCGCAATCCAGAGCAACATTCGACGCGGCCCCGGCCGGAAGCCAAAAGGCGCTACCAGACGTCCCGATGCAATATGCTCGGCAACCAGCATATGCGGTACGACCGCCACGCCCAGCCCGCACAGCACCGCCTGAATCAGCAGATAGAAATGATGGAACGTGGATTTTGGCTCTGGCGCCGGGAAATCCGCATGTGCCGCTTTTTGCCAGTCAGCAAATGCTTCAAGACGCGTTTGCGTGGCAAGTACAGCTGCTTGGTTCAAGTCGGCAGGCGTTATCAACGGGCATTGTGCAAGATAGGACGGCGCACAGACAAGTCCGATCGCTTCACGACCCATATCACGAATGACCGCATCTGCTGGCGGTTCGATAATGCTTGAGCGGATGGCTATGCCGATCTTGTCGCGCATGAAATCGATGCGATCATAGTTCATGTTGAACTGCAGTTCGATGCCCGGATAGCGATCATGGAATCGGCCAATGCGCGGGATGATCCACTCCATCATGATTGAGGACGAACACGACAAGGTCAGTGGTCCCGGTTTCACCCGCTCTATACTGCCTTCAATAATTGAAAATGCGCTGGCCAATCCCTCAGCCAGTCGCGCACCTTCGGGTGTGGGATCGCTCAGTCGCGCATTGCGTGTAAGCAAAAGCACGCCAAGGGAATCCTCCAGTGATCGTATCTGACGGCTAACTGCACCATGCGTCACACATAATTCCTCTGCCGCCCTCGTCATAGAGTGATGGCGTGCGACGGCTTCAAAAGCCTTTAGCGCGTTCAAAGAAGGCAATGGACGCATGGAAACTCCCGTTCATATCTGAGCATACCTGTGAGGTTATATCACAAATCACAGACAATAAATCGCTTGCGGCGGCATGTCGCATTCTTTAGCTATCTCGCGTATTTAGGGGCGAAAGCACCGCTGGAATCCATTATATCGTATGATATGCATTCAGGCAGTTCCCTTCGCTCTTGTTACTATGCAAGCAGGGAGGAACTGCAATGCAGCAAAAATCTCACGAAATGACGTCCGCTGAAAAGTCAGCCATATCGAAAATTTCGATCCGGCTGGTTCCCTTCATCGCGCTGATGTTCTTCATCAACTTCCTGGATCGCACCGCAATTTCCTTTGCTGGTCCGAACGGGATGACTGCCGACCTTGCGCTGACAGCAGCTCAGTTCGGTTTTGCCGCCGGTATCTTCTTTGTCGGCTATATCATTCTTGAAGTGCCTAGCAATCTCGCGTTGCACAAATTTGGCGCGCGCAAATGGCTTGCCCGTATCATGGTGACATGGGGCATCGTCGCCCTTCTGTTCACTTGGGTTTCCAGCGCAACCGAGCTTTACATCCTGCGCTTCTTGCTAGGTGTTGCTGAAGCTGGCTTCTTCCCAGGTGCAATTCTGTTCCTGTCGACCTGGGTGCCTTCGCGTCACCGCAACAAGATCCTGGCGCTGTTCTATCTCGCACAGCCGCTGACCACTGTTATTGGCGCGCCACTTGCAGCAGAGCTGATCGCAATGCACGGTGCTTTTGGCCTCGAAGGCTGGCGCATCATGTTCTTCGGCGTTGCAGTCCCTGCAATCGTTGTCGGCATCATCACCTTCTTCTACCTGCCTGATACGCCAAATGACGCCAAGTGGCTGAACAAGGAAGAACGCGACTGGCTTAACGGCGCGCTCGCTCAGGAAGAGAAGATCAAGGAAAAGGCGCACGGCAGCCACAAGACCGGCCTTGCTCTCGCAGACAAGCGCGTCTGGCTCCTCTCGATCGTCTATTTCGGCCTGATCTACGGCCTCTATGCACTGGCTTTCTTCCTGCCAACGATCATTGGCGGCTTCGAACAGCAGTTCAACACCAAGTTCGACGTGTTCGATAAGGGTCTGATCACCGCAATTCCATATCTGCCAGCCGCTATCGCTCTCTATTTCTGGAGCCGCGATGCTGCAAAGCGCGGTGTGCGCCCATGGCATATTGGTATTCCAGCACTTGTTGGCGCCATTGCCATTCCGGCAGCACTTTTCATGCCAACGCCTGCAACCACGATCCTGATGATCACAGTTACGGCTTGCGCGATTTTCTCCGCCTTGCCTAACTTCTGGGCCATTCCGTCCCGCTTCCTAAGCGGCACGGCAGCGGCAGCAGGCATCGCGCTGATCAATACGATCGGCAATATTGCGGGCTTCGCAGCACCATACATCACAGGCCTCGTTAAAGACTGGACTGGTCTTTACGAAATGCCAATGTTCATTGTCGGCGCTGTCATGCTGGTATCTTCGCTGCTGGCGTTCTCCCTGACAGGTCGTCTTAAAGACCCAACAGAAGTACAGCAGGGCAAGTAATCTGCTTGAAACTAAAAAAGCCGCGCTAAAACCCAGCGCGGCTTTTTCTTGTCCAAATATCAGAAGCTAGAGCGATCCCAACTAATGCTGAATCATTGAAACCGCTCTATCGCTTTGTTTTCTCGCATTATCCGATGCATCGCACTTTTATTCGAAATGCTTTGATTACTTAACTTGAAGCGATTTGTGACCGTTATACTTGAATGGCTCCATACCGGCGCGGGCAAGTTCATCAGCGCGTTCATTTTCCGGATGGCCAGCATGGCCTTTAACCCAGTGCCACGTCACCTTATGCGGCTTGCGCGCCTCATCCAGTGCCTGCCACAACTCTGCATTCTTGACCGGCTTCTTGGCTGCAGTTTTCCAGCCATTGCGCTTCCAGCCCTCAATCCAGCCGGAAATACCATCACGCACATAAACGCTGTCGGTATAGAGATCGACTTCGCATGGCTCTTTGAGAGCATTAAGCACTGAAATCGCGGCCATCAGCTCCATACGATTGTTGGTGGTGTCGGCTTCGCCGCCCTTCAACTCTTTCACATGACCGTTCCAGCGCACGATAGCCCCCCAACCACCGGGACCGGGATTGCCAGAGCATGCACCATCCGTGAAAGCTTCAATCTGCTTCACGCGTCAGCTCCGCTCAGTTCAAGACCATATTCCGTTGCAGATGTGACCTGTCGGTGGAAGCGCATACGGCGCACATATTCCATCGGGTCTTTCTTCATGACAAAGCTGCCATCCGGCACATTAAGCCAGTCATAAAGACGGGTCAGCATAAAGCGAACAGCAGCGCCGCGGGCCAATACTGGCAGAGCCTCAATTTCAGCGGTCGAAAGCGGTCGCACTGAATTATAACCCCGCAGGAAGGCCGCGCCCATGGTTAGATTAAAGGAAAAATCCTTCTCAAAGCACCACGCGTTCAGGCAGACCGCCACGTCATAGGCGAGAATATCCGTGCAAGCAAAATAGAAATCGATAAAGCCCGACAGGCGATCACCAAGGAAAAACACGTTATCAGGAAAGAGGTCAGCGTGGATGACGCCTTCAGGCAATCCCGTTGGCCAGTTCTTTTCAAGGTAATCAAGATCGCTTTCTGCCTCTGAAGCCAACCCCTGCTCAACAGCATCGGCGCGCGCCTTAGACAAGTCCCACAACGGGCGCCAATCGGGCAATGTCAGACCGTTGCGGCGGCGCATGTCGAAGTCCTCACCCGCCAGATGCATCTCAGCCAATCCACGACCAACCTCCTCGCAATGAGCGACGGTTGGCTTACGCATCCACATGCCTTCAAGGAAGGTCACGATTGCTGCTGGACGCCCTGCGAGTTCCCCAATCGTAACGCCATCGCGGCGTACGACCGGCTGGGGGCATTCCAGACCACGCTTGGCGAGGTGCTGCATCAAATTGAGGAAAAATGGCAGATCATCACGGTTCACGCGCTTCTCATAAAGCGTCAAAATGAAAGAACCAGTCGTCGTGTGCAGGAGATAGTTGGTGTTCTCGACACCTTCCGCAATGCCTTTGTAAGAAGTCAGAGCGCCGATGTCATATTGCTCGAGAAAAGCGCCAAGTTCGATTTCGTTGATATCTGTATAGACGGCCATGCCGCTTATTTCCCCATATTCACCACACGCGTCTTATCCGAAAACCGTTAACCAGTTTTTGGGATGCGCTCTAATTTAGGAATACCGACGACACGGTTTTCGCCGTTGACGAATGCCATATCACGCACCGTCAATTCCACATCGCGTATCTCACGATTCACAAGGAAGTTTTCGGTTTCAACTGTCGTTTCTGCCAGTTCGATCTTCACATCAAAGCGGGCTTTGAAAGCATCAATGATTTCATCGACGATGATCTCAGGCGCTGAAGCACCAGCCGAAAGCCCGACGACCGAAATATCTCCGACCTTATCCCATTCGATATCGCTTGCGCGCTGCACAAGCATCGACATGCCCGCGCCCGCCTTTTCAGCAACTTCGACAAGACGCTTGGAATTGGAAGAGTTCGGAGCACCCACGATAAGAAACAGATCGCATCCAGGAGCCGCTGCGCGCACCGCATCCTGACGGTTCGTGGTGGCATAGCAGATCGATTCTGCGGCAGGTGCCGTCAGGTTCGGGAAACGCTGCTGCAACTCAACGATGATGCCGGCTGTGTCATCTACTGACAGCGTCGTCTGGGTTACGAATCCGAGATTATCTGGATCAGCGAATTCAATCGCCCGCGCATCCTCAACCGTTTCGATGAGCGTCACAGCGCCTTCGGGCAGCTGCCCCATAGTGCCGATGACTTCCGGATGGCCGGAATGACCGATCAGGATGACGTGACGGCCAAGGCGCTGATGACGCATTGCCTGCTTATGCACCTTGGAAACCAGTGGGCAAGTTGCATCAAGATAGAAGAGGTTCTTGGATTCCGCATCCGCTGGCACCGATTTTGGTACGCCATGGGCAGAGAATACCACCGGCTGATCACGATGTTCAGCCGGAATCTCATCAAGTTCTTCGACAAAAATCGCACCGCGGGACTGCAGGCCTTCAACGACATAGCGATTATGCACGATCTCGTGGCGCACATAGACAGGCGCGCCATATTTCTTCAGAGCCAGCACCACGATCTGGATTGCCCGATCAACACCTGCGCAAAAGCCGCGCGGGCCGCAGAGGCGGATTTCCAGAGGGGGTCGTGTATTGGTCATGAAGCGTGCTCGCAGGGTTCGCCGTGGCTTGAAGTGCTCACAATCATATAGGGTCGGGCATATAAGGCCGGAGTTGGGCTCTAACGAGGCCCTTGTCAAGTCTTTGTAGCCTTTCGATACCGCCAGAGCCAGCTTCCGACAACCCCTATCAGCGCCAAAGCGAGGCCATACCATGTAACCGCATATTGCAAATGGTTGTTGGGGAAATCAATAATCGTCACGCCGCCAACAGGCAAACCGCCAAAGTTTGGCTTGTTATCGGCATCAATAAAGAACGGCACAGCATCATCCAGCGACGGAATATCCGCGCTTTCAGCCATGGCCGACCAATCTTTCCAATAGAAGATATTTTTTGCGACATCATTGTCCGGAAGGAAGTAGCCCGGCTTTGCGCTGAGCGGATCGCGTGCAAGTCCCGTAATCGTCACAGGGCCATCCAGTTGTCCATCAAGGCGGTTTTGCGGGTCTTTCTTTTCGTAAGGGACGAAGCCGCGATTGACCAGTACGAAGCGGCCATCCTCAAGCATCAGCGGCGTATAGACATTGAAACCCGGCTTACCTTCATAGGTCGCCAGAAAATGGCGTTCGCCCTGATGCATGAAAGTGCCGGAAGCCGTCACCGGCAGATATTCAACCGTCCCTTTTTCACGATAGATTTTTTCCATCTCTGCAAGCGGCAAAGGCGGCTCATGAATGCGTTCCTGCGTGGACGCAATCAGCGCTTCTTTCCACTGCAACCGTTCGACTTGCCACGTACCCAGTCCAAGGAGAATTATCAGCGCGATAAGCGAGGCGATCAGCAATCCCCATGGCAGGCGCTGCCGCTTTGATTGGTCATTCATTGTCATCATCCAGACGTCCTTGTGACGCCTTGTTGCGAAATTGCAGATTGATGAGAATACCCTTGATGCTGCGTATGGCAAGAAGACTAAGGATAATCGCCAGTGGCACCCACAGAGTGAAATGCACCCATAGAGGCGGCGAATAATTGACCTCCATCCATAATGCGAGGCCAACCACGATAAAACCAATGATGAGAATGACGAAGGCGGCAGGCCCATCGCCAGAATCGGCGAACGAATAGTCCAGACCACAGACCCTGCAGCGCGGCGCGACAGTTAAGAAGCCATCGAACAGTTTACCTTCGCCGCAACGCGGGCAATGCCCTGTCAGCCCGCTCTTCACCGGATCGACTGCTGGATATACATTATGGTCCGACATCACACGCTCCCTAACACTTGCGAAAAGAAAAGGCGGCCATGTTTCCAAGGCCGCCCCGTAATCTTATCAAACAGCTGATCAGCCGCCGTGCATTGGTGCGCCCCAACCGCCCCACACGTAGATCGTGAAGAACAGGAACAGCCAGACGACGTCCACGAAATGCCAGTACCAAGCGGCGGCTTCAAAGCCAAAATGGCGTTCCGGAGTGAAATCACCACCCATCGCGCGGAACAGGATCACCAGCAGGAAGATCGTTCCAACGATGACGTGGAAGCCATGGAAACCCGTTGCCATGAAGAAGGTCGCGCCATAGATCGAGTCTTTGAACTCGAACGGTGCATGAATGTATTCGTAGGCCTGAACGAACGAGAACAGCACGCCCAAAGCAACCGTCAGCGCAAGACCTGTGATCATGCCCTTGCGATCCTTGTGGAGCAGAGCATGGTGCGCCCATGTCAGCGTCGTACCCGAAAGGAGCAGGATGACAGTGTTGTAAAGCGGCAGGTGCAGCGGATCGAGAACTTCGATGCCCTTTGGAGGCCACTGACCGCCTGTGAACTCAGCGCGCATCACCTGATGCACTTCGTTCGGGAACAGGCTTGCATCGAAAAATGCCCAGAACCATGCAGCAAAGAACATGACTTCCGAGGCAATGAACATGATCATGCCATAGCGCAAATGCAGTGCCACGACGCGGGTATGATGGCCTTCATGGCCTTCCTTGATCGTGTCTGCCCACCAAGCATACATGCAATACAAAACGATCGCCAAGCCGATGAAGAAAATCCATGGCGTCACCAGATTGATACCGAAGAACGGAAGCTGGCCGTTATTGATATAACGCATCCATGAAATGCCGCCGACGGCAAGCACGAACGCGCCAACCGAACTCAGGAACGGCCATGGGCTGGGCGCGATGATGTGATAGTCGTGATTTTTCTCGTGAACGTCAGCCATGTCTCTCCCCAAGGCTCCTCTCTGTGCCTTCCTGTCTAAGCTCCCCTAAGAATCTCAGACAAATCCCTTAGTATCGCAACATAGAGCCGCTTGGCTCTTTTGTCTTTGCGGCATTGTGTGCCGCACAATTTTCGAACTCAGCTTCCGCTATTACCCGCTGGTGCCGCCTTTGCATTTGCAACAGGCTTCGGCTTTTCAATCGGGAAGAACGTGTAGGAAAGTGTAATCGTCTTTACGTCTTTCAAATCCGGATCATTGACTATCTCCGGGTCAACGAAGAAAACAACCGGCATTTCCATGTCTTCACCCGGCTGTAAAGTCGTATCGGTAAAGCAGAAGCATTCAACCTTGTTGAAATAAGCGCCTGCACGGCCCGGAGCCACATTGAAGCTCGCGCGACCATAGGTCGGCTCATCAAACAGATTACGCGCCTCATATTTTATCATGGTAGTTTCGCCGATGCGCACGGTCACTTCGCGCTCAACCGGCTTGAATTCCCAAGGCAAACCATTTGCGGTGTTGGCGTCGAAACGCACCTTCATGGTCTTGTCCAGAATGGTATCGGAATATTGCTCAACGCGCTGCGTGGTGCCGCCGTAACCCGTTACCTGGCAGAAAATACGATAGAGCGGCACCGAAGCATAAGCCGCGCCAATCATGCAGACAAAGAAGGACAGACACGCAATTGCAACCGTACGGTTTGAGCGATTGAGCCGCTTCTGCTTCTCATCAATTTTCTGCTGATCTGCCATTCTCTCCTCCCAGATAGAACTCTTATCAGTCCACCCTAAAACTTAGAGTGGACGAACCAGAACATTCGCTCCCAGCTTTGCCATTGTGCCCACATAAACGAGGACAACGAACAGAGCCAAAGCAATTGCGAGGCCCCAGGAACGGTTGCGCTGAGCTTTTCTCTGCTGCTCAGTTGGTACAACCAGTTCCAGTTCCTCGTTATTTGGCTTCTGTACAGAATTACCCATCAAATCACTCCAAAGGCTGTCAGCAGCCTGATCGCCAGCGCTTCCACCAGCAGAACCGCAAAGACGCCCGAAAGGTACATCAGCGAAAAACGGAACAGTTTGCGCGCAGCAAGCAGCATCTGAGCATGGCTTTCGGCCATCCACATGCGCCATGCATAATAGACGAATGCCAGACCGAGCAGTGTAGAAATCACGCCATAAGTAATGCCAGCAAAACCAAGCACGTAAGGCAGCACGCCTACAGGCGCCATTATTACGGCATAGAACATCGCCTGACGACGGGTCGAAAGTTCGCCCCTCACATTCGGCATCATGGGGACTCGTGCGGCTTCATAGTCATTGGTCGAAAACAGCGACAAAGCCCAGAAATGTGGTGGCGTCCAAAGAAAGATGATCATGAACAGCACAACGCTGTCCCATGTGATCTCGCCAGTTGCAGCAGCCCAGCCGATCATTGGCGGGAAAGCACCGGCGGCGCCACCGATAACGATGTTCTGCGGCGTCGAGCGTTTGAGCCACATCGTGTAAATCACGGCGTAGAAGAAGATGGTGAAGGCAAGAAGAGCTGCAGCCAGCCAATTGACCATCAGGCCAAGCGTAATGACAGAAAATACCGAAAGCGTGAGGCCAAAGGCCAGAACCTGGTTCGGTGCAATGATACCTGCTGGAATTGGACGATTGCGGGTGCGCTTCATCACGGCATCAATATCGGCATCGTACCACATATTGAGAGCCCCGGACGCGCCAGCACCCACCGCAATGCAGAGAATGCTGATCGCAGCCAGCACAGGGTTCATATGCCCAGGCGCAAGCACCAAGCCCACAAGCCCGGTGAACACCACAAGTGACATCACACGCGGCTTCAGCAGGACGAGATAATCCCGCGCAGTCGCCTCGGAAAGAGCGAATGCGTCATCGGAAACCGTGTTTTTTTCCACCAGAGACATTAACTTCTACAACCTCGAATTCACCGGGCCAATGCTGTGCTCGGCCCAGAGCACACATCAGCTATTCAATACGACTTTTACCTCCCGGAGATGCATTCACTCCTAGTCAGAAGCGTCGTCTTGAACGTCAATCGGTGACGGACGGAACTGAATGCCGCCCGCACATATCACAGTTTTGCGCGAGGGCGAACCCCTTTCAGGGCTCGCCCCTTGCACATTTACTTTATACGCGGCAGCTGTTCCCACTGGTGGAACGGCGGAGGCGATGAAAGCTGCCATTCCAGCGTCGTCGCGCCTTCACCCCATGGGTTCGCACCAGCTTCACGCTTCTTCGCAAATGCCTCAAAGACATTGTAGAGGAAGATCAGCACAGCGAAGCCGGAAATGTATGAGCCGTAAGACGACACCATGTTCCAGCCTGCATAGGCATCCGGATAGTCGATGTAACGACGTGGCATACCAGCAAGACCGAGGAAGTGCTGCGGGAAGAAGACGAGATTGACGCCGACGAAGGTGACCCAGAAGTGCAGCTTCGCGGTGAATTCATCGTACATATAGCCGCTCATCTTCGGGAACCAGTAGTACCAGCCTGCAAAAATCGCAAACACAGCACCCAGCGACAGAACGTAATGGAAGTGAGCCACAACGTAATAGGTGTCATGCAGCGCACGATCGAGACCGGCATTGGCGAGCTGAACGCCCGTTACACCACCAACCGTGAACAGGAAGATGAAGCCAATTGCCCAGAGCATCGGCGCGCGGAAGGTCAGCGAACCGCCCCACATGGTAGCGATCCAAGAGAAGATCTTGATGCCCGTCGGAACCGCGATAACCATCGTTGCGAAAACAAAGTAGCGCTGCGTGTCGAGCGACAGACCGACCGTGTACATATGGTGAGCCCAGACGACGAAGCCGACAACACCAATCGCGACCATAGCGTAAGCCATGCCGAGGTAACCGAAGACCGGCTTGCGCGAGAAGGTCGAAATGATATGGCTAACGATACCGAAACCCGGCAGGATCAGAATGTACACTTCTGGATGACCGAAGAACCAGAACAGATGCTGGTAAAGGATCGGATCACCACCGCCATCCGGCGTGAAGAAGGTCGTGCCAAAGTTACGATCAGTCAGCAGCATGGTGATGCCACCTGCGAGAACCGGAAGCGAAAGCAACAGCAGGAATGCAGTTACCAGCACAGCCCAGGCGAACAGCGGCATCTTGTGCAGCGTCATGCCCGGAGCGCGCATGTTCAGGATCGTCGTGATGAAGTTGATCGCACCAAGGATCGACGACGCACCGGAAATATGGAGCGCGAGAATCGCGAAATCGATTGCCGGGCCAGGCTGACCGCTCGTCGAAAGCGGCGGATACAGCGTCCAACCACCGCCAGGACCCCAGCCGCCGGGTGCCGAAGGCATGAACAGCGAGATCAGCAGCAGTGTGAGCGCCGGTGGAAGAAGCCAGAACGAAATATTGTTCATACGCGGGAACGCCATATCAGGCGCACCGATCATCAGCGGAATCATCCAGTTGGCGAAACCACCGATCAGCGCAGGCATAACCATGAAGAAGATCATGACCAGAGCGTGCGCAGAGGTGAACACGTTGAACATATGCTTACCAGCATCGAGAGCTGCGTCGCCCTCAACACCATAAACCATCTGTGCCAGACCATGGAAAATCTGGATGCCCGGCTCCTGAAGCTCGGCGCGCATCGCAATAGACAATGCGCCGCCGATGATGCCGGAAATGATTGCGAAGATCAGGTACAGAGTACCGATGTCTTTATGATTGGTCGAGTAAACCCAGCGCACCCAGCCTTTAGGCTTGTGGTCGTCATGGGCTCCATGCTCGTGAGCTGCTGTGCCAGCCATGGAATTCGCTCCCGTTTTTCAACAGTCTTGCGTATCGAAGTCTTTAAAGACCCGCCGCAGCCACTTTATCGTTTGCATCGCCTTCAAGCTCAGCCTGAAGCGCCTTGTTTGCACCTGGAACATCCGAGGCGGCTGCCGTCAGCCATGTGTTGTACTGCTCTTTTGAGACGACACGAACGGCGATTGGCATGAAGGCATGGTCCTTGCCGCAAAGCTCGGAACACTGGCCATAATAGAGGCCTTCCTTGTCGGCTTTGAACCAGGCTTCGTTGATACGGCCCGGTACGGCGTCCATTTTCACACCAAAGGCCGGAATGGTCCATGAATGGATCACATCGGCAGCTGTTACCAGAAGACGGACCGTTTCGCCAATCGGCACGACCACTTCGTTATCGACTGCCAGAAGGCGCGGATAACGAGCATGATCTTCTTTGCCTGCAGCAGCGCGATCAGCATCCTTCAGGATAAGCGAATCAAAGCTTACCGGCGTTTCGGTCTGATATTCATAGCCCCAGTACCACTGATAACCGGTTGCTTTGACCGTCAGCGTTGGATCCTGAGGCGAATATTGAGCAGTCAGAAGCTGGAACGACGGCACTGCAAGGAAAAGCAGAATAATGACCGGACCCACGGTCCAGATAACCTCGATAGCCGTATTATGACTGGTCTTGGATGGTTCTGGGTTTGCGCTTGCGCGGAACCTGATCACACACCAGACGATCAACGCCAGAACCAGCAATGTGATTGGAATGATGAACCAGAGCGTATAACGCTCAAACCAATGAATCTGCTCGGCAATACCGGTCGCAGCTTCTTGAAATCTTATCTCCCATGGACGCGGCTGATCCGCCAAAGCGGCACCGCTCGTCCACAGCAATGCGAAAGCACCAACGACGGCACCCCTCGTTGTGGCAACAAATTTATCCACCAGAACTCTCTCCCTTTTCGCCCTTTCAGGCTGGACGCCGGACGTTTAGACGGCCGTATCCCCCGTCAGCGTTCAAACCACACCTTAACGCACACCGCAAGGAAGGCGAATATGTTCCTGTGCGGCATTTTTGCGCGCAAGCCTGCGTCAGAGGCCCGCATGCCGATCATTCAATAAAGCGTCATAAGCCTTCGAAAACTTGGGAAAAACCTGATAAACCCATAATGAAGCCATGATTTAGCAAGAGGTTTCCTCTAACGTGCCGCGTGATAATGGATGCAACTGCCGGGGACGCATCTCAGATGCAATGCCGGTATCACCTTTGCGATGATGGCTCGGAAGCGACAATAGCTTTTCACCGCCTGTTTCGGAGGGTAACGTCCCGGTGATTCGATCTGGAGATTTCATGATTTTCCGCACATCCGCCCGCCGCTCGATTTTCCAACGCTTTGCTACCCTCGCAACGAGTGTAGCTCTGGTCTTCGCGGCTGCCACAATGCCGTCAGTCGCACAGGAAACGCCTGCGCAACTTCCAGCACCAACGGCACAAACACCTGCGCAGCCGCAATCTTCCGCGACGCCGCAGCAGAGCGGCACGCTCAAATCACAGCATGGCCCATGGGCGATTCTGTGTGATACGCCAGCCGGTGCCAAAACCGAGCAGTGCGCGCTCATTCAGAACGTGGTTGCAGCCAAGCGTCCCGAACTCGGCCTTTCGGTCGTTGTTCTCAAAACTGCTGATAACAAGGCTCGTATCCTGCGCGTTCTGGCTCCGCTCGGCGTATTGCTGCCAAACGGCCTCGGCTTGAATGTTGATGGCAAGGATATCGGCCGCGCCTATTTCGTGCGCTGCTTTGAAGACGGCTGTTATGCAGAGGTCATCCTTGAAGACGAGCTGCTCAACACATTCCGCAATGGCAAGTCTGCAACCTTCATCGTCTTCCAGACACCGGAAGAAGGCGTTGGAATTCCCGTAGATTTGAAGGGATTTGGTGAAGGCTTCGACGCCTTGCCGTAATCTCAAGGTTGTTCTCAACCGATTTAGCGCTTACATCCTGTGGCAAACACATGCCGCAGGATTATTTTTATGAAGAGCCTGATCGATAGCTTCGACGTAACTCGTGACGATATTGAGCGCCTTGTCTCGCAAAGCCTGAAAGGCAGCGACGACGGCGAACTCTTTATGGAATATCGCGAGGCGGAAGCACTCGTTTTCGACAACGGACGTCTGAAGACCGGCTCGTTCAATCAGGATCAGGGATTTGGCCTGCGGGCAGTCGCGGGCGAAGCTATTGGCTATGCCCATGCGGGCGATCTCTCAGTTGCTGCTCTCAAACGCGCGTCCGATGCGGTCTCTGCCACACTGACAGGTCATAGCGGCACATATGCAGCAGCACCCGCAGGAACCAATCGACATCTCTATACCGACGAGAACCCGATCGGCTCGCCGACATTCGATGCGAAGGTGCAGCTTCTGCAAAAGATCGATGCATATCTGCGCGCGAAAGACCCCAAGGTTCGGCAGGTTTCTGTGTCAATTGCCGGATCATGGCAGCAAGTGGAAATTCTCCGTGCTGATGGGCATTTTGTGCGCGATATTCGCCCGATGGTGCGTTTGAGCGTTTCGGTAGTAGCAGGCAATGGCGACCGTCAGGAATCCGGTTCGCACACACTTGGCGGACGCAAGGGCTTTGGTGATTTTATCTCCACGGAAAGCTGGCAGAGCGTTGCCGATGAAGCATTGCGTCAGGCGCTGATTAATCTCGAAGCGATCCCCGCTCCCGCTGGCACCTATGACATTGTGCTTGGCAATGGCTGGCCCGGCGTGATGCTGCATGAAGCTGTCGGCCATGGGCTGGAAGGCGACTTCAACCGTAAGAAAACATCCGCCTTTGCCGGTCTCCTCGGTCAGCAGGTGGCATCGAAAGGTGTAACCGTCGTCGATGACGGTACGATCTCTGAACGCCGCGGTTCACTGACCATCGATGATGAAGGCACACCGACCAATCGCACCGTACTCATCGAAGATGGCAAGCTCGTCAACTACATGCAGGACCGGCAGAATGCCCGCCTGATGGGCATGGAAGCCACTGGCAATGGCCGCCGCGAATCTTACGCACACGCACCGATGCCGCGCATGACCAACACCTATATGCTTTCTGGTGACAAAACGCCGGAAGAGATCATCGCTTCCATGAAGAAGGGCATCTATGCAGTTTCCTTCGGTGGCGGTCAGGTTGATATCACGTCTGGCAAGTTCGTGTTCGGCTGCACGGAAGCTTACATGATCGAAGACGGCAAGATCGGCGCTCCGATCAAGGGTGCCATGCTGATCGGCAATGGCCCGGATGCCATGCAGCGCATTTCGATGATCGGCAATGACATGAAACTCGATACTGGCTCAGGCAATTGCGGCAAGGGCGGACAGTGGGTGCCGGTCGGCGTCGGACAGCCGCATCTGCGCATGGATCAGGTCACGGTCGGTGGTACAGCGGTATAATCCCTGCTCATGCAGCTGATCGACAAATACCTGCCCGAATATGGTTTCAGCGAAATCCATGGCTGCGATGTCAATGCTGCTCCTGAGCTCGTCTTGCAAGCGGCAATGAGCTACAGGCCAGAAACGGACATGTTCTTCCGCAGCATGATTGCGCTACGCGAAGTGCCCATGCGGGCACTTGCGCGACTGCGTGGGCGCGAAAATAGTGTTGCGCCGCCTTTCGGCTTGCATGAGTTTACGCTGCTTGATCATAGGCCCAGTGAAGCACTGGTTTATGGGTTGGTGGGGCAGTTTTGGAAAACTGATTTCGGCCTCGTAAAAATGGAAAACGCGGAAGACTATCTCGCTTTCTGCACACCGGGCGTTGCAAAACTTGCACTGACATTCACAGTGACCGAACAGGGCAGCAAAACGCGCCTAGTCACCGAAACCCGTGTCTTTTGCCCTGATCGTAAAAGTCATCTTCGCTTCACGCCCTATTGGTATCTGATCCGTCCAGTCAGCGGCATAATCCGCAGCCGCATCCTCAATTCGATCAGAAAAGCCAGCGAAACAGCCATTTCTTCTTTCGGAGCTTCTTGATGAATATCATCGCCCACATCGAAATTCCGGTTACAAAGCTTGAACGTGCCATCGCGTTTTATTCTGAAGTCTTCGACATCGCATTTGGCGAGGTGGTAAAAATCCACGGCAATCGCATGGCTTACTTTCCTTTCGAAGAAGGTAAGGATGGTGCTAGTGGCGCGCTGGCAGAAGGCGACGTCTATGTGCCAACTATCAATGGTGCGATTGTCTATCTCAGCGTTGCTGACATCGATAAGGTAATTGCAAAGGCCGCGAAATTCGGCAGCGAAGTGCTGTTTCCAAAGGCAGCTTTCGGCGAAAATAGCTTTGTAGCTGAAATTATGGATAGTGAAGGCAATCGTATCGCACTCCAGCAGCTATAACATTTTCTCCACAGCCCTTATTGCTGAAAGCGACCCGAGGGGACCGCGCATGACACTCAAAATCCGGACAGGTGGCGTTTACAAAGATGCACGCGGATATGAAGTGATAATCGTCATGCGATATCCCGACGGTAAATTTTATGGCGCTCAGGGTATTGTTTATCTTGCAGATGGGCGCAGTCATGTGCACGCTTATAAAGATCAGGACCCATGGAGACTGGTTGAAGAAATAAATCATGCCGGAGGAGATAATGCCTGAGACGCCATATGACTGGAGTGGGAAGCAGCCTGAAAAGCGCTCCCGACAAAAGCGCATGATGGTAATTGCAGCTGCAACCATGATCGCGCTGCTCTTCACACTGGCCGTAGTGGACGCGATCCTCATACTGGTCGACTGATGCTGCCCGTCTACGAAATCGACTGCACCGGCATAAAGTCCCCCAACGAGCTCTGGCAGCGCTATCTCGACACCGTGCCCGCGCTTGATCCAAAATCCTTTGGCTATACGCTCGATTCATTCTGGGATGGTGTGCAATGGGGTAGCCCCGGCTGGCCAGGCGAATGCGAACTCGTATTCAGGAATGTGGAAGTCCTGAGCGAGCTAAAAACGCTCGGCGGCAAGCCTTTTCTGGAAGCATTTCGGCAATTGGTTGCTGATACGGATCGCATTATGATCAGGCTGGAATGAGCGCAAAGCTCATTCCGTTATTTTGACCGAGCCATTGTATTTTGCCGAAGCGCTGACAAGCACTTCAATCTCGCTTGCGCAGAGATAGGCTTTCATTGCATCGAACTTTTTCTGATCCCAGTTGTATATTCCCAGACCCAACAGGGTTTCAACGACCGGTGCTGGAAACCGCGAGCGAACCACCGTAGCAGGATTACCGGCGACAATCGTGTAAGGTGCAACATCCTTCGTCACGATAGAACCAGAGGCGATGATTGCCCCTTCTCCGACAGTGATGCCCGGCATCAACATGGCACGCATTCCAATCCAGGCACCATCCGCAATAACGGTGTCGCCCTTTCCCTTATAGGCATCGAGAATGACATCCGGAAATGGATAGAGACTGAACCAGTCCGTACGATGCGTATGGTTGCCACCCATCAGGATGACTGCTTCCGCGCCGATACAAACGTAATCACCTATGTGAAGCTGATCCACCGGCCATTGAGATTCCCAAGCCTTGAGGCTGTATTCATCACCATACAAGTACCGAACAACGCTATTTTCAAATGAGCCTGTCCAGGCATTGCTGTAATAGCTGTGTTTTCCTCGTACATGAATATTCGGGTTCTTGACCGTTTCATGCAATAGCTCAACAACAGACCAGTGCTTGGTGGGCGGACTTACAAAAGACACGGCAATCACAACTTTCTAAAATTTTTCGGCAGTTCATTTCGAATGCCCAATCATTATCGTCGCAATCGGAAATCAAACCGACGGCGTGATATAATATTATCAACTAAATTAAGCGCTTAGACCACCCGCAACTGTTACGACAGTTCCGGTTACAAATCCTGATTTATCAGAAGCGAGCCAGAGCGCTGTTTGTGCAATGTCTTCCGGCTCGGCGATACGCCCCATCGGCGTCATGGCTGCAATTTTTGCAGGTCGATCAGGATTGCCGCTTAGTGCATGAATAGACGTGTTGGTGGTGCCGACACGAATGGCATTCACCCGAATACCTTCCGGTGCCAGCTCTTTGCCAGCACCGATCGAAATGGTTTCAACGGCACCTTTCGATGCAGCATAATGGACATATTCGCCCGGGCTTCCCAAAACGGCCGCCACTGATGAAATATTGATGATTGTGCCGCCAGAGCCACCGTTCGCAGTCGACATGCGGCGTGCGGCTTCCTGTGTGCAATAGAGTAACCCGAAGACATTCGTCCTGAATGTTTGTTCGAGTGCTTCTTCCTCAAGCCCCTGGATGCGGGTGTTTTGCCCGATGACGCCCGCATTATTTACGAGACAGCTGGGCGCGCCCAGCTCCCGATCACAGGTTGCGAAAAGATCGATCACGTTTTGCCGGTTTGCAACGTCGCTTCGCACAGCTATTGCCTTGGCACCGAAGCCTTCGCAGGCTTTTACAGTGCCAAGAGCGGCATCAACATCGCTTACATAGCTGATGCAGACATTATAGCCTTCGCGCGCGAAGAGCGTTGCAGTCGCAGCACCAATACCTCTGCTGCCTCCAGTGACGACAACAACTGGTCTCACGTCACGCCCTCCCCGCGCTTTGATGACTGTTTAGATTCCCGGATTTTCCTCCAGAAGACCTTCGACAAATTCGAAAAGTCCCGGACGCCGATCACGGCGCAAACGCTCGGCAACGATGATGCCTTTGATGCCCGCATAGGAGCGCTGAAGGTCTTCATTGATGACGATATAGTCGTATTTTACCCATTTCTGGATTTCAAACCGCGCATTCTGCAAGCGGGTTTCGATCACATCAGCCGTGTCTTCCGCACGGCGGTTGAGGCGGTTCTGCAGCTCACGCATGGTAGGCGGCAGAATGAAGATCGACACCACATCGGCAGGCATCTTGGCTTGGAGCTGTTCAGCACCCTGCCAATCAATGTCGAACAGCATGTCCTGACCGTCTGCCAGCGCTTCCTCAGCGGTCTGGCGCAACGTGCCGTAGAAGTTGCCATGCACTTCCGCCCATTCGATCAGCTCATCATTGTCACGCAGCCGCTCAAATTCACGCTTGGTGATGAAGTGGTAATGCACACCATCGATTTCGCTTGGGCGGCGCTCACGCGTGGTAACGGAGATCGATAGCGAAAGCTTCATATCCGGATCGCCGAGCAACTGTCGCGCGATTGTGGATTTTCCAGCACCCGACGGTGACGAAATCACCACCATCAAGCCTCTGCGTGCAATGCCATTTTCGACCGAAGAGATGGCCATTTTCCGTTACTCCAGATTCTGTACCTGTTCGCGAAACTGATCGACGACTGCTTTCAGCTCAAGGCCGATTGCGGTGATCGACGCTGCATTCGACTTCGAACACAGCGTATTGGCTTCGCGATTAAATTCCTGTGAAAGAAAGTCAAGCTTACGCCCTACCGGACCGCCATCGGAAAGCAGCTTGCGGGCCGAAGCGACATGGGTTTCCAGCCGGTCCAGCTCTTCCTGAATGTCCGCCTTGGTCGCAAGGAAGGCCGCTTCCTGATAAAGCCGCGTTTCATCAAGATCGCGTCCGGTTTCCATGAGTAGAGCGACCTGCCCGGCCAGCTTTGCGCGGATAGCTTCGACACTGCGCGATGGATCGTTCCGCGCTTCAAGTGTCAGACGCTCAATCGTATCGACATGGCCGGAAAGGATCGTGAAAAGCGATTGGCCTTCGTGAGCGCGCGCTTCGGCAATGGATTTCAAGGCGCCTTCAAAAGCCGCAACTACCGCGGTCTCAAGCCCTGCGCGTGAATTGTCGTCTTCGCTGACTTGCGCCTGATCGATAATGCCACGCAGCGAGAGAATGCCGTCAACGCTTGCTGGCTGAAGACCGTGCCGGGCCTGCAGCTCCGCACCAAGTTTCAGAACTTCATCGAGCATTGCTTGATTGATGTTGAAACCCGCCTGGGCTTCTGCACGTTCGACTGTCAGACTTGACTGAAAATTTCCGCGCGAAAAATAGCGCGCCAGAAGTGAACGAACCGGGTGCTCAGCACCTTCCAGACCTTGCGGCAAACGCAAACGCAGGTCCAGACCCTTGCCGTTGACCGAGCGTACTTCCCACACGATCCGTGCTTCGTTATCCGCTGCACCATACTGTATCGCGTGGCGCGCAAACCCTGTCATACTCTGGAGCGCCATGTGCACCTTTCTTCACCAAAGACTAGCATGCGAAGTAAAACCGCCCATTACTGGGCGGTGTTTTGCTGCTGTAGCTGGTTCTTTTCTTGCTCAACCGCGCGCCATTTGCGCACATTGGCATTGTGTTCGGCCAAGGTCTTGGCAAAAACATGCCCGCCAGTACCATCAGCCACAAAATAAAGGTCTTCAGTATCAAGCGGATTGGCCACAGCCTCAAGTGCTGCGCGACCCGGATTGGCAATTGGCGTCGGCGGAAGACCATTGATTACATAAGTGTTGTATGGCGTTGGCTTCTCGATATCTGATTTGAAGATCGGGCGATCAGAAGGCTTACCAGCACCACCGAAGAGGCCGTAAATGATAGTCGGATCGGACTGAATACGCATCCCCTTGTTGAGACGGTTCACAAAAACCGAAGCCACATGCGGACGTTCCGATGCGATACCTGTTTCTTTCTCAACGATAGAAGCAAGCGTCACGAACTCATTTTTGTCCTTGACCGGCAGATCAGCGCGACGTTTCGCCCAAGTATCATCAATCAGCTTCTGCTGTGAAGCGATCATACGATTGATGATTTCTTCGCGTGTCGAGCCGCGCGTGAAGTTGAGCGTGTCGGTGAACAGACCACCTTCAGGAGGCATGTTCTTTGGCATATCACCAACCAAAATTGGATCGGCAGAGATACGGTCGAACACCTGTTTAACGGTCAGACCTTCCGGAATTGTCAGCGGATACATGATCGACTTGCCACTGATGAGAATATTCATCACGTCGCGCATGGTCGAGCCAGCAGGGATCGCATATTCGCCAGCCTTGAGATCATTCTCATGGCCGTAAGCACGCATACCGTAGCGGAAGATACGTGCGTCGCTGACGATTTCACGGCCTTCGAGGCTGTTCGAAACTTCTGAAACGCCAGCGCCACGCTTCACAAGGAATGTGGTTTCAGCAGTCAGAGGCCCTTGAGAGTCAAATTGTAGCTTGCCGAAGTAAAACAGGGCCGATGCACCGAGCAAAACCAGTACGATCAGTGACAGCATGAAATTCATGAAGACGACGATCTGGCTTCGTGCATGGCGCGAACGCTTGCGCGGCGGTGGCGTACCCGGTTCGGGGCGCAGAGCCTCTGAAGCAGATTTCGGCACGAAAGGCTTAGCTGCCGCCTGTTCGGACACCACAGCACCTTGCGGCTGCTGCTCTGCAGGGTTGGCTCCGGGCTTCTCTTCTGAACTCACTCCATCACCTCGTCCTGAGACCCGCGCGAGACGGCATACAAATCAACCAAATACTTGTGAAGCACACTAACCACAAAAAGTAGGTTTAAACATCGCATCGGGTTATATTTTGGCAAAAACGCGGAGAAATCCCCGCGTTTTTAAATAGATCGACTTTTGCTTAGGCTACCACTCAGGAATAGCGACGCAGAATCAACGAAGCATTGGTGCCGCCGAAACCGAAAGAGTTCGACAAGGCGATATCGATTTTGCGTTCGCGCGCTTTGTGCGGAACGAGATCGATCTTGGTTTCAACCGCTGGATTGTCCAGATTAAGCGTTGGCGGAGCGATATTGTCGCGAATAGCAAGCGTTGAGAAGATTGCTTCCGCAGCACCTGCCGCGCCGAGCAAATGCCCGATTGACGACTTTGTCGAAGACATGGAGACCTTCGAGGCCGCATCGCCAACAACACGTTCGACTGCACCCAACTCAATGGTATCAGCCATGGTCGAAGTGCCATGCGCATTGATGTAATCGATCTGGTCCGGAGTGATTTCAGCGCGCTTCAAAGCTGCAACCATGCAGCGCTCTGCGCCTTCACCGCTTTCAGTCGGAGCGGTGATATGGAAAGCATCACCTGACAGACCGTAGCCGATGACTTCAGCGTAGATCTTTGCGCCACGCGCAAGAGCGTGTTCCAGCTCTTCAAGAACAACAACGCCTGCACCCTCACCCATGACGAAACCGTCGCGGTCATTGTCATAAGGACGGGAAGCTGTGGTTGGATCGTCATTGCGCTTGGTGGACAGAGCCTTACAAGCAGCGAAGCCTGCCAGCGAAATGCGGCTGACCGGCGATTCCGTACCACCGGCAACCATGACGTCGGCATCGCCAAAGGCAATCAAACGGGCAGCATCGCCAATGGCGTGCGTTCCGGTTGCGCAGGCAGTTACCACGGAATGGTTCGGGCCACGAAGTCCGTGCTTGATCGAAACATGGCCGGAAGCCAGATTGATCAAACGGCCGGGAATGAAGAATGGCGAAATACGACGCGGACCCTTATCACGCAGCGTGTAGCCCGCTTCGACGATGCCTTCGATGCCACCGATACCGGAGCCGATCAGAACGCCAGTGCGTACCTGATCTTCATCGCTTTCAGGATGCCAGTTGGCATCGTCCAGAGCCTGATCGGCTGCGCCAACAGCATAGACAATGAACGGATCAACTTTGCGCTGTTCCTTGGGCTCCATATGGAGATCGGGGTTGAATGTGCCGTTGGAGCCATCGCCGATCGGAATACGGCAGGCAATCTGGCAGGCCAGATCGTCAACTTCAAATTCCGTGATGCGGCGAGCACCGCTTTCACCGGCAACAAGACGCTTCCAGGTCTCTTCGACACCGCTCGCAAGCGGAGACACCAGACCAAGACCGGTGATGACGACACGCCTCATATCCACCCCTTAGATTTGATAAACTTCGTTGGAGACATCCCGCAGGCGAATAGCGCCTCATACGGTCGATGCTCAATCTTGCTACCGGATTGCGTTTCGCATGTGGCCTGTGTTTGGCCAGAACCGGTTATGTTCGTTCGTGTCTCCAAGCAGAAGACAAGTAGGGCCGGGATTGCAAGAATCCCAGCCCCAAAAGCTCAGATTAGGCGGATGCCTTATCGATGAACTTCACAGCGTCGCCGACCGTGAGGATCGTTTCTGCAGCGTCGTCAGGAATTTCAACGCCGAATTCTTCTTCGAAAGCCATGACCAGCTCGACGGTGTCGAGGCTGTCTGCACCAAGATCATCAATGAAGCTTGCGCCTTCGGTGACCTTGTCGGCATCTACACCCAGATGCTCAACAACGATTTTCTTGACGCGCTCTGCGGTATCGCTCATGTCGGAACCTCGACCTGTTGTTAGTTTGCTCTGCCTTGGTTAGCGGCATGCATGATTGTAATCAAGTTATAAGATGCCTGCCAAGTTTCGAGTTTACTCGCCTGACAGTCACCCTGTGGATATTCCTTGCGGAACAGGATAACGACATCTCGCAACCGAAATGCCGAAACTCTCGTCGGGCGCATTACCATGCTTCTTGAGCAAGGCAAAGCGCATTTTAGTTTTCACAGTCCGACTTTAAGCCTTTATATACCGTAAAATAGTGACCTCAAAGCCTGTAAAGGGCTTTTAGATCATAGCCATACCGCCATTGATGTGCAGTGTCTGGCCAGTCACATATGCGGCTTCATCGCTTGCCAGGTAAACAACCGCAGCAGCAATATCACCGCCAGCGCCCATACGCTTCATCGGGATGCTGCCCATGATTGCTTCCTTCTGCTTCTCGTTCAGCTTGTCTGTCATAGCCGATTCGATGAAACCCGGAGCAATACAGTTAACTGTAACGTTGCGGCTCGCAATTTCCTGGGCCAGCGACTTCGAGAAGCCGATTAGGCCTGCTTTGGACGCGCAGTAGTTTGCCTGACCTGGATTACCGGTCACGCCAACAATCGACGTAATATTGATAATACGGCCATTGCGGCGGCGCATCATCGGATGGGTCAGCTCACGCGTCAGGTTGAACACCGAGGTCAGGTTGACATTGAGAACCGCATCCCAATCTTCGTCGCTCATGCGTACGAACAGGCCATCACGGGTAATGCCGGCATTATTGACGAGAATATCAATACCGCCCATTTCTTCTTCCGCCTTCTGGCCAAGAGCCTTGACGGCTTCGCGGTCAGACAGGTTTGCCGGGAAAATGAACGTACGATCACCGAGTTCAGCAGCGAGCTCTTTCAGCTTTTCTTCACGCGTACCATGAAGGCCGACGACTGCGCCCTGCGCATGAAGAGCGCGAGCAATCGCTTCGCCCAGACCGCCGGTCGCACCGGTTACGAGAGCCTTGCGGCCAGTCAGATCAAACATTCCAGATCCTCTTATGCATTAAGCGCAGCAAGAGCTGCATCGATTTCTTCGGCCGAACCAACGGTTACGCCAGTCACATCCTTAGAGATGCGACGCGCAAGACCGGTCAGAACCTTGCCTGAACCTACTTCATAAAGCGTGGTTACGCTATTGGCTGCAAACCATTCAACAGTTTCCCGCCAACGCACCTGACCCGTGACCTGCTCGACCAGAAGATCAGCGATCTCATTGGCATCCGTGACAGGCGCCGCACGCACATTGGCAATCAGCGGCACAACCGGATTGTGCTTCTCAACCTGAGCCAGCGCTTCACACATAGCTTCCGCAGCAGGAGCCATCAGCGTCGAATGGAACGGTGCGGAGACGGGCAACATGATCGCACGTTTGGCACCTTTTTCGGAAGCAAGCGAAGCCGCCAGTTCAACAGCCGCTTTTGAACCAGAAATGACGAGCTGACCGCCGCCATTGTCATTTGCGATCTGAACCGAGCCGGAGGCCTTTGCTTCTGCACAGATAGTTTCAACATCGCTGTGCTCGAGGCCGATAATGGCAGCCATTGCGCCTTCCCCGACAGGAACAGCCTTCTGCATGGCGTTACCGCGAATACGCAAGAGGCGGGCAGTATCTGCAAGCGAAAAAGTGCCCGCTGCGCACAGCGCCGAATACTCGCCGAGCGAATGGCCTGCAACGTAGGCGACTTTGTCCTTCAGCGAAAAGCCACGCGCTTCCATGACGCGCAGCGTGGCAATCGACACCGCCATAAGAGCCGGTTGTGCATTGGCCGTCAGCGTAAGAACATCTTCCGGACCTTCAAACATGGTCGCGGAGAGCTTTTCGCCCAGTGCTGCGTCTACTTCCTCGAAAACAGCGCGTGCTTCAGCGAACTGTTCCGCTAAGGCTTTTCCCATGCCAACTGCCTGGCTGCCCTGTCCGGGAAAGGTAAATGCTACCGCCATGAATGCCTCTTTTTATATAACAATTTCACGCGATGTGCCCCAGCATGGGTTGAAAAGTCAAGTATTTGTGGATTTTTGCCAGTCGCAACGCTTGCAAAGCAGGGGAAAAACACGTAATAGGCGCCCGTTCGTTGCTGGCATTAGCTGGGGGCTGAACGGAGGAGCATGTCTTCCTCACCGTTAAAAGTGAGAATGCATGTGGAAGTCGTAAGTGCTTCTGCCTCCCGTGTCTCCGCTCTCGATTGTCTTTACCCAAGCGTCCTTTCTTCCCGGTTTTCCGGTTCTAAGAGAAGTCGCAGAGGCTTAGCCGTTAGTGCCAGCGTGATGCAACAGAAGAAAGGCAAAGCCAATGGCTCTTTATGAACATGTGCTTCTTGCCCGCCAGGACATTTCCCAGCAGCAGGTCGACGCTCTCGTCGAACAGTACAAGGGTGTCCTCGAAGCTAATGGCGGCAAGGTCGGTAAGGTTGAAAACTGGGGTCTTCGTCCCCTTACCTACCGCATCAAGAAGAATCGCAAGGCGTATTACACGCTCGTAAACATTGAAGCTCCGGCAGCAGCCGTAGCTGAAATGGAACGCCAGATGCGCATCAACGAAGACGTTCTTCGTTTCATGACCGTTCGCGTTGAAGAACACGAAGAAGGCCAGTCGGCTATGCTTTCGCGCCGCGACGATCGTCGTGAACGCGATGGTGATGACCGCGGCCCACGTCGTCCACGTGAAGGCGGTTTCGACCGTGGCGATCGCGGTGATCGCGGCCCACGTCGTCCACGCGACAACGAAGCTGGTGAAGGAGCATAATCATGGTTGATATCAATCAGATCCCGACCCGTCGTCCTTTCCATCGTCGTCGCAAGACGTGCCCTTTCTCCGGCGCAAACGCACCGAAGATCGACTACAAGGACATCAAGCTTCTGCAGCGTTACATTTCGGAACGCGGCAAAATCGTTCCTTCGCGTATTACGGCTGTCAGCCAGAAGAAGCAGCGTGAACTTGCCAAGGCGATCAAGCGCGCTCGTTTCCTCGGCCTGCTTCCATACGTTGTGAAGTAAGACTTTTTGGGAGGCGACACTTCGCCTCCCATTTTCCTCCACTGCGATGGGCGCAACGGAGTGTAATTAAAACCCAAGTTGAGGCGAAGCCCTTGTGCCGTCTCTAACTGCAGAACCGGAATAGCCGGAGCAGGACAGCGAGTTTATGAAGTTTAACGGAACCATCATTGGAGTCGGCATATTGGCGGGGCTTGCCTCGGCATTGATGTCGTCTGGCGTCATTGCTCAATCGGGCATGGCGGTGGTTCTGTATTTCCTGACGCCGTTACCAATTTTTGTTGCCGCCCTTGGTTGGGGTTCGAGCGCAGGGCTTGTTGCCGCTGCAGCCGCCACCATTGCGATCGGCGTGTTTGCAGCCCCCTTGGCAGCAGTGCTGATGGCACTAACAAGCTACGTGCCCGCTGCAACAGGCGCGTATCTTTCCGGCCTCGCACGTCCGGCTTCCGAACTCGGCGGTCCTAAAGACGTCATGGTCTGGTATCCGCTTTCGGATATTGTTTTCCGTCTCGCGCTGATGGTTGCTGTCAGCTTCATCATCATTGGTTTCATTCTGGGTTTCGGGCCAGATATGGCTCGCGAGCTGGCTAATACGCTGATCGATCGTCTGGCTGAGGCTGATCCACAGTTCACACCTAGCGATGAAATGCGCCAGAGCGTTACGGCTCTTCTAATGGTAGCTTTGCCTGCGGTTCAGCCTGCAACCTGCCTTGCCATTCTGGTCGGCAATCTCTATCTGGCTCTGCGCCTTACAGCTCTGTCTGGCCGTTTACGCCGTCCGCGTGATGACTGGCCCGCGACCATGCGTATGCCGCGTCCGGCATTGCTCGTTTTTGCGGTAGCGCTCGCAGTAGCGTTTCTGCCGGGTGGAGCTGGCCTGATTGCAACGGTAGTTGTTGGAGCATTGAGCTTCGGCTTCATGATTGCAGGTCTTGCAACATTCCACATGCGCACGCGTGGAAAAGCCTGGCGCCCAGTGGTGCTGTGGCTCGTCTATGTGGCGATTATCCTCTTCGCATTCCTGCTTTTTGTCTTCATGGTTTTTGGTCTTTTCGATACATCGCGCGGTGCGCCGATCTCAAAAATGCCAGACGCCAACAACCAATAAACATATTGAAACACTCGAAAGGAAACTCAAATGGACGTTATTCTTCTGGAACGCATCGCTCGCCTCGGTCAGATGGGCGACACTGTTAAGGTCAAGGACGGCTTTGCCCGTAACTTCCTTCTGCCGCAGGGCAAGGCTCTTCGTGCCAACGAAGCCAACAAGAAGAAGTTTGAAGGCCAGCGCGCACAGCTCGAAGCTCAGAACCTTGAGCGCAAGAACGAAGCTGAAGCAGTTGCTGCAAAGCTCAACGGCGAATCGTTCATCGTTGTTCGTTCGGCTGGTGAAACCGGTCAGCTCTACGGTTCGGTTTCGACCCGCGACATCGCTGACATCATCACCGCAAACGGCTTCAACCTGCACCGCAACCAGGTTGAACTGAACCAGCCAATCAAGGCAATTGGCCTGCACGAAGTTTCGATTTCGCTGCATCCCGAAGTTCAGGTCAGCGTTACTGTAAACATCGCTCGTTCGACCGAAGAAGCTGAACGTCAGGCAAAGGGTGAAGACCTCACCTCTATCGAAGCTATCTACGGCATCGAAGAAGCTCCGCTTGCTGAAGAAATCTTCGACGAAGACGAAGAAGCAGAAGACCAGGCTTAATTTAGCCGTCTATCATCCGAGAAATGCCAGCCTCTTTGGCTGGCATTCCCATGGTGGTAAACTTTATATGATCATGCCCGGCGGTCTCCGTCGGGCATTTTCTCTTTTCAGATCGGCAAAAGTGCCTATTCTTCATTTTAGTATTGGATTGGAGAGGGTGCTGACGGAAACGTCCGCGTTTGCTCAGGCGAAAAGCCAGAGGCCGGCCAAAGACTGACTGACCAAATGGGAATTGCCTGAAAATCTGATGACAGCGCGGCTTTTATAAAGGCAACAGGCCGCCTGCCATGCAATCGCATGGATGTTTGCACCTGCTCTAATCTCAACAAGGAGATGGGGCCGATGTATGGAATGCTGCGTACTGTTCTTTCGCATATGATCAAAACCGGGGACCTCACGGTTACCGATTCTGATGGGACTGCCAATCAGTATGGAGACAAGACCGGCGAGCCGGTTCATATCCGTTTTAATACTCGACATGCTGAACGCGCTGTAGCGCTCGACCCTGAATTGAAGCTTGCGGAATGCTTCATGGATGGCGAAATCGATTTTCTCGACGGCGATATTTACACATTGCTGAAAGTGGTTTTCGAAAACACGGGACCAATAGCCGCGACCGAGCCTTGGATGAAGGCAGCTGGCAAATTCCGCGTGCTGTTTCGGCGTTTCCAGCAGATGAACAATCTGGCTCGCTCATCGAGCAATGTGAAAAGCCATTACGACCTTTCAGGCGCGCTTTACGATCTGTTCCTTGATCCGGACAAGCAATATTCCTGCGCTTACTTTGAAACACCCAATACGACGCTCGCTGAGGCACAACTCGCGAAGAAGCGTCATATTGCAGCGAAACTTCTCGTCAATGAAGGCGACAAAATTCTGGATATTGGCTGCGGTTGGGGCGGCATGGGGCTTTATCTCGCCCGTTATCTCAAAGCCAATGTGACCGGTGTCACGCTTTCAGAAGAACAGCACGCTATCGCCAACAAACGCGCAGCCGAAGAAGATCTTGCGGACCGCGCCAAGTTTCAGCTGACAGATTATCGCAATATCGATGACCAGTTCGACCGGCTTGTCTCAGTAGGAATGTTCGAGCATGTCGGCGTCGGACATTTCGCTGAATATTTTCAACATGCGGCGCGCTTGCTGAAAAAAGACGGCGTCTTCCTGCTTCACGCTATTGGCCGCGCCGATGGCCCTGGCGCAACCAACCCATTCATCCGCAAGTATATTTTCCCGGGTGGTTATATCCCTGCCCTCTCCGAGGTGTTGCCGCATATCGAGAAAGCAGGGCTTTATGTCACTGACATTGAAATCTTGCGGCTTCATTATGCCGAAACGCTTAAAGAATGGCGTCTTGCGTTTATGGCTCGACGCGAGGAAGCCAAAGCTCTTTACGACGAACGTTTCTGCCGAATGTGGGAATTTTACCTTGCAGCCTCTGAGAGCGCATTCCGTTGGCAGAACATGATGGTGTTCCATATTCAGATTGCACATAAGCAGGAAGCCGTGCCGCTAACACGCAATTACATTGAGGCTGAGGAAAAGCGACTCAAGCGGCTCGACAGCGCGCCAAAAGGTGCCAACAGCGAGACACAAGCACCCAAAAAAAGGGCCAAAGCTCAATAGTGCTGACATACAAAGAAAGGGGCTGTGTGAACATTCACACAGCCCTTTATGCTTATTCAGCTTTAGGAACACCAGCTTCCCATTTATCCCAATGGGTCGTGATTTCATCGACGACCGGAGCGCCGACGAGGTAGATATTCTTGACTGTTTCGGCAAACCCGCCGGCGGTTTCGCCCGGTGCTGGATCAAGGTGCTGCAACGTCGTTTCGTTTGGATTGCCCTGATCGAAGTTCACGGCTCCACGCAGGCTGAGAATACGATCCGTTCCGAACTGGCGCTTGATGACGAGGGTGATCGAAGCAGCTTCCATTTCGGTGATCAAATAGTCGTCAGCGCCGTAAAGCTTTGCAATGTATTGCGCTTCTTTCGACAATCCCGGACCATGAAAGAAAGTATCACCCGTCATATGAGTGCCTTCCTTCAAAGACGGTGCTGATTGTGCAGCTTTGTCCGGATAACGCATCCGATAGGCCTGCGCTTCCTTCGAATCCTCAAGCTTCACGTCTTTGCCGAGACGCATGGCGGCAGCGACAAGATCAGGGTTGAGCTTGAAGACGCGATAGTCTTCATAACCTTTGCGCGGCATGAAGACCGGCTCGCCTGCCTTGCCTTCTTCCGGAGCCCAGCGGTGCCCAAGGTCATAATCAACAAGCCATGTCGCCCAGCTCACATCGCCAATCGTACCGCGTGAAGGTGGCGTACCGGCAACACCCGACAGGACGTAATAGCTTTTCGAGAAGTCAAAAGCCGAGTCAAGAAGAATAGCCTGCATACTGGCAGATGAGTTCACCTTGCCCATGCCAAGCACTGCGCCGCAAACACCATCATCGTTACAATAGACGGGCTTCAATGCGCCTTCCACTTCGATAGGCTTGGCATCTTTCCAATAGCGCTCATACCAGTTTTGAAATTCACCTGCGCGATCGCCGCTGTTCTCGCCGATCTCGAACATTGCAGCGATGAAGACCTTAACCTTGATCGGTTCAGCAGCTGCCGCAGGAAAAGACAGAAATGACAACGAAGCGATGGCCGCCAGCCACGCCGATATGAAACGAGAACGCATAAAAGAATCCCTCTGAGCTTGTTTCGGGTTTCGTAGCAGCAGCCATTCTGCATCACAACAGACGTCAAGTCCCGGTGCAAAAGATTGAACCGTAAACTGTGGATGCCTGTGAATCATGGTATAGCTTGTATCTTCCAGCAGGAATCACCTTGAGGCTGCGTTGCGTTTAGCTTCACATCAGAGCTAGCTGGAGAGATCAGGGACAGGACTAGAGAATCATGGCGGAAGCGGCGGTACGCAAACTTGACGATGCGCGCGATCAAAAAGAGACGCTTTATCGGGAAGCACCCCACAATATTGAAGCAGAGCAGGCGCTTTTGGGCGCCATCCTCATCAACAACGACGCCTTTTATCGCGTTTCAGACTTTCTGAAACCGACCCATTTCTTCGAGCCTTTGCATCGCCGTATCTACGAGATCTCCACGGATCTTATCCGCGTCGGCAAGATGGCTAATCCTGTCACCATGAAAACTTTCTTGCCAAATGAGGGCAAGATCGGTGATCTGACTGTATTCCAGTATGTCGCGCGTCTCGCCACCGAAGCCGTGACCATCATCAATGCCGAAGATTATGGCCGTGCGATCTATGATCTTGCAACGCGACGCGCTTTGATTGGCATTGGCGAAGATATGGTCAACGTCGCTTATGACGCGCCGGTTGATAATGCACCGCAGGAACAGATCGAAGACGCCGAGCGCCGTCTGTTCGAACTTGCAGAAACGGGCCGTTATGATGGTGGTTTTCAGGCGTTCAAGGATGCCGTTACCACCGCCGTTGATATGGCGAACGCCGCTTTTATGCGCGACGGCCACCTTTCGGGTGTATCCACGGGCATTCATACGCTTGATGGCAAAATGGGTGGTTTGCAGCCTTCCGACTTGATCATTCTTGCAGGTCGTCCGGGTATGGGTAAGACCTCGCTTGCTACGAACATCGCTTTCAACATCGCCAATGCCTATGAAGCCGAGCAGCAGGCCGACGGCACGATGAAGGCAATCAATGGCGGTGTTGTTGGCTTCTTCTCACTCGAAATGTCGGCAGAGCAGCTCGCGACCCGTATCATTTCTGAGCAAACGGAAGTGTCTTCCTCGAAGATTCGTCGCGGTGATATTACTGAATCGGATTTTGAAAAGCTGGTCGCCTGCTCACAGCATATGCAGAAGATCCCGCTTTATATCGATCAGACCGGTGGTATCTCAATTGCGCAGCTGGCAGCGCGTGCGCGTCGCCTGAAGCGCCAGCGCGGTCTCGACGTTCTGGTCATCGACTACGTTCAGCTGATGACTGGTTCCTCAAAAGCTTCGGCACAGAACCGCGTGCAGGAAATCACCGAAATTACCACGGGTCTCAAAGCGCTTGGTAAGGAACTCAATGTTCCGATCATCGCGCTATCACAGCTTTCGCGTCAGGTGGAAAGCCGTGACGACAAGCGCCCTCAGCTCTCCGATCTTCGTGAATCGGGTTCGATCGAGCAGGACGCCGACGTGGTACTTTTCGTGTTCCGTGAAGAATATTACGTTAAGAACCTCGAGCCTCGCGATGAGTTCGACCCTAAGTATGAAGAGTGGAAACAGCACTTTGAAAAAGTAAAAGGTACTGCTGACGTTATTGTTGCTAAGCAGCGTCACGGACCAACGGGTACGGTCAAACTCGCCTTCCAGGCCGAGTTCACGCGATTTGCAGATTTGGCCGAGGGATCTTATATCCCGGAGCAGTATGAATAAATCGAATGTTCCTTTTGGTCGCAATTCCGAACGGAAAACCGCTAAGCACTTTTCCTGGAATTGCTTGTATCCCGGAGCAATATGAATAGTTTTTCCGATCTTAGAGAGCGTGCTTGATGGCCAAAGCACGCATTCAGTTCATCTGCCAGAATTGCGGCGCGGTTCATACGCGCTGGGCTGGCAAGTGCGACGGCTGCGGCGAGTGGAATACACTCGTCGAAGAAGGCACCAATAGTGGCATTGGCTCCGGCCCTGGCTCCATGCTTTCAAAGCGCAAAGGCCGCGCCGTTGCCCTCACATCTTTGTCTGGCGAAATCGAAGATGCGCCTCGCATCATTTCCGGTATCAGCGAACTTGATCGCGTAACTGGCGGTGGCTTCGTCCGTGGCTCGGCTATCCTGATTGGTGGCGATCCCGGCATCGGCAAGTCAACGCTGTTGACACAAGCGGCGGCAGCTCTCGCCAATCGCGGGCACCGAATCGTCTATGTATCCGGCGAAGAAGCCGTCGCGCAGATAAGACTGCGTGCGCAACGTTTAGGCGTTGCGTCTTCTTCGGTAGAACTGGCTGCAGAAACCAATGTCGAAGACATTCTTGCCACCGTTTCTGATGGCAAGCGACCTGATCTCGTTATCATTGACTCAATCCAGACGCTCTGGACAGACATGGCAGATTCCGCACCCGGTACAGTGACGCAGGTGCGTTCCTCTGCTCAAGCAATGATCCGCTATGCCAAACAGACAGGTGCTGCGGTTGTCCTCGTTGGCCACGTCACCAAGGAAGGACAGATCGCCGGCCCGCGTGTGGTTGAACACATGGTCGATGGCGTTCTCTATTTTGAAGGTGAAGGCGGACACCAGTACCGCATTCTGCGCACGGTGAAGAACCGTTTCGGCCCGACCGATGAAATCGGCGTTTTTGAGATGTCGGACGGAGGCTTACGCGAAGTATCCAATCCCTCTGAGCTGTTCCTTGGTGAGCGCAACGAAAAGTCGCCGGGGGCTGCTGTTTTTGCAGGCATGGAAGGCACGCGCCCGGTTCTGGTCGAGATACAGGCACTCGTATCCCCCTCTTCGCTCGGCACACCCCGCCGTGCGGTTGTGGGCTGGGATGGAAGCCGTCTCGCGATGATTTTGGCGGTTCTCGAATCACATTGCGGCGTGCGTTTTGGCCAGCATGATGTCTATCTCAATGTGGCGGGTGGCTATCGCATCAGTGAGCCAGCGGCGGATATTGCCGTGGCTGCAGCGCTTGTTTCATCCATTGCAGGTATTGCCCTGCCTGCAGATAGTGTTTATTTCGGCGAAATCAGCCTTTCTGGTGCTGTTCGTGCGGTTTCGCATGCAGTACAGAGACTGAAGGAAGCCGAAAAGCTCGGTTTCCGGCAATCAGTAGTGCCGGGCGGAAGCAGCGAACTCTGGAAAGACCGCAACTTCGGCCTCGTAGAAACTACGGCGCTACCCGATCTTGTTGCGCGTATCGCTGCATCGGGACCGGGTAAGAAGTAAGTTTCATCTGCGACCATAAGGTTGCAGATCATTGAATTTAATGAGATTTAACAGCGGAAGGTTTCGTCAACTTTCCGCTGTTATGCTCAGCCAAGTTTGACTGCCCCGCAGGCGAAAAGCCACGCTGCGTATAAATTAAGGACAGGCCAGAATGCCGATTACGTTACTTGATGGAATTCTACTCGGAATAACGCTGGTTTCGGCCGTTCTTGCAATGGTCCGTGGTTTTTCGCGTGAAGTGCTTTCGCTGGTATCATGGGCAGCAGCAGCCGCCGCCGCGTATCTTTTCTATAAGCCGGTTCTGCCGTACCTTCAGCCCTATATCAACAACGAAACAATCGCGAAGATTGCAGCCGCCGGTGCGGTTTTCCTCGTGGTTCTGATCGTTGTTTCGCTGATCACCATGAAGATCGCTGATTTCATCATCGACAGTCGCATCGGTGCACTCGATCGGACGCTCGGCTTCTTGTTCGGCGCGGCACGCGGTGTTCTTCTCGTTGTTGTCGCGATGTTGTTCTTCAACTGGCTGGTGCCAACCGGCCAACCTGCGTGGGTGAGCAACGCAAAGTCCAAGCCAATGCTTGATTCCTTTGGTCAGCAGCTGATCGATCTTTTGCCTGCGGACCCAGAAGCGGCCATCAAGCAGTTTAAGCCAGGTCAGGAAGGTCAGGCACCTGCAACCGGCCAGCCAAGTGGCCAGACAGGCGATCAGACGGAAGCACCTGTACCGGACGATACACCGGCTGCAAACTGATCTTGAACCACCTTTTTTGAAACCGGTATGCCTAGCGCTACCGGTTTCATCTGTTTTCAGCCTCAATCCATCCTTATATTGAGAGCTGAAAATGACGCAGGTGAAACGGACCGCTTTTAAAGTGACGCCTTTTCCTGTAAATACCGCTTTTAACAAACCGCAATCGAAAGGCCTTGCGGACGATGTTCCAACAATCGCATGACGAAACTTCCTTTATGCTGGACGATGATACGTTGCATGAAGAGTGTGGTGTATTTGGTATTCTCGGCCATGAGGACGCAGCAGCGCTGACAGCGCTTGGTCTGCACGCCCTTCAGCATCGCGGACAGGAAGCCGCCGGTATTGTTTCCTACCACAACCGCCGCTTCCATTCGGAGCGCCATATGGGCCTGGTTGGAGATCACTTCACCGATGCTTCGACGCTCAATCGTTTGCCCGGCGATCGCGCCATCGGCCATGTGCGTTATTCCACCACTGGCGAAACGATCCTGCGTAACGTTCAGCCGCTTTTCGCAGAGCTGGAAGTTGGCGGCATCGCGATTGCGCATAACGGCAATTTCACTAATGGCATTACGCTGCGCAAGCAGCTGATTGCGTCCGGCGCCATTTTCCAGGCAACATCGGACACCGAAGTTGTGCTGCATATGATCGCCCGTTCACGTCAGGCTTCCTCGAGCGCGCGTTTTGTCGATGCAATCCGTCAGGTCGAAGGCGGTTATGCAATGCTGGCGCTTACGCGCACGAAGCTGATTGCGGCGCGCGACCCGGTTGGCATTCGTCCCCTCGTCATGGGCGAACTCGACGGAAAACCGATCTTCTGCTCGGAAACCTGTGCTCTCGACATTATCGGCGCGAAATATATTCGCGACGTGGAAAACGGCGAAGTCATCATCTGTGAAATCCAGAAAGATGGCTCGATCACAACTGACTGCATCAAGGCCGAAAATCCGCAACCGGAACGCCTTTGCTTGTTTGAATATGTCTACTTCGCACGTCCTGACTCGGTTGTTGGCGGTCGCAGCGTTTATGTTGCGCGCAAGAACATGGGCATGGAACTGGCGAAAGAATCGCCAATCGAAGCTGACGTGGTTGTTCCTGTGCCGGATGGCGGCACGCCGGCAGCGCTTGGCTTCGCGCAGGCCAGCGGCATTCCGTTTGAATATGGTATCATCCGCAATCACTATGTCGGTCGTACCTTCATTGAGCCAACCCAGCAGATCCGTGCACTTGGCGTGAAGCTCAAGCACTCTGCCAATCGTGCGATGATCGAAGGCAAGCGCGTTGTTCTGGTGGATGATTCCATCGTGCGTGGCACCACTTCGGTCAAGATCGTTCAGATGATCCGCGATGCAGGCGCCAAGGAAGTGCATATTCGCGTTGCAAGCCCGATGATCTTCCATCCGGACTTCTACGGCATCGACACACCGGACGGTGATAAGCTGCTCGCAAACCAGTATGACAGTCTCGAAGCGATGTGCCGCTATATCGGTGCAGATTCGCTGGAATTCCTGTCAATCGACGGACTTTATCAGGCCGTCGGTGGACAACCTCGTGATCCTAAGGCGCCCGCCTTCACCGATCACTACTTCACGGGTGAATATCCAACCCGTCTTGTCGATCAGGAAGGCGAAAGCAACGTTCACACGTTGTCGCTTCTCGCTTCTAACGGCTGATCGATAGTCTTCACGCAGGCGGCTCAAAAGGCCGCCTGTTTCATGTTCCAGCACTAAATTGGGGGTAGAATGACAACTGACCTTAAGGGCGACCTTACGGGCCGTATCGCCTTGGTAACAGGCGCATCACGCGGTATTGGATATTTTCTTTCGCTAGAGCTTGCAAAGCGCGGCGCTCATGTGATCGCCGTTGCACGCACTGTTGGCGGTTTGGAAGAACTTGACGACGAAATTCGTAAGATCGGTGGCACCACCACACTCGTTCCGCTCGACATTACCGATATGGAAGCGATTGATCGTCTCGGCGGCTCTATTCATGAGCGCTGGGGTAAACTCGATATTCTCGTTGCAAATGCTGGCGTCCTTGGCACGATTTCCCCCATCGGCCATGTAGAAGCCAAGACATTTGATAAGGTTATGAATGTCAACGTGACCAGCGTATGGCGCCTCATCCGTACCACAGACCCGCTGCTGCGTGCATCTGATGCTGGACGTGCAATCCTGCTCTCATCAGGTGTCGCTCACTCCTGCCGCGCATTCTGGGGCCCTTATGCCGCTTCCAAGGCCGCAGTCGAAGTGATGGCGCGTTGCTGGGCGGAAGAAGCCAAGCAGATGAAGCTCAAAGTCAACTCGGTTAATCCGGGCGCAACCCGCACCGCCATGCGTGCGCAGGCAATGCCGGGTGAAGATCCGGAAACTTTGCCAACACCACAGTCAGTCGCCGAGAAGATCGTCAAACTAGCCGATCCGAACCTTGATGTTACCGGCAAGCTTTACGATGTGCGTCAGGATCGCTTCCTCGACTATCATATGCCGTCCTGATTTTTGCAGATCCGGCCTTGCACAAAGCCAAGGCCGGACTTATCCTTTCTAGAGCATTTCCTGTTTTGATTGAGTCATTGGAAATGCTCTATCTATTTGTTTCTACCCGCATCTTTTTCCGAAAACCGCTTCGCACTTTTCGGGATGCGCTCTAAATATTCCGCTCCTGCCGACCTTTCCGGCCCATTTTTAAAGCGGACCTTCCCCCTCACCAGACAATACTGTTCCTTCGCGCGCTTGTGCACGCGTACATTCCCATTCTACTGGAGGACCAATGTCTCACGATTATCAGCGCTTTATCATTATCAGTGGCGGACCCGGATCAGGTAAAAGCACACTCATTGATGCTTTGGAGAAACAGGGCTTCGCACGCAGTGTCGAAGCAGGTCGCGCCATTATTCAGCATCAGGTAGAAATCAGCGGGAAAGCACTGCCATGGGCAGATCGCGCCTTGTTTGCGGAACTGATGCTTTCATGGGAGATGCGCTCTTACGATCTTGCCAGCAACAACGAAGGGCCGGTGTTCTTTGATCGCGGTGTGCCTGATGTTATCGGCTATCTCACGCTTTGTGGATTGCCGGTGCCTGAACACATTCGGCAAGCAGCGTCCACGATTCGATATAACAGAATGGTGTTTCTCGCGCCGCCATGGTCAGAGATTTTTGGTCAGGACGCCGAGCGCAAACAGGACTTCGATGAGGCGAAACGCACATTTGATGCGATGGAGCAGACATATCAGCAGTTTGGATATGAAATCACGCTCCTGCCGAAATCAACGGTTCAGGAGCGCGCAAATTTTATTCTCCAAAACTTACCGTCAGACGTCTTCTGACGGCTCGTTTTCATGAGCGGCCTTCTTATCGGCTGCTTCACGACGGTTCCATGCCAGCAGACTAAGCGGCAGAAAGGCAACATAGGCTAGCGCTGTCAGTGTCAGCGTGTGCCATGTGAAGCTCATCAGAAATGCCACATAAATCACCACCATGAGGATCAGCGGCATGACGATGTCGCGGCGCACGAGGCTACCGGCGGACTTGCCGTTATAAACCGGCAAGCGGCTGACCAGCAGGAAAGCAATGGCAACTGTGTAGATCGCAACACCGAAAGCCAGCCCCTTGCTTGGTGTCAGCCCAAGGAAGCCGAGATAGACGGGCAACAGAACCAACATGGCGCCTGCTGGTGCAGGCACGCCAATGAAGTAATTGCTCTGCCATGCAGGGCGGTTCGGATCTTCCAGCATCACGTTGAAGCGGGCAAGACGCAGGCAGCAGGCAATGGCGTAAAGCAGAGCCGCAATCCAGCCGAAGGAGCGCGCCTGATCAAGTACGAAAACATAAAGCACCAATGCCGGCGCGACGCCAAAATTGACGATATCGGCCAGCGAATCCATCTGCTCACCGAATTTCGACGAGCCTTTCATCATGCGGGCGACGCGGCCATCAATACCGTCGAGAAACGCCGCAATCAGCACCATCGTTACTGCGAGTTCAAAGCGGTGCTCAAATGCCAGACGAATGCCAGTCAGGCCTGCACAGATGGCAAGAACCGTGATGACATTCGGAATTACGATGCGCAGAGGAATCTGCGACAGTCTTGGGCCGCGGGATGAATCCACGCGGCCATTAGGCTCGAAGGGTGGGAATGGTGTTTCCATCGGCTCAGGCGATCCGCACCACAGGTTCAACGCGTTCGCTACCGAATTCAGCAAGAACCGTTTCGCCAGCCACAGCGGTTTGGCCGACAGCAACGCGAACCGATGCACCGGCTGGCAGATAGACATCAACGCGTGAGCCGAAACGGATCAGGCCGAAGCGTTCACCGACCGAGAGATTGTCGCTTTCGCGTGACCAGCAGACGATACGGCGGGCAACCAGACCTGCGATTTGTACAACGCCGACCTTGCCGTTTGAACTGTCGATGAGAACGGAATTGCGCTCGTTTTCGGTGCTGGCCTTATCAAGTTCTGCATTGAGGAACTTGCCCGGGCGATGAAAGATCTTCTCGATACGACCTCGCACTGGCGCACGATTGATGTGAACGGAAAACACGTTCATGAACACAGACACGCGCATAAGCGGCTCTGCGCCGAGATCCAGTTCCGCTGGCGGCACTGCGGGGCCAACAAAAGAAACCTTGCCATCAGCCGGGCTGATCACAAGATCGTCGGCGATTGGCGTCACACGCTCAGGATCGCGGTAGAAATAAATGCACCAGATGGTCAGAACGAGACCAATCCAGAACAGCGGGTTCCACAGCCAGCCCAGAATGAGCGAAACCACGAAGAAGCCCGCGATGAACGGATAACCTTCACGATGGATCGGCACGAAAGTGTTGCGAATGGTATCAGACAGGCTCATCGTTTTTCCTTCTGGAACGCGGCAAGTCCCGCCGACACACCATGCGTTCTAGTGAATTATATGCGCACCGCTTTGCCGAAAATCTCCCCTGATCGACGGCACGATGCGACGCTTGGCCCGGTTTTACCTCATCCCGCTTAAAATCGAAACGTATTTCGCAATTTATTCACGACTGTCAGGGTTCGTGATCATATACTAATCCAAAGCACTAAAATGCTGAGCATCAAGCTTTGAGAAATTCATCTACGCTCAGGCCTGACCAAACACCTATGAGAAAAGGTCACAGGTGTTTGGTTTAACAAGCGATTGTTTACTCAGCAGCAGGCGCACCACGCGTGACGACGCCCATGTCGTCACTTTCGCGGACTTGACGCAGGCGTTCTTCTGCCTCATCAGCCTCACGCTGACGGTTCCACATCGAAGCATAAAGACCGTCCTGCTTCAGAAGCGCCCTATGCGTACCACGTTCGGCAATCAGCCCTTCCTTCAGCACGATGATTTCGTCCGCACCAATAACCGTCGACAAACGATGCGCGATCACCAGTGTTGTGCGGCCACGGCTGACGATATCGAGCGCCGACTGAATTTCTTGCTCGGTCGCTGTATCGAGCGCCGATGTAGCCTCATCCAGAATAAGAATTGGTGGTGCTTTCAGGATCGTACGAGCAATTGCCACGCGCTGCTTTTCACCGCCTGAAAGCTTCAAGCCGCGTTCGCCGACCATCGCCTGATAGCCTTCCGGCAGATGTTTGATAAAGCCGGAAATCTGCGCCATTTCGGCTGCCTTTTCCACTTCCTGATCGCTCGCATCGGTGCGACCATAACGAATGTTATAGGCTATCGTGTCATTGAAGAGCACAGTATCCTGCGGGACCATACCGATGACTTTGCGCAGGCTCTCCTGCGTTACATCGCGCACATCCTGCCCATCAATCGTCACCGAACCGGACTGAACGTCATAGAAGCGGAACAGAAGACGCGAGATCGTGGATTTACCTGCACCTGACGGGCCGACAATCGCCACCGTCTTACCCGCCGGCACTTCAAAGCTGACACCTTTGAGGATCGGACGGTTGGCGTCATAGGCGAAATGCACATCGTTGAAGCGGATTGCGCCTTTGTCCACATCAAGCGGTTCGGCGCTTGGCTTGTCCTGCACTTCCTGCTGTACATCGAGAAGGTCGAACATCTGCTCAATGTCAGTCAGGCCCTGACGGATTTCGCGATAAATGAAACCGATGAAGTTGAGCGGAATGGAAAGCTGCATCAACATCGCGTTGATGAATACGAAGTCACCAAGCGACTGCGTACCCGCCTGCACTTCGCGCGCCGACATCACCATGACAATGGCCATACCGACACCGAAAATCACAGCCTGACCAAAGTTCAGCCAGCCGAGCGAAGTCCAGGTTTTGGTCGCGGCATCTTCATAGCGCGCCATAGACGCATCGAAGCGCTTGGCTTCCATCGTCTCATTGCCGAAATATTTGACCGTCTCGAAGTTGAGTAGCGAATCGATGGCCTTGGTGTTGGCATCTGTGTCGGAATCATTCATCTCACGACGAATATTGATGCGCCAGTCACTCGCCTTGATCGTGAACCACGTATAGGCCCATACGGTTGCAGCAACCACCAGCAGGTAGGAAAAGCCATAGGCGAAGGCGAAAATCACCGCCGTCAGCGCAAACTCAAGAATGGTCGGCAACGTGTTGAGGATCGTGAAACGAACGATCGTTTCAATGCCCTTGGTGCCGCGCTCGATCACGCGTGAGAGACCACCGGTGCGTCGCTCCAGATGGAAGCGGAGCGAAAGCTGGTGCATATGCACGAAGGTTCTATAGGCAAGCTGACGCACCGCATATTGGCCGACACTGGCAAACAGCGCATCGCGAAGCTGATTGAGCCCCGCCTGAATAATCTTGGCCGCATTATAGGCGAGCACCAGCATGACCGCGCCGGTAAGGATCAGCGGAATGTAATCGGGCGCTGAAAGCTGTCCGTTCAGTGCATTCGTCACCCATTTGAAGAAATAGGGAACAAGGATCAGAACGATCTTGGAAATCACCAGATAGAACGTCGCCCAAACCACGCGCATGCGCAGATCAGGGCGTTCAGATGGCCACATATAGGGCCAGAGATTTCGCAATGTTTTGAACGTTTCGCCGGAATCGGCAGAAACAGTTTTGGGGGAACTCATGATGTTTCTTTCAAATCAGACAGTTTTTTCGCAGCAGCCATTTCGAAAGGCTGCGAGATGCGAACGAATGATGGACAATTGCTGCCAGTTGACGCTGTAGCGTGAAGTCTGGCGGTCGGGCCGATAGTCGATAAGGCCAGCCTGTACGAGAACCTTGAGATGCTGCGATACCGTGGACTGAGCAAGGTCGAGACGGCCGACAATATCCTTGCAGCAGCAGGCATCTTCAAGAATCAGTTGCCGGAGAATGTGAATGCGAACGGGATGACCGAGCGCTGCATAAATACGCGCCGCAAGGTCGTCGTCTACGCCCGGAAAAACATCGGACATCGTCTCGAGGGAAATATTCATCGTAAATCGACGATATACGATTATACTCAAAAAGGCAATATAACGCAGCATCCTTTCTAAAGGACACTGCGTTCACAAAACAGATATTGCCGATTTATATCAGTTTGCCGAATCCTGCAGTCGGCGCTGCACTTCGTCATCACCGAGCGGCTGCTGCGGCATTACAAAGACCTGTCCCGGCAAGATCAGGTCAGGATTACGGATCTGATCGCGGTTCGCGAGATAGATCGTCGTGTATCGTGTACCCTGACCATATGTTCGCTTCGAAATCGTCCAGAGATTATCACCCTTGCGGATGATCACAGAGCCTTCCACCTTCTGCAAAGGTGTGGCGCTGGTTGCTTCTCCCGCACTGGAGTTCTGATCGCCAGTTCCCGAAGCAACAGCCGAAACATTCTCGCCAGCTTCGCGGCGGAAAGGCACGCGCGCTGTGGCAATCACACGAGAAGAGCTATCGAGAAGATCAGCACGAATAATGTAGTCGCCCACTGCGAGGGGCTTCTGGCTCTGCACCAGAAAACGACCTTCCGGCGAAATCGGGCTGGCACCGAGCATGATATCATTGGCGTTCACAACAACGCTGTTACCATCCTTCGGACCATTGGCCTTACCTGCAACAAAGACCCTGTCGCCTTCAATCTCGACAGCCTCGATGGCAATCGGCGCATCGGGATCAGGCTTAGCCTGCGGCGCGGTTTCGGTAGGAGCTGCATCCGGCGCGGTTGAAGCGGTCGTTTGCTGAGCTGGGGCTTCTGGCTTGGTGATCAGGCGACTGGCCTGGCCCGGCTCTTCAACCAGCGCCAATACCTGGCCCTTGCTGTTATCGGGAACGGAAACAATCGCAGTTTGCGCAGAGGTTGCAACATTGCCGCCCTCACCGCCAGCACGCAGCACCAGCTGGTGATCGCCCGGTTCAAGCGGCTGATCGAGAACGATAGCGAAGTCGCCGTTTTCACCGGCCTTAGCCGTCCCCAGCACCTTGGAACCGGAAATGATTTCGATGGCAGCATTCGCAGCAGCCTGACCGGCAATTACGACAGAACCATCTGTTTCTACACGCAGAATATCGAAGACCGGAACTTTCGCTTCTTTCGGCGCTTCTTTTGCTGCCTCTGGCGCAGGCTGTTCAGTCGATTGCTGCGGCTGAGCATCGGCTGGTTTTTCTGGCTCTTGTGTTGCAGCGGGCGCTTGCGCCTCGGCAGACTTTGATGAACTGCCGGTTTCAGGAGCCTTTGCAGCAACGTCCGAATCCGACGTAACAGCCTGCTCTTTCAGAGAATTCCAATAATACGCGCCCCCGCCAAGAACGAGGACGAGAAGAACACCGATAACCCCATATCTATAGTTTTGCATTCGGCCCGAAACCCACAAGAGATAAATTAACCTCCGGGTTTATCGCTTTTTTCTGCACCTCACAAGAAGTTGAGCCGAATTGCGAGCGCTATCCGAATGATTATTGCTGTGAAATTACTCTTCCTTGCAGCTGATCGGCTTTTCCTGTTCCGGATCATCCATCAGATTATACAAATCGGCAGTTTCACCTTTGGTCCACCAGACGTAAATCCCGCCCGCATATTTAGCACCGGAACCGGAAAGGACATTGGCTGCGATGACCGTGTTATCTTCCATTTCAAGTTCAACAAGCGAGTTATCACCCGCATTGTAATAGGTTGCAGAAACATTCTGATCACCGCATTTGTAGAGCACTGAATTTACAGTCACATCAACATCGTCAGGAAGCTGGATCGTGATCTCACCTGCCGATGCATTCGATGCAGCCAGCGAAAGACCTGCCAACAAAATCCATTTCTTCATGCCATCGAACTCCCTGTCAAAATTTTATCTTTCCAGAGTTATAGGTCTGGCTTGAAAAGTCTAGCCAAAGCTTGACGCTCAAACGCCAAAGGCGCACAAGAAATCATGTCTGAGATTCGATCCATTTGTGTTTATTGCGGCTCTTCAACGGGCTTAAATCCAATCTATCGTGAAGCAGGTTTGACGCTCGGTCGTTCCCTTGCAGAACACGGCATTCGCCTTGTTTATGGCGGCGGCACGCGCGGCATCATGGGCGCGGTTGCGCAGGGTGTGATGGAAGCTGGTGGCGAAGTCACCGGCATCATCCCGACATTCCTGCTCGACAAGGAAGCAAGCCTTGAAAAGGCGCAGGAGCTGACCGAACTCATCATCGTCGGCGACATGCACGAGCGCAAGCATCTGATGTTCCAGAAGTCTGACGCTTTCGTCACCCTTCCCGGCGGTATTGGCACGGTTGAAGAAATCGTGGAAATGATGACATGGGCGCAGCTTGGCAAGCATCGCAAACCGATGGTCTTCGCCAATATCAACAATTTCTGGCAGCCAATGCTCACATTGCTTGAGCACATGACAAATGAGGGCTTCCTGCACACAGCGCATCAGGTGAAGCCGCTGGTGATTGATCAGGCCAAAGATATCGTGCCTGCAATTCTCGCTGCCAATGGCCGCGTGCATGAAGGCGATCCAAAAATCATCGAAAAGATGTAATCACCGCACTGAACTATTACGCGTGATTGAAGAACAAGGGCGGAGCGATTCGCCCTTCATTATATCCGGGAGGGCTTGATGAAAACGATTGGATTGATTGGCGGGATGAGCTGGGAAAGCTCGCAGGAATATTATCGCATAATCAATCAGGAAATCCGTGCAAGGCTTGGCGGCACGCATTCGGCAAAGAGCCTGATGTGGTCGATGGATTTTGCTGAAATCGAGCACCTCCAGCATCAGGGCAAATGGGACGAACTGACAAAGCTGATGATTGAGGCAGCTCAAAACCTTGAAAAGGGCGGTGCGGATTTCATCCTGATCTGCACCAACACCATGCATAAAATGGCCGCAGATATCGAACGTGCCACATCAATCCCGCTTGTGCACATTGCAGACCCGACCGCAAAAAAGATCAAGGCCAAAGGCTTCTCAAAAGTGGGACTGCTCGGCACTGCCTTCACGATGGAGCAGGATTTTTACAAAGGTCGCCTCGCCTCCAGGCACGGGCTTGAAGTTTTGACGCCCGACGATGCCGACCGCAAAACCGTGCATGACATCATCTATCAGGAACTGGTTGTTGGCGAAGTGCGCGATGCCTCACGCGAAAAATACCGCGCGGTCATCCAACGCATCGTCGAGCGAGGTGCCGAGGCCAACAACCTCGGCTGCACAGAAATCATGATGCTGATTGGCCCAGAAGACAGCCCCGTGCCAGTGTTTGACACGACACGCTTACATGCAGTGGCGGCGGTTGATTGGGCTTTGACTTAGCGCTCTACTTCTTCACCAGTGTCGCCACGGCTTCGACGTGTGGCGACCAGAGGAACTGGTCAATCGGTGTGACGCGGGTGATGCGATAGCCGCCCTTCACCAAAATGGCGAGATCACGCGCCAGCGTCACCGGGTTGCACGAGATCGCGACAACCTTCTCCACCTTGGATTTAGCCAGTTCCAGCGCCTGTTCTTCCGCACCCGCACGCGGCGGATCAAAAACCACCGCATCATAAGGCAGCAATTCTTTTGGCATCAGCGGACGGCGGAAGAGGTCGCGGCGTTCGACCGAGACAGGCTTCAAGCCCTGCACATGGCGGATACCGCGATCAAGCGCTGCCAGTGCCGGTGCATCGTTTTCAATCGCATGGACCGCGCTCTTTTCCGCAATACGCAGCGCGAATGTGCCTACACCACAGAAGAGGTCTGCGACGCGCTTAGCCTTGCCAAGATGCGCCTGTACGAGCGATACCATCGCCTCTTCGGCATCGACGGTTGCCTGCAAGAAGCAACCCGGCGGAACAGGAACCGGCACATTGCCGAAATGAATAACCGGCTTTTTAGGCTCGACGATGATTTCACCTTCATGCGAAAGGCGAGCAAAGCGCTTCTTCATAATGAGTGCGGTGAGCGCACGGCGCTGCTCGTCGGTGAGTTTGCCGCAGCCGCTTGCCGCCAGATCGAGACCCGATGCAGTAAGCGTTGCCGCTAGTTTGAATGGCTTGGAACCAGGAGCAATCAGCGCGCCTACTTCGCGCAGATCGTCCAGTCGCGAGATGATTTCCGGCACAGTGACGGCGCATTCGACAATATCGATGATCTCGTGGCTCTGATGGCGGTTGAAGCCAAGCAGCACGCCTTTTTCCGTCTTGCGCGCGGCAAAGGTTGCGCGGCGGCGCGACTGTGGCTGGCAAGCGACCAGCTCATCGACTTCAACCTCAAGGCCCCTGCCCTTTAAGGCAGAGACGACCAGTTCGCGCTTCCATGCGCGGTAAGGCTCATCCTGCCAATGCTGAAGCGCACAGCCGCCGCAATCTTCAAAATGCTGGCAGGCCGGGTCCTGACGCTCAGCGGAGGTTTCGATGAGCGCCATCACTGTTGCGCGGTTTTTGTCGCGCGCCACATTGGCCACTTCGCCCGGCAGTGTGAAAGGCACAAAGAGCTGACCATCGGGAAGATTGGCGACGCCATCGCCGCCCGCACCCATCGAGCGGATTGTAATTTGCGTCGTCATTGGTCTTTCTTTCCTGCCAAGAGATATTCACGATTGCCGTCGCCACCCTCAATGGGTGACGGGCAAAGGCCGAGCGCGCGCCAACCGGGCTGCGTCTCAAGCCATGATTTCAATTCTTCCGCAATGCGTTCGCCGTCTTTCGGGTCACGCAGAATGCCACCTTTGCCGATGGCTTCGCGCCCGGCTTCAAACTGCGGCTTTACGAGAAGCGCGCAGATAGCATCTTTTTGCGCCAAGGCCAATGCCGGTGGCAAAGCGAGTTTCAAGGAAATGAAGCTCACATCCGAAACAACGCAGCCAATATCGCGGCCATCAAGGTGGCTGAAATCCAGCGCACGGGCATTGACGCCTTCTTTGTTGGTCACACGCGGGTCATTGCGGAGGCTCTCATGCAACTGGTCATGGCCAACATCAATGGCGATGACATGATTGCTGCCGCGCTCCAGAAGTACCTGTGTAAAGCCGCCGGTCGATGCGCCGATATCGAGCGCGCTCACGCCCTTCACATCGAGATGGAAGTGATCGAGCGCCGCGATAAGCTTCAGTGCACCGCGCGAGACATAGGCGCTTGCGGGATCATCCACGCTTAGTTCTGCTGTACGCAGAACATTTTGCCCCGGCTTGGTGACGGGCTTGCCGTCAACCTTCACCGTGCCGCGCTGAATGGCGTCACGCGCACGCGAGCGCGTGGCGAACAACCCGCGGTCAACCAGCAACTGGTCAAGACGCGGGCGGTTATCCAATGATGCTTCGCTCATCAATCAGGCGCGGAAAGGTGTCGCGATTTCTTCGCGACCCAGTGCTGCAAAGACCGTGTGCACGATGCCAGCGCGGTCAAGACCGGCATTTGCATACATGACTTCCGGCTTGGCGTGATCCTGATAGGTATCTGGCAGGGTCAGCACTCGGACTTTCAAGCCACGATCCAGCAGACCATCGGTCGCCAGGAATTGCAGCACATGGGCAGCAAAGCCACCCGCCGCACCTTCTTCAATCGTTACCAGCACTTCATGCTCACGCGCCAGACGACGGATGAGATCATGATCAAGCGGCTTGGCAAAACGTGCATCGGCAACCGTTGTAGAAAGACCAGCAGCGGCCAGCTCATCAGCAGCGCCAAGGCATTCCTGCAAGCGGGTACCAAATGACAAAAGCGCAACCTTAGTGCCTTCGCGCACGATGCGGCCCTTGCCGATTTCAAGCACAGAGCCACGTTCCGGCAGTTCCACGCCGACACCATCGCCACGTGGATAGCGGAAGGAGATCGGACCTTCATCATATTCCGCAGCCGTGCGCACCATATGGCGCAGCTCGGCTTCGTCAGAAGCGGCCATCACCACAAAGCCCGGAAGCGCCGCGAGGAAGCCCGTGTCAAACGAGCCAGCATGGGTTGGGCCATCCGCTCCCACCAGACCGGCACGGTCAATGGGGAAACGTACGGGCAGGTTTTGGATCGACACATCATGCACGACCTGATCATAGCCGCGCTGGAGGAAGGTCGAATAAATCGCACAGAACGGCTTATAGCCCTCAGAAGCGACGCCCGCTGCAAATGTCACCGCATGTTGCTCGGCAATGCCCACGTCAAAGACGCGTTTCGGGAAGACTTCGCCAAAGAGATCAAGGCCGGTGCCAGTTGGCATGGCTGCCGTAACAGCGACGATCTTGTCGTCGTGACGGGCTTCTTCGATCAGGCTTGTGCCGAAAATCTTGGTGTAGCTTGGCGCATTTGCCGGTGGCTTCGACTGTTTACCGGTGATGACGTCGAATTTGTTGACGCCATGATATTTGTCGGCAGCAGCTTCGGCAGGCGCATAGCCCTTGCCCTTCTGCGTCACCATATGGATCAGCACGGGGCCGTCCTGCGTATCACGCACGTTTTTGAGGATCGGCAGCATATGATCGAGGTTGTGACCATCAATCGGCCCGACATAGTAAAAGCCAAGCTCTTCAAACATCGTGCCGCCGGTGAAGAAGGCACGCGTAAACTCTTCCGATTTGCGCGCCTTGTCCTGCAAGAACTTCGGCAGTTTCTTGGCAACCTGCTTGGCGGCTTCACGCACGCTGCGATAGGTCTTGCCAGATACCAGACGCGCCAGATAGGCGCTCATGGCACCTGTCGGCGGGGCAATCGACATGTCATTGTCGTTGAGAATGACGATGAGGCGCGCATCAAGCGCACCGGCATTGTTCATCGCTTCATAGGCCATACCAGCCGACATGGAGCCATCGCCGATGACAGCAATCACATTGCGCTTTTCGCCCGAAAGATCCGCGGCAACAGCCATGCCAAGACCTGCCGAAATGGAGGTCGAGGAGTGCGCGGCCCCGAATGGATCATATTCGCTTTCAGCGCGCTTGGTGAAACCGGACAGGCCGTTTTCCTGCCTGAGCGTACGGATACGGTCGCGGCGTCCGGTCAGGATTTTGTGCGGATAGGCCTGATGGCCCACATCCCAGATGATGCGGTCATGCGGTGTGTCAAAGACGTGATGCAACGCGATGGTGAGTTCCACCACGCCAAGCCCCGCCCCCAGATGTCCGCCCGTCGTGGAGACCGCATCGACCAGTTCGGCGCGCAGTTCTTCCGCAAGCTTTGGCAAATCCTGTTCCGGCAATTCGCGCAAGGCATCAGGCGTTGGCACCTTGTCGAGCAGCGGGGTAATGGGTCGGGACATTGAAACAACCTGTTTCTGGTAAGATCTTGGTTTGTCGGTATAGCAGCATTATACGCAGATCAAGCGGACCAAAGATCACATTGTGCCCAGCGAGACATGTTGTCCTATGCGGCGGCTTTTTGTTTTGTCGCATTATCCAACGCAAAACCGCTTCGCACTTTTACTGGAAATGCTCCATCATTCCGGCAAAGGTATGAATTCTTCTTCATCGCCCGGCACAATATCAAAGCGTCCAGTGCGCCATTCCTCTTTGGCCTGTTCAATACGCTCTTTGGAAGACGAAACGAAATTCCACCAGACATATCGCTTGGAACCAAGTGCCGCTCCACCAAATAGCATAAAATGCGCGCCATCAGGGCCAGCCTGCACCACGATATCATCACCCGGACGGAAAGCCAGCAGGCGGTCCGCTGGAAACACGTCACCGCCAATGCCGACATTGCCGCGCAGCGTATAGATAGCACGCTCTTCCGTGGTCGGCGGGATATGAAAGCGCCCTCCAGGCAACACTTCAATATCGGCATAAAGTGTCTCCGCGTGCTGGATCACCGGCGATGAAACGCCATGCAGCGAGCCGATAATCAAACGCCCGTTAAACTCGCGATCTTCCATCAGTGGCAGATCGGGCGAATTGGTATGATAGAAATGCGGATCGATTTCTTCAAATTGCTCCGGCAGTGCCAGCCATGTCTGCACACCGGAAATCGACAGCGGCCCATTGCGTTCTTCTTCAGGCGAACGCTCGGAATGGACAATGCCACGACCTGCCGTCATGAGGTTCACATCCCCCGGACGGATGACCATTTCAGTGCCGAGGCTGTCACGATGGCGGATATGACCATCGAAAAGATAGGTCACGGTAGATAGACCGATATGCGGATGCGGGCGGACATCAAGCGCATCGCCATCCTTTAAAACTGCCGGTCCCATGCGATCAAAGAAAATGAAAGGCCCAACCAGACGCCTGCGTACGGTCGGCAAAGCCCGACGCACTTCCAGCCCGCCAATATCGCTCGTACGCGGAATGACCAGAGTTTCGATTGCATCTACGGAAGTCTTGTCGCCAAGAACCGGATCAGGACAAGGGAAAAAACTCATCGGACTGCCACCAAATAAAAGCGCACCGGCAAGCCGTTTGCCGGTGCGTGATGTAGAAAAATAAGACCGTATTAGCGATTGTGCAACAGGCGCGACAATTCGTTTGTGTCTGGCACCTGTCCGTTGGTCGTGAGCTTATCCACCAGCCCCGGAAGAACCTGCGATAGCTGATTAAGCAATTCCTGCTGATCAATCCCTGCATGAGCAGCGATTTCACTCAACGTCTTCTGGCCGAGTGCGTCTCCGAGCTGACCCGGTTCAATCTGATGATTGCTGCCCTGCCCAACCCAGGAATCCACCTTATCGCCAAGACCTGCCTGTTTGAGCTGATCGAGAAGACCGCCTAAGCCGCCGCCAAGCGGGCCGGGAGCAGTCGGCGCGGAAGCTGCACCGCCACTTGCGAGCGCACCACCCAGCAACCCACCGAGGCCACCCAGAATACCGCCAAGCAGACCGCCACCGTTATCCGCCTGCTGAGGAGCAGACTGGTCTGGAATGGAAGCTGGCTGTTCAGGCTCCTCGCTATGGCCTTTCAGCATCTTGCCGACCAGAAGCGCACCGAGCGCGATCAAAACCGGCTTGGCAAGGCTGCCGCCGGGGATCGGCGAATTGTTGGAATTGTCGTCATAACTTCCCATCACACGATACTCCCTGTTGGTCGCTGTGGTTTTCTCACACGCGATAAGTTAAGGTGAAATAAGTTTCCGCCTTTGACAAGCATTATACCTTGCCAAATCGAAACTATTGTGAAAATTTTCTAA
>Ga0256791_1000011_pt1 | contig 149975 bp, 150 predicted proteins | sample MC6MC0942MT_FD_190188 | JGI IMG/M metagenome (GOLD analysis project Ga0256791, IMG submission 190188) | Metatranscriptome of enriched soil aggregate microbial communities from Iowa State University, Ames, United States - MC6-MC0942-MT... | ecosystem: Environmental > Terrestrial > Soil >...
CCAATGCCGGTGTTTAGATACCACAGCCACATCCATTCACATATAGACGGAAGAAATAGATATTCGTATACAGATAACCGTAGATTGGTTCGTGCAGACCGTATGTACAGCAGCGTAAGAGGTAATTCGTTAGAACGTCAGAATCCTAAACGTTCTTTTACAAGCAGAAATGAAAACGTAAACAACCGTAGAGCTTTAGAAACTACAAGAGATTCAAGATCTAGAAATAGTATAACAGATGGTAACTTAAGAAGTTCTAACAGAAGCGAAGGTGTTGGTAGAGTTCAAAATTCAGACAGCAGAACTATTTCTTCAGGAAGAGCAACTACTGTGAATTCAGGAAGACAAAGAGTTTCTAGTGAAGAATTTTCAAGAAGCAGATCGTCGAATGCAACCTTAAGATCAGACAGAGCAACTATTCAAAACAGTGGTACTTTAAGATCAAGTAATTCATCTACGATAAGAAGAGAATCTGCTCCGGCAAGTTCAAGAATCGAACGTTCATCACGTATCTCATCACAACCAAGTAGAACTTTCAGTCAGCCAAGTTCTTCTTCTAGCAGAAGTTCGGCTCCGTCAATGAGTCGTAGTTCATCACCAAGCATGAGCAGATCTTCAGCTCCGTCAATGAGCAGAAGCAGCGGAACATCAGGTGGTGGCGGTAGAAGTTCATCAGGCGGCGGAATGAACCGAGGTGGTAGATAAATAAAGATTATTCAAAATTAAAAAGAGTGCTGAAAAGCACTCTTTTTTTATTGTATTTAGCTAAATAAAGCTTTTAGTTCTGTTGCTTCGCTAGGTTGCATTTTGCCTGCTAAAACCAAACTTAACTGCTTTCTGCGTAAAGCTGCGTCAAAACGACTGATCTCTTCTTCTGTTTCAGGTGTTATCGTTGGAATTTCAATAGGTGTACCCATTTCATCAACAGCAACAAAGGTATAAATAGCTTCGTTTGCTTTCTGACGGTTACCCGATTCACGATCTTCAATCCAAACATCCAAGAAAATCTCCATAGAAGTTCTAAAAGTTCTTGAAACCTTCGCTTCAATAGTCACCACGCTTCCCAAAGGAATACTTTTGTTGAACGCCACATTGTTTACCGACGCCGTTACACAAATTCTTCGCGAATGTCTGCGGGCAGTTATACTTGCAGCACGATCCATACGGGCAAGCAATTCGCCACCAAAAAGGTTATTTAAAGGATTTGTTTCACCCGGCAATACAATATCGGTTAAAATGGTAATAGAATCTTTAGGTGTTTTAGATTGCATAATTGATATTTTTTACAAAAGTAGCAGATTTATTTGAGAATATAATAAAAAAAAGACCCGTAAAGGTCTTTTGTATAATTAGTTTTCAATAAAAATCCAAGCGTCTTTATTTACTTTTTCGTGTATCTGTCGTAAATCAGCCTGTGCTTCTTCTTGTGTTGCGTAGCTGTTGTAAACCACCTGACGCATATTGTGTTTAGATTTCGACAAATATTTTGCATTCGCGTAACCTTTAGCTTTTAATTCATCGGTTAAGATCTGTGCTTTGGCTTCGGTTTTAAAAGCGCCGGCAACAATATGAAAAGATTTGGTTGATTGTTGTTGTGTAACTTCAGCAATTTTCTCTTTAATAACCTTTGGCGCTTCGATCACAAACGTTGCTTGTTGTAATTTTTGTTCTATTTGATTTTGAACATCCTTTTCAACGGCTAATTTTTGCTCTTGATAAACCTCATATTCCTGATACGTAGAAACCGAACTGTACAAACCAACTGCCGCAACAACTGCTGCTGCATAACGCATCCACTGTAAACGCGGTTTGTTTTTGGTTGCAGTCGATAATTCAATAACTTTAGTTTCGGTTAGTTGCTGCTCACGAGTTAAAGCGGTTGCCATAACTGCAGTCAATCCAAAAGAAGAAGTTAGATAATTAGTAGATCCAACCGGTTCAAACTGAATTTTCTGTTCGCTGTTTAAAGAAAGTTCACCAATGTTCTTTAAATAAACAATCTCTTTACCGTTCAAGTTTGCTTTCCATAACGAAATCTGATCCTGAATCAAAACAACAGCTTCGTTAAAAGAAATTTGTTCTTCTAAAGCAATGTGGTTTGCCAATAAACCATCGTTTTGTTGTAACAAACTGTTAAACAATATGGTTTTCTTTGGCGGCGCAAATGTATTGCTGGTTTCGTTATAGCGTGCAGAAACAGTTTCGGTAATAAAAGCACCAAAACCAGGTACCGTTACACATTGGTAGCGGTATAATAATGCTGAAATATGTTTTTCGATCATCATAAGGCAAAAATAACCAATCAATACATTTTAAAGAAATTTATTCACAAATGTTATTAACAATTTTTGGCTTTTGTTGATAACATTTTGAGTTGGAATACTTTTCGAGTTTTTCAAATTTAAAAAATGATTTATATTTATAAAAGAATGATAATCAAAAAAATAAATGGATCAGTTAACTTTAACATCTTACCTTAAATTGTTGGCTTGCGATGGAGTAGGAGTTTTGTCTGCCAGAAAATTGCTCGATCTTTCTAAAAACGTAAATAGTTTGTTCGATCCTAGCAACAAGCAGTTTTTTGCTGATTTTAATATTCCGAAATCCATTCAGAATGCACTTTTACATTTCGATAAAAACGATGTGATTCAGGAAGAATTAAAGTTTATAGAAAAGAACCTCATTAATTGTGTTGGAATTTTAGATGATGTATACCCAAAGCTTTTAAAGGAATGTGCGGATGCGCCTATACTTTTGTTTTATAAGGGCGATCTTTCTCTTATAAACAATAATTGTTTAGCGATTGTTGGAACTCGGAAAATATCAGCTTACGGAAAAGAGGTTACAGCAAATTTAATGGAACATTTGCAGCCGTACAAACCCACAATTGTAAGCGGAATGGCATACGGAGTTGATATTGCAGCCTATCACGAAGCTCGGAGATTTAATTTGCCTGTAGTTGGAATTATGGGAACAAGCTTTAAAAAACTATACCCTGCAATGCACAAGAATTTTTATAACGATTTGTTTAGTAATGGATTAATTATTACCGAATATGCTGGTTTTAATACGTTAGTGCCCGAATTATTTACACGCCGAAACAGAATTATTGCAGGATTGTGTACTGCAACGGTAGTTATTGAAAGTGCCGAAACAGGCGGATCTTTATCTACCGCGTATTTTGCCAACGATTATGCTCGTGAAGTTTATGCTGTACCAGGAAAGATAAACGACGATTTTAGTAAAGGCTGTTTACGGTTGATACACGAAAACCGCGCACAAGTGCTATATAATTTTGAACATTTAATTACGGATTTAAATTGGAATGCAACAGCTGAGCCTAAGAAGCAAGCGAAAGTTAAAAAAGAAATCAACCTAAATGATTTCACAGAATTACAGCAGACTATTTTAAAAACTTTACAAAACGAACCCTTGCATATTGATGAGCTGGCATTACAAACACAACTATCAATGTCGGTTTTAAACGCAGAATTAATGATGTTAGAGTTAAATGGAATTGTTGTTGGTTTACCCGGAAAGATATTTAAAGTGAAGGGTTAAAGTTTTAGAAAAGCGTAAAAAATTAACAAGTATACTTATATGTATATATATTTTAAATATATTATATATATTTGGTATTGATAGAAAACAAATCGAACGTATGTCGAATATTTGGATAAAAAAGCCTTTAAGTGCCTACGAGGTAGATATTAAGAAAAGTGATTTAAAAAAAATATTAGGTAAGTGGAGCCTAACCGCTATTGGTGTTGGTGCCATTATTGGTGGCGGAATCTTTGTACTTACAGGTACGGGAGCGTATTATAACGCGGGTCCTGCGTTGGCATTGTCATTCGTAATTGCCGGTATTGCCTGTATTTTTGCAGCGTTGTGTTATGCCGAATTTGCTTCGATACTTCCTGTAGAAGGTTCTGCCTATGCCTATGCGTATGGAACCGTAGGTGAAATTTTTGCATGGGGATTGGGCTGGTGCTTGATATTAGAATACGCCATGGCAAGTATGGCGGTCTCCGTAAGTTGGTCTGGTTATTTTACTAAATTTTTAAAGATGTTCGGCATTTATCTGCCCGATTATCTTACTACAGATCCCGTAAGTTACACAGGCGAAGGTTTTGCAATGAACCTACCTGCATTCATCATTGTACTTTTAGTAACAGCTTTACTGGTAAAAGGAACTAAAGAAGCTGCTAAAACAAACAATTTTATCGTTATTTTAAAAACTACCGCTGTTGTATTTGTGGTTATTGTAGGCGCATTTTATGTAGTGCCAGAAAACTGGATGCCTTTTATTCCTGAACAAACAATGATTAAACAAACAAGTGGAGAGATGGCTCCGGCTTACGGTTTTCAAGGAATTATTTCGGGTGCGGCAGCAATTTTCTTTGCCTATATTGGTTTCGATGCCGTTTCTACACAAGCAGGCGAGGCGATTAATCCTAAAAAGGATGTTCCGTTTGCAATCATTACCTCTTTATTGATTTGTACTGCCTTATACATCATGGTTTCGTTGGTATTGACAGGAATGATGCATTATTCTGATTTTGATCCGTTAGGGAAATATCCTGAAGCAATAAAAGCACCGGTGGCTTACGCGTTTGAAATTGCCGGAAAACATTGGGCAAGTAATATTGTGACCATTGCCGCTACGGTTGGATTGATTTCGGTTGTTATGGTAATGATGATGGGGCAATCTCGTATTTTCATAGGAATGTCTAAAGACGGACTGATTCCTAAATTTTTCGGTGAATTGCATCCAACAACAAAAACTCCATATAAAGGAATCATTTTATTAGGATTGATAGTAGCTACCGTTTCTGCTTTAACACCTATATCAACCTTGGCGCACATGACCAGTTTTGGTACTTTGTTTGCCTTTACAATGGTATGTATTGCCGTTTGGATCATGCGAAAAAGACAACCAAATATTGATCGCCCATTTAAAGTACCTGCCTATAAAATAATTGTCATATTAGGCGTTATTATTAATATAGGTTTAATAATTACATTAGACAAACTAGCGTTGATGCTATCTGGTTTCTGGCTTGTTCTGGGAATAATCGTTTATTTTGCATATAGCAAAAGGAATAGTAAATTGAATAACCCATAAAACTAAAAAATCAGCTTTAAAGCTGATTTTTTAGTTTTTGGTACCAGTCCAGGTTCCGTCTAAATCCTGAACCGGACTTTCCCAAGTTCCAGATCCCGTTTTTTCGGTTAAAGTTCCTGTCATTGTTCCTACTTCTTCACCATTGTAAGTGTATGAAACATTTATTGTTCCGTTTTCTGTAACATCGCCTGTTAACACAAAGTTTACTGATGCTACGCTGTTTGAAGATACTGTTCCTGTTGCTTTTCCTGCCGCATCAATTGTTGCTGTCCAATTTCCGGTGTCTCCGCCAGAGAATGTTCCACCCCATGTTCCTTTAAATTTTTCCAATTTATTTTCTTGGTGAACGTGATTGTCATCACTAGAACAAGAAATAGAACCAAAAGCCAATGCGCTAAAAATGCAGATTGTTAGAAAATGTTTTTTCATATAAAATGTTTGTTTAAAGTATAGACGTAAATGTAAACAAAAAGGTTGTAAACGATTGGGATTTTTTTCTCCGGAAGATTCTCCAGAAAATAATTATCTATTGAAACTGATGTTCCTTTATAGTTTTAGGGATCTTAATTTCGCTTTTAATGAATGATTTCGACATGATTACCAACCCAAAAACTACTAAAAGCACACAGCTTATTTTTTTTACCTTTAAGATGTTTTTTGGGGTAAGTTTACTTTGTAATTGTTTGGCTAAAAGCATCTTAAAAATATCGGTCAATAAATAAGCTCCAATAACAAAAGCGAAGAAATTGATCATTCTGCCGTGGTTCATTTCTAACTGCGGACCAATGGTAATAATGATTGTAAGCCAAAATCCTAAAACGCCAACGTTAATAAAATTCAATAAAAATCCTTTGGCAAATAACGAAAAGTAGTTGTTTTTGTAAGAAGTAGCTTCGATATGAATTTCGGCTTTCTTCAATTTTTGAAGCCTAACAAACGAAATGGCTCCGTAAGTAATCATGATCATTCCGCCGAAAAGAAAAAGCGCAGGATCGTCTTTAATTCTGTTTATCAGCTGAAAACTACTAAAATAAGCTATTAAAATAAAACAAATATCGGCAATAATAACACCAGCATCAAAAGTTAATGCGGCTTTAAATCCTTTGGTAATGCTGGTTTCTATCAATATAAAAAAGACAGGCCCAATCATGAAACTGAGAAAAAAACCAAGCAATATTCCTGTTAAAAATAAATCCATACAGTATAAAAAAAATGCCAATTTTAGTTGGCATTTTAATTTAATGTTACCACAAATTTACGATAAAATTATTTAATATATTCTATTGTGCCGCCCAAGGTTATTTTTTCTTTAACATCTTTGGGTTTTCCGTGAATTTTAATGCTTCCGCCAGCCAATACCTGTGCTTCCAGATAATCGGCCGCTGTTGCTTTTACCACACTGCCCGAATTTACCTTAATAATATTACGTAAAGTAGTTAGTTCGTTAGCAGTAATTTGTCCGCCTGACGATGCCGAAAGCTTAACCGATTTTGATGCTGATCCGTTTAAATACAGCTTTGCACCGGTGTTGGCATTGGCTGTCAACGTTTCTGTTTTCAGATTCAGTTTTATGGTAGAACCTAAGTTGGCGTTTAATTCTATTTTGGTTTGATCTATAACGGCATCGCTAAAAATATACGAACCACCTTGTGCATCGATTTCTTTTAAATTGTTGAAATGAACCTGAATAGTTACCGAATATTCACTTTCTGAAACCAGTTCTTTCAACGTATTTTTTAAAACCAACCGACCGTTTTTATTGATGATATTCACCGCATCTGCCTGACTTTCCTTTACAAAAATTTTATTTTCTGTTGATGGAATAAGCTCAATTTTAATGCGGTTGCTTGCTTTTAACGAGGTGAAATCGCCCACGTTTTTATCAACTTGGGCATTTACTATTGTTTGTAATCCTATAAGTAAAGTTGCTGTAAAAAAATACTTTTTCATTATTCATTTACTTTTTTAATAAACGTAAAATCTAACTGTTTTTTAACCAAATCGGCATTTTTAACCTTCACGATAATTTCATCGCCCAACTGCAACAGGTTTTTAGTAACCTCGCCAACTAAAGCATATTGTTTTTCATCGAACGTGTAATAATCATCTTTAATTTCGCGGATACGCACCATTCCTTCACATTTGTTTTCAACAATTTCCACGTAAATTCCCCATTCGGTAACGCCTGAAATTACACCAACAAACTCTTCGTCTTTATGATCCTGCATAAACTTAACCTGCATGTATTTTATGCTGTCGCGTTCTGCATTGGCAGCCAGATTTTCCATTTGCGATGTATGCACACATTTAGCTTCGTACACTTCTTCGTCTGCCGATTTTGCTCCGTCTAAATAACTTTGCAATAACCTGTGAACCATTACATCAGGGTAACGACGAATAGGTGAAGTAAAGTGCGAATAATAATCAAACGCCAAACCGTAATGACCAATGTTTTGGGTAGAATACGCTGCTTTGCTCATGCTTCGAATTGCCAGTGTATCAACCAAATTCTGTTCTTTTTTACCTTGAACATCACTTAACAACTTATTAAGTGATTTAGAAATATCACCTTTCGATTTAAAATTTAAACCGTAACCAAATTTTGAAATAACCGATTGCAGATTGAATAATTTATCCTGATCCGGTTCGTCGTGCACACGGTAAATAAAGGTTTTTTTCTGCTTGCCGATAAATTCTGAAACCTTACGGTTTGCCAGCAACATAAACTCTTCAATTAAATGGTTGGCATCTTTAGAAACCTTGAAATAAACACCCGTTGGTTCGTCATTTTCATCTAAATGGAATTTTACTTCTACTTTATCAAACGAAATTGCACCATTTGCCATACGTTTTGCACGCATTTTTTTAGCCAGATCGTCCATCGTTAAAATTGCATTAACAATTGGTTCTTCTATGGTTTGCTCTTCGTTGGTTAACGATATTTCGGCAGGAATTTTATCTCCTTTGGTTTCAATAATAACCTGAGCTTCTTCGTAAGCAAAACGCTTGTCTGAATATATTACGGTTCTGCCAAACCAAGAATTCACAATTTCTGATTTTTTGTTCAGTTCGAAAACGGCAGAAAACGTATATTTTTCTTCGTTTGGTCGTAACGAACACGCAAAGTTCGATAATACTTCGGGAAGCATTGGCACCACACGATCAACCAAATAGATAGATGTTGCGCGGTTGTATGCTTCTTCGTCTAAAACGGTTCCTTCTTGTAAGTAATGAGAAACATCGGCAATGTGAATACCAATTTCATAGTTTCCGTTTTCTAAAACCTGAAATGACAACGCATCATCGAAATCTTTTGCATCGCGCGGATCAATCGTAAACGTTAATACATCACGCATATCACGGCGTTTTGCAATTTCTTCTTCGGTAATAGATGTATCTAATTTCTGCGCGAAAGCTTCAACTTCAACCGGAAAATCGGTCGGTAAACCGTATTCAGCCAAAATAGCGTGCATTTCGGTATTGTGTTCGCCAGGTTTTCCTAAAACTTTGATGACTTGTCCGTACGGATTGTTTGCCTTTTCGGGCCAATCGGTCATTTTAACCAAAACAACATCGCCGTTTTCGGCATCGCCAAATTTTTCCTTCGGAATAAACAAGTCCACATACATTTTTGGGTTTGCCGTAACAACAAAAGCAAACGTGCCGTTAATCTGAATTACGCCGACAAATTCATCGCGTTTGCGTTCTAAAATCTCGATAACTTCGGCTTCGGGCTTTTTGCCTTTACGCTTGTTATAAACGTAGGCTTTAACCTTATCGCCATGAAGCGCTTTGTTTAAATTGTTGGTTGGAATAAACGGATCTTCGTCGAATTCAGGACTAATAAAATAGGCTGCTTTGCGGGCAGTCATGTCAATTGTTCCTTCAAAATAGCTCGATTGTTCCAAAATACGGAACTTTCCACGATCGACTTCTTCAATTTTTTGGGTAGAAACCAGGTATTTTAATTCTTTAATAATTTCGTTTCTTCCTTTGGTATCGGTAACTTCTAAAACAGCCGCTATTTGTTTGTAGTTAAAATCTTTAGAGCTGTTTTGCGAAAGTAATTTTAAAATTTGTCCGGAATAATCTTTGCCCGGTTTTTTATTGAATTTTCTTATTTTCTTTGTCATATATAAATTTGTTTAAGCAAATAGCTCAAATACGTATTAAAGATAAGAAAATATTAAAGTGTAAATGTAAATTTTGTCTTAATTATTGGTGTTGAAAGAATTTATAAGCGTGCAACCCATTTGTTTTCTTGTGAAGTTGCATCCAAAATAGGGATTTTTAGGTAATCAGAAATTTCATGAACTATTTCTTTAGCTTGTTCAGATTCATCTATATCAATTTCTAATAAAGTATAATATGTATTATTTTGATCGAAGATATTAATTTGATAATTATAAAAATACACGTAATTATAATTTACACCATCAGGATTTTCCTTTGTTTTTTTTATTTTAAATAGGGATATATAATTTGGTTGCGATAAATAATTCCATCTTTTCGAACTAAAATTAAGTCCCAGAAATGATTTATAGGTTCTATATTTATTTTCTTCTTTACAAATAGTTATACCCTTTTCAATTAAAATAAATGGTAAATTGGGTAACATAGCCATTGGAAAAGCAGCTATGTAATGTTTTCCGGAATAGAATCCGATGAATATAAGTAGACTGCATGTTATAAAAAGTGCAAAAAAAATCACTAAAACTTTCTTTGTGTTTTTGTCATAAATTACGTTAAGCATTTCAAATAGTGTTTTGCCAAATATAATATTAAATCCATAAATTTTTAAATCTTTCAATAATTCAAAATAATTACCTTTGTACAAACAATACAGCAAAACAATATGAAAATAGCAATAGGAAACGATCACGCAGGTCCGGAATATAAAAAAGCCATTGTACAAATGCTTCAGGACAAAGGAATTGAAGTAGTTAATTACGGAACCGATACTTTTGATTCTGTTGATTACCCTGATTTTGGACACAAAGTAGCACAAGATGTAGAAGACAATGCGGTTGATTTTGGAATTGTAATCTGCGGTTCGGGTAACGGAATTGCCATGAGTGCAAATAAACATCAAGGTGTTCGTTGTGCTTTGTGTTGGACAAAAGAAATTGCCGTTTTGGCTCGCCAACATAACAATGCAAACGTTATTTCTATTCCAGCTCGCTTTACAGCTATTCCACAAGTTTTAGAAATGGTTGATGCTTTTTTAACTACCGAATTTGAAGGCGGGCGTCACGAAACCCGTGTAAATAAAATTGCTTGTAGTTAATAAATACTTTATTAAATTCAATTTTTGTCATTCCGGACTTGTTCAGGAATCTCATTTTTTAGTATATATATGAGAAGCTGAATCAAGTTCAGCTTGACAACATTATAAACATCTGTTTTTATATAAAAAACCTCTTCTTATAAAAAGCAAAAAAGAATATAATCTGTAAAATTAAAATACCGTAAAACCACAGTTTAAAAGATAGTTTGTTGGTTTTGTGTCGATACTTCTGCATACCAATATAAGCACCTAAAGTTCCACCAAAAGCAGCAATGGTTAACAGGTTTTTTTCAGAAATACGCTGTTTGCCCTTAATTGCCCGCTGTTTATCTAAATGGTACAGGCTAAAGGCAATGTAATTAACAATTATCAGATAAATAAATAGAATCTTTGTCATTTTTATACACCTAAAACAATTGCAGGATCTATATCTAATTTTACACTAATATCGCGCGCCACGTTTAACGGTGGTTCGCTTTTACCGTTAAGATATTCACTAATACGCGAGGTGCTTACGCCTAACAATTCAGATAAGCGTTTCTGGTTTAAACCTTTTTCGTACATTCTTAATTTTATTACATCAACCAACGTAGGTTGCGTTAAAGGCTCGTGTTGTTCTTCATAATCAGATATTAAATCCGAAAGTAAATCTAATTCTAAAAAATTAGGATCATCGGGTAAAGTTTCGTTTCCCACTTTTTTTAATAACTCTTCCACACGCATACAAACAGCCTTGTATTCTTTTTGTGTTTCAATACTTCTCATACTTAAATGTTTAAACAATTTGTTTTATCGTAGGTTGCATGCGTTCCAATAAAACGTATATAAACTTTTTTCGATGCAAAAATTACAATGGCAACCAAGCGGTAATCATTTCCTTTAATATTAAAAACAAATCTGTTATTGCCAATATAATCTGCGGTTGCAAAGGTTTGTTTTAATTCATTCAAATTATTCCAATCGCTTCTTTTGGTTTTAAAATACCAGTCGTTTAAGGCAACATCTGCATCTGCATGCTTTTCAATAAATAGTTTTATTTTAGAGAATGTTACTATGCGCATCTTTGTGTTTTAATATCGATACAAAGTTATAAATTCTGAATAACAATATTTTGTTTTGTAAAACAAAATTTTATTTATTTTAATAGATTGATCTAAAGGAGTATTTTTGCAGTTCAAAATTCATGCAATGAACACTATTCAATATATAAAGGAAAAAGTTGCCGTTTCCGATAAATCCATACAAAGTACCTTAGAATTATTAGCACAAGATTGTACCATTCCGTTTATCGCGAGGTATAGAAAAGATGTTACGGGGAATTTAGATGAAGTTCAAATCGAACAAATTTCAAAACTTTCCAATCAGTTTGAAACATTGGTTAAAAGAAAAGAATCTGTTTTGGCATCGATAGATGAACAAGGATTATTGACCGATTTCTTGAAAGATAAAATCCAGAATTCTTTTGACTTGGTCGAAATTGAAGATTTGTATCTTCCCTTTAAAAAGAAAAGAAAAACCAAAGCCGATACAGCTCGCGAAGCCGGATTAGAACCTTTGGCTAAAATGATCATGTCGCAAAATGTCGACGATTTGGAATACACTGCCGAAAGATATTTAAACAGTAAAGTTTTTTCTTCTGAAGATGCTTTGCAAGGCGCGAGAGATATTATAGCCGAATGGATCAACGAAAATATTTTTGTTCGAAAAGCACTTCGTCGCAAGTTTCAGCGCAATGCAGAAATTTCGACTAAAGTTGTAAAAGCAAAGAAAGACGAAGATGCCGCAAAGAAATTTGAACAGTATTTTGATTGGAACGAACCTTTGTTTAAAGCACCCGCTCACCGATTATTGGCAATGTTGCGCGCCAACAACGAAGGTTTTGTGAAGCTTGAGGTTAGTATTGATAAGACCGAAGCCATTACATTTATAGAAGATACCGTAATTAAAAATAAAAATCACGAAACAGCTGCCGAAATCTCCAAAGCAGTTGCCGATTCGTACAAGCGTTTGTTAGAACCGGCGTTGTCTAACGAAGTGTTGCAGGAATATAAATTAAAAGCCGATTTACAGTCGATCGGAGTTTTTTCAGAGAATTTGTCGCAGTTGTTATTGTCGGCTCCATTGGGCGAAAAACGTGTTATGGGAATTGATCCCGGATTTAAAACTGGCTGTAAGGTTGTGTGTATCGATGAAAATGGAAATCTGTTATACAACGAAACTATTTTTCCGCATGCACCACAAAAAGATGTTGCCATGGCTACCAAAAAAGTCCGTTCTATGGCGAATTCCTATAAAATTAATGCCATTGCTATTGGTAACGGAACGGCAAGTCGCGAAACCGAATTTTTCATAAAAAAAGTCGCTTTTGATAAGCCTTTGCAGGTTTTTGTGGTAAGCGAAGCAGGTGCATCGGTTTATTCGGCGTCGAAAATTGCGCGAGACGAATTTGCAAATTATGATGTTACCGTTCGTGGTGCCGTTTCAATTGGTCGAAGATTACAAGATCCTTTGGCAGAATTGGTTAAGATCGATCCAAAATCAATTGGAGTTGGTCAGTACCAGCACGATGTGGATCAAACCTTGTTGAAAGAAGAATTAGATCAGGTGGTAATTCGCAGTGTAAATAAAATTGGCATTAACTTAAATACTGCAAGTAAATCGCTGTTGAGTTACGTTTCGGGAATCGGCGAAAAACTAGCTGAAAAAATTGTAACATATCGCGCAGAAAACGGAGCTTTTACCAATAGAAAAGAACTAAAAAGCGTACCGCGTTTGGGCGAAAAAGCGTATCAGCAGGCAGCGGCTTTTGTTAGAATTGTTAACGGCGATTTTGTGTTAGATAATTCTGCGGTGCATCCGGAAGCTTATGTTTTGGTCGAAAAAATGGCGAAAGATTTAAAAATCAGTACCAATGAATTGATCGGAAATAAATCAGCAATCGAAAAAATAGATCCTTCAAAATACATTTCAGAACAATTTGGAATTCATTATATAACCGATTTGCTGAAAGAGTTGGAAAAACCTGGATTAGATCCGCGTAAAAAAGCAAAAGTGTTGGAATTTGATGCTTCGCTAAAATCAATAAACGATGTTGAGGTAGGCAAAGTTTACAACGGCATCATTAACAATATTACCAATTTCGGCTGTTTTGTAGATATCGGTATTAAAGAAAGTGGCTTGGTTCATATATCGCAGTTAAAAGCGGGTTTTGTTTCCGATGTGAACGAAGTGGTGAAACTGCACGAACATGTTCAGGTAAAAGTGTTAGAAGTAGATCAGCAGAAAAAGCGATTGCAGTTAACCATGATTTTAGAGAATTAGCAATTACACACTAAATAGTGGAAATAATACTCAATTCGGGTACGTTTTCACGGTGTACATTGAGTAATTGGCAAAGTGATTTTTTTTTGATTAAAATGAATTATCGCTCAAAGTATTGATTTACGTGGGTTTGTGATAGATCTGCTGAAAATAATATGCACTTTCCGTTTTTTGGTCTTTCATTTGCTTTATATAATATGAAAAAGAAAATTACAAAAAAGAAATTGTTATGAAAAAGACCAATCATTTAAATTTTAAGTGAGCGGAATTAAAAAAAAGTAGTGTTTTTATTATGTTTTATAAGGGATGCCCGCTTGATACTTTTCAAGCGGGCATTTAATTTTAGATTGTTTCTAAAGCAGAATTATTGGAAATAAAAAAGATGCTAAATGCATCTTTTAAGTTTTATTCAGATTTAGAATCTGTATTGTTTTTATTCGGATTTGAAGTTGCTCCACTGTTATCTTTCGTAGCATCTTTAAATTCTTTAATACCAGAACCTAATCCTTTCATTAATTCCGGAATTTTTTTTCCTCCAAACAATAATAGTACAACAACTACTATTAAAATTATCTCGGTAGCACCAAATCTTCCCATTTTATTATTTTATTTATTTTTTAGATTGATCTTTGTCGTCTTCTTCTTTCGTAGCATCTTTAAACTCTTTAATGCCAGAACCAAATCCGCGCATTAATTCAGGAATCTTCTTGCCACCAAACATCAACAAAATAATGGCAACAATTAAAACTATCTGCCACGGACCAATCATTCCTAAAAATACTACTATAGAATTCATTATATTTAATTATAAATAATGTAAAGCAAAGATATAACATTTTAAAGCTATCTTATTTTTTTATTTTGTAATTTTTAACAGTAGAAAGTGTTAATATTAAAATAATTAAACTTTTTGGTGCTTTGTTATTTTATTAAAATTAGATGTTCGATTTTTGTATAATTAAATCTCAAGTATGTCTTTAAAGTCGTTTTTTGCAAAAATATTCGCCAATGTTGTTGTAATGCAGCAACAAAAATGGATGATTAAACCCGTAGCAACGCAGCAAAATTTGTTTTATTCGTTAATTCAACAGGCAAAACAAACGCAGTTTGGTAAAGATCATTTGTTTTTGGCAATAAAATCGCATGCTGATTTTGTAAAATACGTTCCCGTGCGCGATTACGAGGCTTTAAAACCGTATGTTGATAAAGTAGTTGCCGGCGAAAAAGATATTCTATGGAAAGGCAAACCGTTGTATTTTGCAAAAACGTCGGGCACTACATCTGGTGCAAAATATATTCCTATTACAAAAGAATCCATGCCTTATCATGTGCAAGGTGCGCGAAATGCCATTTTGTTTTACATTCAGGAAACGGGCAATGCCGATTTTGTCGATGGAAAAATGATCTTTTTACAGGGAAGTCCTGAAATGACGGAGAAAAACGGAGTAAAAGTCGGCAGGTTATCGGGAATCGCTGCACATTATGTTCCTAAATATCTTCAAAAAAACCGTTTGCCAAGTTGGGAAACGAATTGTATCGATGATTGGGAAACAAAAGTTGATGCCATTGTGCAGGAAACTAAAGATCAAAATATGTCGGTTATTTCTGGAATTCCTTCGTGGGTTCAGATGTATTTTGATCGATTAATTCGGGTTTCTGGACAAAAAGTTGGTGATCTGTTTAAAAACTTCAATCTGTTTATTTATGGCGGAGTGAATTACGAACCTTACCGCAAAAAGTTTGAGCAGCTAATTGGCAGAAAGGTTGATAGTATCGAACTGTATCCGGCATCCGAAGGATTTTTCGCCTATCAGGATTCTCAAAAAGCAAAAGGAATGCTACTGCTTTTAAACGCCGGAATTTTTTACGAGTTTATTAAAGCCGATGAATTTTATACCGAAAATCCAAAACGTTACACAATAGGCGAGGTAGCATTAAACGTTAATTATGTAATAATCATTAGCACCAATGCAGGTTTGTGGGCGTATAATATTGGCGATACCGTTATGTTTACGTCGCTAAAACCGTATAGAATTGTTGTAACCGGGCGTATTAAACATTACATTTCGGCTTTTGGCGAACACGTTATTGGTAAAGAAGTTGAGGAAGCAATGCAACAGGCTTTGACTGAGAGTGATGCTATGGTCACTGAATTTACGGTTGCGCCACAAATTAATCCCGAAAACGGATTGCCTTATCACGAATGGTTGCTAGAATTTGAAAAAGAACCGACCAATTTGGAAGATTTCGCACTGAAGATCGATGCTGCGTTAAGAAATCAAAATGTTTATTATGATGATTTAATTGTTGGCAATGTTTTGCGTACTTTAGTAATTACCAAAGTTCCGGTTGGTGGTTTTAACGAATACATGAAATCGCAAGGAAAATTGGGCGGGCAAAATAAATTGCCTCGTTTGGCGAACGACCGTAAAATTGCCGATTTCATTCACAAACTACAATAGCGTATGAAAAAGTTGCTGTTTCTTTTATTAATAACTCCAATAGGTGTTTTTGCACAGATTAGCGGAAAGGTGGTAAATATCGAAAACAAACCTTTACCGCTCACAAATATTTGGGTTTTAGATGGAAGCGACGGCACCACAACCGATTCGTTAGGCATGTTCTACATACCGTCGGCATTGGCTACCGATACTTTGGTTTTCAACGCATCGGGACATAAAATTTTTAGAGAAGAAGCTTCAAAAACTACAAATGTTACATTAGAATCTTACGAAATTCCGCAGCCCGCGTTGTTGGTTCTGCCCGAAAAATCGTTTCATCATACCATTGGCAATGCGCATTTCGAAAACATGTATTTTGCTCCAGGAAATGTTCCGTATATGTATGGAAAGTTTTTTGAGAACGATGCCGAAATAAAATCGGTTCAATACATTGATAAAGTAATTGTGTACACCAAAAGCGCCGTTGCCGCAGCTACCATTAAAATTCGGTTTTTACGAATGAACGAATACGGTTGCCCAAGCGATGATTTACTGATTGATCCTATAATTACGACAGTAAAACGCGGAACCAAGAAAAATTTAATCAACGTTTTAAAGTACAATATTAAAATTCCTAAAAACGGAATTTTCGTTGCGGTAGAATGGTTAATGACCGAAAACAATCAGTTTCGTCCGGCGAATTTTGTAAAAGGAGATCAGTTGTTCGAAGATTTTCGTTATCAGCCCGATGTTATGAACAATAAGGTAGAAAAAACATCATCGTTTAGATATATGTATGGCGAATGGTTTCCAAACGACCAGTTCCAACCAAGAAATCCAAACGCACCAAGAGAAATAGTAGATCCGGCAATCGGATTGATTTTATCAAATTAGAATATGATTGTAATGAATATTGTAAAAGTAATGTCAAAGCAAGTTTATATTTAAAAAAATGAAAATAAAACACGGTTTTAGAATTTCCATTTTATTAATTTTTTTTAGTTGTAATCAAAATAATGATTTAAGAAATAACATTTTAACAAATAAAGATGAGTTTTGGGTAGTTGATGATTTTTCTGAAATTGGACATTACTATGGATATAAATTCAATAACAATAAGTATGCATATTATATCATTTTAGAAAAAGATAGTGTTTTTAGACGATTTGAATCAAATGCCGAAGGTCTTTATGAAATAAAGAATGATAGTATTATAAATTATTATTTTGAAGGGAAGGTAATTTTTTTAGATAAAGAGATATTAAAAATTAAATTAAAAAATGGCAAAATAAAAACTTATAAAAAAATGGAATTTGTGGAATATACTCAAGAGTTTTAATAAAATAGGAATGAATTAATTCAATCAAATTATAATTTACAACATAGTTACATAGAAAAAATCAATTTAAAGCTTAAAAACTATGTGTCAAATGTGGTAATACTTGAAAATTTAAGTAAAAAATGACAGAAATAAAATATATAACAAGAACACGGGCACAAGAATCATCGGCAGCAGTAGAGCGCTTATACATTACCATGCGCCATTTGTTTAACCGTGGTTTTTATAAACCAATGGGTGTTTCGGGCGAAACCTTGCGAGAGGCTTTATTACTTTTGCGACCAGAAATTTACGGATCGATCGCCGATGAAAAAGTAGAATTAAGCGGTTTGCTTTATGTAATTGAACGCTTACCAATAGGTATTGAAGAATGCCGATACATCAACCTAACATCAGACGAAGGTTATTCGCAATCGCACTTTAAACCGATTGTTCCGCCAAAACGCCGACGTAATTGTTACCGTATCGATTACGAACAAATGAATATCGAAATCACGCGCGGAAGATCAGATATTTATGATGTTTTAACGCATTTGACCTTTATGTTTGTGGAATCGCACAAAATAAAAGACCGCATTTTAATTGACGATGACGACAATGTTTCGCGCGATTGGTTAAAGCTGGAACATGCCGTTTTAACACAAGAACCTTTATCGCTGACAGAACGTGAAATTGCAATATCGCACACCACCATTATTTTAGGTAGAAGCTTCGCCGAAATTAACGATATTTACAGCGCATTTGCCACCGAAGAAAACCCAGATCGTTTTTTACACGTAATTTATTGGCTTGGAAAAATTGCTTTGGAAGAAGTTTTGGAAAACAACAAAAGAACCATTACTTTTAGTCCGATTTTGCGCGAGCGTTTAGGGCATCATATTTATGGCGAAATTTGGGCAACCAAAATAAAAACCGAATTGCAGCGTTTACAGTTATTAAACCGTCCGTTGAACATTATCAGTGCGAACATGCACAGTGTAATGAATTCCATTTTTGCTGTGGATGTTTTAAAATCGAAATTAAGAGGGAAAGATAAAACCGAGATTTTTGAAGAATTAAGTAAAACCGGAAACAGCGATTTGCGTGCTTTGGTTGCCGAACGTGCTACGAATGAAGGAATGCTTTTTTTGCCGGATACATCGGGAACAAACATAGACGTGCAGATTTTTGATACTGCTAAAATAAAGTTCGAAAACACCGCGTTTAGTAAATACGCAGTTCCAGAAAACACAGCAGATAAACCGGTACTTATTGTAATGGATTATGCTTTTGGCGAACAAGCTTATGAAACGATCGATGAATTGTTGAAACCTTTTAATAGAGATTTTCATTTGAATGTAGAATCAGTTTCTATCATGGGTAAAGCTGGAATTTTGGTCGGCGAAAAAGGCGATATCATGATTCCAACGGCGCATATTAATGAAGGAACAGGCGATAATTATCCGTTTGAAAACGAATTAAACGTAGAAATGTTCGAAGGAAACGATATTCCTGTTTTTGGCGGATCTATGATTACCGTTTTGGGAACATCGTTACAAAACAAAGATTTATTAAAGTTCTTTCACGATTCAACCTGGCGCGTAATTGGGTTAGAAATGGAAGGCGCACATTATCAAAAAGCCATACAGTCGGCTTCAAAAATACGCAAAAGCATCAACCCAGACATAAAAGTAAGGTATGCCTATTACGCATCAGATAATCCACTGGAAACAGGAAGTACACTGGCTTCGGGCGGTTTAGGAGCATCGGGCGTAAAACCAACATACCTAATAACCATAAAAATACTAGAACAAATTTTTAACTGTTAATATGCAAGAAAAACTATCAAATCATAATTCAGATCTGCCTAACGAAGTAGATGTTAAGTTTATGGCTCAACGTGCAAACGGTTTTTACAATAATTTTATTTTAAGCATTTATCGTTTATTGCGCTTTATTGTTCGCAGATGGTATGTTTTTTTAGGGCTTTTAATTGTTGGAATTGCTTTGGGAATGTATGTTGATTCAACAAAATCGAGCCGATTAAGACATGAGCTGATTGTGGTGCCGAATTTTGGAAGTATCGATTATTTAAATCAGAAAATTAAAGATTATGACCGTTTAGATCTTAACAAAAAACTGATTTCGCTTAATGCAGGTAACGAAGTTTACAAGCTTAAAATAGAACCAATTTACGATGCGTATAATTATATTTTAACCGATCCTGTTCATTTTGAAGCTTTTAAGGTTTTAAGTGATCGCGGTATTGATATTGAAAAATATTCTAAAAGTAAGCTGGCTTCTAAAAATTATAAATTTCACCTTTTAACGGTTTATACCGAAGGTTTAGGTAAGACCGATTTAAGTATTGAGAAAATTCTTGAAGAGCTAAACAGTGATCCTTACTTTAACAAGCGTAAAGAAATAGAAAAGGCAAATACGCTTGCAAAGCGTGCAGAAATAGTAAAATCTATCGAACACATCAACGGTTTGTTTCAGCGTTTAGGTAGCGAAAATAAAGTAAATGATATTACAATGAACGCTTATCCGGAATTGGCAGATCTTTTAACAGCGAAAGAAGGTTTAATGAAACAGTTAAACGCTGTTGATGTTCAGTTAATAGAGCAGGAAAAAGTGGTGTACGTTGCAACCAAATTTATGAACATTGCGGTAAGTCCGTTTTTACCTTACTATATTACATTACCATTATTTTTCATGTTTTTGTATATCGTAATTGCTTACTTAAATTCTAAAATAAAGAGTTTAAAAAATTAGACTTTTTGGACAATCAAACCTCAATAAAAAACATTATAATACATGGTGCCGGACAAGTTGTTAATTTGCTGGCGCCTTTTTTAGTTGCGCTTTATGTAATTCCGGTTTGTGGTGTTGATAAATGGGGAATTGTCGGTGTAGTAACAACGGTTTATATTTTGTTTGGTCTTGTTATTGAATTTGGTGCGAATCTAATCGGGGTAAAAGAAATTAGTGCTTACAGATCTAAACTAGCTTACCTAAAAAACTACATAGGTTTAAATTACAAATACCGATTGATTTGCTGTGTTGCGTTAACAATTTTGCTTGTAATTAGCTTTAGTGTTTTAAATGTAGATGAAACGTATTATTGGGGATTAACATGGATTGTTGCTTGGTATTACAATCCAATCTGGATTTATCAGGCACAAGAATCATTTAAAAAGATCAACCACATCATATTTTGGTCGAAACTAATTTATGTGATTGGTATTTATCTTTTGGTACAAAAACCCGAAGATTACGTGTATGTTGTAGGCATTTTAGGAGTATCAAACAGTATCATTTACGGTTGGTTTTACTACAAAATATCAAAAAACACTAAATTATCGGAAAAAAGAGTATGGGTGTTTATCCAACAGAATAAATCAATAGTTTTGTCTAATTTTTCCATTAGCCTTTACACGCAAGCACCAGTATTTATTATCAACACAGTGTTAGGAAATACGTATGCCGGAATTTTTAAGATAATCGATTTGTTTTTAGTTGCTTTTAGAAGTTATCTAGGTGTTTTTTTCAATGTTACCTATCCAAGCTACTGCAATTTAATTGTAACAAATTTTAAAGCAGCAAAAGCGTATGTTTTTAAAATGACGTTTTTTAACGTGATATTTTTATCAATAATAGCGGTAGTAATTGTATTTATAATACCTTATTTGGCTACCTTTTTTGATTTGAATAATGAAGTTAATGAAGGATTGAAATTAAGCAGTTTCTTACTATTTTTACCTGTAATAGTTGCATTGAACATTCCGTTTTATCAAACATTATTATTTAAAAATCATCATAGAAAAATTTTACTAATTTTAAGTGCTGCATTATTAATTACGTTAGCTTTAGGTTTTGTTTTAACTTACAATTACGGTTTATACGGTATTATTGCTACTTTGTATATTACAGAAATTTTTGTAACCGGAAGTATGTGGATAACGGGTAAAAAAGAATTATCGGCATGAAGAATATTACCTACATAATTCTTTTAAACCACAATGGAAGTAGCGATACCTGTGATTGTATTCTTTCGTTACAGAAAATGACTGCGACTGATTTTAAGATTATCGTTGTAGATAATTCTTCGGATATTAAAGAATTTGATGCTATTTGCAAGTTTGTTAAGAATCAGCAAATACCATTTGTAAGCTTTCTTCAAAATGAAGATAAAGAAATCAATAACGAACAAATTATCTTAATAAAAGCCAAGGAAAACAAAGGGTTTGCGCACGGAAATAATATTGCGTTGCAATTTGGTATGATGCAAAATAATGCAGCCTATTTCTGGATTTTAAACAATGATACCGCTGTTGATCCTGAAGCGTTAAACGAATTAAAAGCATATCACAGCCAACATCCTAAAACCATTTTAGGTAGCAAATTATTGTATTTTTATAATAAAGAAATAATTCAGGCTGTAGGCGGATCTTTTAACCAAACATTCTACATTTCTGAACATGTTGGTGAAGGGAAAAATAAAAATGTTTTAAAGAAAGATTTACCAAGTATAGATTATCCGCACGGTGCTTCTATGTTTGTATCAAGATTATTTGTAGAAGAAATAGGTTTGTTGAATGAAGATTTTTTTCTTTATTATGAAGAGTTAGATTGGGTTTATCGGGCAAAAAGCAAAGGATATAAACCAGATTGGTGCGAAAAAAGTATCGTTTATCATAAAGAAGGAGCTACCATAGGATCATCTTACAAAAAAAAGAAAAGCATTTTTTCTGAAACCCAGCTTTTTATCAGCAGAAAAAAATTCATTAAAAAAAACTATTCGTTAAGTTTTAAATTTTATTTTTCAAGCTTATTATTAATACTAAACAGATTGCGCAAAGGAAAGTTTGCATTGGCTAACCAACTGATTAAAATTACATTTAATGACGTTAAATAAACAGGTAATTATATATTTAATAGTAATTTTTGCTGCTATTTATCAAGATTTTCCGTTGCATAATGTGGTGGGTGAAATTGGTAGGTCGCCTGTTGTGTTATTGGCGCCTTTTATGCTTGTTTATATTTTATCTAACCAAACAATAAAATTCAGTAATTACGCGGTACACTATTTAAAATACCTGCTTTACACTTTTTTAATATCGGCTGTTTTTCTCGCAATATCCTACATTCATAATGAAACACTCGTAGTTTTAGATGAAAATATCATTATTAAAACACTCAAAATGAGTGTTTATCCAATAGTTATTTTTATTCTGTATCAGTTTTTTTATTCGTATTTAAGCAATAATTTCAATAAAATTAAAAATCTTTTTTCGGCAGTTTATTTAACCCAGTTGTTTATAACCTTGTTTATAACGGTAGAGATATATTTTTTAAAAACGAATGAAATTTTCTTGCCTTTTTTACACACATTAGCAAAAAAATATTGGCGTGTTCGACTGTTAACACCCGAAGAAAGCTGGACAGGAACCATATTGATTATTTTTATTTTCCTACCTGTTTTCCTGATACATTACTTAAAAATTAAAGGCTTTTGGAAATGGATGGTTTACCTGCAAAGCATCTATCTGTTTTTAGCTTACTCATTGGTAAGTGAATCAAAAGGGTTTTTGTTGTTGGTATTGTTATCAATTTTACCTTTAACACTAGCGTATTTAAAGAAAAACAAGTATTTACGAAACGCATTTGTTGTAGCTATTGCATTGCTTTTAGTAGTTGGTGGTTATTTAGGTTTTGTTTTGCGTGAAATAATTGCAGAACAAATAACAACCAGCGGAACTTTCGGAACACGATTTTCATCAGTAATAACTTCTGTTTCGGTTTTTGTTTTATGTCCGTTAGGCGTGGGTTGGAGCGGTTTTGTAACGTATTATCCGCAGGTTTTAGAATATATTTTAGAATCAAGTATCGTAGATCAGTTCAATTTGCAGGAAATTCGCGGATATCTGTCAACAACCCAAGCGTTATCAACCAAAAGTGCGTTTTTTGATGAATTGATGTTCGGCGGAATTTTCTTCATTATTTTCTTTTATCAATTCTATATCAAAAGATATTTAACGTTGAGCAAAATACAGGATTTAGATTTTTATTTTTTACGAATTCCGTTAGCGTTTGCAGTTATGGCAGGAATTGTTTATATTACCTATCACGTAAAATATGATGTGTGGATTTTCCTGGCAATTGCCGATGTTTTTGAAAAGAAATATAATTTAAAGAAGAATGAAGATAGCAGTTGTTAGCGGATTTATTCCTTCGCCTCCCATTTTTGGCGGAGCTATCGATGTTTGGGAACGAATAAAAGGGCTCACTTCTTTGGGTCACGAAGTTGATTTAGTGGTAACTGAAAAAGTGAATCCAACACAAAAACAGATTGAAGAGATTGCATTACACACACGTCATTTTTTCTTTACACGCCGTAAAAATCAGTTGCAACAACTTTTTAGTAATTTACCTTTACAGTTTTTAAGTCGGAAAGGTTTGGCATCGATCGATATCAATCAAACCTATGATTTGGTTATTTTAGAAAGCGAATTTTGCTGGGGAATCACTCTTAACAAATCCATCAGCTATAAAAATATTGTGGTTCGCGTGCATAATATAGAAAGTCATTATTTTAAAATGTTAGGCAAAAGTTCCAACAGTTTAAGACAGAAGATTTATTATAAACTGGAAACATCAAAAATTAAACACTTGTCTGCCTTGGTTTTTGATAAAGCCGATAAATTATGGTTTATTTCAAAAGACGATTTATCTGCTGTAAACCTTTTAAATAAAAGTGTTTTTATGCCTTTTCCTATCAACGATGAAATTGTTGTTCCGACGGAAAAAGAAGGAAATAATGTTGTTTTTATGGGATCGCTTTTTATGCAGAACAACACTTTCGGTTTAGACTGGTATTTAAAAAATATTCATCCTTTATTGATAACCGAAATTCCTGATTATCATTTCTACATTGTCGGATCTTTAAAAGGAGAAGATAACGAAATTCAGGAAAAATACAATCATTTGTCACACGTAACTTTTGTTGTAAATGCACCGTGTTTAAAGCAGTATTATCAAAAAGCAAAGGTGTTTGTAAACCCTATGTTTCATGGTAGCGGTGTTAAGGTAAAATCGGTAAACGCTTTGATTAACGGAGTTCCACTGGTAAGTACAACCGTTGGTGCCGAAGGTATCGGTTTAACGCAGGATATGTATTTTCATGCCGATGCTATTTTTGAATTTAAAAATCAAATTTTATCGGTCATCAATAATCAGCAAAATGCCATTGAAAAAACCTTAAAAGCACAAGAGTATCTTAAAAGAAATAATTACCTTGATGTTTTAAAAACCGAATTGAATGCGTTTAGCTAAAGTTTTTTATTTTAGTACCTGTGCGTTAGGTCTTTTTCCGATTTTAAAACTGAACCATTTCTCTATTTTAATGATGATTTGGTTTGTTTTAGCATTGATAAATGCGTTTAAAAATAAAACATTTCCGCTTTTAAAAACACATAAGTTAACCTTTTTATTATTGGCATTTTTGTGCCTAATGTATGTGTTTTACCTTCCGTTTGTAGAGAATTTTAAAGAATTAGGTAAATCAATCACCAAAAGTCTGCCTTTTTTAATTTTTCCTTTAGGATTTATTCTGAACAAAGACATTGTTACCAAAAAACTGTTGCAAACTTTTGGATCAGTTTATATAATATCGGTTTTTGTATTGAATTGTTTAGGTTGGATTAAAGTGTTTAATTTTGGTTGGAACAACGCTTGGAAACAAAACGATTTTTATCATCCTATTTTCCGGAATTTATTTGCAGAAGCAACTTCGTTACACTTACCTTATTTGGGATTACTGACAATTTTCGCCAGTTTATGGTTAACGTTTAAAATGTTTTTCAACAGAAAAATAAACCTGTTAAGTGTTTCTACAATCATATTTTTATTGTTTTCGGCTTACATTTATTCAGCACGAATGGCATTGGCTTGTTATTTAATCGGGTTGTTGTTTATCGTTTTTAAATCGATCAAAAAACAAACTGTAAAATGGAGCCTTTTAATTGCTTTACCATTGTTTGCCTTGGCTTTTTTCTGGTTTTCGCCGATGAAGGAACGATATATAAAAGTGGTTGAAAAAGATCTGGTTTTGCCCAATAAAGATCAAGAACCGCACGAAGTTAATTACCGTTACGGAATTTGGCATTGCGCTACAGATCTGATATCAGATCATTTCGTGTTGGGAGTTGGTGCAGATAAAGTTCAAGAAAAATTAAATAATTGCTACAACGGATTTACCTATAAATCCTACGAAGATTTCAATAAAGTTACATACAATACTCATAATCAGTATTTTGATCAGATATTGAAATTCGGAATTTTCGGATTGATTTTATTTGTACTAGCATTATTTTATTTCTATCCTAATTCGTCGGTTTTATATCAAACGTTTATAATTGTTGTTTCCATCAGTTTTTTAACAGAAAATCTTTTAGACCGCCAAATAGGTGTGGTGTTCATATCGTTGTTAAATACTATTTTTGTAATTCTTAAATTAAACAAGGTTGAAAAAAGCTTTAGTAGTTGATTGGTTGGATAAATACGGCGGTGCAGAACGTGTGTTGACTTCTTTGCAGAACGTTTTTCAGTTTAATGAAACGCACGCTTTGGTAAACATCATGAAGGAAAACGATTTTAAAAAGATTTTCCCTGAAAACTACCACGTTAAAACTACTTTTTTACAGAAAGTGGACAACTATTTCAGACTATTTTTCTTTACATTTCACTATTTTACATCAAAAATTAAAATCGATAAAGACGTTGATTTGATTATTTCTTCGTCACATGCAATAGCAAAAGGAGTAAAAAAATCATCGTCTAATCAGTTGCATATCAGTTATTTTCAGGCTCGAAATTTTAAATATATTTGGGATGAGGTTGATTTGTATTTTGGTAAAGCCGTTTTTTTACTAAAACCACTTATTAATTTGCTTCGAAAGATTGATGTACGTCAGGCACAACGTCCAGATTATATCATAAGCAATTCAAAATTTGTTCAAAATTGGGTAAAGAAAACGTATAACCGAGATTCGGTTGTAATTTATCCGCCGGTAAGCTTGGAACATTTCACTTTTTGCGATACTAAAGAAGATTATTACGTAGCCATTGGTAGAATTGTGCCTTACAAACGTTTTGATCTGGTGGTTGAAACCTTTAATCAATTGAACAAAAAACTAATTGTTATTGGTGATGGCGATCAATTGTCAAAATTAAAAAGCATTGCAAAACCCAATATTCAGTTTACAGGCTATTTAGATTCTGCCGAAGTAAACAAAATACTTTCAAAAGCAAAAGCCTTTATTCATATAGGTTTAGAAGATTTCGGTATTGCACCTATTGAAGCACAAGCTTGCGGAACACCCGTAATTGCTTACAAAGCTGGAGGCGTTTTAGAGACCGTTATCAACGGCAAAACTGGAATTTTGTTTAACGAGCAAACAACAGCATCTTTAATAGCGGCTATTCATGAATTTGAGCATAAAACATTTGATTTATCTGAAATTCGAAACCATGCTTTTACTTTTTCTAAAGAACGTTTTGAAACGGAAATGAAAACCTATGTTTCAAGTTTTTTGCCTATTTAGATTTATTATGAAAAACTAATTTTAGATGTTTTTTATAATTATTTTAAACCGTACTTTTGCTTAACAAAATTTTCACAAATGAAAAGGGTATTAATTACAGGCGCTGCAGGTTTTTTGGGTTCGCATTTATGCGATCGCTTTATAAACGAAGGTTTTTATGTTATTGGAATAGATAATTTAATTACCGGCGATTTAAAAAATATTGCACATTTGTTTAAAAACGAAAATTTTGAGTTTTATCACCACGATGTAACCAAGTTTGTTCACGTACCCGGAAATTTAGATTACATTCTGCATTTTGCATCGCCGGCAAGTCCGATCGATTATTTAAAAATTCCCATACAGACCTTAAAAGTAGGATCGTTAGGCACGCACAATCTTTTAGGATTGGCAAAAGCCAAAAATGCCCGAATTTTAATTGCTTCAACTTCCGAAGTTTATGGCGATCCGTTAATTCATCCGCAAACCGAAGATTATTACGGAAACGTAAACACAATTGGACCTCGCGGAGTTTACGATGAAGCCAAGCGTTTTCAGGAATCGTTAACCATGGCGTATCATAATTTTCATGGTTTGGAAACGCGTATCGTTCGTATTTTCAACACTTACGGACCAAGAATGCGCTTGAACGATGGTCGCGTAATTCCAGCATTTATGGGTCAGGCGTTACGAGGCGAAGATTTAACAATTTTTGGAGATGGAAACCAAACACGTTCGTTTTGTTATGTTGATGATCAGATCGAAGGAATTTTTAGGTTGTTGATTAGCGATTATCATTTGCCTGTGAATATTGGAAATCCGGATGAAATCACGATTAACGATTTTGCAAAAGAAATTATTCAGCTAACCGGAACCGATCAAAAAATAGTTTACAAACCCTTACCAGAAAATGATCCGTTACAACGTCAACCCGATACTTCGTTAGCAAAAAAAATCTTAAATTGGGAAGCAAAAACCGATCGTAAAACCGGTTTGCAGAAAACGTTCGATTATTTTAAAACCTTATCGGCAGAAGAATTACAAAAAGAAGAACACAAAGATTTTTCTAAATACATTTATTAGTGCAGCGCAAAATAGGTAGATATTCCAAGTATTTAAGACCCATTACCATAACTTTTGACTTAATAGTTCTGGTAATTTTTGGTATTTGGTTGTTGCCGGACAGTTTTCAGGCAACTTATTTTTATCTGTATCTTGCCTTTTCGTGGATTGTAATATCAATAACCACCAAGTTTTATCAGGTTTATCGTTTTACAAAACTCATTCAGATTGCCCAAAAAACAATCAAACAGTATTTTTTATTCGCCTTAAATATTTTTGCTTTAAACGGCTTATTTTCGCTAACAAAAGAGTACAATGTGGTTGGGTTTTATCTGTTAGCTACTGCAATTGTTATAGTTTTAGCAAAATACCTTATTTTTTGGTTGCTTAAATTGTTCAGAAAATATTACAAAGGAAATATACGTAGAATAGTTATCGTTGGTCACGATGATTTAACTGCTAATTTTATAAATTTTGTAACCGGCAACGATGATTACGGATACAAATTATTCGGCAGTTTTTCTTTGATGGATACTTCTCCTGAAGAAGTCATTACGTTTTGTATTGAAAATGATATCGATGAAATTTATTTAAGTTTAGAAAAAACCACAACAAATCAAGTTTCGTTTTTTATTGATTATGTAGACAATAATCTGAAACTTTTAAAGTTTCTGCCTTCACGAAAAGACTTGCTTTCTGCCAATTTAAAAGTCGATTATTATGGCGTGATTCCTGTAATGGCATCGAGAACAACGCCTTTAAATGATCCGTTGAATTACTTTATAAAAAGACTTTTCGATATCGTTTTTTCTACATTGGTCATCATTTTAATCATGTCGTGGTTAACACCGTTAATCGCTATTTTAATCAGATTAGAATCTAAAGGTCCTATTTTCTTCAAACAAAAAAGAAACGGATTAGATTACGAAGAGTTTAACTGTTACAAATTCCGGTCAATGTTTGTTAACGAAAAAGCAGATATAGATGAAGCCGTAAAGAACGATCCCCGAATAACAAAGGTGGGAGCTTTTATCCGTAGAACAAGTATCGACGAAATGCCGCAGTTTTTTAATGTTTTTGTTGGAAGCATGTCCGTTGTAGGACCACGTCCGCACATGTTAAATTTTACTGAAAAATATGCCGTAAAAGTCAATAAATTCAAGGCGCGACACTTTATTAAACCTGGAATCACCGGAATGGCGCAAACACACGGTTATCGTGGGGAAATTGAAAACGACACTGATATCATCAACCGAATTAAATACGATATTTTTTACATGGAAAGCTGGTCATTACTGCTCGATATGAAGATTATTTACCTTACCGTAAAAAATGCAATCAAGGGCGAGAAAAAGGCGTATTAATCCGTTTTAAATATTAATTTTGCAATAAATTACAACACACACAATATGAATATTTTACTATTAGGATCGGGCGGAAGAGAGCATGCATTAGCGTGGAAAATTACTCAAAGTACCAAATGCAGTCAGTTATTTGTAGCACCCGGTAACGCAGGTATTGCGCAAATTGCAACCAATGTTGCTGTAAACCCAATGGATTTTAATGCTGTTAAACAGTTTGTTTTAGATAACGCTGTAGAAATGGTAGTTGTTGGTCCGGAAGACCCATTAGTAAAAGGTATTTACGATTTTTTTAAGAACGATACCGCTTTAAACGGCATTCCTGTGATCGGTCCATCGCAACACGGCGCACAGTTAGAAGGAAGCAAAGAATTTGCCAAACAATTTTTGGTAAAAAACAACATTCCTACGGCTCGTTACGAAGCTTTTACGAAGGATACAGTTGAGGCTGGACATGAATTTTTAAAGACGTTAAACCCACCTTACGTTTTAAAAGCCGATGGTTTAGCAGCAGGTAAAGGAGTTTTAATATTGAATGATTTAGCCGAAGCACAGCAGGAGTTAAGCAATATGTTGGTGGATGCAAAATTTGGGGACGCATCATCTAAAGTGGTTATTGAAGAGTTTTTAGACGGAATTGAACTTTCTTGCTTTGTTTTGACTGACGGAAAGTCGTACAAAATTTTACCAACAGCTAAAGATTACAAACGAATTGGCGAAGGCGATACAGGTTTGAATACTGGTGGAATGGGCGCTGTTTCTCCGGTTCCGTTTGCTGATGCAGAATTTATGCAGAAAGTTGAAGAACGCGTTGTAATACCAACAATCAACGGCCTAAAAAACGATGCTATTGAATACAAAGGCTTTGTTTTTATTGGTTTGATAAAAGTTGGAAACGATCCGTTTGTGATTGAATACAACGTTCGTATGGGCGATCCGGAAACCGAAGTGGTTATCCCAAGAATAAAATCAGATTTGGTTGAATTGTTCCAAGCAGTTGCAAACCAATCATTGGCAGATGCTGTTTTAGAAACCGACGAACGAACGGCAACAACAGTAATGATTGTTTCGGGTGGATATCCTGAAGATTACGAAAAAGGCAAGCCAATTACTGGTTTGGATCAGGTTGAAGACTCAATTGTTTTTCATGCAGGAACTGCCGAAAAAGATGGAAATATCGTTACCAACGGTGGACGTGTAATTGCAGTAACATCATACGGAGAAAACTTTAAAGACGCTTTAAGACAGTCATACAAAAACGTTGAAAAAATAAACTTCGACAAAAAATATTACAGAACCGATTTAGGTTTTGATTTGTAAAACAGAAACAGACCTCACAGGTTTTTAAAACCTGTGAGGTCTTAAAAAATAAGGTAGTTTATCTTAAAAAATTATAAAACCCCGACAGAGTTTGAAACTGTGTCGGGGTTATTATTTAAAGAAATATCTTTAAAAATCATTTAACACCTAAAAAATCATCAATTGCAGATAAATAATCCATAGAGTGTATCATTCGTATAACTTTAATTTCTTTTCCGGGAGAAGTTAATATTGTTGTGTATAAAAGGGTATCTGTATCAATCTTTATCGGACAGTTTTTGCAATATTTAATTTCGATAAATCTTTCAGTAACAACTTCAAACTTCAGATCTTTGTATTTAGATTGCAAACGTAAACTATCGATAGTTTGTTGAATACCAAACCCAAAATCAGAATCAACTTCATAAATACCCACTTCATCTTTTAATGATTCAAATTTTTCTGCACTTGGTCTTATAAATAGTATTTGGTTTCCTTCAATAACAGATAAATCGGTTTTGACAGAATTACTAAAAATTTTTTGAAAATCGATTTTCCATTTTTTATCAATGGAATTCCATATCAAGTAAGGAGCGTTAAACCCTTTTAAAAAAGCAATTTCATAATTGCCTTTAGAATCTATAGCGTAGTTGGGTTTTGTACCAACTTCATTAATCTGAAAACCTAATTTTTTAAGGGTTTCCCAATCATTTTCAACAGGTAATTTATTATAATCTAATTTATATTTTTCGATATTCTTAATTAAAGTATTACCAAATGCTATATCGGCTTTTCTGGTAATTTCAAGAGGAAGATTTCTATAAATGAAGAATCCAATTAGAACTAAAATTATAATTGCTAAAAAATAAAGTGTCTGTTTTTTAGGCATTTTCTAATAAAGATAGCAAAATATAAAAATGTGAATCAATAAAAAAAGCAGGATTTCAAAATCCTGCTTCTTGTTTTTATAATTTATTGACGATTAAACATCATCAAAATCAATATAAATTTCATCTGATGTTACGTAAGCCTGACAAGCCAAAAGCAAACCTTCTTCAATCTCATCGTCCATTAAAATATGGTTGGTTTTCATTTCTGCCGATCCTTTTATTGTACGGCACATACATGAGCTGCAAATACCGCCTTGGCATGAATACGGCGCATCGATACCATGTTTTAATGCAGCATTTAAAATATTTTCGGTACGCGGCATGCTGAAAGATGTTTCAACATCGTCAACCATAACAGTCACTTTTACCATACCTTCGCCCGTAACCGGAATTTCGCCGTTGGTTGAACTTGTGGTAAATAATTCGTAATGAATTTGATCTTCGTTAGCTCCGTTTTCAATTAAAACATCGGTAACCTTTTTAATCATATCTTCCGGACCACACAAGAAATACTCATCACCACGTTTTTCGCTGTGTTTGTTTTTAAGTACAAAATTTATGGTAGATCGTTCAATTCTTCCAAATAAAGCACCTTCAGGATGTGTTTTTGTAAAGGTATAATGTGCAAAAAATCGACCTAAATATTTGTTTTTCAATGCATCGATCTCATTAAAGTAAATGGTGTCTTCTACCGTTTTATTTCCGTAAATCAATATAAAAGTCGTATCGTCGGCACTTTCTAATGCGTCAATTGCTAATGAAATAATTGGTGTAATACCGCTTCCGGCAGCAACACCAACAATAACTTTTGCTTCTTTGTTCTCTAAAATAAATTTACCTTCGGGTGGCGCTACTTCTAAAACATCGCCCACTTGTAAGTTTTGTGTAACGTAATTAGAGAATAATCCGCTTTCTACCGCTTTCACAACAACACGTAATTCTTCGCTTTTTGGCGATGAGCTTATAGAGTATGATCTTCTTACTTCTTCGCCGTTTATTATTGCTTTGATGTTTATATATTGACCTGCTTTAAACTGGTAATCTGCTTTTAATTCGGCAGGAACATCAAAAACAATCGAAACAGCCAAAGGCGTTTCTCTTCTTATTTCTTTAACCTTTAAAGGATTGAATTTTGACATTTTAATTAAATTTCAGCAAAAATACAAAATTACAATCGCTTAATACTGATATTTATCATTTCTGAAACAATTTTATACCTAAAATTTTGATGCATAAAAAAATTATGTATATTTACCATACCTAAAACTCATAAGTATATGAAAAAGCAACAACAATTATATAAAGGAAGTTTAAATACCATTATTATGAAGCTTCTGGAACAGCAAGGCAAAATGTATGGCTACGAAATTACCCAAAAAGTAAAAGAAATTACGCAGGGTGAAATGAATATTACCGAAGGCGCTTTGTACCCGGCATTGCACAAAATGGAAGCTGACGGTTTTTTAGATGTGGAAATGGATCGTGTAGACGGACGTATTCGTAAATATTATAAACTAACCGAAAGTGGTGTGAAAGAAACGGTTTCGCGTATGGAAGAATTAGATAATTTTATTCGCAATATGCAGACAATTGTAAATCCGAACTTAAAACTTGATTTTTAATGAAGTTAACTACTGATCAAATCAACTATATTGATTACGTATTAAAGAAGCAATATACCTTTGAAAATTTTGAGGATTTACGTGTCGAACTATTAGATCACATCGCATCAGATGTTGAACTTAAGATGCAAAGTGACAACATGAGCTTTGATGATGCATTACCTAATGTTTTACATAAATGGAACGATGAAATAGCTTGTGATAGAAATTCATATTACAATAGTGTTCCAATAATAGTTGCAAAATTATGGAAAAAGCTCGATTGGAAATACAACTATTTTGTTCTGTTACTAACTGGTATACTTTGTTTTGGATCGATGCCCTTTGGAAGAGAAGTTTGGATTACATATGCAATGTATAGTATTGCATGTATTGGGCTTGTTTTAGGTATTTACTTATTGAATTTATTAAGAAGAAATCAATTTAATACTGTGTTGAGTATGTACGCTAAAAATAAGATCAAGCTATACGTTGGTCTATTCGCTTTCGCTTTAATCCTTAATATTGGAGCAAACTACAGCGATGGTGATTTATTATCTCGTCCTGCATTATTTGTGGTTACTCATACAACACTTGTGTTTGCAGTACGAACTATTATTATGCGGAAAAATATAAAAATTGAAAACCAACTTTTAAAAGTGATCTAATGAAGTTATCAGCAGAACAAATACACCAAATAGAAGAGAAACTTTATGTTGATTATGATTTTTATTATGATGATGCAAAGCATGAAGTATTAGATCATATCGCTTCAGAAATTGAAGAAGAAATGGAAACCAATTCATTTGAAGCATCTTTTGATAAAGCTTTTCAAAATTGGCATGATCGTTTGGGAGAAGTTGAATGGACCGGAATGCATTTGTACGGAAAAATAAAAATGCCTTTGTTTTATAAAGATCAGCTATTTTCAACTTTTAGAAATGATCTAATTATTTGGGTTGTAATTTCGTTGCTAGCTCCAGTGTTGATCTATCTTTTTAAAGATTCAATGGAAATAGAAACAATTAATTCTACCGTTTTTATTTATAAGATAGTGGTTTTTGCAGTAGCTGTTTTCCTGAATAAATATACATTAGATAAGTACAAAAGTGGAAATTACACTACTGTTTACGGACAAATTGCAGCATTTTCAAATAAAAAAACGCTAGCAGCCATGTGCTTAATGGCTTTTTCATTGATTTTTATGCAACAAGAAATCAAATATTTAGACAATATTGGATTTTGGTTAGGTGTATTGGTATTCTTCAATGCATTTTATTTCATGTTTATTATAAAGTACTGCAACTATTTTCGTCATTTAAAAATGATCAAAAACATTAAGAAATGGAAAAAAGCTTAACAAATCAGCAAATAGAACAACTATTCGATTTCACCAAAAAACATTATGTAGAACATTATGATGTTCAGGTAGAATTGGTAGATCACTTGGCAAATGCTATTGAAGATCAATGGAAAGAAAACCCAAATATTTTGTTTGAAGACGCTTTACAAACCGAGTTTAAAAAGTTTGGAATCTTTGGTTTTACAGGTTTGGTAGAACAAAAACAAGTTGCATTGCAAAATCATTATTGGCGATTAATAAAAAAGGAACTAATTGATTTTTTCTCTATTCCTAAAATTATCTTTTCTGCAGCATTGTTTTATATTCTCTTTCAAATTTTTGCAAATCCAAATGAATGGATGGTAGCAAACGATTATGTTATTTTAATAAGTATTGTAGCAATAACAGTTGCGGTTTTCGTTTATCAGAAAGTAAGTTTTAAAACACCCAAAAAATGGCTTATTCAAAATACAGCAAATTATTTGTACACTTTACCAATATCGTTATTAATTTACTTTAGGTTTGGTTTTACAACATCAACACTAAATCCTTCATTATTTAAAGTTTTATTTAGTGCCACAAGTTCCACATTGTATATTTTATTCTTAATAGTGATTTATTCTAAAATTATTCCTTTAGTGAAAAACGAAATAATACAAACCGAAAAAAGATTTCAATTTGTGTAAATTTGTAAAAATGTAATTTATGAGTCTTTTTAAATATTACAGAATATCGTTTGTATTAAGTTTTATCATCTTAATTGTAGGATCGGTATTTAAAGTTACCCACATGGAATTAGGTTTTTTAAACGGAAATAATTTAATTACCGTCGGACTAATTTCATCGGTTATTTATATTGCATTGGCTTATTTTATGATTTTTAAATCGACAAAAATGCCTGCAGGCGAAAAATTAATCTGGGTAATTTGTTTTGCTTTGGGTTTTATAGTAAACGTTGGTTTTATATCGTTTGCTACTGCTTTGGTATTTTTTATCATTGGTCCTAAACGATTGTTTTATAAGGAAACAACAGATCAAGTTTAAAAAATATTGACTTTAAAGTCCGTTTTTATTCGATCTCTTTTCCGATTGTATCTACATCTAAAGATAAATTCGATTCATAATCAAAATGCTTTTTAACCACAACAGCAGTTTTAGAAATACTGTCGTGCCAACCGTTTTCGCCAAAGAAACTAAATGCTTCAAAAGGAATAATTCGGCAAAAACTTCTCTTTAAAAATACATTTGCTGTTGGTGTTTCACCTTCTAAAGTAACTACTTGTGTACCTGTGATGAGTTTTCCTATTGATCTTCCTTTAGTGAGTGTTTCAAATCCAAAGAAATAGAAAACCATTATAACGGCTGTTATAATTCTATCAAGAAAGGGGTTTATATTTTGTAATTCAACAAAGAAAGATGGATCAAAACCAAATATAACAGCAGTAAAGCCTACAACAAAACCCAATATCAAAAAACTACAGTAAAATATTATGGTGTCTATTAAAAAATTTGCAAAACGTAAGCCTTTGTCTGCTTTGTTTTTCTGAACGATGTCTGTTAAATTCATAAAAATGTTTTTTATCAAAAATAAAAAAAGCCCTTGAATAAACAAGAGCTTTATATAATTATGTAAAATTTTAGAAATTAGATTTAAACTGTTCTAAAAAGCGTACATCGTTTTCAAAATACATTCTAATATCGCCAATTTGATATAAAAGCATTGCCATACGCTCTAATCCCATCCCAAAAGCAAAACCAGAATACTCGTCAGGATTAATGTTCGATGCCTTTAAAACATTAGGATCTACCATTCCGCAGCCCATAATTTCTAACCAACCTGTTCCTTTTGTGATACGGTAATCGGTTTCGGTTTTTAAACCCCAATAAACATCAACTTCGGCACTTGGTTCGGTAAACGGGAAATAAGACGGACGCAGACGAATTTTCGACTTTCCGAACATTTCCTTTGTAAAATATAATAAGGTTTGCTTTAAATCGGCAAACGATACATCTTTATCAATATACAAACCTTCTACCTGATGAAAAATACAGTGCGAACGCGACGAAATAGCTTCGTTACGAAAAACACGTCCTGGTGAAATGGTTCTAATCGGCGGCTGGTTGTTTTCCATGTAACGCACCTGAACCGATGATGTATGTGTACGCAACAGATAATCTGGGTTCATTTGCACGAAAAACGTATCCTGCATATCGCGTGCCGGATGGTGTGCCGGGAAATTCAATGCTTCAAAATTATGCCAGTCGTCTTCAATCTCCGGACCTTCGGAAACATTGAATCCAATGTTCGAAAATACATCGATTACCTGATTTTTTACTAAAGAGATCGGATGGCGCGAACCAATGTTTACAGGCGTTCCCGGACGCGTTAAATCGCCAAAAATACCTGCCGTTTCTTCTTTAGATTCCAATGCATCCTGAATAAATTTTATTTTACCCTCAACAGCATTTTTCAACGAATTGATAGCCTGCCCGAATTCTTTCTTTTGATCGTTCGGAACATTTTTAAATTCGGAAAAAATTTCATTAATCAGTCCTTTTTTAGAAATAAATTTAATTCTAAAAGTGTCTAAAGTGTCTTTATTATCGGTAGTAAAAGCTTCTGCTTCGCCAATTAATTCTTTAATTTTATCTATCATTGTTTTATAAAACAGGTATTATGCAAATTTACGCTTTTTGGTTGATGCTGAAAATTAGAATGGTTAAAAATTACTTTATATAACCGTTATCTATAAAATATTGTACAATGGCATCTTTCATTAAAACAGCCTGTTCGCCTGCTTTTAAGTGCGGCAGTTGGTCTTTAATGGTGTAATGCGGCCAGCCGTCGGCATCGAAATGCGAAAATTCATAATATCCAAATGGTTCCAGCAAACGACAAATGGCAATGTGCATAATGTTTACTTTTTCGTCTTTTTTAAACTTTTTGTTGAATTTACCCAATTCCTGTATGCCAATTAAATACGTTATTCCATCAACATCCAGTGTATCTCCGTCGGCAAATTGATCAGACAGTTTTTCAACCAGCAAATTCCATCGTTCTTTTAATTCTTCGTCTCTTGCCATAAAATTGTTTTCTTGAACTGCAAAGATATTTCATAATGCCGAAACTGCTTTATATTTGTACTTTATTTTAACGATATGATTGTTGTAGATTTAATAATTGCCGTTTTATTGGGATATGCCTTGTTTAAAGGGATAAAAAACGGTTTGGTGGTTTCGGTAATTTCATTGATTGCGTTGATTGTGGGAATTTATATTTCGTTGCGATTTTCGTTTTTTACGCGCAATTTTTTAACTGAAAACACACAGTGGAATCCAAACACACTGACCATTGCCGCGTTTTTTATAACATTTGTGGCAGTGTTGATTTTACTCTATTTTTTAGGAAAGGCAGTTACAAAACTTGCCGAGAGTTTGGCGCTTGGCTTTGTAAATAAAATTCTAGGTGCTGTTTTTGAAGGAATAAAAATGTTATTGATCATTTCGGTTTTTCTGAACTTGTTTCAAAAGATAAATTTCAACAATTTAATTGTATCAAAAGAAAAGTTAGATGAATCTGTTTTTTATGAACCAATAGAAAAAGTTTCTAAAGAACTATTTCCGTTAATGGAAGAATGGTACAAAATAGCTTTAAGCGAGGCTTCCGAAAATATTGAAGCAATGAAAGAAAATAAAAAATCCACTTCGTTTTAGAAGTGGATTTTCTTTGATGTTATCTTTTTATAAATTTCACGGTAGAAACATTGTTGTTTTCAGTTTCAATTCTTAACAGATATATTCCAGATTTTAAATCGGATACATCTATTGAATTATTACTGTTGTTTGTAGTAAGCGATTTTACAGATCTTCCTGATAAATCATAAACAGTTAAATTAGATATGTTTTCTTTGTAATCAATATTTAATCTATCTGAAACAGGATTTGGGTAAACACTTAAATTTGCTAAATCTAAAGTTGGTGTAGAAGCAGAAGTAAATGTTAGATCAATCTTAAAATCATCTATAATAGCTTGCCAATTGCCTGTATTATGTGAAAATTTAAACTTAACTCTAAAGTTATCTAAACTTGTAATATATCCTGTAGTAACTGTATGTGAAAGAATTTGGCAATTGTTTGATGGTGTAAAGTTTGAACTATTAGTGGCTAAAGCATTTTGCCAGTTAGTTCCATTATCTAAAGAATATAACATTTCAATAGTCCCGAAATCACCTACGAAAGGCGTTTCTAAATTATAGTCCATTATTTTTAAATTGTAACTAATTGTGGGGATTCCTGGTTCTATAGTGTTATTCCTTGATGTTGTAATTTCGGTTGTTTCACTCTTATTAATGTTAGCATAAAGATATTGTGTGCCACTACAAGCGGTATAGTAATCGTCTATTCCAATATAATTATCAGTAAATGTAGCATTCCAGCCGGTAGGTAATGCATAATTTTGAAGTGAATCAAAGCTTTCATTGACAAGTTGAGCTTGTACATTAAAAGCTAATCCAAGTAAAGTGGTTAAAGTTAACGTAATTTTTTTCATAAGATTTAGTGTTAGTTATCTGATAACTAATATAATAAAAAAATAAGATTATTTTAGAGTCAAATAAAAAAAGGTCATCAAAATATTTTGATGACCTTTTTTATATATAAATTATTTTTTACTTATTTGCGATCCAAGTTCCTTTAATTCCTCCATTTAAATCATTTGTCCAAGTCCCGGATGCATTTGATTCGAACATTTTTCCAATAAAAGCACCTATTTCTTCATCTCCGGCTTCAGTTGTACTAACTAAAATCATAGAAACCTCTCCGTGAACATTTACTTTTCCAGTTAAAGTTAATTCTAAAGTTTTAAAACCTTGAGATAAAACATCACCTTTAATTGTTCCGTCACCACTCACAGTAAAATCGATTTCACCTAAATCGCTTCCTAAATATGTTCCAGACCAAGAACCTTTGTATTTAGCATAAGGTGATGTCGCAGTAATAGGATCTTCCTCTTCGTGGCAAGAAACAGTTAAAAGCATTAGTGGTAATATTATTAATAAAAGTGAAAATACTTTTTTCATAGTTATATGTTTATAGTTTATGTATTTTTTATGCTAATGTAATAAATTTTTATAATTTACAATGATAAAAAATAATTTTTAAAAGATCATCATTTATTCAGATAAATTTTCCAACATAACTTTTGTCATGCTTTCTAAATTGTAATCATGTTTCCAACTCCAATCTTTGCGGGCTTCCGAATCATCAATACTAGAAGGCCAAGAATCTGCAATTGCCTGACGGAAATCCGGTTCGTATGAAATCTCGAAACCTGGTTTTTCCTTTGCAATAACTGCTGCGATTTCTTTTGGAGTGAAACTCATTGCTGATAAGTTGTACGATGATCGAATCTTGATTTTTTCTTTATCTGCCTGCATAATTCCAACAGTTGCACGAATGGCATCATCCATATACATCATTGGTAATTCAGTATTTTCAGATAAAAAACAAGTGTATTTATTTTCTGCAACTGCTTTGTAATAAATATCAACAGCATAATCGGTTGTTCCGCCTCCTGGAGGCGTTTTCCAAGAAATTAATCCCGGATAACGAATCGATCTTACATCAACACCATATTTATTAAAATAATATTCGCACCAGCGTTCGCCAGCTTGTTTAGAAATCCCATAAACGGTAGATGGTTCCATTACCGTATATTGCGGTGTATCATGTTTTGGAGTTGTTGGTCCGAAAACCGCAATGCTCGATGGCCAAAATATCTTTTTAATTTTACCTTCTTTCGCTAAATTTAATACGTGGAAAAGCGAATTCATATTCAAATCCCATGCAAAAGACGGATTTTTCTCTGCAGTGGCAGAAAGTAATGCCGCCATTAAATAAACTTCGTCAACTTTATATTTGTCAATTAAAGCTTCAACCTGCTCGTAATTCATAGCGTCTACAATTTCAAAAGGACCAGTTTTAAAAACCTCTTGTTCGCCTTTTCTAATGTCTGATGCTATCACGTTATCCGTTCCGTATAATTCGCGTAATTTTAAGGTAAGTTCAGAGCCTATCTGTCCGCAAGCTCCAATAATTAATATTTTGGTATCGTTCATGTTGTTTAATTTCTTTTACAAAGATAGCTTTTGTAACTATTTTTTTTAAATCTTTTGCAAAAATTCCTCAAAAGCATCTTAATATTTGTTGTTTAAACTATTTCATACCGTCAATATTAGTAATTTTGTGGTTTGTTTTAGATACCGTTTTTATGAAATATATATTTGTTTTAATACTGCTTGCAACAGCTACAATCAGTTGTAAAAAAGAGGTTGCAGCAACACAGAATGCAACCACCAAAATTTCGCAAGATTCTATGGTTAAGAACATTCACGAAAAATGGAAGTTTACCGTTAACGTTTCAAATCCGGCAATTAGTTCGAAATTAAACAATTGGGAAAACTGGCGAAATTATGTAAACGAATTAACAATCACACCAAATGCAGGACTTCGTAATCTTGTGCATAAATCGAATGCTTTGGTTGAAAAAGCCGCAGTTTTAAAAACCGATATTCCCGAAATGTACAACAGACCCGAAACCAAAGCGCGTTTTTCTTTGTTGGAAACCCATATTCAAAATCTGAATATGCAGCTGGAATTAGAGCCGTTGAATGTTAAAGAAATAAACACGTTGCTTACAAATATTCAAAAAAGCACCAATTCGATCATCAATCAGTTTAACGAGTTCGAAATAAAATCAAAAATACCGAAAGAATCTGGCGAAGACCAACTAATTCAACCGATAGACACTATTAAACGTGCCACTTTAAATGCATTACCACAAGAATAATGAGTATTAAAAAAGTATTTGAACAAGCAACCAAAACGCAGCAACTGCAACAGCAGCTTAACAAATTAGGCAATAAAATTCATGCGAAAGGATTTATCGGCTCGGCATTGTCGTTTCAAATTCAGGCATTGTTTAAAGAGTCTGATCAGCATTTTTTGTTGATTTTTAACGATAAAGAAGAAGCGGCTTATTATTTGAATGATCTCGAAAACTTGATTTCAAAAGATTATGTACTGTTTTATCCGGGATCGTATCGCAGACCGTATCAGATCGAAGAAACCGATAATGCCAATGTTTTGTTGCGTGCCGAAGTTTTAAACCGATTAAATGCTCGAAAAAAACCGGTTGTAATTGTTTCGTACGCCGATGCGTTGTTCGAAAAAGTGGTTACGCGTAAGCAATTGGATAAAAACACGCTGAAAATCGCCGTTAATGATAAAATGACGATCGATTTTGTGAACGAAGTTTTGTTTGAATACAATTTTAAACGTGTAGATTTTGTTTCGGAACCCGGTGAATTTTCAGTTCGTGGAGGAATTATCGATGTGTTTTCTTTTTCGAACGAAAACCCGTACCGTATTGAATTTTTCGGTAATGAAATTGATAGTATTCGTGCTTTTGATGTGGAAACACAGCTTTCGATCGAAACCAATAAAAAAATCACGATTATCCCAAATGTAGAAAATAAATTTTTGCAGGAAAACCGCGAAAGTTTCCTAAACTACATTAGTCCAAATACCGTTTTGTTCATTCAAAACACCGTTTTAATAAAGGAACAACTTACCAAAATGTTTCAGAAAGCAACCGAAGCTTTTGATAAATTAAATAAAGATGTTCAGCATTTGGCGCCGGATCAAATGTTTTTGCCTTCTGCAGAATTCCTTCAAAAAGCCGATGATTTTACGGTGGTTGAATTGGCACAACAGAATTTTTTTACACCCAATTTTTCGGTCGAATTTCATTTCAACCCGCAACCTTCGTTCAATAAACAGTTCGATTTGCTTATTGAAAACCTGAATCAGAATACCGAAAACGGATACACGAATTATCTGTATTGTTCAAGCGAATCGCAAAGTAAACGTTTCGAAGAAATTTTCTCCAGTTTAAAAGATCAAAACAAAAGTATTCAACAGTATAAAACCGTAGTAATGCCGTTGTTTCAGGGTTTTATCGACAAAGAAAATCAAATTGCTTGTTATACCGATCATCAAATTTTTGAACGATACCACAAATTCAGTATAAAAAACGGTTATACCAAAAAGCAAACCATCACTTTAAAGGAACTTACTACGCTTTCTGTGGGCGATTATGTAACCCATATTGACCACGGAATTGGAAAGTTTGGCGGTTTGCAGAAAATTGATGTGGAGGGTAAAAAGCAGGAAGCTATAAAGCTAGTGTATGCTGATAACGATATTGTGTATGTTTCGATTCACTCGCTACATAAAATATCAAAATACAATGGCAAAGAAGGTACGCCACCAAAAATCTATAAAATTGGTTCGGGTGCTTGGAAAGCCTTAAAGCAAAAAACAAAAGCGCGTGTAAAACACATTGCATTTAACCTTATAAAACTGTACGCAAAACGCCGATTAGAGAAAGGATTTGCTTGTGCCCCCGACAGTTATTTACAGGCAGAATTAGAAAGTTCGTTTATTTATGAAGACACGCCAGATCAGTTAAAATCTACCATAGAAGTTAAGGCTGATATGGAAAACGACCGCCCAATGGATCGTTTGGTTTGTGGCGATGTTGGTTTCGGAAAAACCGAAGTTGCCATTCGTGCTGCATTTAAAATGGTTGATAACGGCAAACAAGTCGCTATTTTAGTACCGACGACAATTTTGGCATTTCAGCATCATAAAACATTTACCGAGCGTTTAAAAGATATGCCTGTGAATGTTGCGTATCTAAATCGATTTAAAACTGCAAAACAAAAAGCTGAAACGTTGAAAGATTTGGCTGAAGGGAAAGTCGATATTTTAATAGGAACGCATCAGTTAGTCAATAAAAATGTGGTTTTTAAAGATTTGGGATTATTGGTGATCGATGAAGAACAAAAATTCGGTGTTGCCGTAAAGGACAAACTGAAAACCATAGGTGAAAACATCGATACTCTAACGCTTACCGCAACTCCAATCCCAAGAACTTTACAATTTTCGTTGATGGCAGCCCGCGATTTATCGGTAATTACAACGCCACCGCCAAACCGTTATCCAATCGAAACAAATGTGGTTGGTTTTAATGAAGAAGTTATTCGAGATGCTATTGCGTACGAGATTGAACGTGGCGGACAGGTGTATTTCATTAACAACCGAATTGAAAATATTAAGGAAGTTGCCGGAATGATCCAACGCTTGGTTCCGCATGCAAAAGTGGGAATCGGTCATGGACAAATGGAAGGTAAGAAATTGGAAGATCTACTTTTATCGTTCATGCAGGGCGAATTTGATGTTTTGGTTGCTACCACGATTATTGAAAGTGGATTGGATGTTCCAAACGCAAATACGATCTTTATTAACAATGCCAATAACTTCGGATTGAGTGATTTACATCAAATGCGCGGTCGTGTTGGGCGAAGCAATAAAAAAGCTTTTTGTTATTTTATTACTCCGCCTTACAGCGTAATGACCGAAGAAGCGCGTAAACGTATTTCGGCATTAGAACAGTTTAGCGATTTAGGTAGCGGATTCAACATTGCAATGAAAGATTTGGAAATTCGTGGTGCAGGCGATATTTTAGGTGGCGAACAAAGCGGTTTTATTAATGAAATTGGATTTGAAACCTATCAAAAAATCATGAATGAAGCCATTGATGAGCTGAAAGAAAACGAGTTTAAAGATTTATACGAAGAAGAGCAGAACATCGATACCAAAGAATATGTAAAAGATATTGTGATTGAGTCTGATTTCGAGATTTTGTTTCCTGATGAATACATCAACAATGTTTCCGAACGATTAACGCTGTATAATGAACTGGCAATTTTGAAAACCGAAGACGAATTAATCGCTTTTCAAAATAAATTGATCGACCGTTTTGGTGCATTGCCAAGACAAGTGGTAAATCTGTTAGATTCGGTTCGTATCAAATGGATCGCATCAAAAGCCGGCATTGAAAAGCTTGTATTAAAACAAGGCAAAATGATTGGTTATTTTGTAAGCGACCAGCAATCCATGTATTATCAATCGGCACAATTCCGCAAAGTATTACAGTTTATTCAGATGTATCCAAAACTGGCAACGTTAAAAGAAAAACAGACCAAAAACGGCTTGCGTTTGCTGTTAACATTCGATCATATAAAATCAATCAGTAAAGCGTTGGAGAATCTTCAAAAACTACAACAGTTATGAGAAATTTAAGCATTTTATTATTTTTAGTTTTTAGTAATTTATCTGCATTTGCTCAAGATACATTGGTTTTGCCTTACAAACCAATTATTAAAGATGCTAATTATGCCTGTGGAAATACCGAAGATTTGTACTATTACGTGAATAATAATTTTAACTACAACAACGTAAAAAAAGAAGACATACCCAAAACGGCAAAAAAGAAGCCTTATTTTGTGTTTTATGTGGTGTTTGCAGTTAGTGAAGACGGTAAAGCATTTGAGTTTTCGCCTAAAGAAATTTCGGCAGAAAACAGTTTTTATAAAGAAGCCGTGCGTGTAATTGCATCAACCCGATGGAATGTTGCTACAAAAGACAACCAGTATAAAAAGCAGTTTATGGTGATTCCGATAAAAGCAAATATTGGAGATTTTTAAAATTTGAAGGAATCATTATGAAAAATATTAAAATTTACAGTTTAATCTTTGTAATATTTCTATCTTCTTGTAGCAAAACCAGAATTGTTAAAGAAGTTTCTAATGATCCAGATATTTATTATAAAAAGCATTACAAAGAAGATAAGCTTTCTTTAGTTGAAACCTATTACAAAGAAAAGTTACAGAGTGTTTATTATCTTCATAGTTTAAATGGCATACGAGAAGATACATTAGTTTATTATGAATTAAATAATTCTATTGAAAGTCAAGCAGATTTTTTTCCAGATAATAAGATGTTTTATTATATCAAAAAGAAACCTAATGGAACTAAAATTTCTGAAGGAAATATGTATAAGTTCAGATATAATGGCTGGTGGAAAATGTACGATGAAAACGGAAAGTTTACACACGAAAAATATATTATTACGAAAGATTCTGCTGACTATAATTACTCCCAAATTAAAGTATATGACAGTTCTGGGAAAATTGTTCCAAATAAAAGTGATTATATAACATTTTTTCTACCGGATACGTTATACACAGGAAAAAGTATGGGAACTCTCATTCATCATCCAAGATTAAAAGACCAGTTAGCCTATTATGTTGGTGTAGGATATAAAGTTTTACCGGATTTTAGTAATATTAGTAATGTTCGGGTAGATACTTTTACAATTAAAAAAGATAAAACAATAGGTGTTGAGTTTAAAACACTAGGAAAAACACAAATAAGAGGTTTTGTTTATGAATCGGCTATAGAAATGGTCAGTGATTTAGAATTTAATGTACTGAGTGTTCATACTTATTTTGAAAAAGATTTTTATGTTATTCCACGACCAGATTCTATTCCAATAAATAAAGTAATGCATTATGATAAATAAGGTTAAATCAAATTTTAACTGCTAATTTTCTTATAATTAGATAAGTATAAATTTTGTATCTTTGATATTAAACAGTTTTAGTGATGGATTTACAAACTCGAAAATTAAATTTAATCGCCTATCTTGCTCAATTGCAAGATGAAATTTTCTTTGAGAAGATTGAAAAATATATTTTACAAAAAGCAGAAAGTGATGTTCCATTAAAGCCTTTTACACAAGAAGAATTAATAAGCAGAATTAAAGTATCGGAATGTGATTATGAAACCGGAAGATTTAAATCACAAGAAGATTTAGAAAAAATCTCTTCAAATTGGTAATAGTAAAGAATTTAGATAAATTGTTATTCTTCAAAAAAATCTCCCATCATCTTTTCTGATGCGTAGTAATTAAATGAGCTAAAAATCATCCCGCTTGAAACAGCGTCTAATTTAATTTCATAAATAAATTCGATCATATGATAATCTAAAGAATGAAATGTTTCTGAACCATCGGTGTACTTTAAAATATTTAATCCTTTTGTTTTTGTATAATCATTGGTTAAGAAATTAAAATATTCTTCATCGAATTCATTACCATCTTTGTTGGATAAATCTCTCTTATTATCAATTTTAGAAATGAAATGATTATGGGTTTTATTTGTATCTAGGTCTTTTATACGGATAATAATTCCTACATGAGTTTTTCCATGAGAAGGAATGCTGCCAAAATATATATAGTAAACAAGGTTTTTAGAATGAATAAGTTTGTCGGAGAACAAACCAAAAACCTCTTTATCAATTAATTGTTTTATCAATTTCTTTAATTTTATCAACGAATTGTGTTTGTGCAATACCAAAATTAAAATTAAATAAAGCAAGAAATAAAAATAATAGTTTTTTCATAAAACCAACTGATCTAAAATCTTAATATACAATTCTACACCTTCTTCGATTTCGTTAACATACACAAATTCATCAGCGGTGTGTGATCGAGCCGAATTTCCCGGTCCTAATTTTAAAGATGGAATTTTTAATACCGCTTGGTCACTTGTGGTAGGTGAACCGTATGTTGTTCTTCCTAAATTCATTCCGGCTTTTACAATCGGGTGATCTAACGAAATAAACGATGGACGCAAACGGGTTGATCTCGGTTTAATTTCGCATTTGGTATGTGCTTTTATAATATCTAAAACCTCTTCGTTGGTGTAAGCATCGGTAATACGAACATCAACAACAAAATCGCAACTCGATGGAACTACGTTGTGCTGTGTTCCGGCATTTATCATGGTAACCGACATTTTTATCGGTCCGAACATTTCAGATTGTTTAGGAAATTCAAACGTTTTAAACCACAAAATATCTTCAATAGCGTTGTAAATGGCATTTTCGCCTTCGTTACGTGCTGCATGTCCCGATTTCCCTGATGCGGTACATTCCAAAACCATCAAGCCTTTTTCGGCAACAGCCAAATGCATCTGCGTTGGTTCGCCAACTATCGCAAAATCTAATGCTCCTAATTTTGGTACTACGAATTCCAAACCGTGCAAACCTAAAATTTCTTCTTCGGCAGTAGCGGCAATCACTAAATTGTATTTTAAATTCGGCTGATTGTAATAATACAGAAAGGTAGAAATCAGCGAAACCAAACATCCACCGGCATCGTTAGATCCTAAACCATACAATTTTCCATCGATTATCTCCGCTAAAAAAGGATTGCGCGTATAATCGATATTCGGACGAACCGTATCGTGGTGCGAGTTTAATAAAATAGTAGGTTTTAGCGGATCGTAATACTTGTTAAACGCCCAAACATTGTTTAATTCGCGGTATGTTTCTACGCCGAAACTTTTTATGTAGGTATCAATTATTTCGGCTGTAATATCTTCTTCTTTACTAAACGACGGTGTTTTAATTAAATCTTTTAGCAGCCCAATGCTTTTTTCTATTAAATCTTTCATTCGTATAAATTCGTACTAATTTTTGCAACAACTTCTTCGGGCGTTATACTTTGCATAACATCTTGGTAACCTGCTACTATCTTATTTCCGTAAACCGATGTCGGCAAAAACGGATAGTTCTCTAAATTGGGAATCAAACTGTTTTCTAACGGTTGATTAAACGGTACAAAACCTGCAAACGGATGCGTGTTTCCCCACAACGTAACAACTTTTATGCCGTACATTGCAGCAATATGTGCGTTGCCAGAATCCATTGAAAGCATTACATCTAAATGCGGAATAAACTGTAATTCTTGTTTAAAATTAAGTTTATCGGCAACTAATATAACGTTTTCAATATTTTGCTGAAGGTCTTTTAACGAATTTAACTCATTTTTTCCACCAAACAAGAAAATTTTATGATTTTGATTTGCAGAAAGATCTAAAATAACCTTTTGCATTAATGCGGTTGGATACACTTTTGTTTGATATTGAGCAAAAGGTGCAATTCCAATCCATTTATTGTTTGATTTTTTAGCAGTAACAGCCAAAATTTCATCAGACAAAATCGGTTTTTCGGGGAAAGATATTTTTGATAAATCAACCTTAAAACCTAAATGTGCTAAGGTGTCAACATGCCGATCAACCATTGGCTTTACAGGTTTTAATACTTTTTTTTCTAAACGGGTTAATTCCTTTTTTTCTTTTCTGCCTTTATCTGTAAATGCTGTTTTTGTTCCGTTTGATTTAAAAAAGGTACGAAGTATTTTAGATCGTAATACATTATGGAAATCGGCAACAAAATCAATTTTTAGTTTTTTTAGATCTTTAAACAATCTGTAAATTCCAAAAAATCCTTTGTGACGTTTTTCCAGATCAACGCCGAAAAAATCAACGCGATCCATATCATCAAAAAAAGGTTTGAAAAAAGGTCGCGAAACCATCGTGACTTTTACATCTGTATGCTGCTGAATAAGCGATCGTATAACAGGAACCGTCATAGCAACATCGCCCATTGCCGATAATCGTATTACTAAAATATGCTTCATTTTAATTGCCTAAAGTCTGCAGAATGTTGTACGAAAATTCTAAAATGGGTTTGTAAGCCATTGAAAAAGCGAGTAACGGAATAATCATAAAAACAATCCCTACGTAAAACCACACTTTCGATTGGTTTTGTTGCAACAGTTTTGCGAACAGATATATCAACAGGTAATAAATGCTTAAAAAGCCCAGCGGAATAAATAGTAGTTTGGCGTACGCATCGAAAAACTGCCAGATGAATACGGCAATTAAAAGTATTAAAATGGTAAAAACGAATACCTGCGCTATTTTTAAAAGTTTGTTCATAGTAAAAAAGACTTTCTGTTTAAGAAAGTCTTTCAAAAGTACTTATTTTTTATTTTGATACAATACCGGATTCAATTCTTCGTCGTTATACATTTTCATTTGCTTGTAAGCTTTCATGAATTTATCGCCATTTTCTATATCTTCGATCAATTGACTGATCGATGTAAACATATCTTGTTTCTGCTCTAAAAGAACATCTAATTTTGCCTGACATTTTGCACGGTGATCTGCCGATGCATCTGGGCGTGTAGCTTCTTCTTGCATGTGGTAGATTTTTAATGCCAAAATAGACAAACGATCCATTGCCCAAGCCGGACTTTCTGTGTTTATTCTAGCATTTGGCTTAACCTGAATGTTTTTGTATTTATCTAAAAAATAGCTGTCGATATATTCCACCATGTCCGTTCTAACTTGGTTCGATGCATCAATTTTACGTTTTAAAACCAGAGCAGCAACAGGATCAATCTGCGGATCGCGAATAATATCTTCATAATGCCATTGTACGGTATCAACCCAGTTTTTTGCATACAGCAAATGTTCAATAGAACCTTTTTCGTAAGGGTTTGCTATTGGTTGGTTAACATCGTCAAATTGGTGGTAATCTTCGATACTTTTTTCAAAAACAGGAAAAGCTAATTCTGCAAACATTGTTATAATTTTTATTTACAAATATACTTTTAATACTTTTACAACAATAAAATTCATTGGTAAACTTATGCATATTCACTACATATCAGAGCAGAACAGTATTTTAAATCATTTTTTGGCGCAGTTGCGAGATGTTAAAGTACAAAACGATTCGATGCGTTTTCGTAAAAATATGGAACGAATAGGCGAAATTATGGCTTATGAATTAAGCAAAAAACTTTCTTACACAGAAGCTTCGATTACTACACCTTTAGGAACGAAGGATACCATGATGATTAAAGATGATGTGGTTTTGTGTTCGATACTTCGTGCTGGATTAGCTTTGCATACCGGCTTTATGAGTTTTTTTGATGATGCTGAAAACGGATTTGTATCTGCAGCCAGAACACACGGAGCCGAAGAGATTTTGGTTGAATATCAGGCAGCACCATCGTTTGAAGGAAAATGTCTGCTTTTGTTAGATCCAATGTTGGCAACAGGTCATTCTATGGTTGCTGTTTTTGATCAGTTAATGAAGAAGGAACATCCAAAGGAAATTCATATTTGTGTTGTTATTGCCGCACCCGAAGGAATTGAATATTTAAAGGAATATCTGCCGGAAAATATTCATTTGTGGGTTGCCAGTTTAGATGATTCTTTGAACGAAAACAAATACATTATTCCCGGAATTGGTGATGCGGGCGATTTGGCTTATGGCGAAAAATTATAGTTTTAATAAAAACAGTAATAAACTTACTCCAAGAATTGTTGCCAAAACGGCTTCTTTAACCCATTTAATAGGTGTGTTTGCAATAAAATTTCCACCAATAATCGATAACGGAAAGAAAGTGAAAACCAACAATCCGTTTGATTTTTCTGGAGTAATGATGTAAATAGCTGCTCCAATTACAAAGCAAAGCACGATGTTTTTGTAAAGCGTTACTTGGTTGGTTGCGATGCTTTTCAAATTAGTCAGCTGATAAACGGTAAATAAAACCGCAATTGTAGCCAGAAAAGAAAGCGCTATGTTTTGATAAATGTTTTCGAAATAACTAAAGTTGAAACCAACATCGTATTTATCGGTCCAAAATTCAACTAAATCAATATTGTAAAACAGACTGTAAGTGTAAAATAAAATGGTAACGGTTAACAAGGCAATCAACGGAATAATCCAGTTGCGGTAATCCTGATTTACGTACCAGATTATTGCAAGGTAGATCATTACAAAATAAAGAATGGTCCATGATTCAAACAGTGTTGCAACAAAAATCCACAGGCTGGCATCGAAAATTTTAATTTTTGGTTCGTTTAAGGTTTGTAGTGATATAACTCTTCGCAATGCTAAAAGTACCAGCAGATTTGCAACAATCAGTTGCGCATCATCATAAAAAGTAGGAAACAAAATTAAAAAGCAGGCATACAAAAACAGTGAGTATAGATTATTTACCGCCAAATAATTTTTTACGGTAATAAACTGTATCAGCAAAACCGAAAGTACCACAACAACAAACAAAAAACTTTTTTCTATAATTACTGCAGGCGACTGCAACCATTTTAAATCGTTCACCAAATGTATAAGATATGTTATTAAAAGCATTAGCCCTATAACCACATATCCTATTGGTCTGCTTTTAGAAAAAAGATTTGTAAGCATTAATGATATTATTTTGTTTTTGTAAATAAGTTGTTAATAATTTTTTTTACTTTTGTTGCAAAGTTAGAATTAAACTAAAACTAAACATAAATAATTTAATAACAATATTATGTGGACATCTTTCTTTCACGGGATACAATTTTTATTCGTTGATGTTTTGTTTGTACCAATGGACTGGTTTGCGAAATTAGAATTAACAAACTGGTGGGTTGCAAACTTACTTAACTGGATTTTCATTATTATTTGTACTGTTGCCTTTGTTTACTGGTTAAAACAACTAAGTATTTTTGCAGCTAACAATGAAGACGATCAAGACACTACAGCACATTCGTTCTTAAAATAAAAAGATTAAAAAAGCAGGTTTTAAACCTGCTTTTTTATTGATTATATATTTTACTTCTTTCTAATACTGTCGTGTGCGTGGGTTTCAATACCGTTGTTCCACAAAGTTAAAATATCGGTTGCTACGGCAGCGCCACTTCCTGCAGCAATTGCCAACTGACTGCGATGTCCTGCTAATGTTCCTGCAACATAAATATTTTCAAAAACCAAATGATCGTTATTTGCCAGTTGAATACGGTTTTTCTGTGGTAGCGATTTTCCGTGCGGAATTACATATGGTTCCAAACAACCGTTAATGGTAAAAGGATTGCTTGAGTTTACGGTAACAACTACACACTTACTTTCGTAGATATTTTCGGTAGTAGTTACTAAAAAATAATCTTTATGATTAATTATAGAAAGTACCCGTTCGTTTAAAATTTGATTAATGTGCGGGTATAAATTGTTTAAATCGGTAAGGGTTTGTTGTAATAGGTGGCTTCCTAAAGTACCGGGTGGTATTCCGTAGGCGTTGTTAAACAGTGCATCTTGTAGCATTGATGATTTCTGGTGGGCAATGATCCCGATTTTTTTATCGTTCACAAACGGTTTTTCATTTGCCGATCCTAAAACCAAGGCACAAGAAACCCCCGAAACGCCTCCGCCAATTATTAAACAGTCAAACATTTTATTTGTTTTTATTGTCTATTGCTTTTGAAGTATTAAAGATAAGCAATAAGATTACTGCACACAAAATGGCAATAATACAAATTAAAGCTACAACACTTTCACCTTGAAATAAGTTGTTAAAATCTAATTTTGTAATGTTTAATACAATCAAAGCAATAGCAATAGCTATAACTATGTATGTAACGTATTTCATTATTGATTTATTTTGTTGAATAGGAAACGAAAGTACAAAATATTTAATTAGTTAAACAAGCCTTTAACATTAGTAGCAAATAATTTAACAGCAATTGCCAGTAAAACCACTCCGAATACTTTGCGAATTACCCCTAAACCGTTGGTTCCTATAAGGCGTTCTATCTGTCCTGATAATTTTAAAACTACATAAACAACAATAATATTCAGAATAATGGCGAATACAATATTTATGGTTTGATACTCTGCACGTAACGCCAAAATGGTGGTCATAATTCCGGGTCCGGCAATTAATGGGAAAGCCAATGGAACAATCGATGCTGTTTTAGGTTCTTCATCGCGATACAACCGAATGCCTAAAATCATTTCTAAAGCTAAAAAGAACAATACAAAAGCACCTGCAACTGCAAACGAATTTACATCTATTCCAATTAAAGTCAGAATACTTTCACCAACAAACAAAAAGGCAATCATGATACAGGCTGCAACAATTGATGCTTTTTCCGACTGAATTTTCCCGACACGCGCACGCAGATCAACAATAATAGGGATCGATCCTAAAATATCAATCACGGCGAATAAAATCATACCAGCGGTAAAAATCTCTTTAAAATTAATTTCCATAGTCTTAAAGTTTTTGCAAAGGTATTTATAATGTGTTAAAAGATAAGAATAAATTCAACGTTACTTTTACATTTTTGGTAACACTTGTAAAACGGTAAATAGTTGTAACTTTGCGGCTGCAAATGAATTGATTTATGTTTCAGATAGGAAAAACAATAGTTTCAGACGAGGTTCTTGAAAGAGAATTTGTGTGTAACCTAACAGCTTGTAAAGGACAATGTTGTGTGGATGGAGATGCCGGTGCGCCTTTAGATAAGGAAGAAACAGCTATTTTAGAGGAAATTTATCCTATTATAAAACCGTATTTACGTGCTAAAGGAATTGCCGTAATTGAAGAAAAGGGAACTTGGGTTGTTGGTGAAGACGGTGATTTGGAAACGCCGTTGGTTGATAACAAGGAATGTGCTTATGTTATTTTCGACGGAAAAACTGCTTTATGCGGTATAGAACAAGCGTATAACGAAGGTTTAGTGAAATGGAAAAAACCAATTTCGTGTCATTTGTACCCCATTCGTATTAAAGAATATTCGCAGTTTTCGGCGGTAAATTACAATCGTTGGCATATTTGTGACGATGCCTGTGCATTGGGTAAAGAACTAGAAGTTCCAGTTTACAAGTTTTTAAAAGAACCGTTAATTCGTAAATACGGCGAAAGTTGGTATGCCGAATTAGAAACCGTGGCTACCGAGTGGCAAAAACAATCACTTAATAAAAAGTAATTGTAACGGATAGTGAATAATTGCTCCGTTATTTTTAAGCAGATCGCTACCAATAATTCCGTGGACTTTTGGTAAATCGTATTCGCTTAAGGCAATGTTTACATGGGTTAAATCAAGCAGAATTAAATTAATATCGTTCTTTTTCCATTTGCCTAATTGTATGGTGTTGTCGGTAGAAATTTCGGCATGCATATCGTTTGAACCTGCACCCGAAGCTTTGGCTTTATGTGCTTTTGACAGCAATTTAAAAAACGATTTTTCGTTACTGTCAATACAGGTGTTTGATGCCCCGGTATCAATCAAAAACAAACCTTTAATGCTGTTAACCTTTGCATGTACATACAAATGGTTCGATTTACGAATGCGAAACGGAATGCTATAATAATTTTGCTGTTCTAATACAGTTACAATATCGTTCATTAATTTAATATCTGTTGAAAAGCAAAAATAGGTAGATATAATTTAACCACATAGAATTTATCTAAAACAGTGCAGATAAGTTGCATAGTTTTGTTGCTAAAAATCTATGAGTTCTTTGTGGTAAAAAGAAAAATTAAAAATACAAAATGATTTTAATTGATACACATACCCACTTATATAGTGAAGAATTTGAAAGTGATCGAATCCAAATGATGGAACGCGCACTTGCTGTTGGAGTAGAACATTTCTTTGTTCCGGCGATCGATTCTTCTTATTTTAACGGTATGAAGCAAATACAACAGCAATATCCACAAAATGTTCATTTAATGATGGGCTTGCATCCGTGTTATGTAAAACCCGAAACTTTTGAACAGGAACTGGCTTTTGTTGAACAAGAATTAGCGAAAGGAACGTATGTTGCCGTGGGCGAAATTGGTGTTGATCTGTATTGGGATAAATCAACCCTTAAAATTCAGCAACAGGCATTTCAAACACAAATTCAATGGGCAAAAAAATTAGGCTTGCCAATAAATATTCATTGTCGTGATGCTTTTGATGAGGTTTTTGAAGTATTAGATCAAGAAAAAAGCGATGATTTATTCGGAATTTTCCATTGCTTCACAGGAGATTTTAATCAGGCAGAACGTGCATTGAATTTAAACATGAAATTAGGAATTGGTGGTGTAGCAACCTTTAAAAACGGAAAAATAGATCAGTATTTAGATCAAATTCCGTTAGAACAAATCGTTTTAGAAACCGATTCCCCTTATTTGGCACCTGCACCACACCGCGGCAAACGTAACGAAAGCAGTTATGTAGCCTTGGTTGTACAGAAATTAGCAGCTATTTATAACCTGCCGGTAGAAGAAATTGCGCAACACACAACAAAAAACGCATTAAACATTTTTAAATTGTAAATTGGAAGTATATTTGTTTCAGTTACGAAAATAAAATCAAACTATGTCTAAATTCGATTCGATACGTTTTTATCACGATGAAGAAGTAATAAAAATACTTCAGAATATCTCACATCATCCCATGGTAAAATCGTTGATAGATTATACATTTCCGGAATATTCAGATAAGCAGGTTAACGAATTGGTTAACAGCATACACAGCATACGCGACTTTCAATCGAAAATTATTTACCACACCTTACAGCAGGTTTTAAAAAATACGTCGGAAGGATTATCAAGTTCGGGTTTTGAAAATTTAGATCCAAATACATCATATCTTTTCATATCAAACCACCGCGATATTCTGTTAGACACCAGTTTTTTAAACGTACTTTTAATGGAGCACGGTAAAATAATGACAGCTTCGGCGGTTGGCGATAATCTGGTACAGAAACAGTTGTTTATGGATCTTGCCAAATTAAACCGAAATTTTATCGTAAAACGCGGACTTTCGCCTCGAGAATTGTTGGGCAGCAGCAAGTTATTGTCAGAATACATGCATCATTTACTGAAAGAAGAAAATCGATCGGTTTGGATTGCACAGCGCGAAGGAAGAACAAAAGACGGAAACGATGCAACACATCAGGGTGTTTTAAAGATGATAGGTATGGCGTGCAACGAAGATTCTATGATGGATTATTTTAAGAATCTTCGTATTGTACCTGTAACCATATCTTACGAATACGATCCTACCGATAAATTAAAAATGCCGCAGCTTATGGCTAAAATGGCAGACGAATTGTACATTAAAGATAAAAACGAAGATTTTTTAAATTTAATGAGTGGAGTGGTAGGTCAAAAAAAACGCATTCATCTGCATGTAGGTACCGCTTTAGATACCGAATTAGAAATTATTAAAAACGAAACCACCAACGTAAACAAGCAAATTCAAATGCTTGCTAAAGTAATAGACGAGCAGATTATTGCTAATTACAAACTGTGGCCAACCAATTACATTGCATACGATTTATTGAACGATACCGATCGTTTTGCAAATGAATATACCGACAAGGAAAAGCAATTGTTTTTACGCAGATTAGAATTAAAATTGGATAAAGGCAACGAACCTTTGGTTGATACGTTTTTAGAAATGTATGCCAATCCGGTGGTTAACAAATTAAAGTTACAAAATGCATAAACCGGCTATTCTTTTAATTTACACGGGCGGTACAATTGGCATGGTTAAAGATTTTGAAACCGGTGCCTTAAAAGCCTTTAACTTTAACCAGTTGTTAGAGCGTATTCCCGAATTACAGTTATTAGATTGCACCATTGATACCTATTCTTTTGAAGATCCTATCGATTCTTCTGATATGAATCCGGAGCATTGGATCACGATTGCCGAAGTTGTCGAAAAAAACTATCATGATTTTGATGGTTTTGTGGTTTTACATGGATCAGATACCATGTCGTACACCGCATCGGCATTAAGTTTTATGTTGAAAAATCTTTCAAAACCGGTAATATTAACCGGATCGCAACTGCCAATTGGCGATCTTCGTACCGATGCCAAAGAGAATTTAATTACCGCAATACAGATTGCATCGCTTCACCAAAATAAAATACCTGTTATAAAAGAAGTAGGTTTGTACTTTGAATACAAGTTGTATCGAGGAAACAGAACCACCAAGATTTCAGCCGAACATTTCAACGCCTTTACATCGCCCAATTTGCCGCATTTGGCAGAAAGTGGCGTGCATTTAAAAATAAACGAACATTTGTTGGACGATTTTTATGAATCGAACCAATTAATTATTCAAAAAGAATTAGATGCCAACGTATTTATTCTAAAGATTTTCCCTGGGATTACTCAAAACGTATTGGAAGCAATTTTGAACATTCCCAATTTAAAAGGAATCGTGTTAGAAACCTTCGGATCGGGCAACGCACCAACGCAGTTTTGGTTCATTAATACCCTGCAAAAAGCAATAGACCGAGGCGTAAAAATTGTTAACGTAACGCAATGTTGGGGCGGCAGTGTAGATATGGGCAAATACGAAACCGGTACCGCTTTAAAGCAAATTGGCGTTATTTCGGGTTACGATATCACTACCGAAGCTGCTATTACCAAACTAATGGTTTTACTTCCAAAAGATTTACCGGTAAAAGAATTCTCCAAAGCTTTTCAAACGCCTATTTGTGGCGAACTGATTATAGAAGAATAACCAAAACGAACTTTAATAGGTTCGTTTTTTTGATTTTGTATGAAGCGTATTAGAAAGAAGAATCCTGTTAATTAACAAAAAGGCACAAATATTTTACGTAAATTAACCGTTGAAGTATAAATACCTGTTTGTTATGAAAAATACAGTTACCCTACTTTTTAGTTTGCTTTGCTTTAATGGATTTACACAGGAAACAACCGGTTTTTCCGACGATAAAAACATGGTGAAATGGAATGTGCTAGGTTTAACATCATCAACCATTTCTCTGCAATACGAACGATTAATCGCTCCCAAAACCAGCATTGCTGCAAATATCAACATTATGCCCAAACGCAGTATCCCGTTTTTTGGCACGGTAGAAGGTATTGTAAAAGACAAAGGAGCGATTGATATTTTAAAAGATGTAAAAATGAATGCCTTTTCGTTTACGCCCGAAGTCCGTTTTTATCTAGGCAAAGAAGGCATGCGCGGCTTTTACATTGCACCATTTTTGCGTTACGATCGTTTTTCTGTTGAACTTCCGGTTGAGTATATTTATAAAGAACAATTAGAAAGCGTTACCATTAACGGAAATGTAGATGGTTTCTCCGGCGGATTATCGTTTGGTGCACAATGGCGATTGGCTTCGCAATGGTATCTCGATGTTACTTTTGTAGGCTTAAGTTATGGCTTTGCATCGGGCGAATTAAGTGGCAGACGATCATTAGATGCTGAAGAACAAACCGAAGTACGCAAAGCAATAGAAGAAGTAGAACTTCCTGTAGTAAAATATACTTACGAAGTAAAAGATGATGGCGTTGATGTTAAAATAAAAGGACCGTGGGCAAATGCCAAATTAGCCGTAGCTGTTGGGTATAGGTTTTAATTAAAAATTCATAAAACTAATAAACAAAAGTTATTTCTTTTTTACACTTTTATACAACTCTGCCAAAGTTTTAAACTTTGGCAGAGTTTTTTTATAGTCTTTAAAAGCAATTCCAAACTAGATTACTTTTTTTTGCTTTCAATCTAATTTTCAAATACAGCTTTGGCAAAGTTTTAAACTTTGCCAAAGCTTGCTAAATAATCTTTGTGCTCCAAAAGTTTCTACTGCGTATCGTTTAAAATCAAACAAAAAAGTAAAATAAATCGTAACTAAATTAAATACTACTATTTAACCTAAATTCCTTAAATTCGCACATTGAATTTAAAAACAGTATCATGAGCACCAAATTCACAGAGTATAAAGGATTGGATTTACCAACCGTAGCAAGCGAAATGTTACAGTATTGGAAAGATCAGTCCATCTTTGATAAATCGGTTACTTCTCGCGAAGGCAACCAACCGTTTGTGTTTTTTGAAGGTCCGCCTTCTGCAAACGGAAAACCTGGTATTCACCACGTTATGGCTCGTGCTATTAAAGATATTTTCTGCCGATACAAAACCCAAAAAGGCTTTCAGGTAAAGCGTAAAGCTGGTTGGGATACCCACGGACTACCTGTTGAATTAGGTACCGAAAAAGAACTGGGTATTACCAAAGAAGATATCGGAACAAAAATATCGGTAGAAGAGTATAACGAGGCGTGTAAACGTACCGTAATGCGCTACACCGATTTATGGAACGATCTTACAGAAAAAATGGGTTATTGGGTGGATATGAACGATCCGTACATTACCTACAAACCCAAATATATGGAAACCGTTTGGTGGTTGTTAAAGCAGATCTACAACAAAGATTTGCTGTACAAAGGTTACACCATTCAGCCGTATTCGCCAAAAGCGGGTACAGGATTATCGTCGCATGAGGTGAATCAGCCGGGATCGTACCGCGATGTTACCGATACCACCATTGTCGCGCAGTTTAAAACCATAGAAAATTCGTTACCGGAATTTTTAAAAGGTTTCGGACAGATCGATATCATGGCATGGACAACCACACCGTGGACGTTACCAAGTAATACCGCATTAACTGTTGGTCCAAAGATCGATTATGTGTTGGTAAAAACATTCAATCAATATACTTTTGAACCTATCACGGTAATTTTAGGAAAACCTTTAGTTGCAAAGCAGTTTGCAGGAAAATTTGTAGCTGTTGAAACCGAAGCTGAATTAGCAGATTATAAAGAAAACGATAAAAAAATTCCGTATTTCATTGTAAAAGAATTTAAAGGAATTGATTTAGTTGGCATCCGTTATGAGCAGTTATTGCCGTACACGTTGCCGTATCAAAACCCTGAAAATGCATTCCGCGTAATTGCGGGCGATTTCGTTACAACCGAAGACGGAACCGGTATTGTACACACCGCGCCAACTTTTGGTGCAGACGATGCCAAAGTTGCGAAAGAAGCAACACCAGAAGTGCCGCCAATGTTGGTTTTAGACGAAAACGGAAACGCTGTGCCGTTGGTTGATTTACAAGGAAAGTTTACCTCGCACATGGGCGATATGGCAGGCAAGTATGTAAAGAACGAATATTACAATGAAGGCGAAGCACCTGAAAAATCGGTCGATGTTGAAATTGCAATCCGTTTAAAAGAAGAAAACAAAGCCTTTAAGGTAGAAAAATACGTACACAGTTATCCACATAGTTGGCGAACCGATGAGCCGCTTTTATACTATCCGTTAGATTCTTGGTTTGTCAAGGTTAGCGAAGTGAAAGATAAAATGTTCAATTTAAACGAAGAAATCAATTGGAAACCAAAAGCAACCGGCGAAGGACGTTTTGGAAACTGGCTGAAAAATGCCAACGACTGGAACTTATCTCGCTCACGTTATTGGGGAATTCCGTTGCCAATCTGGAGAACCGAAGATAAGACTGAAGAATTAATCGTTGGATCGGTAGAAGAATTGGTTGCCGAAATTGAAAAAGCAATGAAAGCGGGCGTTCAAACTCAAAATCCTTTTGAAGGTTTTGTAGTGGGCGATATGAGTGAGGAAAACTATGATAAAATCGACTTGCATAAAAATGTGGTTGATAGCATCACGCTGATTTCTCCATCAGGAAAACCAATGAAACGTGAAACCGATTTAATTGATGTTTGGTTTGATTCTGGTGCCATGCCGTATGCACAATGGCATTATCCGTTTGAAAATAAAGAATATATCGACAATCACGAAAACTTCCCTGCCGATTTTATCGCAGAAGGTGTCGATCAAACTCGTGGTTGGTTTTATACCTTACACGCAATAGGAACCTTGGTTTTTGGCGAAAAAGCGTATAAAAATGTCGTATCAAACGGTTTGGTTTTAGATAAGAATGGTGTCAAAATGTCTAAAAGTAAAGGCAATACCATTGATCCTTTTCAAACAATCGCAGAACACGGACCAGATGCTACGCGTTGGTACATGATTATGAACGCGAATCCGTGGGATAATTTAAAATTCGATTTAGAAGGAATTACAGAAGTTCGCCGTAAATTCTTCGGAACGTTGTACAACACCTATTCGTTCTTTGCCTTATATGCAAATATCGACGGATTTACCTACAGCGAAGACGAAGTTCCTATGGAAGATCGTCCGGAGATAGACCGTTGGATTTTATCGGAACTAAATAGTTTAATAAAAACAGTTGACGAAGCTTACGCAGATTACGAGCCAACAAAAGCAGCACGTGCCATATCAGACTTTGTTCAAGAAAACTTGAGTAACTGGTACGTTCGTTTATGCCGCCGCCGTTTCTGGAAAGGCGAGTACGCACAAGATAAAATTGCCGCTTACCAAACGTTGTACACTTGTTTAACCACAGTTGCAAAATTGTCGGCACCAATTGCGCCGTTTTTTATGGACAAGCTTTACAAAGATTTAACACAGGCAACTGCAAAAGAATCATTTGAATCTGTACATTTGGCCGATTTCCCAATTTACGATGAAAACATTGTTAATAAGTCGTTAGAAAGTAAAATGGAAAAAGCGCAAACCGTATCATCTTTAGTATTATCATTGCGTAAGAAAGAAATGATTAAAGTACGCCAGCCGTTACAAAAAGTAATGATTCCTGTTTTAGACGAAAACCAAAAGGCAGAAATAGAGGCAGTTGCAGATTTAATCATGGCAGAGGTGAACGTGAAAGAAATTGAATTGTTAAACGATGCTTCGGGAATTCTGGTAAAACAGATCAAACCGAATTTCAAGGCATTGGGTCCGCGTTTCGGAAAAGAAATGGGAAATGTGGCAAAAGCTATTCAAAATTTCAGTCAGGAACAGATCAGCGAGATCGAAAAAAACAGCGAAATATCTTTGGAAATATCAGGGAATCTGGTTAAATTAACAAATGAAGACGTTGAGGTTTCATCGCAAGATATCGAAGGTTGGCTAGTGGCAAACGCAAACGGAATTACGGTTGCTTTGGATATTACGTTAACCGACGAATTAAAGAAAGAAGGTATTGCACGCGAACTGGTTAACAGAATCCAGAATATACGTAAAGATTCAGGGTTTGAAGTAACCGATAAAGTAAAAATTAAAATACAACAAAACTCGGTTATCCAAGATGCCGTTACAGCAAACATTGATTATATTAAAGCAGAAACCCTTACGGAAACGCTTGAATTTGTTGATAGTTTAGAAAATGGTACAGAAATTGAGTTTGACGATTTAGTAACCAAAATTAGTGTTTCAAAATAAATTGTTTAGTTATGGAAAAGGAAAATGTACAAGTTAGATACGCAGACGCAGATTTAGCAGAATTTAAGGAAATCATCTTAAAAAAGATAGAGAAAGCACAGGCAGATTTAGATTTGATTAAAAGCGCTTATATGAACGATTTAAATAACGGTACCGATGATACATCGCCTACATTTAAAGCGTTTGAAGAAGGCAGTGAAACCTTGTCTAAAGAAGCAAACTCGCAATTGGCAACACGCCAAGAAAAGTTTTTACGCGATTTGAAAAATGCTTTGGTGCGAATTGAAAACAAAACCTACGGAATTTGCCGTGTAACAGGTAAATTAATCGAAAAAGAACGTTTAAAATTAGTTCCGCATGCTACAATGAGCATGGAAGCCAAATTACAGCAACGTTAATTTATAAAACGCTCTTAATTAAGAGCGTTTTTTGTTTTAAATAACTTACATTTGTGCAAAATTTTTGCATTATTATGTCGTTTAACAAGGCTTTATTTTTAGCGATTGTAGTTATTCTTATCGATCAAATTTCAAAAATATATATCAAAACCAATTTTGCAATTGATGATTTTGTAAAAGTATTTGGTTTTGACTGGTTTCAAATTCGTTTTATAGAAAACGACGGAATGGCTTGGGGAGTTGAACTTCCGGGCGATTACGGAAAACTGTTGTTAACTTCATTCAGAATTATTGCAGTTGGCGGAATTTTGTACTGGTTGAATGATTCGGTAAAAAAAAGAGGTTCAAATATATTAATTGTTGCCATTGCCTTGATTTTGGCAGGTGCAGTTGGTAATATTATTGATTCTGTTTTTTACGGCGTAATTTTTAACGACAGCCACAACCAAATTGCAACAATGTTCAGCGATCAGCCTTACGGAAGCTGGTTTCACGGTAAAGTGGTAGATATGTTTTATTTCCCTATTTGGAAAGGTTATTTGCCAGATTGGTTGCCTGTTTGGGGTGGAAATTATTTCACATTCTTCAACGCTATTTTTAATGTTGCCGATGTAGCCATTTCAGTAGGTGTAGGACTATTAATTGTATTCAACAAAAAAGTTTTTAAATAGGATTTCTGTTCAAACAGAAATCTTTTTTTATCTTTAAAATATTAAACTAAAATAAATTTTATGGAAGCATTTCAGTTAGCCGCACAGGCAACCAAACAAGAACAAGCTACGTTTTATAAAAAAACCTACCTTAATTTGGCGTTAGGTTTGGTAGCCTTTGTAATTTTAGAAACTATTTTCTTGCGTATTCAGCCATTGGTTGAATTTATGTTAAGCTTAACGCAAGGCTATTTGTGGTTAGTTTTGTTAGGCGGATTTATGGGCGTTTCGTATATCGCACAAAAAATGGCTTATAACGATACCAGCTTGGCAAAACAGTATTTAGGCTATTTTCTTTACATTGTTGCACAAGCAATTATTTTTGTACCGATACTTTACATTGCCATAGTTTACACCGAAGGAGCAGCATTGTTAACACAGGCAGTAATTATTACAGGCAGTTTGTTTTTAGGATTAACCTTTGTGGTGTTTAGTACAAAAGCCGATTTTTCTTTTTTACGAAGCATTTTAGCCATCGGATTTTTCGTAGCATTAGGCGCAATCGTTGCCGGAATGTTGTTTAATTTCGATTTAGGCTTATGGTTTTCTGTCGGAATGATCGTTTTAGCATCGGGATCAATCTTATACAACACACACCAAATTAAAAACAACTTTGGAACCAACCAATACATTGCAGCAGCATTGTCTTTGTTTTCATCATTAATGTTGTTGTTCTGGTATGTATTACGTTTGTTAATGAGTAGAAACTAAAAGTTTACTTTAAATATGAAAATTTACAATCGATTGAACGATTGGGATAGAATAGTTGCAACTGCAACTATTTTGTGTTTTATATTCTGGGTATTGGCAAAAATACCTACCATGTACGATTTTATACCATTTGATATTGTTTACGAAGCGGGTTGGATTCTTAGCATTGTAATCACTGTAATATGCACCATTTACTTTTTTATTAAGTGGATAAATGTACTTACATTGAAAAAGATTTATCTCTACGGATTTTTATTAGGAGTGGCTACTTTGTTAATTATGCGTTTGGTTTATAGCATTACTTTAGACGGAATAATATTAATAAATGATTAATTGTAAAAATCATCTCTACAATAATCAGAGATTATAATAATTTACTAAGAATAGCATTCTGTTAGATAAAAAATATTATATTTAGAAAAATGTTAGCATTTAAACATAATGGGCTTAATGCAAATGCTACATTTAAAAATTTAAAGGGAGAAATTTAGAAAAATGAGATGAACAAATATTTTGTTATTTTACTGTTTTTTGGCATAAAAGGATTTTGTCAAACAGGTGTTAATACACGAACGCCGCACAATTCTGCGGAATTAGAAGTACAGTCAGACACCAAAGGTTTTTTACTACCAAGATTAACGTCTGCAGCCATCAGTACTTTATCATCTACAGCTGCTGAAGGACTTATTGTTTTTGATAAAGATAAAAAGCTGTTTTTAGGATGGGATGGTTCAAAATGGCAGATTTTAGGCAATGCAGTAGCTACTACTTCAACAAGTTTTGCGGCTTGGGAAGTAAATGGAATTACAGGCTTTGGTAGTTCCCCATTTAATGCATCATCTATAAATACAAACCTTACATTGGCAGCACTTGCTCGAGGCACTGGTTTGTCAACAGGCGGAGGCGGAGCTGTAAACGCTTGGGGTGGATCTGATTTTAATAACCAAATATTTACAGATGCGGTTGCAAATAGTGATTTCTTTGAATGTACGCTGAATTTTGTTTCTGGAAAAACAGTTTCATTTACACATATAAACGCTTTTAATATTCGAACATCAACTACTGGATCTACTCATGTTCAGTGGCAATACAGTATAAATGGAAGTACGTTTATTAATATTGGGAGCGCTTATGCATTAACTTCTGTAGCTGCAGCAGGAAATAATATTCCAAATATAGACCTTACATTATATTACGATTTACAAAACATAAACACGACATCCGTTTCAACTATTAGATTCAGAATGATTGGATTTGGGGGAACGGCAAGTTCTGGAAATACCTATATAAATAATATTTCAGGAAACGATTTAGAGTTTACCGGTTCAATTCAATAATTACTTATCCTAATTTATAAATATGAAAAATAAAAAGTCCCGCAAACGCGGGACTTTTTACAACTAAACTAACCAAAAATAAATTTTCCTTTTCATAACTTATGTCGATTAATCAATTAGTGTGCCAAAAATATTATTTTAATAGAAAAACTAAAAATATTGCCGGTATAAAGTAAATTACAATAGTTCGTGCACCGTCGTAATCTTTTGCAATACGCTGACCTAATAATAGGAACAGCAGGGTGATGCAAGAAACAATTCCCGAGTATAAAGCAATTTCTTTACAGTCATTAAATAAAAACCAGATTCCAGCTAATGCTAAAATTCCCGCAATAATTTCCAGAATCAAGATAATTCCTAACGAAAAAGGAACTTTATCTCCTAAAAAGGTATTTGCAAAATGCGATTTTAACCAACCAACGTTTCCTTTCCAATCAGCCATTTTATCGTAACCCGATTGTAAAAAAGTAATTGCCAAGAACAATAAAATAAGTATTTCTGTAATGTAATTCATGTGTACGTTTATTTTTTGTAAAGGTAAAATATAATTTGGGTTTTTGCCAAAGAAGCTGTTTGTTGTTGAAAATGTTTACAAAAAAACGGTAGTTACCTACCGCGTTTGTTTCCTTTTCGTTGTTTATGTTCTTTGTGATGTTGCTTTTTTTGTTGTCCGGGTGCGTAGCGTTTTGCCGATCGGTCGCCACGTAATTTTTTCTCGTGCCCTGGTGGAAGTTTTCTACGTTCGCTATGATGTGGCGGTCTGACAACGCAACTGGTAAAAGTTACCGAAAATGCCAGCAACAATAAAAATATGGTTGCGTAGCGAGCTGTTCTACTAAATAATAACTTTTTCATAAAACTAAAATTTAACTATTGTATCAGGTGTAATACAATAATCAAGCCGAACATCTTCTAAAAAAACATCTTCAATTATTTCTGCAGGATCGAAAAAAGATAATCCAATTTTTATGACATCAGTTTTGCATTTTGATAGAAAAAGATCGTAAAAACCTTTGCCGTAACCTACTCTGTTTCCAAAAACATCATAAGCCAACAGCGGAACAAAAACAACATCGATCTGGTTATCTGCAACTGAAAATCCGTTTTGTGGTTCGGGAATGTTCCATTCGTTCTTTTTAATGGTTACATTATCGGTCAGTAAAACGTGATTCATTGTTCGCGTTTCAAAATCAGATTTTGAAACAATTACGTTTTTATCTTTTCCGTTTAAAATGTGTAGCAGATAATCGGTCTGAACTTCTTTATGTTCGTGTATCGTTAGGAAAATATGATAGTTTTCAAAATTCCAGATAGGCAGTTTTAAGGCGTTGTTGGCGATTTGCAGACTTAAATCTTCAATCGCATCAAAACTTAAATCGTTACGTAGTTCTTTATATTTCTTGCGTAATTCTTTCTTGGTCATTTTTTAATTTGGTTGAAATATGATAAACAGCATCGCCCTGAAAAACAATGGCAGCTTGATTTTTACAAATTATATATCCATCGTTAGGTGCTAAAATAGGCTCTTCTACCAAACCATACGGATCGGTGATTTTACCCAGTTGCATGCCGGCTTGCACTAAAGTTCCTGGAAGTACAAAATTATGCAGTAAGCCGGAATATTGTGCACGAACCCATGTTGAATTTTCAATACAAACCATTGTTTGGCTAGGTTCTTTTACAGCAAAATTGTTGTTGAGCATTTGCAGTTTGTCTAAAAAACGAATCGTTCCCTGAATGCCTTCTTCAATAACATCGTTGTTAATATCTAATGCTTTGCCGGCTTCAAACAACAAATACTTCTTCCCTAATTTATCGCAAGCTGCCCGGAAAGATCCTTCGATATTTTTTGAATACAGAATAAAATGCGTAGAAAAAGCTTCCGCCAAAGCATCTAATTCTTCATTATTTGGTTCGATACGAATCTGCGGCACATTAAATCGACCGCGACCACCAGCATGAAAATCAATCACATAATCAACCACCGGAATAATATCCTGCATAATTCGGTAAGCAAAACGGCTTGCCAAAGAACCCGATTGCGATCCTGGGAAAACTCGGTTTAAATCTCTACCATCAGGAAAATCACGCGATTGATTCACAAAACCAAACACATTTACCAACGGCACACAAATTATTGTACCGCATTTTGGGTAATTGATTCCGCGACGAATCACTTGTCGCAAAATTTCAATTCCCGTTAGTTCATCGCCATGCAAACCTGCAGTTAACAACACGGTTGGTCCGTCGTAAACAGATCGTGAAACAATAATCGGAACCTTTAATTCCGTCATTGTATGTAGTGTTGCAATTTTTAATTCAATGGTTTTTGTTTCGCCCGGTATAACCGATTTGCCTAAAATTTCAAAATTACGTGTAGTAAAGTGCATTTATTAAATTTTATGAAAATCATAACTTAAAGATACTCTTTTAACCTTTAACAATTACAAAAACTTAATGTAAATTTGTTGTGCAACCCAATGCCGCTATGACAACAAATTCTGATATTTCTTTACAATTGCAAACTTTACCCCAATTACCCGGTGTTTATCAGTATTTTGATAAAGATCAAAAGTTGCTGTATGTGGGCAAGGCAAAGAATTTAAAAAAGCGGGTGGCATCGTACTTTAACAAAACACACGACAATGCGCGGTTGAATGTTTTGGTTCGAAAAATTGTGGTTATTAAGCACATTGTTGTTAAAACCGAGACCGATGCACTGTTGTTGGAAAACAACTTGATTAAAAACCTACAGCCGCGTTACAACATTTTATTGCGCGATGATAAAACGTATCCGTGGATTTGCATTAAAAATGAGCGTTTTCCAAGAGTTTTCTCTACCCGAAATTTTATTAAAGATGGATCTGAATATTTTGGCCCGTACACCAGTGGCAGAACTTTGCATACCTTGTTAGATTTAATTCGGGAACTGTATCCGTTGCGAAACTGCAATTACGATTTAAGCGTTCAGAACATAAAAAACGAAAAGTATAAGGTTTGTTTAGAATACCATATCGGGAATTGTTTGGGACCTTGCGAGGCACATGAAACTGAAGAAGAATATTTGCGTAAAATTCAACATATCCGCCAGCTTTTAAAAGGAAATTTTAAGGAAAACCTGAAAGAATTTAAGCAGTTGATGTTACAATACGCTTCTGAAATGAAGTTTGAAGAAGCGCAGGCAGTTAAAGAAAAAATGCAGATTTTAGAGAATTATCAGGCAAAATCTACCATCGTAAATCCCAAAATTACAAATGTGGATGTTTTTTCTATTGTATCAGACGAAACTATGGCGTACATAAATTTCCTGCAGATTGCCCACGGTGCCGTTATAAGATCGCATACTTTGGAATTGAAAAAGCGTTTGAATGAAACCGATGATGAATTACTGGTTTTGGGAATTGTTGAAATCCGCGAGCGTTTTAAGCTGCTAACAAAAGAAGTTATTGTTCCGTTTGAAGTTGATCTGGGTGAGAAAATATCCATTACCGTTCCAAAATTAGGCGATAAAAAACAGTTGTTGGAATTATCGGAACGCAACGCCCGTTATTACAGATTAGATCAGTTAAAACAGATAAAAATTGTAGATCCGGACAGACATACGAACCGAGTTATGGCACAAATGAAATCTGATCTGCGTTTAAATAAAGAACCGCGCCATATTGAGTGTTTCGACAACTCGAACATTCAAGGAACAAATCCTGTGGCGGCTTGTGTGGTTTTTAAAGATGGAAAGCCAAGCAAAAAAGATTACCGTCATTTTAATATTAAAACCGTAATAGGTCCCGATGATTTTGCGTCGATGGAAGAAGTTGTGTTTCGTCGTTACCGCCGTTTGTTGGACGAAGGCGAAGCGTTACCCGATTTAATTATTATCGATGGAGGTAAAGGTCAGTTAGGAGCTGCTTTAAAAAGTTTGGATATTTTGGGCTTGCGCGGAAACATTGCCATTATTGGTATTGCAAAACGTTTGGAAGAATTGTTTTATCCCGGCGACAGCATTCCGCTTTATTTAGATAAGAAGTCTGAAACATTAAAAATTATTCAGCACTTACGAAATGAAGCACACCGTTTTGGAATTACCTTTCATAGAAATCAACGTAGTAAAAACGCTATTGATAGTGGTTTAACAACCATTCCGGGTATTGGACCAAAAACTATGGAAAAATTAATGATTCAGTTTAAATCTATAAAACGATTAGGCGAAACTCCCGAAGAAGAAATCGTAAAACTGGTTGGTAAAAGTAAAGCAGAGAAGGTTGTGGCTTATTTTAAGTTATTAAATGCTAAATAAATATTTATTTTTTATACTTTCGTCACTATATAAAAATACTACGATTATGAAAAAAATTTTACTTACATTTCTTTTTGTAAATATATTTATGAATAACTCTTACAGTCAAGAGAAAGAATTTATATTTTCAAAAGAAAGATTAACAGATTTTGTTGTAACTGATTGTGAAGGTAAAAGCCAATCAGAATTATTCAGAAAGACTTTAGATTGGGTAGCAATTACTTATAAAACTCCAAAAGAAGTTATTAAGGCACAAATTGAAAATGAATATATTCGAATAGAGGGTTCAAGTGATGGTATGTTTTGTTTTAAAGCTTTAGGTCAACTTAATTGTCAAGAAGCAATTTACCAAATTGAAATATCATTCAAAGATAATAAGTATAAGTTTGATATAATTGAACTTAAACGATATATTGTACCAAGTCAATATGTTACAGGTGGTTGGCGTGATTTTGATTTAAATTCTAATGAAGAGTATTATAATAAAAAAGGTGAAATTAGAAACACATATAAAATTAGTGCTGAAAATATACCTAACTACTTTAATAATTTGAATAATTCGTTAAAAAAATTTATATTAAACGAGAATATACCAAGTAAAAGTAATGATTGGTAATAGATATTCAAATATCTTTTTATAAAAAGCTTAACACTAACACAAACATTTTACAACTCCAACAAAGATTATACTATGTTGGAGTTTTTTATTGAAATGACGGAATCCTGAAACAAGTTTAGAAAGAAATTATCTGTGCATTCTGAAAAAAACATCAGCAATTAAACTTGCAAAAAAAATACCTTTTTCTTGTAACATTTCTGTAAAAGGCGATACTTACTTTGTATAAAAAGTAATAACCACTTTTAAAACCGCTTAAAACTCAAGATAATGATAGAAATAAAAGACCTTCACAAATCATATCAAATGGGAAAAAATGCACTGCATGTTCTCAAAGGAATTAATTTCAATGTTAAAGAAGGCGAATTTGTTTCCATTATGGGAAGTTCCGGCTCCGGAAAATCTACTCTTTTAAACATTATCGGAATTTTAGACGAAGCCGATCAAGGTTCGTACACGTTAGATAATGTTCCTATTAAAAACCTAAACGAAACCATTGCATCGCAATACCGTAACAAATTTTTGGGTTTTGTATTTCAGTCTTTCAATCTTATCAATTATAAAACCGCGTTAGATAATGTAGCACTGCCGTTGTATTACCAAGGTATGGCGCGTAAAGAACGTATGGAACGATCAATGCATTATCTGGAAAAAGTAGGTTTGGCAAATTGGGCAAAACATTTACCTAACGAACTTTCGGGCGGACAAAAGCAGCGTGTGGCAATTGCGCGTGCGTTGGCATCGGATCCTAAAGTGTTGTTGGCAGATGAACCTACGGGAGCTTTAGATACAAAGACTTCGTATGAAGTTATGGATCTGATTCAGCAGATTAACGACGAAGGTAAAACCGTATTGGTTGTAACGCACGAACCCGATATTGCCGAAATGACCAAACGTATTGTGTTTTTGAAAGACGGACAAATAGAATCAGATAAATTGGTAAACCAGATAAGAGCATCGCAATATGTTTAGTATCGAACGTTGGCAGGAAATATTCGAAGGGCTTTATAAAAACAAGCTCCGTACTGCTTTAACCGGCGTTTCTGTTGCTTCGGGGATCTTTATTCTGGTCATACTTTTGGGTGCCGGAAACGGAATTCAGAACGGAATTCAGAGTCAGTTCGAAAAAGATGCGGCAAACCAGATTTCGGTTTGGCCTGGAGTAACGAAAAAAGAATACAAAGGTTTGGGCGTTGGTCGTGAAGTGCAACTTCGCAATGCCGATTACGATTTGGCGACTACCTTATTTAAAGATTATATTGAATACAAATCGGCTATTTTTTCGGTTTGGAGCGGAAATATCGTTTATAAAAAAGAAACCGGAAATTATCGGGTAGAAGGTGTTCATCCTGATTATCAGTTTATCGAAAATGCTTCAATCGTTAAAGGTCGATTTATCAATCATACCGATAATTCAAACGACGAAAAAAACGTAATCATTGGTCAAAAAGTAGCTACAGATCTGTTTAAAAACGGCGAAGAACCGTTGGGCGAAGAGCTAAACGTATCGGGAATGATCTATAAAGTGGTTGGTGTTTATACCGATCCGGGTGGCGAACGTGAAGAGAGCCGCGTTTTTATCCCTATATCTACAGCTCAAAAAGCGTACAGTGCAGGCGATAGTATCCGCAGTATGTCTTTCACTATGAAAAGCAGTGCTAATTTTGACAATGCCATTGCAGAATCAAATGAATTTACCCAAAAATTAGAAACCTTTTTAAAAGCAAGGCACACCATTGCACCAGATGACGATGGCGCAATCTATATTAACAACTCGTTAGAACAAGCAAAAAACATCTATATAATTACTGGCGGTGTACAAGCTTTCTTTTGGTTTGTGGGCATTTGTACCATTATTGCGGGCGTTGTTGGTGTAGGAAACATCATGCTGATTATTGTTAAAGAACGAACCAAAGAAATCGGGATTCGAAAAGCATTGGGCGCTTCGCCTTTTTCAATCATCACAATGATTTTGCAGGAAGCTGTTTTTATAACCGTTATTGCAGGTTTTTCAGGATTGATCTTTGGTTTGCTGGTTTGGGAAGTGGTAGCACCTTATGTGGAAGCCGATTTCTTTACCCGACCTGAAGTAGATTTTAACGTGGCTATTACCACGCTGATTATATTGATTGTTGCCGGGGCTTTTGCTGGATTTGTTCCTGCATACCGTGCCGCGAAAATTAGACCAATTGTAGCATTAAGAGGAGAATAGTATGTTTAGCAGAGATAAATGGAATGAAATTATAGAAGCACTTTCTGCCAATCCGTTCAGAACGCTGATCACTGCATTCGGAGTTTTCTGGGGAATTTTTATCTTGGTAATTCTTCTTTCTGCAAGTCAGGGTCTGCAAAACGGTATCAAACGGCAAATGGGCGGTTTATCTACCAACACCATGTTTATGTGGACACAGCCAACATCAAAACCATTTAAAGGTTTACCACAGGGTAGAAGTTTCAACTTTAAAAACCCCGATGTAGAAGCTTTAAAGAGAGATATCGACGGTTTACTGTATGTATCGCCACGAAATCAGTTGGGTGGTTTTAGGGGAAGCAACAATGTGGTACGCGGAACAAAAACGGGTGCTTACAACGTATATGGCGATTATCCGGAATTTATCCTGCAACAGCCCATGAACATTCTTAAAGGTCGGTTTATTAATTATGGAGACATTGCAAACAACCGCAAAGTAACTGTAATTGGCGAAGGCGTTATCAGAGAATTATATGCTCCGGGCGAAGAAGCTTTGGGATCGTACATTAAAGTTCAAGGCGTTAATTTTCTGGTAGTTGGCGTTTATAAAAGTATTTCGAACATGGGTGGCGATGCCGAAGAAAGTCAGAAACAGCTTTTTATACCTTTTACAACTTTTCAGCAAGCGTTTAATTATGGCGATATTGTGGGTTGGATGACCATTACCGCAGAAGATGACAAACCAATTACCGATTTAAAGGAAGATGTTTTTAAGTTGTTGAAAGATCGCCATACGGTTGATCCTTCAGATGATAGAGCTATTGGGCATTTTGATCTGTATCAGGAATTTAAAAAAATCAACGGTTTGTTTTCGATTTTAACAACGGTTTCTTATATCGTAGGAATTTTTATTTTGGGATCGGGAATTATAGGCATCGTAAACATCATGCTGATCATCGTTAAAGAACGCACACAAGAAATTGGTATCCGCAGAGCTTTAGGTGCAACGCCGGCTGTTATCATAAAACAGATTCTCACCGAATCGGTGGCATTATCGCTGATCGCAGGTATGGCGGGAATCATTTTTGCATCGCTTGTACTAGCTTTGATAAATTTAGGTTTAGAAAACGCACCAAACGGCGAACAGATTCCAATTGTAAATCCAAGTGTACATTTAGGCGTAGTTGTAATCGCATTGCTGATATTGGTTGTTGCCGGACTTTTAGCAGGATTAATCCCGGCTATTACAGCCATTAGAGTAAAACCGATTGACGCATTAAGAACGGAATAGAATTAAGATAAAAGAGAATAGAATATAGAGCATAGAAATGTTCTAATAAACAGATAAACAATTAAACAAATCAACGAATCAACAAACAAAAATATATATGAAAAAAGGTTGTACCATTTCAATTTTAGTCTTTTTAGCAATAGCTTTTGCAGGCGCATTATTTTGGTTGTATCAGAAAAATGCACAGCCACCGGTAGTTTATGAAACCGAAAAAGCCGAGGTTAGATCGATCTCTAAAAGTACCGTAGCTACAGGAAACATAAACCCGAAAGAAGAAGTATTAATTAAACCGAATATTTCAGGAATTATCGATGAAGTTTATGTAGAAGCTGGCGATTACGTAAAATCGGGAGATTTGCTAGCCAAGATCAAAGTAGTACCAAATGTATCAAGCTTAAACTCTGCCAACAATCAGATCAGTACGGCAAAAATCGATTTGGAAAATCAGCGTAAAGTGTTCGAACGTCAAAGAACATTGTTCAATAAAGGCGTAATTTCTGCAAACGATTTCGATACCGCCGAAACAGCTTACAAACAAGCACAGCAAACGTATAGTGCCATGGTTCAAAGTGCTGAAATTATCAGAACCGGAACAACCAGCGGAATGAGCAATATCGCACAAACCCTTATTCGTTCTACGGTTTCGGGTATGGTGTTAGATATTCCCGTTAAAAAAGGAAATCAGGTAATCGAGGCAAATAATTTTAACGAAGGAACTACCATTGCAAGTTTGGCAGATGTTGGTAACATGATTTTTGAAGGAAAATTAGACGAATCTGAAGTAGGAAAAATCAAGTTGGGACTTCCGTTAGAAATTACCGTGGGTGCCATTGAAAACAAAAAATTTGAAGCTGTTTTAGATTATATCGCACCAAAAGGTGTGAACGAAAACGGTGCTATGCAGTTCCCGATTAAAGGTACGTTGGTAAATAAAGATTCAACGTTTATCCGATCTGGTTTAAGTGCAAATGCATCGATCATTCTTTCAAAAGCCGATAATGTTTTGGCAGTGAAAGAAGGTTTGATTCAGTACGACGAAAAAACCAAGAAATCGTTTGTAGAAGTTGAGGTTAGTCCGCAGAAATTCGAACGCAGAAATGTTGAATTAGGCGTTAGCGACGGTATTTACGTGGAAATTAAAAAAGGAATTACCAAAAACGACAAGATTAAAGTTTGGAATCAAATTAAAAAGTAGCTAAATGAAAAACATTAAAACACTGCTTATAATCAGTCTGCTTTTTACTGTCAATTCGTTTGCTCAAAAAAAATGGACATTAGAAGAATGCGTAGCGCATGTCATTGAAAACAACGTGTCTGTAAAACAAATCGAATTAGACAACAAACTGGCAGAAATCGATATAAAAGATGCGTTTGGAAATTTCCTTCCCAACCTAAACGCAACCGCATCGCATTCGTGGAACGTGGGTTTAAATACCAACATTACAACAGGTATTCTGGAAAATCAAACCACACAGTTTACCTCAATGGGCGCGTCGTCTGCAGTTGATATTTTTAAAGGATTGCAAAATCAAAACCGTTTCAGAAAGTCGAAACTGGCATTGATTTCTTCGCAGTATCAACATTTAAAAATTGAAGAAGATGTAGCCTTGAACGTAGTAAATGCGTATTTGCAGATTTTATTTAACAAAGAAAATCAAAAGGTTCAAAAACAGCAGTTTCAAACCGATAGCTTACAGTTGGTAAGATCCGAAGCTTTAGTTGATGCCGGTATGATTCCAAGTGGCGATTTGTTTGATATGAAAGCTACTTTAGCAACCGATAAACAACGAATTATTCAGGCAGAATATGCTCTAATTGTATCAAAAATGAGTTTGGCGCAACTGCTTCAAATGGAAGATTTCAAGGATTTTGATATTGCCGATGTGGAGTATGAATTTGAACCAACGACTATTTTGTTAGAAACGCCGGAATCGATCTTTCAAAAGGCTCGTTTTGAACGTACCGAACTTAAGATTGCAGAAAACAATGTAAAAATTGCCGAAAAAGATGTGGATATTGCAAAAGCTGCCGTTTTACCGTCTTTAACTGGATTTTACAGTTTTAGCTCGCGTGTTTCGTACGCTAAAATTCCCGACGGACGAGGAGGAGAAATTAATCCGCAACCGTTTTTTGATCAGTTCGATTTATACAAAGGACACAGTTTTGGTGTGCAGTTAAACATTCCTATTTTCAACGGATTTGCAGCTAAAAATAATATTGCGCGCAGCAGAGTGAATCTAGAAAAAAACAAGTTAACGTTTGAACAAACCGAATTGGATTTAGAGCGAAATATTTACACAGCCTATTCAGATGCGAAAGGTGCAATGGAAACGTATCTTGCAACTGAAGAAATGTTGAAAGCGCGAGAAGAAGCTTTTCGCTATACAAAAGAACGTTACGAAAACGGAATGGCAACTGCCTTTGATTACAACCAGTCGCAAACGCTTTTAGTAAACACACAATCTGATTTATTGCGCACAAAATACGATTATTTGTTCCGCACTCGAATATTGGAGTTCTATTTCGGTATTCCGATTATTCAGAGAAATTAATGATTAGCAAAAGGGTTTTAATAGTTTCATTACTATCGATTGTTCTATTCAATAACCACTGTTATGCAGAAGGACAATCAGGAATTTCTGAAATTATAAATTTTACCAATTCTATTTTTGTTGTTGTTCGAATCTTGATTTTTACTTTTGTGGGAGGAATGATTTTACGTTTTATACTCAAGAAGTTTAAACCAGAAATTAGTAATAGAAATGTAATTGCGTTTACAGCTTCCTTTTTACTTACACTATTGATTATGGTTATTATAGAAAATAAATAATAGATAAGCTTCCCTAACCGGAAGCTTTTTTTTGTATCATACTTTAGCATTTGGTAATACGCCTGTTTCAATTTTTTATTTAAATTTGATGAACACCAAAAACCTAAAACAGCCATGATGAAACTTTTCCTTGGATGCTTGTTTCTTTTTACAGCATGCTTCTCGGCTTTTGCCCAAGAAAATCAGCGTCCTAAAGTTGGTTTGGTATTAAGTGGAGGTGGAGCAAAAGGTTTGGCGCATATTGGTGTTTTAAAGGTGTTGGAAGAGCAGGGTGTAAAAATCGACTATATTGGCGGTACAAGTATGGGTGCGATTATTGGCGGTTTGTACGCGTCGGGTTACAATGCTTCGCAGTTAGATTCTATCTTTAAATCGGTTGATGCCGATGCCCTTTTACAAGATTATATACCTAGAAATTCAAAATCGTTTTATGAAAAGCGTAACGATGAAATTTATGCATTGCAGCTTCCGTTTGATGATTTTAAAATAGGCAGTCCGGTATCGCTTTCAAAAGGAATGTACAATTACAATCTGCTAAACAAACTGTTGGCACATGTACGCTACGAACAAGATTTTTCGCAACTTTCCATTCCGTTTCTTTGTATTGCAACCGATGTAGTTTCGGGTGAAGCCGTTGTGTTAGAAAAAGGAAATCTGCCGCAGAGCATCTTGGCAAGTGGCGCATTTCCGTCACTTTACACGCCTGTTGAAATTGATGATCGTTTGTTGATTGACGGCGGTGTGGTTAATAATTATCCCATTCAGGAACTTAGAGATAGAGGCATCGACATTATTATTGGTGTTGATGTGCAAGACGGTAAAAAGGATCGTGAGAACCTAAAAGGTGCTTTGGATATCTTAATGCAGATTGCCAATTACGGCATGTATGGTGGCATGGATGAGAAGAAGAAGCAAACCGATATCTACATAAAACCCGATATTTCTACTTTTTCGGTGGTAACTTTCGATAAGGGAAACGAGATCATCCAAAAAGGAATAGCAGCAGCCAAAGAAAAAATTCCGCAATTACAGCAAATCAGCAGTAATTATAAAAAACCAAAATTGCCCGATTATATGTTTACCGATGATATTCATGTGCATTCGGTTAGTATGAACAAGTTAAAAAATTACAACAAAGATTATGTTTTTGGGAAACTGGGTTATTTTAAAGACGAATGCGTATCGTTTAAAAGGCTTGAAAATGGTATCACAAATTTAAATGCAACCCAGAACTTTAGCGGAATTTCGTATCATTTTGAAAAATCAGATGTAGAAGGCGACAATTTAGTTTTGAATTTGAAGGAAAACACCATAAACCGATTTTTAAAATTTGGTCTGCATTTCGATAATCTTTACAAAAGTGCCGCATTGGTCAACGTAACACAGAAAAAACTACTTTTTAAGAACGATTTAGCATCGCTCGATTTTATTTTTGGCGATAATATTCGATATAATTTTAATTATTTGGTAGATAACGGTTTCCGTTGGAGTTTTGGTGCGCAAAGTCGTTTCAATAAATTTAAATACAATGCAAAACCTTACGAAACCGGTGTGGTGCCTCCAGAACTGTTAGGGTTCGATATTTTTAATACCGATTGGAACGACCTAACAAACCGTTTGTATCTGCAAAACTATTACAACGATAAATTTGTAATTGGAATGGGGGTTGAACACAAGTATCAGATTGTTGATATCGCGAATTTAAACTTACAAAAAAGCTGGTTAGACAACAGTCATTACATTAGTCCGTATTTTAATGTGGTTTTAGATACTTATGATAACAAGTATTTTCCAACGCGCGGCGTTAATTTTAATGCAGAAATTAAGCACACTATTTTCTCATCGGATTATAACGAAAATTTCGAACCTTTTACACAGGTAAACGGAGAATTGGGAATGGTAAAAACATTCTACGATCGAGTTTCGGTAGAAGCAAAAGCTGATGTTGGTTTAACAATCGGACGCACTCCGTCTACAAACATGAATTATTTTCTAGGCGGCTACGGTTTTCAGTCCCTATCAAACATAAAACCTTTTTACGGCTACGACTTTTTAAGTCTTAATTCAAATACCTATCTTAAAGCACTTTTACGCGTTGATTACCGTTTTTATAAAAAACATCATTTAAATTTTACAGCAAATTATATGTATTTAAAAGATGCTATGTTCCAGTACAACGATTGGTTAGAACTGCCTATGAATTCTGGGTATGCAATAGGATATGGCTTTCAAACCGTTGTTGGTCCGTTAGAAATTAAACAATCTTATTCACCCGAAGTAAAAGTCCATTATACCTGGTTTAGTTTAGGATTTTGGTTTTAAATAAGGTGAAATTTTACGTGATTCTTTTTATTTTTGGTTAAAATTAATAATCACAAAAAAATAGTTTTTATATTTGTTTGGTATGGAAACATGGCAAGGATTATTATCAAAACTAAAATACTTCATTAAGCGGAATCCCGAATGAAGAAGGCTGTGCTATGCTTTTATCATTAATTAAAAACTAACAAATATGCCTTTATATCATAAATTAGGAAAAATTCCACATAAGCGCCACATACAGTTTCGCAAGCCTAACGGCGGTTTTTATTACGAGCAGTTGTTTGGTACGGTTGGTTTCGACGGTATGTCTTCAAACATGTACCACGAACATCGTCCAACACAGGTTAAAGAAATTAAAGGTTCTTACAGCGTTGCGCCGAAAATTGCACGTGCAAACAACATACAGTCGTACCGTTTACGCGGATTTCAGGTGCCAAAAACGCCCGATTATTTAGAAAGCCGTAAGCCGGTTTTAACAAACAGCGATTTAACTATAGTTTTGGCTGCACCTTCAGATAAAACACAAGATTATTTTTATAAAAATACCGATGCCGACGAATTGATTTTCATTCACAGAGGTACAGGTAAATTACGCACCATTTTAGGAAATCTGGATTTTAAATACGGTGATTATTTATTGATTCCGCGCGGAATTATTTATAAAATTGATTTTGATACAGACGATAACCGTTTGTTTATTGTAGAATCGCGCCGACCAATTTACACGCCAAAACGTTACCGTAACTGGTTTGGTCAGTTGTTAGAGCATTCGCCTTTTTGCGAACGTGATATCCGCCGACCAGAAGAATTGGAAACATACGATGAAAAAGGTGAGTTTTTAATTAAAGTACGTAAGCAAGACGAAATTTTTGATATGGTTTACGCTTCACATCCGTTTGATGTTGTTGGATACGATGGATACAATTTTCCGTATGCATTTTCAATCCACGATTTCGAACCGATTACAGGTCGTATCCATCAGCCGCCACCGGTGCATCAAACTTTTGAATCTGATGCATTTGTAGTGTGTTCGTTTGTTCCGCGTTTGTATGATTATCATCCGGAATCTGTTCCGGCACCTTACAATCACAGTAATATCGATTCTGATGAGGTGCTTTATTATGTAGATGGTGATTTTATGAGCCGTAACGATATCGAAGCCGGACATATTTCGTTACACCCTGCCGGAATTCCACACGGACCGCACCCGGGCGCAATGGAGCGAAGCATAGGTAAAGTTGACACACAGGAATTAGCCGTAATGGTTGATACCTTTAAGCCGTTAATGGTTACCGAAGAAGCTATGAAAATAGCCGATGAACAATATTACCAATCTTGGTTAGATTAATAGAATAGTAAATGTATCAAAACAAATTACCTGCCGATCCAAGTTCATTAATTTTAGGAATAGTTGCCTTGTGTATGGCAATTGTTTTAGGTTGCTGCGGCTTTAGTATTATAGGACTTATTCTTTCGATCATCGGATTAATAAGTGCCAACAAAAGTTTGCGTGAATATCAGTTAAATCCAAATGCTTATTTACCAAACAGCAGACAGAATGTTAGTACGGCAAAGGTTTTAAATATTATTGCCCTTGTTTTAAACGGCATAATAACATTTATTTTTCTTGGATACCTTATTGTGTATGGAACTTTCATGTTTTCATCTTTAAGAAATGAATTCAATAAAGATTTTAAAAACGATACAATACAGATAAACGATCAAGAATGGGATCAGGATGAAGAACAAGATACCATTTACAATTACCAAGATTCTTTAAGTCAAGAATAAAATAACAACAATAGTAACAAAATATAATTTTAATATTATGTCAAACGAATTAAAATCTGTTGAGTACGGATTAGAAAAAATATTTGAAGGAGCACAAGATTTCTTACCAATTTTAGGGACAGATTATGTTGAATTTTATGTAGGAAATGCAAAACAGGCAGCTCACTTCTACAAAACGGCATTTGGTTTTCAGTCTGAAGCTTATTCAGGATTAGAAACTGGCGTTCGCGACAGAGCATCGTACGTTATCAAACAAGATAAAATACGCATTATTCTTACAACGGCTTTAAATTCTGATTCTGCAATTGGTGAGCACGTTAAAAAACATGGCGACGGAGTTAAAGTTGTGGCTTTATGGGTTGAAGATGCAGTTTCGGCTTACGAAGAAACTACAAAGCGTGGTGCTGTTTCGTATATGGAACCAAAAGTAACGTCAGACGAGAACGGTGAAATTATCCAAGCGGGAATTTATGCTTACGGTGAAACAGTTTTCATGTTTACAGAACGCAGAAATTACAACGGTTTATTTTTACCTGGATACGTTAAGTGGGAAAGCGATTATAACCCGGCTCCGGTTGGTTTAAAATTTATCGATCACATGGTTGGTAACGTGGGTTGGAACGAAATGAACGTTTGGGTTAAGTGGTTCGAAGATATTTTAGGTTTCGTAAACTTCCTGTCTTTTGATGATAAACAGATCACAACTGAATACTCTGCGTTAATGTCTAAAGTTATGGCAAACGGAAACGGAAGAATCAAATTCCCGATCAACGAGCCGGCTGAAGGTAAAAAACGTTCACAAATTGAAGAGTATTTAGATTTCTACGAAGGTCCGGGTGTACAGCACATTGCAGTAGCTACTGATGATATCATTAAAACGGTTTCTGAAATGAAAGCGCGTGGTGTAGAATTTTTATCTATTCCTCCACAAGAGTATTACGATGCAATTCCAGAGCGTTTAAAAGATCACATGGATAAATTCAAAGAAGATATCAATGAATTACAAAAATTAGGAATCATGATTGATGCCGATGAAGAAGGATATTTGTTACAGATATTTACGAAACCGGTAGAAGATCGTCCAACATTATTCTTTGAAGTAATTCAGCGTATGGGAGCTCGTGGATTTGGTGCAGGTAACTTTAAAGCGTTATTTGAATCGATAGAAAGAGAGCAAGAAAAACGCGGAACACTTTAATAATCTGCTTTTTAAGTATAATTAGTTAAAGTTGTGTTAAATACAAAATAGTGTTTTTACATATAGATTAAAAACCTACCTTTGCACTCACAAAATCAGGGTGGTTAAAAGCCTTGGTAATTGTAATAAATTTTTCATAATTTATAGTTTTTTGGTTGGTTAATAGCATAAAAACTCAGTTGGTAACAACTGGGTTTTTTTGTTTTTTAATAACTTTGGAATAAATATTGTTTTGTATCTTTCCTAAAAATTGAAGAATATGAAAAATACATTTTTAACCTTTGTGGTTCTTTTTATAACTATGCTTGGTTATGGGCAGTCATCGGCTTTTAAATCAGGTGAATATTTTAAATTTCAGGTTTCTTACGGCTTTATAAATGCGGGAATTGCTACGTTAGAGTTGAAAGAAACAACATATAACGGCAAAAGTGTTTATCATGCAAAAGGTGATGGGCATACAACCGGATTGTCGAAATCTTTTTTTAAGGTAAAAGACGATTATCAAAGTTATTTCGATAAAGCAACCGGGCAGCCTTACCGTTTTGTAAGAAAAATCAATGAGGGCGGCTACACCAAAAATCAGGAAGGTTTTATAAACTACAAAACCAACACCGTTTTATTGAAAGATTACAAGGCAAAAACAGAAAAAACATACAATGTAAATTCAAAAATTCAAGATGTTATTTCGTCGTTTTACCATTTGCGTAATCACGAAAAGTTAGACAATATTAAGGCGGGCGAAACCATACAGATTGATATGTTTTTTGATGACGAAATCTTTAAATTTAAACTAAAATTTATGGGTTATGAGAAAATTAAAACTAAATTTGGTACGGTTAACACTATGAAGTTCCGTCCGTATGTAATGTCGGGGCGTGTTTTTAAAGAAGAAGAAAGTTTAACTCTTTGGGTTTCAAACGATGAGAACAGAGTTCCATTGAAAATTCAGGCAAGTTTACTGGTTGGTTCTTTAAAGGCAGAGTTAATTCAATATAAAAATTTAAAAACTACTTTGAAAGTCGTAAAATAATGGAAATCTCAAACGAACGCAAACAAAAAATAGAAGCCTTACAGGATAAATTCACAAAAATAGATCAAAAATTAGACACGCATTTAGAAGGAATGTTATGGCAAAAACCAATCACTTATTGGGATTACATACAAACCGATGCGTTACTTAATTTACAGATCCAACGTTCAACCCTGCCAGATGAAATGGTTTTTATCATGTACCATCAGGTAAACGAATTGTTGTTTAAAATGATCTTATGGGAAATCGAGCAGGTTTGCTTCGCAGAAAATTTAACAACACCATTTTTTACCGAACGTTTAGGTAGAATTTCTCGTTATTTTGATATGTTAACAACATCGTTCACCATTATGGGCGATGGAATGGAAACAGAACAATACCTTAAATTCCGTAACACGTTAACGCCGGCAAGTGGATTTCAAAGTGCGCAATATCGTTTGATAGAATTTGCTTCAACCGATTTAATTAATTTGATTGATGCACGTTACCGCGAAACCATCGACAGAAATACACCGTACGAAAATGCTTTTGAACATATGTATTGGCAGGCTGCGGGTAAAGATTACAAAACAGGAAAAAAATCATATCTAATTAATGAATTCGAAAAAAAATACAAAAAAGAATTCATTGATTTTATGCAGAAATACAACACATCAAACCTTTGGCAAAAGTTCAAGCAGCTTCCAATAGAAGATCAACAGAACGAAGATCTGCGTGCGGCAATGCGTCATTACGATAAAACCGTGAACATTACATGGGTTATGGGGCATTTTAAAGCTGCTAAAAAATACATTGAAAGCGAAGCTGGTCCGCAAGAAGCGACAGGCGGAAGTGATTGGAAAAAATACATGTTACCGCAATACCAACGCAGAATTTTCTTCCCGGAATTGTGGAGCGAAGAAGAATTAGCAAACTGGGGAAAAGACGCTTTGTAATGAAGTTTTTCCAGCTCATATTATCTCTAACCGTTTTTTCGATACTTTTTGCGTGCAATAAAAAGGAGTCAGAACCTGAATTTGCCGAAGTAGCCGTGAAAGACAAAGAAGAAGTTAAACCGGAATTTGCCTATGGTTTTTCTTTGAACGAATATCATGTTGAGCGTGATACCGTTGAGCGCGGAGATAATTTAAGTTTGATATTGGCGCGTCATAATTATGATGCTACCGAAATTCACGACATTGTTGGTAAAGTAAAAGATTCGTTTGATGTTCGAAAGATTAAAGCAGGTAAAACATTTACGTTGTTAAAATCGAAAGAAACCATCCCTAAATTAGAAATTTTAATTTACGAACCCGATAAAATGGGTTTTCAGGTGATCGATTTTCGAGATTCTATTCATGCGTATACCGTAGATTATCCGGTATCGTACAAAGTTAAAACAATAGCCGGCGAAATTGACGGATCCTTATCGGCATCCATCCAAAAAGAAGGATTAGACCCGGGTTTGGCGACAGGTTTGGCAAAACGTTTCGCATGGACTGTCGATTTCTTTAAATTTAAAAGTGGCGATAAATTTGCAATTTCCGTAAAAGAAAAGTTTATTAACGATTCTATTTACGTTGGAACCGAAGAAATTTTAGGAGCATATTTCAGCTACAACGGTAAAGATGTTTACGGATTTCCGTACAAGCAGGAAGGTGAAAAAGAAGCACAGTTTTTTGATGAAAGCGGTAAGCAAATGCGTACCATGTTCTTAAAATCGCCTTTAAAGTATTTTACCATAACATCAAAGTTTTCCAAAAACAGATTTCATCCTGTTCAAAAACGTTTTAAAGCGCATAACGGAACCGATTATGCCGCGCCACACGGAACACCAATTATGACCACCGCATCTGGTGTTGTAGTTGAAACCGGCAGAACATCGGGTAATGGTAATTACGTAAAAGTAAAGCACAACAGCATGTACACAACGCAATATTTGCACATGTCTAAAATACTGGTTCGCCGCGGGCAAAGCGTAACCCAAGGTCAGGTAATTGGTAAAGTGGGCAGTACCGGTTTGGCTACAGGTCCGCATGTTTGCTACCGATTTTGGAAAAACGGCGTTCAGGTTGATCCTTTAAAACAAAAATTACCCACATCGCTGGCTATGGATAATAAGGATATTGCTAATTATCTAACACAGATAAAGCCAGTAAAAAAAGCTATAGAAGACAAACTTCAAGAAAAATTTGAAAATTAATGTCATTACCAAAGAATAATCCTACCGAAACACAGGCGTGGCAAAAGTTACGTGAACATTTTTACGAAGTTCAGTTTGTAAAAATGCAGGAACTTTTTAACGAAAATCCAACGCGTGTTAATGATTTTAATATTATTTGGAACGATTTTTTAGTCGATTTTTCCAAAAACAGAATTACCGATAAAACTATTGATTTGTTGGTTCAACTGGCAGAAGATGTTGACCTGAAGGCAGGAATCAATGCACTTTTAAGTGGAGAAACCATCAATGAAACCGAAGGTAGAAAAGTACTTCATACCGATTTAAGAAAAGAACAACAAAGTCAGACAGAAGAAGTTGCTACGGCTTTAAAGCAAATTGAAAAATTTACAGAAAGCGTTATTTCGGGCGATTTTAAAGGATCAACCGGAAAAGCGTTTACAGATGTGATTAATATCGGAATCGGCGGATCAGATTTAGGTCCGAAATTGGTTACCGAAGCTCTGGCAGATTACAAAAACCACTTAAACGTTCATTACATATCAAACATCGATAATGATACAATTGAATGTTTAAAAGCCAAACTTCAGGCAGAAACTACGTTGATTGTAATGGTTTCAAAATCGTTTACAACCTTGGAAACAATTAGCAATGCAGATATTTTTAAAAGTTGGTTGTTACAAAACGGCTTAAAAACACAAGATCATATTGTGGCGGTTTCGTCAAACATTCCCGAAGCGGTGAATTATGGCATTGAAACGCAGAATATTTTTCCTATGTGGGATTATGTTGGTGGGCGTTATTCTTTGTGGAGTGCCGTTGGTTTAAGTACGGCTTTGTCCATAGGTTTTAATAATTTTAAGCAATTGTTAAGCGGTGCCAACCAAATGGATCAGCATTTTGCGAACACGCCGTTTAAAGAAAATATTCCGGTTATTTTGGCGTTGCTTTCTATCTGGTACAACAACTTTTTCTGTTTTGAAACCGAAGCAGTTGTTCCTTATGTTGATAAATTGAAAATGCTACCGGCTTATTTGCAGCAGGTTATTATGGAAAGTAACGGAAAAAGTGTCGATAGAAACGGAAGTCCGGTAAATTACGAAACCGGAACCATTGTTTGGGGCGAAGTAGGAACGAACTCGCAACATGCGTTTTTTCAGTTGTTTCATCAGGGAACAAAGATTATTCCGGCCGATTTTATTGGATTCATAAAACCTTTTTACGAAAGTGATTTGCACGATTTGTTAATGGCTAACTTTTTTGCGCAAACCGAAGCGCTGATGAACGGTAAGGAAGGAAATTATCATACCGAAGACAGCAATGATAAAAACGCGGTTTATAAGGAATTCAAAGGAAACCGACCATCGAACACTATTTTGATTGATAAGTTAACGCCTGAATCGTTGGGAAGTTTGTTGGCACTTTACGAACATAAAACCTTTGTACAAGGCTATATTTGGAATATTTACAGCTTTGACCAGTTTGGTGTAGAGTATGGAAAAGTCTTGGCAAACAACATTAAAAACGAATTGCAGGCAAACGAAATAAAGAAACACGATTGTTCAACAGCCTTTTTGTTGAATCATTATTTAAAAAATAAACAATAATAAAAAACTCTGACAAAGTTTTAAACTTTGTCAGAGTTGATATAACAAAAGCTCAAAAATTAATTTGAGCTTTTTTGTTTAAAACAAACTTCCCTGTATTTCTTTGGGTTTTCCAAGTAACGGAAATTCTTTATAAACAGTAAATTGTTTCAGATTTTGGTCGAATTTTCTTAAAGTTAGGTTTGTTATGGCAAATTCTAAATTAATGTTGGTAAACAATTGTTGGGCAATTTCTAGTTTTTCGGGCAATAATCTTCGTGCAATTGATAAATGCGGATTTGTATTGGTAATTGTTTTTTTAATTTGGGTCGATTCTTTTAGAACCTGTTTCATCAATTCGGTCATTTTGGTCGATGAAACTTCATTGGGTTTTATGTAAAAAGCACCGTTATCAAACCAGTCAAATGAATCACACTGCATATTAAAAGAGTTGATTTCAGAAGCAATTCTATCTAACTGCAAACAAAATTTATCTTCCTGATTTTCATCTTCCAAAAACTCAAAAATAGTAAAATGTGCCAACGAATTTTTACTGTTAAACCATCCAATTTTATCCGCTAATAGCAATTTTAGCTGCTTTACTGCTTGAATAGTTTGCAAATCGGGCATAAAAACTACAGAATATTTAGTCATTTCATTATTTTTTTCAAATATCGTAAGAAGCATTTAATTAATGTATTAAACTGCGGTTTTAATAAAATAATTGCGTTTTTTTAAATAACTTTACCCTTTTAGAAACAAAATAATACAATGAACAACACACTTAAAGTTTCTGTAAATAAAGAATACAACTTTGATGTTACAGAAGAGCAAATGCTTGCAGCCGATGCAGTGAGTTTAGATCAGGAAAACTTTCATGTGTTACACAACAATACTTCGTACCACGCCAAGGTTGTGAACACCGATTTTATCAACAAAACATATACCGTAGTTGTAAATAACAACGAATACGTGGTGAGCATTGCCAACCATTTAGACCAGTTGATTAAAGAAATGGGCTTTGAAGTTGGTAAAGCCAAAGTGGTAAATGCCATTAAAGCACCAATGCCGGGACTGATTTTGGAAATTAACGTTACCGTGGGTCAAGAAGTAAACGAAGGCGATAACTTGTTGATTTTAGAAGCCATGAAAATGGAAAACAGTTTTGATTCGCCTCGTGCCGGAATCATTAAATCTATTGCGGTTACAAAAGGTCAGGCAGTTGAAAAAGGTCAGTTATTAATTGAGTTTCAATAGAACTGATTTATTAAGATAAATTTTAAGTTTAGTGTGAGAAGAACTAAGGTATATTTAACGATTTTTTTGATTTTCAATCTATCATTTTTTATAATATATCAGTATAATCAACCCTTATGCGAACCATGTTTATCTAAATTGGATTGTCCTCCATGTCGTTCACAATTACAAAATGACATCATTTATCTTTCTGTTATCATTAACGTTATTGCTGTTATTTTATATATAAGAAAAATAAAATTTAAAGATTTAAGACAAACTTAAACTTGTAAAAAATCAATGAAAAAAATATTAGTTGCAAACCGTGGTGAAATTGCACTGCGCGTAATGAAAACGGCAAAAAAAATGGGAATTAAAACCGTTGCCGTTTATTCTGTTGCCGATCGCCAGTCGCCTCACGTAAAATTTGCCGATGAAGCTGTTTGTATTGGCGAAGCACCATCAAACCAATCGTATCTTTTAGGCGATAAAATCATCGAAGTATGTAAAGAATTAGGTGTTGACGGTATTCATCCAGGTTACGGATTTTTATCAGAAAACTCAAAATTTGCCGAAATGGCAGAGAAAAATGGTATAACTTTTATCGGTCCAAAATCGCACGCTATTGAAGTTATGGGCGATAAATTGGCAGCAAAAGATACCGTAAAAGCGTACGATATTCCTATGGTTCCTGGATTAGATCACGCAATTACCGATATCGATGAAGCAAAACAAGTAGCAAAAGAAGTTGGTTTTCCAATTTTGATTAAAGCATCTGCCGGTGGTGGTGGAAAAGGAATGCGTGTGGTAGAGAAAGAAGAAGATTTTGAATCGCAGATGCAGCGCGCAATTTCCGAAGCAACTTCAGCCTTTGGCGATGGATCTGTTTTTATTGAAAAATATGTAGGATCTCCGCGTCATATCGAAATTCAGGTAATGGCAGATACACACGGAAACGTGGTTTATTTGTTCGAACGTGAATGTTCGGTTCAGCGTCGTCACCAAAAGGTGGTTGAGGAAGCTCCTTCAGCTGTTTTAACTCCCGAAATTCGTCAGGCAATGGGCGAAGCTGCTGTAAAAGTAGCAAAATCGTGTGATTATGTTGGTGCAGGAACGGTTGAGTTTTTATTAGATGAAAACAAGAATTTCTACTTTTTAGAAATGAACACGCGTTTACAGGTAGAACATCCGGTAACGGAATTAATCACAGGAATCGATTTGGTAGAAATGCAGATTCGTGTAGCTCGTGGCGAGGTTCTTCCAATCAAACAAGAAGATTTAAAAATAAAAGGTCACGCGTTGGAATTACGTGTGTATGCCGAAGATCCTTTGAATGATTTCTTACCATCGGTGGGGAATTTATCGACGTATATTTTGCCAGAAGGCGAGGGCGTACGTGTTGATAACGGTTTTGAACAAGGTATGGATGTGCCTATTTATTATGATCCAATGCTTTCTAAACTGATCACATATGGTAAAGACCGTAACGAAGCAATTGAGTTGATGTTAAAGGCAATTCAAGATTATAAGATTGAAGGTGTAAGCACCACATTGCCTTTTGGTACGTTTGTGTTTAACCATGATGCGTTTGTTTCAGGTGATTTCGATACCAATTTTGTTAAGAAATTTTACAGTGCCGATATCATTAAGGAGAATCAGGCAAAAGAAGCCGAAGTTGCTGTATTGGTAGCTTTAAAACAATATTTTGCTGATCAAAAAGTTTTACGCGTACCAACGAAGTTATAGTCGAAAGTCTAAAGTTCAAAGTCTTAAAGCTGATAACTAAAGACTAAGAGCTAAATAAAAGAAGAAAATGGAATCAAACAGTAAATTCGATATTTTAAATAAAAAATTAGCCGAAGCCCAATTAGGCGGTGGCGAAAAGCGTATTGCAGCGCAACATGCTAAAAAGAAATTAACGGCTCGTGAGCGTATCGAATATTTTTTCGATGAAGGATCGTTCGAAGAAATCGGGGCGTTTGTAACACATCGTACCAAAGATTTCGGTCTGGATAAAGAACATTATTTAGGCGATGGTGTAATCACGGGTTACGGAACAGTAAACGGACGTTTAGTATATGCTTTTGCGCAGGATTTTACCGTTTTCGGTGGAGCTTTGTCTGAAACGCATGCCGAAAAAATCTGTAAAGTAATGGACATGGCATTGAAAGTAGGTGCGCCAATGATCGGATTGAACGATTCAGGTGGAGCTCGTATCCAAGAAGGTGTTCGTTCGTTAGGTGGTTATGCCGATATTTTCTTTCGTAATGTTCAGGCATCTGGCGTTATTCCTCAAATTTCAGCAATCATGGGACCATGTGCAGGTGGCGCAGTTTATTCGCCGGCAATGACCGATTTTACCATGATGGTTGAAGGATCTTCGTACATGTTCGTTACCGGACCAAACGTTGTTAAAACCGTTACCAATGAAACTGTTTCGGCAGAAGAATTGGGTGGAGCATCAACACACTCAACAAAATCGGGCGTTGCACATACAACATCGGCTAACGATATTGAGTGTTTAGAAGATGTAAAACGCTTGTTAAGCTACATTCCACAAAATAATCAGGAAGTTGTAGAAGACTTGCCTTTTGAGTTTGGCGATGAAATTTGCGATCAGTTAAACAACATTGTGCCAGATAACGCTAACAAGCCTTACGATATGCACGATGTAATCAACAATGTGATCGACGAAGATTCTTTTTACGAAATTCATAAGAACTATGCAGAAAATATTATTGTAGGATTTGCTCGTATCGGTGGAAAATCGGTTGGTATCGTAGCAAACAACCCAATGTTTTTGGCAGGATGTTTAGATGTGAATTCATCAATAAAATCAGCTCGTTTTGTACGTTTTTGCGATGCGTTCAACATTCCGTTATTGGTGTTGGTTGATGTACCTGGATTTTTACCAGGAACTGATCAAGAGTGGAACGGAATCATTGTTCATGGTGCAAAATTATTATACGCGTTGTCTGAAGCTACCGTGCCAAAAATTACTGTAATTACACGTAAAGCCTATGGTGGTGCGTACGATGTGATGAACTCTAAACACATTGGTGCCGATATGAATTTTGCTTGGCCAGGAGCTGAAATTGCCGTAATGGGAGCTAAAGGAGCGTCGGAAATTATCTTTAAACGCGAAATTGCAGAAGCAGCAGATCCAGCAGCCAAATTAGCAGAGAAAGAAGCAGAATATGCCGAAAAATTTGCAAATCCTTACCGAGCAGCACAACGTGGTTTTATCGATGAAGTTATTTTCCCGCAAGATACCCGCCGCAAATTAATCAAAGCATTTAAAATGCTCGAAAATAAAGAAGTAGCAACACCAAACCGTAAACACGGAAACATTCCGTTGTAGTTTGTTAGAAGTTAGATACTAGATTTTAGATATTAGAAAACCGTTTAACGATCACTGAGCCTGTCGAAGTGAAGTTGAACGGTTTTTATTTTCCCATAGATTCACAGATAATACTGTCGACTGCTTGTCATTCCGGGCTTGACCCGGAATCTCATAAATATTTAATGTAGAATGCGAAGCTGACTAGAGCTTGCGACTGAACGAAGTTAAACAAGTTCAGCTTGACAAAATTGTTCAATAAAGTTCAGCGGTTTTTTGTATTTTGCAATAAAAATATTATGAAGTATCCTAAAATAGTTATTAATAAAGATATAGATGATATCTTGAGATCCTCTCCACAAATAATTAAACCTACCCAACCCTTAGAGCCTAAAAGAAAAATACCTATCAAACCAGAAGAAGTAAACAAATCCTCAAATATTTCATATATAATTCTTTCTTTATTTGTAGGGATATTTGCAATACTTTTATCTGGCTTTTTACCAGTATTTGGCTTTATAGGATTTGGCGCATTGGGAATATCAATTTATAATATAATTAATTATACCAAATTTAGTAATGAAAATAAAATTAAGTATGATAACTATTTGAATGAATTAAAAAAGTACGATCAATTAAAAAATGATGTTGAAACTATCTATGATAATGAATTAAAGCATTATAATAAAATTTTATTACCTAGATATGAACAAGAACTTGATAATTATAAATCTTTAGTTAATAAATACGAAAATGTTGTTTTTGTGAAAGAATTTAGAAAAGATAAATTAAAAAAAAGTTTACAAAATTCAAAAAAACCAACTCAAGTAATTGATCAAAAAAGATATATCAAAGGTGCGACAGAGGATTTTTTTCTAACTTTTTTATCAAATAATATCAGTGAGAATATTTTTACAGATTTGACTCTAGATTATTCTTCAGTACAAAAGAGATTTTCTTACAAACCTGACTTTATAATTGAAGTAAAAGAATTAAACTTATTTATTGACATTGAGATAGATGAGCCATATGTTGGGAGTAATGGTTCACCAATACATTTTAAAAAAAGTAATGATAATTTAAGAAATAATTTTTTTATTGATAATAAATGGATTGTTATTAGATTCGCTGAAATACAAGTGGTAAAATATCCAACAGAATGTTGTTTGCTAATTAACACTTTAATTAAATGTTTAAAAGAAGGAAATGTTATTGATAATGAAAAAATTAAATCAATAGTACCTAATGTACAAGGATGGGATAAAGCTGAATCAAATAAACTTGCTTTTAATAGATTTAGAAATACTTATTTAACTAGAGAATTAACCGAGAATATAGCTAAAGAAAGGGAATATTTGGAGACTAAATTTACAGGAAATTATTACACCTACACAATTGATGCGTCCAAATTGAAATAGTAAATAATCCTCAGCTACCGCGATCATCTTGCTCGTGCAAAAAATGAAAACTTTTTGGGAGCAACACTCGCTACGCAAAGTCTCTCGACTTTGAGCAATAATAGATTCCAGCAACACGAAATAAACATTGAGGAACACAATATCAAGTCTGAGGAATAGAAGATTAACGCTGAGGAATAGAAGATGAGCGTTGAGGAATGCAAGATGAACGTTGAGGAATGCAAAACGAGCGCTGAGAAATAGAAGATGAAGTCTGAGAAATGCAAGATGAAGCCCAAAAGATAGGAAATGAAGTGCAATAAATGCAATCTTATGACAAATAGACAGAAGATTATGACAAATAGATACAACATAAGTCTTAATAAATAGAAAACAATCTGCAAAATCCTTTTTTTAAGCAACGGAACAATTCTTGATACTTAACTTAAACTTAAAAAACGAATTGCAAAGACCAGTGTTTTACATAAATATCTTTGCGTGAACGAGAAATTATTCTCATAAAAGCAAAAAAAAAATGACAATAGAAAACAACCACGTAGTTACGGTTAACTACAAACTTCATACTATTGAAGCAAACGGAGAAAAAGTATTTGTTGAAGAAACTACGGCAGAAAACCCGTTAACTTATTTACACGGTGTAGGTATGATGATTCCTAAATTTGAAGACGAAATGAACGGTTTAACAGCGGGCGATAAAAAATCGTTCACTATTTTACCAGAAGAAGGTTACGGAACAATCGATCCTAATGCTGTGGCACAACTTCCGTTAGATATGTTCAGCGAATCGGGCTTGCCACCGGTTGGGGCTGTGTTGCCTTTGACTGATGATCAAGGAAATCAGTTTCGTGCGGTTGTTGTTGAAGTAAACGACAATGCCGTTGTTGCCGATTTAAACCACCCAATGGCCGGTAAAACATTAAATTTTGATGTAGAAGTTGTAGCTGCACGTCCGGCTACCGAAGAAGAATTGTCTCACGGACACGCTCATGGTATCGACGGTAATGAAACACATTAATTTATAACGGAAACCGACTTTCAATTGAGAGTCGGTTTTTTATTAGTATTATGACAAACAAGAATCCTTTACACGGAATGACGCTTCAAAAAATACTCGAAGAAATGGTCGAGTTTTTTGAAGGCTGGGAAACAATGGGCAAAGAAATTCCTATTAATTGTTTTACAAAAGATCCAAGCATAAAATCATCGCTTACTTTTTTGCGCAAAACGCCATGGGCTCGCACCAAAGTAGAACAATTGTATATTAAAATTTACCCGCATTTAAAGAAAAACAAGCTGTAATCAGGCTTTTAAAACCTTTTCAATCAAAAGGTCGGTTTCATCTTTAAACGAAATATCCACAATATAGTTGCTGTATAACCAACTTTTTAATTTATCAACTTTTAAATCTTCGCTTCCGGTTACGCCCAGTTCTTTCAATGCCAAATAATTGCAGTATTGTTCAAACTGCCCTTTTATCGGCACTACATAAAGCATTTTTTTAAGATGCAGCACTTCGGCAGGAAACTCAAAACCTGCCCCGCATAAAACTCCTTTTGTTGTTGCCAGATACGATGTAAACAACTGCTCATCGATAGGAAAGAAAGTACAGTTCCCTTGCTTTTTAGATGTTTTACTGAAAGGCGAAAACACGATCCAATCAACATTTTTAATTTGAGAAAGTACTTTGTAAAGCTCATCGTTATGAAAACTTGGAAGATAAACCAGAATGTAATCTTCTTTTTCGCAGTTTAAATTTTTGATGGAATTACGGATGATCGGATGAAAAATATTTTCATCGTACTTCGTGAAATGAAACCCGAATGAATTTTGAATAGGCGCGTACTTCTTTAAAATAAGCTTACTTAAATGAAAGTCTTTTTCGGGTTTTGGTGCTTTGTCATGCAACACCGCTGCCTGATGACTTAATCCGATGATTTTTTTGTTTCGATACTTTGCAGCATACGCCGTAACGGGTTCGAAATCGTTTATAATTAAATCGTATTGCTGAATGGGCACATTTTGTACCGATCTTAAAAACTGTACAAACGAATTTTTCTTAATGATTTTCTTGTAGTTCAAACCGCCTTTTTTAGAATAGAACAACGAGATTCCTTTGTTCTGCACGGCGTTTCCTTTAAACGGCAATTGTGAATTCTGACCCGAAATAAATACATCTACTTCGGCGTGTTCTTTTAATTTGGGTACTAAAACGTTGGCGCGCGCAATGTGTCCGTTGCCTGTTGCTTGTAATGCGTATAAAATTTTCATTTAAAAAAAACTTCTATTTCTTTGTATTGATCGGGAGTTTGCTGTGGTTTTTGGTCGATCTGGTTCATTAAATCAATCAACAAATCGTTTTCGTAATAGTAAATTTCCCACGAACCGTTGTTGTATTCTAAAGCCGTTAAATTTTCGATCCAATCACCGGAATTCAAATACAAACAACTTCCTTTTGCAGTAGTAACTTCTCTTTTTTGCGGTTGATGAATGTGCCCGCAAATCACATAATCAAACTTATTTTCAATAGCTAGTTCAGAAGCAGTTTCTTCAAAATCGCCAATAAATTTCACGGCTTTTTTAATGTTATTCTTTATTTTTTTACTGAAGGAATATTTCTCGCGACCCATTTTAGATAAAATCCAGTTCGAAAGATTGTTCAAACGAATCAAATAATCATAGCCAATACCGCCTAATTTGGCGATCCATTTAGAATGCTGAACCGACGAATCGAAAACATCGCCATGAAAAACCCAGGCTTTCTTACCGTCTAATTCAAAAATATGCTTATCTAACAATTGAATCTTTCCAAAAGTCATAGGCGAAAATTTTCGTAAAAACTCGTCATGATTGCCTGTAAGATAAATTACCTGACAGTTTGTTAGCGACAAATTCAGAATGTATTTGATGATTTCGAGATGACTTTCAGGAAAATAACTTTTCTTAAACTGCCAGATATCGATAAAATCGCCGTTTAAAATCAATATTTTTGGATCGATCGATCGTAAATAATTCAGCAACTCTTTGGCTTTGCAGCCGTGAGTTCCCAAATGTGTATCTGAAATTACCGCTACTTCAACGCTTCTCTTCATAATTAAACAGAATTTTACCGAAGATACCGCTGTGCTGTAAACTTATGGTTTTTAAAAAGTTATGTTTAGAACAACAAAACCGCTTACATTTGTAGAAAATATCGATATGAAAAATTATATTTTATGTTTTGTACTACTTTGGCAGTTTGTTGGAAATGCACAAAACAGATTCACGCAGATTTTACCTGAAACCGAATATATTTCTGCTGGAAACGAACTAAAAGAGTTTAATAGTTACGATTTTTCGCCTGTGATTTTAGGTTTGCAAATGAATAATGTCTTTGGAACAATTGGCAGCAGTTACAAACGCATTCACATAAAAATAACCGATGTTGAAAAAGATCAAACCAATCCGGACTTGTATCATGTAAAAGGAAAATCGAAAGTTGGCAACAACATTGAAAGTTTTGCAGGAACTATTAAATTGCAAACCATTAAACAGATTAAAGATCGTGAATTAGACGACACAATGGTAAGTTTACCTACAACTTATCAGGGTATAATTTCGGGTATTTATGAGTTTAAAGAACCTACAGATCGTGATCATTCCGGAGTTTTTGAAGGAACTTATCAGGCAATGTTTCAAATTGTAGAAGAGGATAATAAGGTTTATTACAACGATTTGGATTTATACCGCGACAGTTACATAAACAACGTGTACCAAGGTTTTTGGACAGATTATCAAACAAAAGAAGCAAAAATTTGTAAATGGGCAGATTTCCGTGTACCTGATGTTCCTTCCGACTTTGATTTAGGCGCCGGCGAATTCAGCCCCAACGAGAAATACAACAACAAGGGCTGGAAAACCTACAACGATGCCTATTTAAAAAATGATAAAATAGCACTTGATGCAGAAGAAGCCGCTTGGTGGGAATAGTTAAACAACTTTAATTAAACTTCCATCTTCATCGGTTTTCGTGATTTGTAATGCAACAGGAATGCGCTCTTTCAGCTCTTCAACGTGCGAAATAATTCCAACAATACGGTTTTCTTTGTGCAGGTTATTCAGCGTTTCAAAAACAATATTAACCGATTCGGCATCTTGCGTTCCAAAACCTTCGTCGATAAAGAAAAAGTTTTTGCTGGCAGTGCTGTTTGTCTGCACGCTTTCTGCCAACGCCAACGCCAAACTCAACGAAACCTGAAACGATTGCCCGCCCGAAAGCGTTTTCACACTGCGCGTTCTGCCTTCGTTTAAATAATCGATCACTTCAAAATCGTTTGTTTCGTTGACTTGTAAACTCAATTGGTTTCGAGTCATTTTGCGGAAACGCACATTGGCATTTTCGCACAATTGTTTCAAATAAATCGACGATACATATTGAACAAAACCGGCAGCTTTAAACAAATTGCCCATGGTTTTTAAGTTTTCTGCTCGTTTTTTAAGTTGATCTAATGCAGTTGACAATTTTTTTTTCTGATTGAAAGCTTCGGTTAAACGAATAATTTCAGCATTGGTTTTGGTAACGTTTTCTGTTGCGATTTTTAATTCGGTTTCAGCGATTTCAAAAGCCTTTTCATGTTGCAAATAGTCATTTTTATTGAAAAATTCGTCTTTTAACTTTGCTTCTAATTCGTGAATTTGATTATTCAGCGTTTTGTAAGCAATGGTAAATTCTTCAATTTCTTTTCGAACTACTTCTGCATTCAAGTTTAATTGAAGCATTTCAACAACTTTTTCTTTGTTTTCAATGTTTTGATTGATCAGATTTTTATTGAAAAGATCATTTAATCCCTGCAGGTTTTCATTAAGATCAAACAATTGTTTTTCGATTGATGCAATTGAGTTTTTTTGAACCTGAATTTGCGTATTTAACTGATTAAATTGCTGATTGTACAAAGTAAAATCTGTTTCTGTTTTCTGATTGAACGCTTTTAAATCTCTTAATTTTTGTTCGATTTCTTCGACAGAAAATGTACTATAATCTGTAAAATCAAGTATTCTTAAATTGCTTAAATTTTGGTTGATTTGAGCTTCTTTCGTAGTTTCATCTAACTTAAATTTGTCTAAAGCTTTTTTATATCTTTCTACTGTTTCCTGCTGATTTTCTAAACTTATTCTTTGCTCTGAAATTAATTTATTTTTAAGTTCTATTTGTTTGGTTAAATCGAATGAAGCTTGTTTTTTCTGTTGGAAATCTTCAAAATTGTCAGCATTAAAATCCGTCCAGTTAAAAGTATTATTATGCTGAACGATCTGATTTTTTAAATCTTCTAAACGATTATTTTCGTTAGAAAATTGATCTTGAAACATTGTGAGCTTCTGAATTTTTTGTCGAATTTTATTAGCAAAATCCACTGACTCATTCTGTTTTACATCAATTAAATCTATTTCGTTTTGAATTTCGTTTAAATTCGATGTTACGTCATTTAACGTTAAAATTTCAGGATGTTCTAACGATCCACAAAGCGGACAAGCCTCGCCGTTATGCAGGTTGTGTGCAAAATGAGCCAATTCCTGCTGAACCTGAAACGATTGTAGCTTTGAAGTTAATTCCTTTTTTTGTTGCGAAAAAGCATCGTTCAAAACTTTTGCATCATCTTCAAAAGTCGAAATCTCAACGTTATCACTTATTAATTCATTTTCAATGAGCTGAATTTTACTTTTTAACTGATTGTTTTTGTCTTGTTGCAGATTCCGATCTTTCTCCAAATGCTGTTTTTTACTGAACCAATCGCCAACATTGATTAAAATTGTGGTTTCAATTTGATTATTCGTAAGATTACTTATTTCTTTTTCAGTTTCTTTTATGGTTTGCTGCAATTGATTAACAACTTGTTCTATTTCACGAACTTTAATTTCGCCGTTAGAAGTTCTATTTTTTAACTCCACTACATCAATTGTAAACTGAATTATTTTGGTAATAAAATCTAAATCGTTTTCCTGCAAACGTTTGTTTGGCAAATCATCAACATGTGGTTTTATTGCGTTAATGGCACCTTCAATCTTAAGTAATTCTGCCTCTGAATTTTGTAAAAGTGTTTTATCGTTTGTTAATTGATTGGTTTTTTCTTGAACTTCAACCTCATATTTTTTACTGTCAATCAACAATTGATTAAATGTTTTATAAATACGTTCGTAAATTTCCAGCTGCGTTTTCTTTTGATCAATTTCCGATTTTTGATTAGTCAGTTCTACAAACAGATTTTTCTTATTTTGTAACAATTCAAAATCGGTTTTCAACGATTTTAAATGCTGTAATTTATCGTTAATCGTTTTAAAAACGGTTTGTTTTTCAGTTGCAACCTCAGTTTCACTAGCAAGTTTGTCTTTTAAAATTGAAATATTTTCTTCGGAAACTTCATCGTAGCCCGACAATTTTCCTTCCAGTTGATTCAATTCGGTCAGGTTTTTACTGTTTAAAACTGAAACTTTATCAGCTAGATCAAATCGATGCAACTTGAAGATTTCCTTCATCATCTGGGTTCGATCTTTCGCTCCCAATTCTATAAATTCTTTAAATCTGCCTTGCGGAATAATGATGGTACGTTTAAAATTATCGTAACTCAACCCTACAATTTCTTGAGCATTGCTGTGATTCAACGGAATCCAATCGTTATTTATCCATTCATAAAAAACAACAGTTGGCGTTTTAATATCGTCAAACCGTTTAGAATTTCTTTTAAATTCACGAGTGGCACGAAATATTTTGTCTTCGTAATTATAAAAATCGAACGCAATAAAAGCAGTGTCCGATTTTAAATTCATCATATTATATGCACGTTTGTCTTTTGAATTTAATCGTTCAGTTTCTCCATACAACGCAAATGTAATGGCTTCTAAAATGGATGATTTTCCTGAACCAACCGAACCAAAAATACCAAACAAACCTGCGTTTATCAGGTTTTCAAAATCAATAGTTTGTCTTTTTTGATATGAATACAAACCTTCTATTGTGAGTTTAATTGGGATCATAAATTAGTTTTCGTGATTATTTAAAACTTCGTTAAACAAATCCATCAATTCATTGTTTGGTTCTTGTTGGGCATTTTTCGACTTAAAATAATCTTTAAACAGATCCTTAATGTCTTGATTCAAATTGATTTCTCTTGCTGAAATTTCGGCTGCACCACTATTTTTTACTTTCGGAATTAAATGAACAATGCCGGAGTGTGCTTGAAAAATTGCTTTTCGTTCATCGGTGGTTAAAAAAGTATCGGTTTCCATAGTCAATTCTACCAACGTATCCGGATTTTCTAGTAACCAATTTATCGCATCATCAACCAACTGAAAGGTTTTACGAACCAACGCTTTTCCTTTGGTAAGATTTATTTTGGTAAAGTTTACAGCTTGATTTGGCTGTGCATTGATGACAGAAACATATTTGGTTTGACCGGCTTCGCTAAAGCTGTAGCACAAAGGTGACGACGAATAAACAACCGGTTTTTCGGTGGTGCCAATATTGTTAAACGCGTGTAAATGACCAAGTGCGGTGTATTGAATTTGCGTCGGAATACAATCGGAATAAACCATATCTGCAGTACCAATTTTAATAGGTTTTTCACCTTCGGGTTCCTCTAAAGGTGATGTTCCACGCTTGTTCATATATAAATGTGAAACTAGCAGATTTACGCCTTTACCATCACAAAATTCATCAGCAATTTTAGTCCATTGCTCTTTTAAAACACTATTTAATTGCTCTTCTTTTTCTTCGCCAAAATACTGTTTTAAACGAATTTCGTTTGCATAAGCAGTGTGAATGATTCTAATTGGGAAAGCGATGTTTTTTATGTTTAATTCGATAAAACCTTCAGTAGATTTCTCGATTTTAAAATGATCTAATTCAAACAGATTGACTTTTTCGTTTGGATAACCAATTAAAATAATTCCGCATTCACGTGCCAATGGATCGGGAGCATTGATACGATCGGGCGAATCATGGTTCCCTGCAATAGCAATTACAGGTCGTTTTGCGTTATTTGTAAGGCGTTTTAATGTTTTGTAGAACAAGTCAACCGCTTCAACCGCCGGATTAAAAGCATCGAACAAATCGCCTGCAATCAAAATTAAATCTACATTTTCGCGATCGGCAATTTCAACGATTTCGTTCATCACATCAATCTGTTCTTCAAATCGTGAAAAACCGTCTAAACGTTTTCCTAAATGCCAATCGGCGGTATGTAGAATTTTCATGTTATTCTTGTTGTAAATCTTGATTGTTTTGCTGGTTGAATTGTTGCTGGATCTGCTTTAATTTTTCCTTTCGAAGTGCTTCAGCATTACTTGCTTTATTCTTTTTCTGATCGACTTTTTTCTTGTGCGCCAGTCGGTTTGTTTCGTTTCTTCTTCCCATATCAAATATACATTGAAGTTAAGACATTAATTGTCGTTTAGAAATTCGCCCGAAACATAATACCAGCGATCGTTCATTTTTTGAAACACCGATAATTCGTGATGAAGTTGTTCGTTTTTATCTTGATCGATATAATATGCCTTAAATTCTACCTGATTTATGGTTGGAACATTAACGATTTCCAGTTTTATCCATTGATTGATTTCGCCCCATTCCTGAAGTTCTTCTTTGGTATGAAATTTACGTTTTGCCGGTAAGGTTGTGTTCATTAAATAGTCGCCATTTGGAATAACAAATGCTGAAAAGCGTGAACGCATCAAAGCTTCGGCAGTAGGAGCGTATTTTTCTTTAGCGTGATAAGGCTCACAACATTCTGCGTATAATTTATTGGAACAGCAAGGACAATTCATTTTATAATGTTTTTTCAAAAATACGCATAAAAAAAGAGGCGTAAATGCCTCTCTTTATCTTTTTTATGTTTGATTATTCTTGTGCTTGCTGTAATGCTTCTGCACTTGCGTATTTCATAACCAAACCTTGCATGGTCATGTTTACTTCGTTGCTTAAAGCACCTGCTTTTTGCTCAAAAGCAGCTTTGTCTTTAGGTTCAATCACATCTAATTCTTTAGTGTCTGCAAACTTTTTATTAACTGCTTTTAAATCCGCAGCATTGTAACTTTCATCAATTAGTTTTGAGAAATCTGTTACAAAACCATTCACTAATGCATCAAATTCTTTATTAAAATCAGCAACTTTAGCAGTATCAATCATTGGTAAAATTTGTTCTTTTACGCCATCAATATTGGTTTTCATTCCCATATTATCAACGAACGTTTTAGCATCTTGTGTTTGAGCGAAACCTGTTTGCACTGCAAAGACCATGATTGCGCCGTAAATAAACTTTTTCATAATTTTTTATTTAAAATAGACATCTAAATTACAATTATTTTTCATTTTAATGTTATTGATTAACATTATTACAACAAAAAAACGAGGTTTATTAAACCTCGTTTTTTATTATTGCTGCATGTATTTCATTATGATTGGTTGCAATTCAGACATTCCCCACGATTGACCAATTTGAATTAAATCTTTGGTAATTTTAGGGGTAGTTTCTTGAATTTTCTTTCCAACAGGTGAATTGTAAAATTCATTTATCTTTTTGATATCTTCATGCGTGTAGAATTTCATTAATGATTCTGCCATTTTATCATATAAACTTGGCAATTTTTCTTGAAGTTCTTTATTAAATGCCGTACGATCTTCAGCAGACATTTGATCTAAAAGGGGTTCTAAAACTGCTGTCATTTGTGATGCTGAACCTGATAATTTAATGTAATTTACTACATCCTTCTTAAAATCTGCTGATTGAGCCGATACAAACTGTACCGATAACAACATTGTTGCAGCTATAAATAAATTTTTCATGTGCTGTATTTTTATAAATTAAAATTAATTCCTTGTGCCAATGGCAATTCGGTACCGTAATTAATGGTATTTGTTTGACGGCGCATATACACTTTCCAAGCATCAGAACCAGATTCGCGTCCGCCACCTGTTTCTTTTTCACCACCAAAAGCTCCACCGATTTCTGCGCCCGACGTACCAATGTTTACGTTTGCAATACCACAGTCTGATCCTGCTTGTGACAAGAACAATTCTGCTTCCCGTAAATTGTTTGTGAAAATTGCCGAAGATAATCCTTGTGGAACATTATTCTGCATATCAATCGCTTCTTCAATTGTACTGTATTTCATTACATATAAAATAGGCGCAAAAGTTTCTTCCTGAACAATTTCAAAATCGTTTTTAGCTTCAATAATACATGGTTTTACGTAACAACCGCTTTCGTAACCAGCCCCTTCTACCACACCACCATCAACAACTATTTTACCGCCTTCGGTTTTTGCTTTTTCAATTGCTTTTAAATAATCTTCAACCGCTTTTGTATCGATAAGCGGACCAACGTGATTTGCAGCGTCCAATGGATCGCCAATTCTCAATTGTCCGTAAGCATTTTTCAATGTTTCGATTGTTTTATCGTACACGCTTTCATGAACAATTAAACGACGGGTTGATGTACAACGTTGACCGGCAGTTCCTACTGCTCCGAAAACCGCACCAACCAAAACCATACTTAAATCTGAATGTTTTGATACAATAATGGCGTTGTTTCCACCCAACTCTAAAATAGTTTTACCAAAACGTTCTGCAACTGTTTTTGATACGTGGCGACCAATACGTGTTGATCCTGTAAAAGAAACCAATGGTACGCGTTTGTCGTTGTTCATTAAATCGCCCGAAGCATTTCCTGTAACTAAACAGCTAACACCTTCTGGTACATTATTTTTTTCGAATACTTTTGAAATGATATTCTGACATGCAATAGCGCATAATGGTGTTTTAGAACTTGGTTTCCAAACGCAAACATCGCCGCAAACCCAAGCCAAAGCAGCATTCCAAGCCCAAACAGCAACCGGGAAGTTAAATGCAGAAATAATTCCTACAATTCCAAGCGGATGATACTGCTCATACATGCGGTGCATTGGTCGTTCTGAATGCATTGTTAAACCGTATAACTGGCGAGATAAACCTACTGCAAAGTCACAGATATCGATCATTTCCTGAACTTCACCTAAACCTTCTTGTAAGCTTTTACCCATTTCGTACGAAACCAATTTACCTAAAGCATCTTTGTTTTCACGTAATGCATCACCAACCTGACGTACAATTTCGCCACGTTTTGGTGCAGGAACCAATCTCCATTCTTTAAAAGCCTTTTCGGCAGTACTCATTACTTTTTCGTAATCACTGTTTGATGATGTTTGAACCGTACCGATTAACGAACCGTTTACTGGTGTGTATGATGAAATTTCCGATCCATTTGCAAACCACTGTGTTCCTGTTGATGAACCCAAGTTTGTGTTGTTTAAGCCTAATTGCGATAAAATTGTTTTCATTGCTTTTTTATGATAATATTTTGTTTTTATATATTTTTGTAAGATACTGAAATTGTTAGAATTAACCAATAAAGCGATCGTCTGCTTCCATAACCGTTCCGCATTTTTTGCAGGTACGCAAATCTTCCGAAGAATAAAAATGTTTAAAATAAGGCAGAAAATCGGTTTCGATATTTTCTAACGGAAAATAAACTTCATACAGTTTTTCGTTGCAGTTTTCGCAGAACCAAAGCAATCCGTCTTTTGCATCAGCATTCGCACGTTTCATTTCTACAACCAAGCCAACCGATCCTTCTGTTCTAATTGGTGAATGCGGTGTTTTAGCTGGTAAAAGGAATACATCGCCAGCATTCAACTGCATTACTTCTTTACCGTTTTCGGTTTGAACAGCGACTGAAATGCTTCCTTCTAACTGAAAAAAGAACTCGTCGGTTTCGTTGTAATGATAGTCTTTACGGGCATTTGGTCCGCCTACAACCATCACAATAAAATCGCCCGATTCCGTGTAAATATTCTTGTTGCCAACAGGCGGTTTTAGTAACCCTCTGTTTTCATCGATCCAATTTTTTAAATTAAAAGGTTTTTTCATTTCCATAATTATTTAGCGCTTAACCACGATTGCGGGTTGTTGTAATCACTGTTTTTGGTAATAAGGAATTTTAAAACCGATACACCTTCAAAATTGGTTCCAACGGTTCCGATTTTTTGTTTGGTTGATACTTTTTGTCCTTTTGATACACTTACCGATGCCAGATTTTGATATACCGAAATATATTCTCCGTGACGAATAAATACCGTGCGCGAATTTCCGATTACCTGAACCTGTGAAACTTCGCCTTCAAAGACACTGCGAACAGTAGATCCTTTTTCGGTACTGATTTCAATTCCGTGATTTTCGTATTCAATATCGTATTCCGGATGTTTAACCGTTCCGTAACGCGATGAAATGTATCCTTTTTCAACCGGCCAAGGCAAACGTCCGCGGTTATTGCTAAAACTTGTTGCCAAAGCTTTTTCTTCCGGCGTCATATCAAACTTACCGGCAGCACTTGTTGTGGTAACTGCTAGTTTTGATGTAGTTTTAGTACCCGATTTTGCGTTGCGAGCTTCTTCTTCACGTTTTCTTCGAGCTTCTTCTTCACGACGCTTACGGTTTTCTTCCTCAATGATCTTTTTAATAATTGCTTTAATCTGCTGGTCGATCTTTTTGGTTTCTTGCTGTTTGGTTTTAATTTGCGAACTGAATTTTTTGCTGTCTTTTTTAACCAAGCTCATTAATTCGGTTTGTTTGCCTTTTTCAACCTCTAATTCTTTACGCTGGCTTTGTTGTTCGTTTTGAACAACTTGCTGTTTGTTTTTCTGCGATTCCATGTGGGCAGAAATGCGTTCTAATTCTTCAAATTTTGATCGAATTTCATCACCTTGCGACTTGCGGTATTTGGCATATTGCTTAATATACTGCATACGTTTGTAGGCTTGCAAGAAGTTGTTACTCGATAGAATGAACATGATTCGGTTTTGTTCCGATCGAGATTTGTACGATTTTACGATGGTTTTAGCGTAATCGTCTTTTAAAACACCTAATTCGCGTCTTAATTTATTTGATGCCAGCGTATTTACGTAAATATCGTTGGCTAAAGTTTTAATCTGTCTTTGTGAATTGTTGATTAATTCGGTTTGAAGTTTTATTTTCTTATTTTGCTCGTTTAATTCAGCCAAAATATTGCGTTCCTGCTTTTTATTGGTGTTAAGCAAGGTTTGAAATTCTTTGATTTCTTTTAAAATCTCGGCTTTGCGCTCTTCCAGTTTACGTTGTTGTGCCTCGTAATCTTGTTGCGCGAAAGTATTAACGGAAAATAATAATAGTATGATTGATAAAATGCGATGCATTAGTTGGAATTTTGTTCAAAAATAACTAAATTTTTATTGCTTTGGAACCACTTGGGATTTTATATTTAAAATCAACCGATTGATTTACCGAAACTTTTTTGTAATCGATCCTGATCTGAACATCATCTTTACGCATCGCGTGAATCTTTATTTCTTTTGGAAGATAGATGTTTTCACTTGACTGATACGACGGATATTGAATAAGCAGTTTATCGGCAACTTTGTCTTCTGTAACTTCGGTTGATGCTACCTGATTTTTAGATCCTAAAACCAAACGCATTAAAAACTGATTTAGTTTTAACTCTAATTCGTTACTTTTTATTTTTTGATAATCGTTCGTGTTTAAATCGTAAAAAGCCTTACCCAGTAACAAGTTTTCAACGTTTTCGTAAGTAACTTCGGTTCCTAAAAAATCTTTTATAAATTTATAATCGCCATCGTAATGTGTTCCGTTGACAATCTCATAATAACTTGCACGTTCAGGCGTTAAATACACTTTTGCGCCCGTAATTCCGAACATTTTTACAGCAATTAAAATCTGTTTGTTTTTTTCTATTCTGATATCAGCTCTTGGCGACTGATCCATGTTTTTGTCCTTATAATCTACATCGGCAGTAATGCTTAACGTAGTAAAATCATTAAACAACGCATAATGATCCGTAGCAATTTCGGTAATTGCTTTTTTGTTTGCTTTTTTAGATGTGTTTTCGGGTGCCAGAGTTACAATGATGTTTTCTGCAGTATTTTCGGTTTGATTTTCTGGTGCAGGCGTATTTTTCTTTGACGATTTACACGAAACCGCAAAAAGAGCAATACTTAATATGATAAAAATTTGTTTCATTCTTGAAATTAAAACTATAAAGAAACAAAAAAATCCGCGAACACGGATTTTTTTATGATTATTCTAACACACTGTAATCGCCTATACTTATGTTGGTAAACTTACCATTAAAGCTTGCAAAATTACCAATCATTGCATTGTCTAAATCGGCATTTTTTACGGTGGCGTTGGTTTGTATCAAACTGTTTTTAATGGTAGCGTTTTCTACTTTAGAATTATCGCCCAAAGAAACATTCGGTCCCACAGTTGCGTTTTTAAGCACTACATTTTCGCCAATATAACACGGCGGAATAATAGTTGAATTTTCTATAATGGCTGTTGATGCCACTAAGTTTTCATTATCGTTATGCAAAAAGTTCAACATACGGTTATTGGTATCAACCGTTACGTTTTTGTTTCCACAATCCATCCATTCATCAACTTTACCCGGAACAAAACGCAAACCTTTCTGTTTCATGTTTTCCAAAGCATCGGTTAACTGATATTCACCGCCTTTTTCAATTTTATTATCTAAAAGATATTCCAATTCGCTTCGTAAATTTTCGGCAGATTTAAAGAAATAAATTCCGATGATTGCTAAATCAGAAACAAATTCTGTCGGTTTTTCAACAAAATCAACAATTTCATTTTTATCGTTCAATTGAACCACTCCAAACGCCGATGGATCTTCTACAGCCTTAACCCAAATAACAGAATCGGCAGAAGCATCTAACGTAAAATCGGCACGGAACAAAGTATCAGCATACGCAACAACGATTGGTCCCTGCATACTTTCTTTAGCACATAAAATAGCGTGTGCTGTTCCCAATGCTTCGTTTTGATAACAAATAGTTCCTTTTGCTCCTAATTTTTCTGCAATAGCAACTAAATCTTTCTCTACGTTTTTACCGAAACTTTCGTGAATAATGAACGCAATTTCTTCGATTGGCTGATTAATTACTTTGGCAATATCTTCTACCAAACGGTGAACGATCGGTTTGCCCGCAATTGGAATTAATGGTTTTGGCGTTGTTAATGTATGTGGACGCAAGCGCGAACCACGACCTGCCATTGGTACGATTATTTTCATTTTATTAGTCTATTATTTCGTGTCTTATATTAAATGAATATATATCACCTTCAGTTACTTTTGAAAATAATATTGTAACATTTTTCTTATTTATGGTTAAAACTTTTATTGTAAACAAGTTTTCCTCTTTTTCAATTAAGATTCCAGTAACTTTTAAATCTCTTTCAGGATTAAACTTCCAATCATCATTATTAACATATAGAATTGCATTCTCGCTTCCATCTTCAATAGGATAGTATAAATTTATTGTATCACCAACTTTAAATTTATTAACTATTTTTTGAACTTTTTCGGTTAACAAAGCTTCTCTTTCGTAATGTGGCTTCCAATAATCTATATAATATTGAGCTTGTTTTTCTAACTCTAAAGGTTTATTATTTAATTTTCTGTGAAAAGAAGTAAGAATTATTGCCGACATATCATCTAAATGATGTATCTGTAATTTACTAAATTCAGCTCTTAAATCATCTTTTCCATTTCCATGCCTTATCCAACTATTTCTGATTCCTGCTCCTATTCCAAAATGTAACTTTGAAACAGCGCCTTTCTCGGCAGTATTCTTAAATTCATTTTTTTGATCAATAGACCATAATTCATCTAAATATTTTAAAGCTTCATCGATTGATTTCGGTGTATCTTGAGCTGTAGCATTTAAATAAAATACAAAACAAATGATTGAAAGAAAAATCTTTTTCATTTAAGAATTTAAATTAACTTACTCTTTCTTAATTATTTTACACCAGTGCTGCCAAATCCGCCTGCACCGCGTTCTGTTGTTGATAATTCTTCTGCTTCTACCCATTCTGCACGTTCGTGCTTTGCAATCACCATTTGTGCAATGCGTTCGCCATTTTCTACCACAAAGGTTTCTTTTGATAAATTGGCTAAAATAACACCGACTTCGCCACGGTAATCAGCATCGATTGTTCCAGGTGAGTTTAAACAAGTAATTCCTTTTTTTAATGCCAAACCACTACGCGGACGCACTTGTGCTTCATAACCAATTGGCAATTCCATAAACAAACCTGTTGGTATTAAGGCACGATCCATAGGTTCGATAACGATTGACTGTGTTAGGTTTGCACGCAAATCCATACCTGCCGAAGCAATGGTTTCGTAGCTTGGCAATGTATGTTGCGATTTGTTGATAATATTTATTTTCATTTTTTTAAAACAGATTTTAATATGCGTTGAATTATTACTTTTTCGTTGTAATAAATCAATGCTACGAATATAAGAATGAATGTTATTCCAACGAAATAATTCTCTCTGAAATTGTAAAAGTATCCAAAAGAAAACAAAACGGCTGTACCTAAATAAAGTGCGATTGCTTTTTTATCATAAGGAATTGGATACGATTTCTGTCCCAACACAAATGATATAAGCATCATTGTTGCGTAGGCTGCTAATGTTGTTATTGCAGATCCGATTAAACCAATTTTTGGAATTAAGATGTAATTTAAAACAACTGTTACAATTGCCCCGAAAACCGAAATATATGCTCCGATTTTTGTCTTGTCCTGTATTTTGTACCAAACCGATAAATTAGTATAAATACCCAACATAAGGTTTGCTAAAATAATGTATGGAACAATTTCCATAGCAATCCAATACTTTTGTTCGGGTATATAAAATGGTTTAATAAAATCGGAAAAAACTACAATGACCAACATAGCCAAGCTTCCAAAAATGATAAAATACTTTGTTATTGTAGCATATTTTACCGGAGCATCATCGTTTTTGGCATAACTAAAAAAGAAAGGTTCAATTCCCATAGAATAGGCTGTTCTAAACAAAACCATGAAAACACCAATTTTATAGATGGCTCCGTAACTTGCCAAACCAAGTTCTTTAAAACTTTCGGGCAGTAATTCTTTTAAAAAAACTTTATCAAATGTTTCATTTACTACAAAAGCCAAACCTGCAATCATTACCGGAAAACTGTAGATAATCATATCCTTCCATAAAACTTTATTGAATTTTGGATTTAAATTTCGATAATAGTTAGAAAGCAATATTAAAACTAAAGCACTTGCGATTAAGTTTGAAATAAATAAATATCCTACTTCAAAATGAGGAATAAAATAATTTGATATTTCACTTGCCGGATTTTGATCTAAATAAGTAGGAATTAAATATAATAAAATGATTGAAATACCTGCGTTAACAGCAACATTCAAAATTTTTAAAAAGCTGTATTTTATCGGTCGTTGCTGGGCTCTTAATACTGCAAACGGAATTACAACCAAGGTATCTAAAACCAAAATCCAGATAAGAAAACTAACAACAATTGGCGGAATTCCAAAGTAAGCATCTATAATATCTTTAAAAAGATAAATCCCTCCTAAAAAAACAGCACAAACGGCAATTAAAAACCATAAAGTGTTATTAATAACCTCGTTTTTATTTTCTTGTTTGTTGTAAAAGCGAAAAAAAGCCGTTTCCATTCCAAAAGAAAGTACCACATTGAAAAACATCATCCACGAAAAAATTAACGTGTAGTCTGAATATGCACCAACAGGCAACCATTTAGTATGAAACGGTGTCATGAAAAAACCAATCATTTTAGGAACAACTGTGGCTATTCCGTAGATTAAAGTGGTTTTAAACAGATTTTTATAAACGCTCAAAATAATTAATTTTTAAAGTAAATAGGGTTTAAAAAACGTTCTACTTGTTGTTTACGCAGTTTTATAATGGTTGATCCTTGTACATACGGCGCAATTTCGTACGGATTGTAATGTAAAATCCATTCGTTTGTGGTTTCGTAAAAGTTTTCGGGTAATTTAAACTGATTTTTCTCAAAAGTAAATCCGGCATCATTCAAACTGCCCGAAATGTTCAAATGTTTTTTAAATTCGGTTTCTGCATAGTGCTTAAATCCTTCGAAATTAATGAACAGATCTTTTGTCGGAATGGTATCCCCCGTAGATAAATCAAACAAAAAAACCTTCGAAGCCTGCATTCCGTGTGCGCCACCCGTAAAAATGTAATAATCCCAAACCACCTGATAAACCTTTGGCGACAACTCTTTATGATTCACCTTAAAATTAGCTTCCCACGCAACGGCATGATCCGGATAGGTTCTGTAAACTTCGTTATAATTATGAATAAAATTCAATGCCAATGTATCGTACGAACCGGTTTTTTTATCGTTTTGAAGAGCTACAATACTTTCAATAAACTTAAAAAAACGGTCGTTCATAGATTTTGAAACCGCTTCGTTGCCCGATACAAACGGAATTTCAAAATGAACATATGTGCAATTGCCTGCCGTACAGTCCAAATCTGATTTAAGATCGTAGGTTTTAGTAGTAATCTGTAGCGGAATTTCCTTCTTACAGCTTATAAAACCTATTGATAAACAAATAAATAGTAAATATTTTATCATTAAAAACAGTGCCTCTAATTTTAAGCAAATCTATAAATTTTAGTCGGTTTTAAGTGGTATCTTTGCTCATATTTTTTAAAGTCTAAAAATTATGAAATTCAACACCAAAGTTATACACGGCGGGCAACATCACGACCCATCGACAGGTGCGGTAATGCCACCGGTTTATCATACATCAACCTTTGCACAAACAAGTCCGGGCGTTCATACCGGATACGAATACAGCCGTGCCGACAATCCTACACGTACTGCTTTAGAGCATGCTTTAGAAAGTATTGAAAACGGCGCGCGTGGATTGGCATTTTCGTCGGGATTAGCAGCGATTGATTGCGTTATGCGTTTGTTGAAACCGAATGATGAAGTTATTGCGATGGACGATTTATACGGTGGAACTTATAGATTATTTACGCGTTTTTATCAGGATTTAGGTATTAAGTTTCATTTTATCGATATGAACGATTTAGAATTGTTTCAGTCGAAAATTAACGATAATACCAAATTAGTTTGGATTGAAACACCGACGAATCCGTTAATGAAACTGGCAGATATCGAAGCGATTGCAACAATCACAAAAAAACATAATTTATTGTTTGCTGTTGATAATACGTTTGCAACCCCATATTTACAAAAACCGTTAGATTTGGGTGCCGATATTGTAATGCATTCTGCTACAAAATATTTAGGCGGACATTCGGACGTTATTGCCGGAGCCTTGATTATCAAAGACGAAGAATTAGGTAAACAATTGCATTTTACACAGTTTGCAACCGGAGCGACTTTGGGTCCGCAAGAATGTTTCTTGGTTTTGCGTGGAATTAAAACCTTGCATTTACGTGTGGAGCGTCATTGTTTTAACGGACAAAAAGTAGCGGAGTTTTTAGAGCAACATACGTTAATTGATAAAGTGTTGTATCCTGGTTTGGAATCTCATCCGCAACATGACTTGGCTAAAAAGCAAATGCCGAAAGGTTTTGGAGGAATGGTTTCGTTTACCTTCAAATCGGGTGCAAAAGCAGATGCTATCACGTTTTTAGAGAAATTAAAAGTGTTTACTTTGGCAGAGTCGTTAGGTGGAGTAGAATCATTGGCGAATCATCCGGCATTAATGACACATGCATCAATCCCCGCTGAAAAACGTGCAGAAATCGGCGTTACCGACGATATGGTGCGTTTAAGCGTTGGTGTGGAAGATATAGAAGATTTAATTGCCGATATTGAACAGGCGTTGAAATAAAACAAACAGAATAAAAAGTCATTTCTTTTGAAATGACTTTTTTAATTTCATAGCGTTACATATCCCAATTTATACTATTTTTATAAAAAAAACGTTTCAATCTTTGAAATCAAGTCCGTATGAAATTCTATTATCAATTATTTTTCTTTTTAGTATCGTTTGTTTCAGTAGCACAAACAAGCCAGTTGTGGAAGGGGTACTATTCGTATCAGGAAACAAAAGCCATTGAAAAAGACGATCAAAATATATACGTTGCAACAGATAACAGTGTTTTTGCTTATAACGAATACAGTAAAGAAACCGAGATTTTCAATACCGTAAGCGGATTAAAGATCAATGGAATTAGTGCTCTTGGTTATGCCAAAGATTATAAGAAATTAGTTATTGGAAGCAACAATGGAAAAGTAGCGATTATTGACTTGGCTGCTGATAAAATTTATCATTTAAACGATATTTTTTCTAAAACCAACATTCCAGACAATCAAAAGAAAATCAATAAAATAGTTATTCACGCCGGTTTTGCCTATTTGGCGACAGGTTATGGTATAACAACGGTTCGTTTAAACGACAATCATTTTGGCGATACCTTTTATGTAGCAGTTGGTGGCGAAATGGCAAATGTAAAAACAATGGCTATTTTTAATAATCAGGTGTATGCTTCAGTTGAAAACGAAGGAATTAAAAAAGCATCTATTAACAGTAATTTGATCGATTATAACAATTGGCAGGTTATTGATTTTGGTAATTGGATTGAACTGGCAGCATTTTCAAACAAATTAATTGGTGTTAAGGACGATTTATCGTTAAACACTATTTCAGCAACAAATCAGATTGATCCTGTAGGTGATGTTTGGGGTGGTTTTTTAAAGTTTAGTATTTCGGGCGATGTTTTAATTGAAATTACTAGAGAAGCTGCTCGTTTGCGAGCTACAGATTTATCGGTTTACAACGATTTTATTTATTCATTTGATGAAAAAGGCGGTGTAAGCGATGCAACATTTTCTAATGGAAATTATTATTTGGCATCCAATAAAAGTGGTGGTTTAAAAGTACCTCTGGAAAATAAAGAGAATATTGAAGTTGTTTCGCCAAGTGGTCCGTTAAGCAACAATATTTCATCGGCAATTGTAAACAAAAAAGATCTGTGGTTTACTTTTGGGGGTTACGGAATTGACATGAATCCTTACGAACCAAACGGATTAACAAAATACGGTATCAGTACCTACAAAAATATGCAGACTTGGCAACATATTTCAAATCAAGAATTAAATGGCTTACAGTCAACGGTAAATATCAGTTTTAATCCGCAAAAACCTAACTTCGCGTATTTGAGTACTTTTAACGATGGATTGGGAATTTTCGATCTAAACCAAAAGGAATTGACTGTTTATGACGATACCAATACCGATGTTTTTACTCCTATTATCCCAACCGATTTACGTATTTACGGAGTAGCTTTTGACAGAAACGGAACAGGGTGGATGACAAATACAGCAGGAGCAGATCCAGCTTTGATTTCTATAAATACAAACAATCAGTTTAATAGGTACACATCGAATATTCTTGAAAGCAATAATCCTGGAAGTGATGCTTATTTACTGCCAGTGATCGATAAAAACAACACCAAATGGTTTGCCAGTCGTTTAAGTGGCGTGTTTGCCTTTAACGAAACACGCAACAACAAAGCAATGAAAATTGGTACCAATAATGGGTTGCCTAGTGTGGGTGTACGCTCTATTGCAATAGATTATAAAAATGAGTTATGGATTGGAACTACAAAAGGCTTACGAGTTATTAGAAACGTAGATCAGTTTTTAACCAGCTCGCAGTTAACGGCAACTAATATCGTTATTGAAGATGAAGGCAAACCACAAGAATTGTTCTACGAGCAGGAAATTTTAAACATTACGATTGATGGATCTAACAATAAATGGGTTTCGATAGCAGAATCGGGTGTATTTTTAATTTCAGACAGATACCAAACCCTTTATAATTTTACAACAGCAAATTCGCCATTACCAAGTAACGATGTAACTGCCGTAACTATTGACGGATCTACCGGTGAAGTATATTTTGTAACACGTGAAGGTATGGTTTCGTTTAAAAACTTTGCAACAACACCTACAGCAGATTTAGATAATATTAAAGTGTATCCAAACCCGGTAAAACCTGGCTTTTCTGGCGATGTAAAAATAAGCGGTTTAGTGAGTGAAGCAACAGTGAAAATTACCGATATCGCAGGAAATCTGGTTCACGAAACCAAATCGTTAGGCGGAACGGTTACTTGGAACACTCTTTCTTTTTCTGGAACGAAGGTACCTTCTGGAGTGTACATGATCTTTATTACTTCGGCAGATGGAGAATTAGACGCAGTTAAAAAAGTGATGATCATTCGTTAATGCAGATTAAAACCGAAGCCATTGTTTTAAGCGCTTTACGTTATCAGGAAAAAAGCTTGATTGTTAAATGTTTTACCCAGCATTTTGGTTTAAAAACCTATTTTGTTCGCAATGCTTTTTCGGCAAAAAACAAAGGATTAAACAGCGCGTATTTTCAACCGTTGAATCAGTTGTCTATTGATGCTACACATAAAAATAAAGGTTCGTTAGAATATATTAATGAACTGAAACTGTCTTACCCGTACCAAACTATTTCGTTGGAATTTTACAAAAACAGCGTCAGTATTTTTATTGCCGAAGTTTTAAGCCACAGCATAAAAGAAGAGCAACCGAACAATGATTTATTTTTGTTTTTAAAAACTGCTTTGGTTTGGTTTGACGAAAATTCTTTTTCGCCCGATTTTCATCTGTGGATTTTAATAAATCTTACCAAATATTTAGGTTTTTATCCCGATGATTCCGATAAAGGTTCGATATATTTCAATCCGCACGAAGGTAGTTTTACCATGCATTACACGCCTAATTGTTTTAATGAAGAAGAAACAGTTTTATTCCGAAAATTGTTCGATCTTTCTGTAGATAAAAAGCAAACACAGTTAACCAATATTCAACGTAGAACACTTTTAAAACTATTGTTGGCTTATTACGAAACACATATTGTAGGATTTAAACAGGTTAAATCGATCGAGATTTTATCGGAACTTTTTTAAGCATCATTTCTGGACTTCGCTCGAAATTACGAAACAACTTCTATTCATAATCTTGTCATTCCGTAGGAATCTAAAGGATGGTTTCAGCATGACAAACGCAAATCAATAATTTTAGAAATGAATTACTTCACAACAACTGTTTGAATATTCGCAAATTCGTACAAAGCAAAATGCGACAATTCCCGTCCGTAACCGGAATTTTTAATACCGCCAAAAGGTAAATGCGGATCTGATACAATCATTTCGTTAATGAACAAAGCACCTTCATCAAACAAACACAGGTAATTATCTAACTCCTGCGGTTTACCAGTAAAAATACTCGCACCTAATCCAAAGTTTGAATTGTTGCTTAATTCAATCGCTTCGTCAATGGTTTTAAACGGCACAATTGCAGCTAACGGACCAAAAGTTTCTTCGGCAAAAACAGGCATATCAACAGAAACATTAGTAACAATGGTTGGTTCAAAAAAAGCTCCGTTACGTTTCCCTCCTGCAATGACTGTTGCGCCTTTTACAACACTTTTTTCCAATTGATTTTCTAATTCAATCGCTAAATCTTCTCGAGCCATTGCTCCGAAAGTGACTGTTTCATCGTATTTATCGCCCAGAATTAACTTGCTTAATTTCTGTTTGAACAAATCAACAAACTGTGTATAAACATCCTCGTGAATCAAGAACCGTTTAGATGCAATACAGCTTTGTCCGGCATTCTGCATGCGTGCACTAACAGCTTTTTCGGCAGCATAGTTTAAATCGGCATCGTTCAAAACAATAAAAGCGTTGCTTCCGCCTAATTCCAACACACATTTTTTAAGATGTTTTCCCGCCGTTTCTGCAACCGATCTTCCTGCGTGTTCGCTTCCTGTTAATGAAACTGCTTTAATTATTGGATTAGCAATTACATTGGCAACTTCACTGCTTTTTATCGAAAGATCTTTATAAATTGGGAAATCAATGGTACCAACATTAAAAACATCTTCCAATGCTTTGGCACTTAAAGGTACATCGCTTGCGTGTTTTACAACAAATACGTTGCCGGTAAGTAAACTTGGAATTACAAAACGGAAAACCTGCCAAAACGGGAAATTCCAAGGCATAACACCCAACAACACGCCCAACGGACGAAACGTAATGTAGCTTTTACTCCAACCGGTTTTTACTACCTGATTTTCTAAAAACTTCGCGGCATTTTCTATGTAATAATCACACAAGTAAGCACACTTTTCAACTTCTGCAATAGCTAGCTTTATGGGCTTGTTCATATCGGTTGTAATCGCGTGTGCGTAGTCGCGTTTGTTTAAAAGCAACTTTTCGCGGATATTTTTTAAAACTGAAATACGATCATTCAATGAAAAATCGCGCCATTTTAAAAAACTCGATTGCATGGTTTCTGTTATTACGGAAGTGCTGTCTTGTGCCATAGAAATTTGTTTTTATAAAGTTATTAAATAAAAATGGTAAGCCGAAACTTACCAAATTTTAATACTGTAACACGCTTTTTTTATCAACCCAGCCGATTGTATCATTTTGCAGCTGAATTTTTATCCATTGATTGGTTTCTTCCTGTATAAATCCTTTTTCGCCTTCGTTCAACGTCGCGGTTATTTTGGCAACAGATCTTGGTTCGTTCATCAATAAAACATCACTATTTTTTACAATAACATAATTGTTCATCAACAAATAATCGGACTGGTTTTTCGATATAAAATAACTTCCGATACTAATTGCCAACGTAAAAATACTCAAGGTAAAAAGTGCTTTTTTAGCAGTTGCATTACTGTTTAAACGATAAATCACAAGAACAATAACCGTTAAAAACATACTTGCAATTGTCAAGTAAGCCCACGCATTTGGTTTTAGAAAATTAAAAACACTATACAACATTTGCTGTTGCGGAATTGGCAAATTACCTTTTGTAACTTTGGTTTTAAGCTTTTCGGCAAAATTTAGGTTGATACGTGCAGGTTCATAATCGGGTTGCAGTTTCAACGATTTTTCCAAATGATAAATACTTAAACTCGTATTCTGCAAACGTAAATAAGCAGTGCCTAAATTGTAATGTAACGTAGCATTTAAAGAATCTGTTTTTACCAGTTTTTCAAAAACCTGTGCCGATGCCGCGTAATCTTTCTCGTTAAAAGAGTTTATTCCTTTCGTAAAAAGCGTATCGTTGTTTTCTTGTGCAAATAAAACACCAGAAAAGCAAAAACTTAAAAAAAGTATCAATAACTGTTTCATATTACTTTTTTATTTGTTTATCGATTGAATTGATCAACTGCACCGCCAAATCGTAGTCGTTCTGCATGGTTTGAATATCCATTTGTGCGTATCGAGCCATTTCACATGTTGTTTTTATAGATATAAATGTCGAAATATCCTGATCATTTATCTTATTTTGCTGTAACAATTCGGTAATGGTATCGTTACTCATTTCGGTGGTTTCAATTTTCAACTTCGCCTTTAAATAGTTGTGCAGGCATCGTTCTAACGCTTCGTAAAAAGCTTCTTTGTTTCCGATTTGCGTTTTAGCTGCCGAAAGGTATTTTTTAGCTAGTTTGTTACTTGCTTTCAGTTTATTTCCGCTAACATCACCCGCTTTTTTGTCGGATACATTTTTAGCCAAAAACACAATCGGCAACAGCAATAAAGGTGCTAACCACCACGCATAAAACGATTTATTCTGTGTAATGAAATTCCCGTTAAACCATTCAATATTCTTGTTCAGCGGCTGCATTTGCATTTTGTCGCTTACCACTTCGGCTTTATTGTTCATAGAAGCGTTCGTAGGCAGTTCAGGACCATCGGTTACTTCAATGGTAATAGGTTGAGATGTGATGGTTTTATAGGTTTTTGAAGCCGTATCGAAATACGAAAAAGTAATCGGTTCAATAGTGTAAGTGCCTTTGTATTGCGGTACAATTACATATTTTTCGGCTTTGGATCCTTCCATTCCTGCCGAAATACTTTTATTTACTCGGTTGATTTTTTCAGGATCGTACAATTCCAATGCAGTTGGCGCAACCGGTTTTGGCAAGGTCAATAAATCTAAATTCCCTTTTCCTTGAACAGTTAAAATCAACTCTAAAGGTTCGTTGGCTTTTACCGATGTTTTGTTTGCCTGAACATTAAACTGATACGATCCAACAGCGCCGGTATAACCCGCAGGTTGACTATCGAGCGGTAATTGTTTTACCTGAATGGTTTTTGTGCCTGATGAATATACTTTTTTACGGATACCAATTTCCGGAGCCCCAAAAACATCTGCGCGACCGGTATAATATTGTTCGTCTAATTCCAGTTCTAAAGGATCAATTTTCAGAGTTCCGTCTTTTTGCGGTAATAAAACAGCTTTTTGCAACGCAAGATAGCGGTAACTTTTTCCGTTTAATGTTGCTCTTGTTACATTTTGCTGTTTTTGTTCGATCATGTGGTTCCAGAAGTTCTGATACTTCGGCATGTTTTTCACAGCCATGGTGTTAAATCCAGCCTGATCGCTTACATACAAACCGTATTCAACAGTGATAGGTTCGTTAACATAGGCACTGTTTTTTGATACTTTTGCAACCAAATGAATGCCTTGACCCATGTTTTTAGGGAGCTGCTGTTGTTGGCGTTGTCTACGCAACAATTCCTCTTCCATCTCGTCGAAAATAGCAAACGGATCACGACGACGTTGCTGCTGACGCGGTTGTTCCTGAACAGCATCGCCAACTTTTATGGTAACTTGTTGTGATTTGTATTGCTTACCTTCAAACGTAGCCGAAGCCGATCCAATGACTAAATTACCTTTCTTTTTAGGTTGAACAAAAAACGAAAAGCTTTTCTCCATACTTGTTTTTCCGTTTACCCAACTGTGGCTAACAGACTGCATAGGTCCGCCAACAACTTCAAATCCTTCAAACGAAGGTCGTTTAAAATCATCGCCGTCATCGGTCATTGTAAAGCGAACTTCCAATACCTGATTAATTCCAATAGACTGACTGCTAACCTGGGTTCTAATTTGAAACTGTGCCCAAGTAGCTATGCTTGTAAATAAAGCTAAAAACGTATATATGAAATGTTTTGCGTACATAGTTTTTACCAATCTTTTTGTGTTGGGGTAGTAACTGGTTTGCCTTTTTGTTCACGACCTTGGATACGTTCGCGAACGCCTTGTTCGTGATTGTCTAACGCTTTTAACATGTTTTCCATTTGCTGTTTAGACTGATTTTGCTTTTGTTGTTGCGGATTTGGTTTAGGCTGTTCTTTGTCTTTTTTATCTTTATCGCCTTGTCCGTCTTTATCTTGTTGATCTTTTTTATCCTGATCGCCTTTATCGTCTTTTTTATCTTTATTTTGATCGTTTTTGTCTTTCTGATCCTTTTTTTGATCGTCTTTTTTGTCCTGATCTTTTTTGTCTTTGTTTTGATCCTGATTTTGCTTGTTGTCTTTATTATCTTTATTCTGATCAGGATTTTCTTTCTGCATTTTCTTCGCTAACGCATAATTGTAGCGCGTTTTATCATCGTTCGGATTGTTTCGCAACGCATTTTTGTAAGCTTCAACGGCACTTCCGTAATCTTTCAATTTCATAAAAGCATTGCCCATGTTATGAAAAATCTGATGTTTTTCTTCTTTGGTTTTTGCTGATTTTAATGCCGTTTGATAAGCCGAAACCGCTTCGTTCATAGACTGCATTTTGTAAATACTGTTTGCCTTATTGTATTGTGCGGCGGTATTTTGTTTTTCTTTAGCCGATGCTTTACGGTAGGTTTGCTCTGCTTTGGTGTAATTTTTTACACTAAAACTCTTGTTACCGCTTGCTAATTCTGATTTATATGATTGTGCCTGAACAGCATTCAGCATAACTAGTTGTACTAATATGATATACCAAAAGTGTTTCATGTTATTTCTCGTTAAATAAATTAATTTTCTTTGCCCATGCAGTACGGCGTTCTAATACCAAACTATCAATAATCAACAGCAATAAAGCCAGACCGACAAACCATTGAAACTGCGACTGAAAATCGGCAATTTGCTGTGATTCAAAATCGGTTTTTTCTATCTTTTGTAAAGTTTGATCTACCAACTGCAATACCTCATCTGTTTTGCTTCCGTAAATAAAAACGCCGCCGGTACTTTTTGCAATTTCCTTTAAAGTAGCTTCGTTCAATTTAGTTACAACGGTAGATCCATCCACATCTTTTTTATAATCGATTGTTCTGCCGTTTTGTTTGATAGGAATTTGCCCGCCATCGGGAGTTCCAACACCCACAGTAATAATTTTAATGCCTTTATCTTTCGCCATAGCAATAGCATCGCTGATTCCTTCGCCGTGATCTTCCCCATCAGAAATCAAAATCATTACTTTGCTGGTTTTTGGATCATCAAAATAATTACTTCCCACTTCAATAGCTTCGCGTAGGGCAGTTCCCATACTTGAAACCATATCGGTGTGCATGTCTTGAATGTACATTTTTGCCATGCTATAATCTGTAGTAATTGGCAACATTGGAAAAGCCGATCCTGCATAACCTACAATCCCGATACGATCTGATGCCAAATTATTGATGATCTGCGATGCCAGTTGTTTTGATTTTCCCAAACGCGATGGCGCAATGTCTTCGGCAAGCATACTTTTAGAAACATCGATTGCAAAAACAATATCAACACCTTGGCGTTTTACTGTTTCTATTCTTGTTCCGAATTTTGGATTTACCAATGCAATAATCAACGCAAAAACTGTTACAGCCAGCAACACCATTTTTATAAGTGGTTTGCTTGTGGTTGATGCTTCGGGAGCCAGACGTTTTAAATAATTACCTGAACCAAATTCGGCAATTTTCTTTTTTTTCCAAACGGTATTCCATAGGTAAACTGCTATTAATATTGGAATTAACAGTAGTAAATAGAAATAAAAAGGTGTATCTAATCCCCACATTTTACACGAATCCTTTAAATAATGTTTTTCTCGAAATAAATTCAACCAGTAATAAAACCAATGCTAAAAGCGCTAACGGACGAAATAATTCGGTACGTTGCACAAACTTCTGCTCGTCGATTTTTGTTTTTTCCAGCTGATTAATTTCATCATAAATATTTTCTAATCGTTTGGTATCTGTTGCACGGAAATATTTACCACCTGTTTTCTGTGCGATGATTTTCATCAGATTTTCGTCAATTTCCACCTTCATGCGTTTGTATTCCAATTCGCCGTTTGGTTTAATTGCTACAGGTGTTTCTGCCATTCCGTTGGTACCAATACCAATTGTGTAAACCTTAATTTTAAACTCTTTGGCGATATCGGCAGCCATTTGCGGATCGATCAATCCGGAATTGTTCACACCGTCGGTCATTAAAATAACCACTTTGCTTTTTGCTTTGCTGTCTTTTAAACGATTAACCGCTGTTGCCAAACCAACGCCAATACCTGTTCCATCTTGAATAATTCGGTCGTACTTAATATCAGCCAACTGATTCAACAACATGTTTTTATCGCTTGTTACAGGTGCTTTAGTATACGCTTCGGCAGCGTAAACAACAATTCCCAAACGATCGTCGGTACGTTGTTTAATAAAATCGGCAGCAACGCCTTTTAAAGCTTCTAAACGGTTTGGTTTTAAATCGCGTGAAAGCATCGAACCAGAAACGTCGGTAGCCAAAACAATATCAACACCGTTTGTTATTTTAGATTTTGTGCTTTTATCTACCGTTTGTGGTCGCGCCAAAGCTACAATTAACGCAGCAAATGCCACAGCGCGTAATACAAAAAGCAACGGATACATTTTTGTTAATAAGGTTTTACTGTTTTTAAAACCTTGTATGCTGCTTATTTTTACAGGAACTTTTTCGTTTTTACGGTTAACGTACCAATACCAGCCCAAAGGCAGTAAAAGTAATAGCAACCAAAAAAACTGCGGATTTAAAAAGGTTATATTACTCATTTGTATTTGCTACATTTAATTGAATGGATTCAATAATTCGTTGATCTATTTTTGCGCCGTATTCATCACCTTCTTTAAACAAAACACTTACTTCCTGAATACCGTTCTGCTGAATAAAAACGTACATATCGTACTGCATTTTTATTGCTTCGCCCGATATAAAGTTCTGCGCCACCAATGTTCCGGTGCCTCTAATTCCGCGTACACCGTTTTGGGTGAATTCCTCGGCATTGTAAGTAACATCTTTAGCACCGTATTGTTTGGCTGTTAAATCGAGTTTGTACTTTAGCATTTGATCTAAATTAATAGAATCATTTGTTTTCGTTGCGGTTGTACCTACTGCAATTATCAATTGTGTTTTAAGGTTTGAATAAGCAAAAACGCTGGTTTGCGATTGCTGTTTTTCTTTGTCGGACTGTGGCATTTGAACACGCGTTAACGCTTCGGGCGTGCTTAAGATAACTGCCGGAAAACCATAGTCTGATGTTACCCATTCGCGTTCGTACAAGCTTTTGTTCGATGCGAAAATACTCCATTCGTACCCAGAACGAACTGCCTGAACAATATACACAATACAAGTAGCGAAAAGCAACAATGTTGTTACACCAATTGGAATCCACAAACGCATTTGTTGACGTTTTTTGAATCGACGTTCGCGCAGTTTTACTCGTTCCGATTGTTCTTCTGAAAAACGAGGAATGGCTTTATCAATTGAAATCGAAATAACTTCTGATGTTCTGCGATCTTGTTCGATCTCGTTCATCATTGGTTCCGATTTTGCAAATTTTACCAAATCGGCAGTTTGCAAAACGCGTTTTAAATCGTTAACCGATTCTTTACTTAACTGTAATTTCTTATTTTTTATGGTTTGAAAAAGCATCTGAATAACTTCGGATGTTGTTGATTCCTTTGCCGGAATTTCAAAAACTTCTTCGATATAATCCCTGATAACATCGGTCATTTCAGAATAATACGATTTTACATCACCGTTTAATACCAATCGTTTAGAATCTAACAACTGTAACTTTTTGGTTACTCTTTCTAACGGAGTTTTGTATAAATCTTCTTCGGTTAAATTCTTGTTCTGTATGCGTTTTATTACAAAATAGGCTGCCACACCGGCTAAAAAGCAAAGTACAATAGCAACTATATATTTCCATAATTTATCGGTATCGGTTTCACCTCCAATTTGTGATTTAATATCGTGCATTGTCTGCTTCAACGTATCAACCGTAACATTGTTCACTTTTATGTTGAACAAGTTGGTTTGATGATTTTTCCCGTCGATATAAACCGATAAACGCGGAACCACATAATCACCTTCATCAAACTGGGTTAAGGTGTATTTTTTGATCAGTTCCATGCGTTTTCCGTCTAAAACAGTATCGGTTTTAGATTGTTCCAACACTTCAAACGGACCAATATTCTGCTGATTAGGAAAAACAACTTTGCTGCCTTCGTTAGCGGTTGCTTTAACTGTTAGGTTAAACGCCGAACCTATTTTTATTTGAGTTGAATCTACCGCCGATGTTACCTGTGCAAAACCTGCCAAAGTACATAAACTTAAAAATAACGCAACTACTAATTTGTTCATATTATCGTGCTTTAAAGTAAGCCAATAGTTTTTTAACGTAGCTGTCATCGGTAGCTGTTTTAATAACTCCGGCGCCGCTGCGTGTAAATGTTGTTGTAAAATAATCTTCTAATTCCTGGTAATGTTCGCGGTAGGCTCTACGTACATTGGCGTCGCCAGTGTTTACGTATTGTGCTTCGTTTGTTTCGGCATCTTGCATTAAAACGTAACCTACATTATTTAAATCTTGCTCGCGTTTGTCGTATACTTTTATGCCGGTAACATCGTGGCGTTTGGCTGCAATTCGCAAAATACGGTCGTAATCTTTCGTCATGAAATCAGACAGAACAAAAACAATTGCCTTTTTTTTCATTACTTTAGAAAGATACTCAAACGCTTGCCCAATATTGGTTTGATTGCTTTTTGGCTGAAAATTGATCAGCTCGCGAATGATTCTTAAAATATGCGATTTTCCTTTTTTAGGCGGAATAAACAGTTCAATCTGATCTGAAAATAAAATCAGACCAATTTTATCGTTGTTTGTAGTTGCCGAAAAAGCCAGTGTTGCGGCAATTTCTGTAACAATATCGCGTTTAAAATCGTTTGTAGAACCAAAATCCTGTGATCCGCTTACATCAACCATCAACATTAACGTTAACTCGCGTTCTTCTTCAAAAACCTTTACGTAAGGTTCGCTGTAGCGCGCGGTAACATTCCAATCGATTGCACGAATATCGTCTCCGTACTGATACTGGCGAACTTCGGCAAACGACATTCCTTTTCCTTTGAAAGAGGTATGGTATTCGCCCGAAAAAATATGATCGCTTAACCTACGGGTTTTTATTTCGATTTTTCGAACCTTTTGTAAAATATCTTTTGTTTCCATATTGTTAGTCTTAATGTCAAATGTCTTAAAGTCGAACGTCCGTGCCTTTATGACTTTGGTCGTTCCGACTTTTGACTTATGTATTAAGGTACTTCAATTTCGTTAACAATCTTGTTTATGATGTCTACGCTGGTTACGTTATCGGCTTCGGCTTCGTAAGTAATTCCGATTCTGTGGCGCAGTACGTCTAAAACAACCGCACGTACATCTTCTGGAATTACATAACCACGACGGCGGATAAACGCATAACATTTTGCTGCCGTAGCTAAATTGATAGATCCACGAGGCGATGCACCGTAGCTTATGTAAGGTTTTAAACTTTCTAGTTTGAATTGTTCCGGATAACGAGTTGCAAAGATGATATCTAAAATATATTTTTCGATTTTTTCATCCATGTAAACTTCTTTCACGGTTTGCTGTGCGCGAAGAATCTGCTCGATAGAAACCACCGAATTAATAGTTGGAACGGTTCCTGCTAAATTTTGACGGATTACCAAACGTTCTTCTTCTAACTTTGGATAATCAATCACGGTTTTAAGCATAAAACGGTCCATTTGTGCTTCCGGTAACGGGTACGTTCCTTCTTGCTCTACCGGGTTTTGCGTAGCCATTACCAAAAATGGTTTTTGCAGTTTATGTGTAGTATCGCCAATGGTAACTTGTTTTTCCTGCATAGCCTCTAACAACGCCGACTGCACTTTTGCAGGAGCACGGTTAATTTCATCGGCTAAAATAAAATTAGCAAAAACAGGTCCCTTTTTAATACTAAAATCGTTAACCTTTACGTTATAAATCATAGTACCAACCACATCGGCAGGTAATAAATCGGGTGTAAACTGTATGCGGCTAAAAGATCCGTCTACAGCTTTAGCAAGTGTATTAATGGCTAATGTTTTAGCCAAACCTGGTACACCTTCCAGTAAAATATGCCCTTGCCCAAGCAAACCAATCAGTAGGCGATCAATCATGTGTTTTTGCCCCACAATTGCTTTGTTCATTTCGGCAGTAAGCAAATCAATAAATGCACTTTCACGTTCTATTTTATCGTTAATAGATCGAATGTCAGTCGTGGATGTTGTTGCTTCCATTATATTGTTTTCTCTATGTATTAATTTTCCTTACAAATTGATTAAAATTTATTTGCTTAACTTGTTAACAAATGGTTAAAATACACATTTGTATATTTGTTTTAAGTATGTATTATCATTTTCTTTTTATAATTTTAAGATAAATCTTTCATTGTGATAAACAAACGCCTTTTAATTAAGAATTTACTGGCTCACCATACCGAAAACAGCTTCTTTGATAAAAAGCAGCAGCTAAACTTACATACTTTAGAAGGAAAAGCCAAATTTTTAAAACATGTTTGTTCTTTATCCAATTCAAATCCGTACAATCAGTCTTTTATTTTGGTTGGAATTGAAGACGAGAAAAATACCATAATGGGTATTGATTTTTATGACGACAGTCATATTCAGAACCTATTGAATGCCTATTTGGAAAATCCGCCGCAGATTCAGTACGAAAACGTTATTTTTCCGCATTTGGAAAACGGAATGGTGGTTGGTTTGGTTACGATTTATCCGAAGAAAGGCAAATGTTACTTTAAAAAACGCATTTATACCGTAGACGAAGGCGCATCGTTTTCACGAATTGGCAGTATATCGCATCCGGAATATCTATCGGTAAAAATAAACAACAGCGAAATTGTCGACAGTATCTTAAAGGCGTCGGTTACCAATTTGCAGAGTACCATTGACAGTGTGCTACATTTTGTTACCAAAAAGCATCCGGACATGAAGCCAAAATACCATGTTTTTAAAGAATATTTTACGCTTTGCTGGGCTGGTGTTGAAAAAGTAAAGAAAGGAGAAGTTTATTTGTCTCGGGTTGATATCGAACTGATAAACGAACAGGTTAAAATATTTTACTCAGCACTCGATGAGGTTTCGATTACTTTTAATGATGATGAATTTGTAATTACAGAATACGTAAAAATAGGTTTCCGTAAAAGCAACAGATACATTCCGTTCAGCGTGCAGAAAATTATCTTTAGCGATTCTATGACGTATCAGATTACATCAGAAATTATTTTTGAAACACCCGAAATAGACAAGCGCCACCTGTATCATCTCTACAATTACTACACGCTTATTTTAAACAAACTTTTGCAACACAAACGCTTGGGCTTAACAGAACAAAACGATCTGCAAAACCTTTGTTATTCGCTTATGTTATGTTATCTTCACGGTTTCAAGAAAGCCAAAGATGTACTTATCAATCATAAAGAAGTCTTTAAAAATTACAAACAACCTTTTTTATACACCTCTTTTAAAGAAGTAATGCGCATTCTTCGAAAATTAAAATACGAAACACAAAATGAGTAATACATTTGTAATTGGCGATATTCACGGAGGCTTAAAAGCATTGCAACAGGTTATAAACCGCGCAAATGTAACTGCCAGTGACAAGCTGATTTTTTTAGGCGATTATGTTGACGGATGGAGCGAAACACCTGCTGTTTTAGATTTTTTAATTGATTTATCTGCAACCTATTCCTGTGTTTTTATGCAGGGAAATCACGAAGAAATGCTTATAAAATGGTTGAAGAAAGAAGACGATAACGAACTTTGGCGTTTTCATGGTGGCGAAGCTACGGTACAGGCATATCAGAATATTCCACTGAAAACGATAGAAAAACACATTTCTTTTCTTGAAAAGCTGAATGAATATTATATAGATGACAAAAACCGATTGTTTGTACATGCCGGTTTTACACATTTAAAAGGCGTTGCTTTTGAATATTTCCGAGGAATGCTTTGGTGGGACAGAACTTTGTGGGAAACTGCCATGGCTGTAGACGGTAATTTAAGTGCAGACAGTGTACGTTATCCGCAACGTTTAAAACTGTACAAAGAAATCTATGTTGGGCACACGCCCGTTATCCGTTTTGGAGCATCGGCACCCATGAATTTCGCAAATGTTTGGAATGTTGATACAGGCGCAGCCTTTACCGGAAAACTCTCCATTTTAAATGTTGATACCAAGGAATATTGGCAAAGCGATTCACTGCCCGATTTATATCCTGCCGAAAAAGGAAGAAATTAACTACAAAAATATTTATATTTGTCAAAAATATCATGATTATGAAAAGATTACTTTTAGCAGTTTGCGCTTTAGTGGGCACAGCAAACGCGCAGGCACAGGCTTTAAACGAAGTAGAATTAAACATTTTTAACACAATTGTAAACCAGTCGGTTGAAATTGGTTACGAGCATTTTATAGATCAAGACCAATCTGTTGGGATAGATTTATTAATTAATGATCGTTTTTCTTACTACGGACAAAACAAAAAAGAAGGAAAATTTAAACAGTTTAACACCAACGCAATTGCCGTAAACTACAGTTTTTATTTTGGTGGTAAAGAAGGCGAACATGCATCGGGCTTTTACGCACAACCATTCTTAAAATACCGTTTTGGTGATTACGAACACGATGTAGAAATTGCTAAAAGTGTTTACCAAAGACAAACAGTAGATATGAGTGCATTTATTCTTGGAGTAGGTGCGGGATACAAATTAGTTAAAAACGATGCTTTTACAGTTTCACCTTTTGTAAATATTGGTAGAAATTTTAGTCAAGAAGTTTCTGATGAATTTATGGGTGTTGAATTAAATGCAGGTATTAATATTGGTTACCGTTTTTAATTAAAATAACATTATAAAATAAAAAAAGCTGTTTCAATTTGAAACAGCTTTTTTATTTTACCAAATTTTCACTCGGTTTTCTGGTTTAATGTACAACTTGTTCTCTGGTGTAACATTAAAAGCTTCGTACCAAGCATCTAAATTTTGTAACGGCACATACGAGCGGTAAATTCCTGGTGCATGTGGATCAGTTTTAACCTGATTTTTCACATACTCGTCACGAGATTTTGTTCTCCACACGGTTGCCCACGAAATAAAGAAACGTTGTTCCGGAGTATATCCGTCGATTTTTTCTTGTGGATTGTTTTTCAAGAAGATCTTTAAACCATCGTAAGCTGCGGTAATTCCACCTAAATCGCCAATGTTTTCTCCTAAAGTAAAATCGCCATCAACATAAATACCGCTGAAAGGCTGTAGTGCGCTGTATTGTGCTGCCAAACTTTTTCCTAATTTGGTAAACTGCGTTAAATCGCTTGGTTGCCACCAGTCAACCAAATTACCATCGGCATTGTATCGTGCACCAGAATCATCAAAACCATGTGAAATTTCGTGACCAATTACAGCGCCAATTCCACCGTAATTCACAGCTTCGTCTGCTTTGTAATCATAAAAAGGCGGTTGTAAAATAGCTGCCGGGAAAACAATTTCGTTGTAAGCCGGGTTATAGTACGCATTTACCATTTGTGGTGGCATACCCCATTTGGTTTTATCAACTGGTTTTCCGTATTCTGCAAAATTCTTTTTAATTCCCCATTCGGTAATGGCTTTCATGTTATCGAAATAAGTTCCTTTTTCAGACGGACTTTTAACGGTTAGTTTTGAATAATCTTCCCACTTGTCAGGATATCCGATTTTAATACTCAATTTCGCCAACTTATCTAATGCACCCTGACGTGTTGCAGGCGCCATCCAAGGAAGGTTTTTAATTCGATTTTCATATGCTTTAACCACATTTTCAATCATTTCCTGTGCTTTTTCTTTCGCTTCAGCCGGGAATTTTTTATCTACGTACAGTTTTCCTAAAGCTTCACCTAACGAACTATTTACAATGTTCACACCGCGTTCTTCGATTGGTTTTTGCTTTTGTGCACCCGATAAAACTTTGCTGAAAAACTCCCAGTTTGCTCTTTCTAATTCTGGCGACAACATAGATGCAGAACCGTTGATCACATTCCATGTTAGGTAAGCTTTTAAATCTTCGATAGGTGTTGTTTTAAGTAATTCGTTCATTTTAGCCAATGCTTTTGGCTGTGAAACCACTACAGAATCGATATTCTTTAAACCAGTTTTATCAAAATAAGCTGTCCAATTAATGTTTGAAGCTATACTTTGCAGTTTGGTAACAGGCATTGGGTTGTAGGTTTTACGATCGTCACGCATTTCTACTTTGGTTAATTCTGCTTCAGAAATTTTTGTTTCAAAAGACAAAACTTTCGCTGCTTTTGCAGTAGCATCAGCTTCATTATTGCCTACCGCTTTCAGCATTCTAGCAACGTGTTTTTCATATTTTTTACGAATTTCTGTTGTTTCAGCATCTTTCAAAAGATAATAATCGCGTTCGCCTAATCCGGTTGAAGTTCCGTAAACATAAACTACATTTTTGTTTGAATTTAAAGCATCAGAACTTACATAAGTCCCGAATAGTCCTGTTCCTCCTTCAAAAATAGTAGTTTGGATCAACGCATTTACATCATCAATCGTTTTAATGGATGCAACTCTTGCTAAATCAGCTTCAATAGGTTTAATACCTAAATTGGCACGAGAAACCGTATCTAAATAGGTTTTGTAAAGATTTACCGCTTTGCCTTCATCAGAACTCGATTTTAAATCTTTGTTATTGGCAGCTTCTTTCAGCATATTCAAAACATCCAAATCGGTATTTTTAGCCAATTCGTCAAAACTACCCCAAGTTGATTTATCTGCAGGAATTTCGGTTTTATCGAACCACTTACCATTTACAAAACGGTAAAAATCATCGCCCGGTTTAACGGTAGTATCCATATACTTTAAAGCGATACCGTGTGTTTGGTTGTCTGTTTCTGGCTTGTCTTTTTTACAAGATGCCAATGCCAAAACAGCCACCAAACTTAGTTGCGTTATTTTTTTCATTAGTACAAAAAGTTAATTTTTTAAAATTAGTACAAAAAAACGGCAATTGTTACATTGCCGTTTTTGTTTTTACTAGATGCTTTTTTTATCTGCATCTTAATATATTAAACTCTGCCAAAGTTTTAAACTTTGGCAGAGTGGATTGTCCATTTAGTGAAGTCTACCAGATCTTCACTCGGTTTTCTGGTGAAACGTATAATTTATCGCCTGGTTTAATGTCGAATGCTTTATACCAAGAATCAACATTTTGCAACGGCACATATGAACGATACATTCCCGGAGCGTGCGGATCGGTTTTTACCTGATTTTTTATGGCTTCATCGCGCATTTTTGTTCTCCAGATGGTTCCCCACGAAATAAAGAAACGTTGCTCAGGCGTGTATCCGTCGATTAATCCTGGACGACCTTTATCTGCTAAATACAACTGTAATCCGTCGTAAGCAGCGTTCACACCACCTAAATCTCCAATATTTTCACCTAAAGTAAATTTACCATCAACAAAAGTATTCGGAAGCGGTTCTAAAGACGAGTATTGATCTGCCAAAGCTCCACCTAATCCTGTAAACTGTTTTAAATCGTCTTCTGTCCACCAGTTAACCAAGTTACCATCGGCGTTGTATCGAGAACCAGAATCATCGAACCCATGCGAAATTTCGTGACCGATAACCGCTCCAATTCCACCAAAATTCACAGCCATATCGGCTTTATAATCGTAAAAAGGCGGTTGTAAAATCGCTGCCGGGAACACAATTTCGTTGTTTGTTGGGTTAAAATATGCGTTTACGGTTTGTGGCGACATACCCCATTTGGTTTTATCTACCGGTTTACCGTATTCTGCAATGTTTTTTGCAAAGCCCCAACGCGCTACGTTTTTCATGTTTTCGTAATACGTTCCTCCGTTTTCTGGTGCTTTAATTTCAACTTTTGAATAATCTTCCCATTTATCAGGATATCCGATTTTAACGGTTGATTTACGCAATTTTTCGATCGCTCCCTGACGAGTTGCAGGTGTCATCCAAGGTAAATTGTTGATACGGTTTTCAAACGCCAAGAAAACATAATCGATCATTTCTTTTGCCTTTGCTTTAGCTTCTGGCGGAAATTTCTTCTCTACATACAATTTGCCCAAAGCTTCGCCAACCGTTCCGTTTACAACCTGCAATGCACGCTCTTCAATAGGTCGTTGTGCAATGGCTCCGGTTAAGGTTTTGCTGTAGAAATCGAAGTTCGCTTCATCTATAGCTGTGGTTAAAACACCGGTGTTTTTGTTAATCAGCATCCAACGTAAATATGCTTTCAATTCTTCGGCACTGGCTGTTTTAAAAATATTTTCTAATGTTTCCATGTATTTTGGCATAGAAACTACTACCTGATCCACATTTTTTAATCCCGCTGCTGTTAAATAATTGTTCCAATTAACCGTTGGAGTTAGTTTCTGCAATTCGGCAACCGACATTGGATTGTAGGTTTTTCTACGATCGCGACGTTCCACACGGTCTAAACGTGCTTCTGCCATTTTGGTTTCTAAAGCAACAACCTGCGCTGCCTGTTTTTTAGACGATGCTTCATCAATTCCTAAAAACTGCAACATACGGGCAACGTGTACTTCGTATTTCTGCTTTTTATCTTGCGAATCGGCATCTTTAGAAACATAATAATCACGATCAGGTAAACCAATGCTTCCCGGCGAAACGTAAATAGTGTTTTTGTTAGAATCCATCGCATCTGCACCTACGTACAATCCAAAAAATCCTAAACTACCTTCGGGCATTTTCTCTTTTAACAACGCAACAACGTCGTTAGCATTTTTAATTTTGTTGATTTGATCTAACGTAGATTGAATAGGTTTAATGCCTAATTTGTTGCGGGTATCTAAATCTAAATAAGTTTTAAAAACGTTAACCGCTTTCATTTGATCCGATTTTGGATCTAATTTTTTATTGTTAACTGCTTCTTTTAAAATAGTCAACGCATCAATATCGGTATTCTGACGCAGTTCGTCAAAACTTCCCCAACGCGTTCTATCGGCAGGAATTTCAGTTTTATCGAACCATTCACCATTCACATATCTAAAGAAATCATCGCCCGGTTTCACGTTTTTATCCATGTATTCCAAGTTGATTCCGTGACTTTCTGCAGATTTATCCTGTGCATTTACCGATGAAAAGATCATTAGCAAGGTTACAGGTAAAAACATAAATTTTTTATTCATTTTTAATAGATTAGGTATATCCTTACAAAAATAAAAACTAAACGTAATTAAAAGACTGTTTTATAACTTATTTAACCCTTTTTAGCTGAAACGTTTTGTAATTTTGCACAAAATTTAAGTAATGAAAGATCTTTTTTATCGTTACAGATACTTGTTTCTTACCATTGGTGTATTGTCGGTTATTATTTTATCGCTGTTTTACAATGCTTTAAAACCCGAAAAGCAACTGCCTATTTACACGCCTGCAATGGTAAATCCGGAGTTGGTTGACAGTTTGGTTCAGCATCAAAACAATAAAATGAAGCATAAGATTGCCGATTTTTCTTTTCAGAATCAAAACAATAAAACCATTACCCAGAAAGATTACGAAAACACTATTTATGTTGCCGATTTCTTTTTTACAACCTGCCCGACGATTTGCCCAATTATGACCGATAATATGGTGTGGCTGCAAGATAAAATTAAAGATATGCCTAACGTAAAACTATTGTCGTTTTCTGTTACGCCCGATATTGATACACCCGAAGTTTTACGAAAATATGCCGATAAAAAAGGAGTGATCGATGCCAAGTGGAATATGGTTACAGGCGATAAAAAGGATATTTATTATTTGGCAAGACAATCGTTTTTGGCGGTGAAGACCGAAACCACGGGCGAATTGTACGATATGGTTCACACCGAAAATTTTATCTTGGTTGATAAAAACGGACGCATTCGAGGGTTTTACGACGGTACCAATTTAGATCAAGACAAAGGCGACGATACCAAGAATGTAACCCAATTGTTAGAAGATATTAAATGGTTGAACGAAAAGAATTAAAAAGTTAAAATATTTATAAAACAGATCAAAAAAAGAAGGGAAATTCAAATTAAGTTCGGATTTCCTTTTTTAATAAGTAGATTTGTAATCTAAAATCAATCTAAATAAAAAGATTATGACTCTTAATTTTTTAAAAAAGAGCCAAAAAGGAACCATCATTGCTATAAATGCAGACAATGTTCCTTTAAAATTAATTGAAATGGGCTGCTTACCCGGCAATATTGTCGAGGTTTTGCAAATTGCACCTTTATCAGATCCGATCTACATAAAAGTAAACGATTCGTTTTTAAGTATTCGTAAAGATCTGGCAAAAGAAATTGAAGTTGAACTGATATAACATTTAATGAAACAACTAAAAGTAGCGTTAATTGGAAACCCGAATGTTGGTAAAACTTCCGTTTTTAACGCGTTAACAGGCTTAAACCAACACGTTGGGAATTATCCCGGCGTAACCGTAGAACGTAAAATTGGTACGGCAACTTTAGCAAAAGATACCAAAGCACATATTATTGATTTACCGGGTGTTTACTCTGTAAATCCGAATTCTAAAGACGAAGAAATTGCGCTTAACGCCATTTTCGATGCATCGAACAAAGATTTTCCCGATGTTATTGTCGTGGTTGCCGAAGTAGAAAATTTAAAACGAAACCTGTTGCTTTTTACGCAGGTTAAAGATTTGGGTTTTCCTACTATTTTAGCATTGAATATGGCAGATCAAATGGAAAAGAAAGGAATTTCTATTGATGTACCTGCGTTGGAAAAAGCGTTGGATACTAAAATTGTTCTAATTTCAGCAAGAAAAAATGAAGGAATCGATGAGTTGAAACAAGCCGTTTTAAATTATTCAAGCTATAATACCAATAGTGTTTTCGATTTAAAATCGATCGATGAAAACTATTTTACACTTTTAGGACATTTATATCCAAATCAAAATCCTTACAAAGTTTGGTTAACGCAGACCGGAGTTTTTCAGTTCAAACAATTAAGTCCGCTTGTTTCAAGTAGTTCTACTGTTCAGAAATCGGAAAACGAACTCAAAAAATTGCAGCAGCGCGAAACCATAAAGCGTTATCAGTTTATTAACGAGATTTTAAAGGATACATATAAAATTGATACTTCAAAAGCAACAGATATCCGCATGAAGTTCGATCGAATTTTAACGCACAAATTCTGGGGCTACATTATCTTTTTCTTTGTTTTACTGTTGATTTACGGATCAATCTTTGAACTGGCTGCTTTCCCAATGGATTTTGTTGATGGATTATTTGCCGATTTATCTACTTGGACAAGTGCCAATTTACCCGAAGGAAAATTAACCGAATTGCTTGCCGATGGTGTAATTCCAGGTCTGGGTGGTGTATTGATGTTTGTTCCGCAAATCGCTATTTTATTCTTTTTAATATCGATTTTAGAAGAAACCGGTTATATGAGCCGAGTGGTTTTTATAATGGATCGCATCATGAAACCTTTCGGTTTAAGCGGAAAATCGGTTGTTCCGTTAGTATCGGGAACAGCATGTGCCATTCCGGCAATCATGAGTGCACGTAATATTGAAAATCCAAAAGAACGATTAATCACGATGCTGGTTACGCCGTTTACAACGTGTTCGGCGCGTATTCCGGTGTACATTATCATCATATCGCTCATCATTCCAAAAACATATATTTTAGGTTTTGTGCCGTTGCAGGCTTTTGTAATGACCATGATGTACGTTTTAGGATTTTTAGCTGCGTTGCTTTCTGGTTTGGTTTTAAGCAAGATTATTAAAGCCGACAGAAAATCGTTTTTTGTGATTGAAATGCCCACGTACAAAGCACCAATTTTAAAGAATGTATTTTTAAATATGTACGAGAAAGTAGTTTCGTATGTTGTGGGTGCCGGAAAAATTATTTTGGCGTTATCGGTAATTTTATGGTTTTTAGGATCGCACGGACCGAGTGATACTTTTGGAAATGCCGAAGAAATGGTTGCTGAAAAGCAGATGAACGAACGATTGACAGAAGAACAATTGGCAAGCGAAATTGCAGGTTATCAGTTAGAACATTCGTACATTGGAATCATCGGTAGAACCATTGAACCAGTTTTTCGTCCGTTGGGATACGATTGGAAAATAAGTATTGCCGTTTTAACATCGTTTGCCGCACGTGAGGTTTTTGTAGGAAATTTAGCAACCTTATACAATTTAGGCGAAGAAGCTGCCGAAGACGAAACAAAAATCATAGACCGAATGGCTAATGAAAAACGCGCAGACGGAACACCTGTTTACACCTTTGCAACGGGAATTTCGTTATTGCTGTTTTATGCTTTTGCAATGCAGTGTTTGTCAACTGTGGGGGTTACTAAAAAGGAAACTAACTCGTGGAAATGGACATTAGTTCAGCTTGTTTTTATGACAGCCGTAGCTTATGTTGCAGCGTTAATAGCTTATCAACTTTTAAAATAAATACTATGCAGAATATTATTGTTTATATTTTGTTGTGTATGGCGGTTGCCTTTTTATTGAAGAAATTTGTTTTTAAAAAGAAGAAAAAGGGCAGTTGCAGTGATGATAATAACTGTGGGTGTGGGTAAGTAAACAGTAAATTTTCTAAAAAAAGATAAAATTAACTCGTTTAAAAAACTTAATTTTAGCTAAATTAATTTTTCATGAAACAACAGTATGCAGTAATTTGTTTTTTTATAGTATCCGTATTTTGCTTTGCTCAAACAGGTGTAAACACTCGAAACCCTTTAGGCGCGTTTCATGTCGACGGAAATACTGATAACGCAATTACTCCCACTGCTGCCCAACAAACAAACGATTTTATTGTAACCACTTCCGGAGCCACAGGCATTTGAACAGCTACATTAAATAGCTCGGCAAAACTACAGATCGACGCCACCAATCAAGGTGTGCTTATTACAAGAGTTGGTTTACAGAATACGACTGATGCTTCAACAATTCAAAGTCCTGCAAAGGGATTAATGGTTTACAATACCAATAATTCTGCACAAATTGCAGAAGGATTTTATATTAATTACGGAACACCGACAGATCCAGTTTGGAGAACATTCGAGAAAATAGACAGAAATTTATTCCGCCTAGAAAACACATACGATGTAACCGCAACTGCACCGGTTAATCAAGCAGTGACAGCAGGAACAACAGTCAACAATATCGCATTAGGACTTTCTATTACTATAACCATACCAGCTTTTACAGAGGCAAAAGTAATCACAACGTATAGTGTGCCCATGGGTACAACTACCGAATCAACTGGATTTAACGGATATTACGGAATACGATTTTTAAAGGGAAACGTTGAGCTACCTTCAGGATCTAGAAAATTTACTATTGTTCCTTCTTCAGGAGTTGCTTCCAGAATGGCTTCTGTTGGTGCAACGGTAGGAGATAACATAAGTAACAATACAGCATCACCGATTACTATTACCTATACTTTAAACGGTTATGTAGAACCTATTGCCGGATCTTCAACTATAAGATTCAATATGTGGCAAACTTCGGGGAACAATTTTAACTGGGGATTGGGCTATATGTTTACCCAATTGTTTTTAAAGCCCTTGAATTAATAAAATAGTAATTTTAGTTTTTAGGAGAATTTTATTGTAAGATACTTTTATTTGAACGGAAGTTATATTTCCTGCTTTTCAGCCCAGTTTATTTCTTTTGGAAGATCAATGTTTGATAATTCTATATGAATTACTCTGCGTTTTTTACTGTTTGTTGTTCTGCCCGAACTATGCAGTAGCAATGGTTTCATAAGCATAACTCCGCCTTTATTAACATTGCAGGTTACTCCTTTTTCATTTTCCCAATTGATGTTTTCCGGTCTGTAAATTCCTTTTGAATGAGAATTTTCTATAACCTTTAAAGCGCCGTTTTCTAAATTTGTTTCATCCAAATGGATTCGTAAGGTTACAATATTTTCTAAAATAGAAATTGGTGGCTGAACAGCAAACTGATTTTGCTTTTTAGTCCAATTAACAAAGTTTTCAATTTCCGCCTTTTTATCTACCGAAATAGTCAGATCCTGATGATACGCAACATACCAATTAGAATTTTCGGGTTTATCAAAATAGATGCTTTTCACAATGAAATAATCATTACCAATAATATTTGATATCAGATATTTAAGATTATCACTAAAAATGAATTGAAGTATTTCCGGGATTTCTTTAAGAACCTGTCTTATCGCGAATAAATCTTCCGATTTACGAAAAGTAGAATTTGTTTGATCGGCTTTATTAATCGAATTAAGAATTGAATCAATTTCTGCATCATTATAAATTCCATCAACAATTGAAAAACCTTTGTTGTATAAATTATCTTTAGCGATATTTAAATTATCTGTCATATTCTTTTATTTTTGGATTACCCCAAAGCAACATCCAACATCATCATGGCAATAAATCCACCAACAAAACCAAGGGTTGCAATATCGCCGTTATCGCCTTGCTGGGTTTCGGGAACAACTTCTTCAATCACCACAAAAATCATGGCTCCGGCTGCAAAAGCCAACGCATAAGGTAAAATCGGTGTGAAAAAACCGACAGCCAATGCACCAATTACCGCCGCAATAGGTTCAACCAAAGCAGAACTTTGTCCGTACATAAAACTTTTGCCTTTGCTCATACCGGCTCTTCGCAATGGAAACGAAACCGCCAAACCTTCGGGTAAATTTTGTAAACCAATTCCAATTGCCAACGTTAAAGCACCGGCAATAGTTGCTTCGGGAATTCCGGCTGCAACACCGCCAAACAAAACACCAACCGCCAAACCTTCGGGAATGTTATGTAACGTAATCGCCAAAACCAATAAAGTTGTTTTCTGCCAGGGAGTTTTGGTTTTAACGCCTTCGGTTTTTGATACGGGATGATTCAAGTGCAAATGCGGTAGAATTTTATCTAACACAAACAAAAACAGCGCACCTAACGCAAAACCAATGGCAGCGGGCATTACTTTGGTAAAACCTTCGCCATGACTCATGTTTATAGCTGGTGCAAGCAAACTCCAAAAACTGGCTGCAATCATTACACCGCCAGTAAAACCTAACATTCCGTCTAATAATTTTTTACTCGGATTTCGAAAAACAAATACCAAAGCCGCACCAATTGCCGTTAATGCCCAAGTGAATAATCCTGCGAAAAGTGCTGCCCAAACCGGGTCAACCGATTCAAAAAAGGCTATGAGTTGATCAAACATATCAGATCTTTTTTACAAATAAATTATGAGCGACCACTTTAGATAAGGTCAACTCGTTTTCTTGAAACAGAATAGTAACCGAATGATCGAAGTTTTCATGTTTTAAAACGGTAAAAGTGCTTCCCAAGGCAATTTTTTGTCGATCTAAATATTGAAGAAAAGCAGCCGACGTATCTTTTACACCCACACACATATATTTATGATTGATTTTTGTTTCGGTAAGCAGTTCTTTTTCACGGTACGGAATTTCGCCTTTAGAATTTGGAATAGGATCGCCATGCGGATCTTCTTTTGGGTAACCCAGAAAAGCATCCAAGGCATTAATCAGCTTTTCAGATTTAATATGTTCCAACTCTTCGGCAACATCATGCACTTCGTCCCAGTTAAAATTCAACTTATCAACCAAAAAAACTTCCCACAAACGGTGCTTTCTAATAATCATTTTGGCGGTTTGCAAACCTAGTGTGGTTATAAAAACACCTTGATATCGTTCGTGTGTAATCAGTTTTTTTTCTTTCAGTTTTTTAATCATATCGGTAACCGATGACGCTTTTGTATCAATTTTCTGCGCAATGGCATTGGTTGAAATTCCTTCATCTTCGGTTTGTGACAAATGATAAATCACTTTAAGGTAATTTTCTTCGGTATGGGTAAGCATAGTTTCAAATAAAAATCAAATATAATTAAATAATCTAGTTTTAATTTAAGTTGTTTAAAAAATATTTTTAGATTTGTCTAAAATTTAATTCAAATGAAACTAATTATATTTTTCAGTTTACTTTTAAGTGTTTCAACTTTATCGGCACAAGTACAATTTACCGGAAAAGTAACCGATAATAAAAATGCCGTACAAACCGCGGTTTATATTGTTGAAGCCGATGAAGAAGTGCAAACTGATGTAGAAGGAACTTTTACGTATCAATTCGAAAATACAGGTATTTATCATATCAATATTGAAAACAACAGCGGATTTATTCAGACTTTTGAATTGAATCTGACAAAACCGGAAGAACAATTTGAATTTGTTTTATCAAACGAAGATTCGCAAACCGATTTATTGAACGAAATTGTAATTTCTGGAACCATGAAACCCGTGCTTCGATCTGAAAGTTTGGTTCCGGTTGAGGTTTACACGCCAACTTTTTTCAGAAAGAACCCAACACCCAATATTTTTGAAGCTTTGCAAAACGTAAACGGAGTAAAACCGCAGGTAAATTGCAGTGTTTGTAATACGGGCGACATTCATATTAACGGATTGGAAGGTCCGTACACTTTTGTTTTGATCGATGGAATGCCTATTGTAAGTGGCTTGTCAACGGTTTATGGTTTATCGGGAATTCCGAATTCATTGATCGAAAAAGTCGAAATTGTGAAAGGTCCGGCTTCGTCGTTATATGGCAGTGAAGCTGTGGGCGGATTGATCAATATCATTACAAAAAATCCGTTGTATGCATCAAAATATGCTGTTGATGTTTTTGGGACTTCGTGGGGCGAAATTAATACCGATTTGGGATTGTCTTTAAAAGTTTCAGATAAAGTTCACTGGTTAATGGGGGTGAATTATTTCAATTATTCCAATCCGATCGATAAAAATAAAGACGGATTTACCGATGTTACGCTTCAAGACCGTATTTCGATTTTTAACAAGTTTACTTTCGATCGAAAATCTAAAAAACAATTTGCACTGGCAACCCGCTATTTTTACGAAGACCGTTGGGGCGGACAAATGAATTGGAACAGAAGTCACCGTGGCGGAACCGATGTTTACGGGGAATCAATTTACACGAACAGATTTGAATTACTTGGTTTGTACGAACTGCCGTTTACCGAAAAAATTACGAGTCAGTTTTCTATTACGGCACACGATCAGAATTCAATGTATGGCGATACGCCGTTTATGGCAAAACAAAACATTGCTTTTACGCAGTTTTATTGGGATAAAACCTACGGAAAACATGATTTATTGGTTGGAACAGCCGCAAGATATCAGATGTACGATGACAACAGTGCAGCCACACCAACAGCCGATGAAACCTTTATTCCGAGTGTTTTTGTTCAGGATTCGTACGAAATAAACAAGCATTTTAGTTTATTGGGTGGATTAAGGTACGATTATCATAAAGATCATAAAAGCATAATTACGCCACGTTTTGCGTTTAGATACGAATCTGATAAAGGAGATATCTTACGTTTAAATGCCGGAACAGGTTTCCGTGTAGTGAATTTGTTTACCGAAGAACATGCCGCGCTTTCGGGTGCTCGTGATGTAATTGTTTTAGAAGATCTAAAGCCCGAAAAATCGTATAACGTAAATGTAAATTATTTAAAAACCTGGATGTTGAAAGATGATTTTATCCTTCAGGCTGAAGCTGCTGCATGGTACACTTATTTTACCAATTCCATAATTCCAGATTACGACAGCAATCCAAACCAGATCATCTATAAAAATTTAGAAGGATATGCCGAAACTAAAGGTATCAGCCTAAATGTTGATGCGGTTTATGCCAACAATTTGAAAATAATGATGGGCGTAACGCTGCAAGATGTAAGCAAGGTAGAAGATAATGTACGTACACAACAAATGCTTACTGAAAAATTTTCCGGAACATGGGTTGTTTCTTATACTTTTAACCGTTTAAACCTAACCGCAGATTATTCGGGAAATTTGTACGGACCCATGCGTTTGCCTTTGGTTAGTGAATTAGATCCGCGTTTGCCGTATTCTGAAACCTACAGTATTCAGAATATTCAGTTAACTTATAAAGGTTTTAAGCATTTTGAATTATACGGTGGCGTTAAAAATTTATTGAATTGGACACCTAACAAAAACAATCCGTTTTTAATTGCCCGTTCTAACGATCCGTTTAACAAAAATGTTCAATATGATGCCAACGGAACGGCTTTGGTTACACCCGAAAATCCGTACGGTTTAGTGTTTGATCCTACATATATTTACGCACCAAACCAAGGCTTAAGAACGTTTTTTGGTGTGCGATACAACTTCTAAAATTATGTTAAAAACAAAACTATTTTAATAAATAATTTTGCTATGTTGTTGTAATTCAATATATTTGCTTTTGTGTGAAAATTTAAAGGTAGTTTTTTGCAACGAAAAAAGCCTATCTTTGCCAGCAAACAACAATAAATATAACTATGTACACAGGTTTACAACATGCGCATTCTTACATTGCTTTTGCGGCTTTAATCTTACTGATTGTAGCATCGATAAATGCAATTATCGGGATGACATCAAACAAAGAATTTAAAGATGGCGATCGTAAATTATCGTTATTCGCTTTAATTTTTACACACACACAATTGTTAATTGGAATCATACTTTATTTTGTATCTCCAATGGTTCAGTCTTTTTCAGTTGCAATGAAAGACAGTACATTACGATTGTATGCTTTAGAACACCCGTTAATTAATATTATAGCAGTAGTATTAATTACAATTGGTTGGTCGCGTCATAAAAAAATGACAACAAGCAAAGCAAAATTTAAATCAATTGCAATCATGTTTGCTTTAGGAACCATTTTGATTTTATCAAGAATTCCTTGGAGCGCTTGGTTATAAAATACAATTCTTAATTCTGTAAAAAGAAAAAAGAATTATCTTGTCTTTACAAGAAAAAAAGAAGTTTAATTAAATTACAATTTATGAAGAAGCATTTTTCATTAATTTTAGCAGGATTAGTAACACTTACAGTAGTAACTGGATTTAGTGTTGTAACAAAAAACAATGAGACGGATAACAATGTAAAAGTTGTAGGGAAGGAATTAGCGTATGCAGAAATAGCAACAGCTAATAATTTGAGTAAAGATTCTTCTAAAATAAACGAAAAAGAAGCTGAATTAAAAAGTGAATTAATTAAGTTAAATGCTGAACTAGAGGCTTTAGAAAGCGAAGTGGAAACAGTTCACGAAGAAACCAAAGCGTCTTACTACCACGATAAATTCAACGGTAAAAAAACAGCAAGTGGCGAGGTTTTTAGTAATAAAAAGTACACTGCAGCGCATAAAACATTGCCTTTTGGAACTAAAGTGCGTGTAACAAATCTTACAAATGATGAAGAAGTGATTGTTGAAATCAATGATCGCGGACCATTCTCTAAAGGACGTCAGTTAGATTTAAGCAAAAAAGCTTTTATGGATTTAACCCATAACCGCAATCACGGTACATTAAGCGTTAAAGTTGAAGTGTTACCGGAAGATTACGAAGACAAGAAAATCGAAATACAAGAAGAATTGAATGTAGTAACTTCGGTTCCAAATGATTTAGACTTACATGAATTTGCGTTATAGCCTTTTTAGTATCTTAATAATATTGTGTTTTGCAAGTTGTAAAACGGCAAATCGCACAAAAAACACAAAAACCTCATTGTATAAAGATGAGGTTTTTGCATGTTATTACCACAATAAATTTAACGGCAGAAAAACAGCAAGCGGCGCCGTATTTTCTAACAGTAAATTAACAGCAGCGCATAAAACACTGCAGTTTGGCACTAAAGTTAAAGTTACCAATATAGAAAACGATAAAAGCGTAATTGTAGAAATTAACGATCGCGGACCGTTTACAAAAGGTTTGGAAATTGATTTAAGCAAAAAAGCATTCGATGCCATTTCGCACGATAAAAAAGCGGGTAAACTTCAGGTTAAATTAGAATTGATTAACGATTCCAAGAAGTAAAAGGCACATTGCTTAAATACGCATTGTAATAACGCTCGTCGCCCGTTAATTCTTCGCCCAGCCAGTCTGGTTTTTCAAATTGCTGATCTGCTGTTTCCAATTCTACTTCGGCAATAACAAGTCCTTTGTTTGCGCCTTCAAAAACATCAACCTCAAAAACAATAGTATCAAACGGAATTAAATACCGGGTTTTATCAATCACAAAATATTCGCACAGCAATAAAAGCGCTTCGGCATCTTTAATGTCGATCTCTTTTTCCCACTCAAATCGCGATAAACCATCGGCAGAACTTATGCCTTTCACAGTAATAAATCCCTTATTTCCTTTGGTACGCACGCGAACCGTTCGGTTTTTATCGGTATTCAAATACCCTTGAGTTATCTTGTAGCTTTCTTTAGCATTCGCCAAAAAAGTAGTACTTTTAACGCTGAATTTTCTTTCAATTTCTAACATTGATTTTCTGGATTTTCTTCGAAATCAAATATCGTAAAAAAGAATTTATGAGTTTAATAAAAAAACAGTTAACCTATAAAAATGTCAATGAAATATTTACAAAATACATTGTAGATGATCAGGTGGTTTTACAAGAACGACTGTATTTTTTATACGATTTGGTGCGATATTACCGACCAAGAAATCCAAAAGCAGTTGCCAATATTACCTTGCGCGAACTGTTGGATCATTTGATTGAATTCGACAAACACCGTGTAATTCTTGCCAATTATCTGAAAAATATTCTGTCGGGCAGATCTTTCCATAGAATGGTTTCAGATGCTGGTATTTTGCAGGATTCAGATTTTTTGTACGAGATCAGAAAGCGGATTTCGGCAAAAATACTTCCTTATCAACCGCAAAGAGATACATTGGAATATGCCTTAAATCAGGTTTTTTATAAGGAAAACGATTTTGTATGGATCAATAAAATTCCTTTAGCCGAATTAATTGAACTGGTTGAAATTTTACAGATCAAGGATATTTATAGTTTTGAAAAAGCCGATGACGGCGCTTTGTCTGAAATATTGTATGCCATGGGACTTTTAACCCAGCGAATGAGCGGGCGTTCAATGGAAACCAGTATTTTGAACATGATACCGAAATACAACCATTTGGGCAGTCCTTTTTTAGGTTTCGAAAGCGAGTTTTTAGAGATTGAAAATCGTTTGCGAAAAGGCGAAATACAGTTTGTAGATTCCAATGATTTAAACTACCGACAAATGGTTATTTTGTACAACCAGTGTGTAGATTTGGTTAAACACGCCTATAAAAACAGTGCAACATTTGGTATCACGCTTAAAGTAAATCAAAGCTTGCTGCGTATAAGACAGCAATTAGAGAGAATTCAGATTTTAATGAATTTTATGGTTGTAGATCATTCACAAGACCGAATCGAAAATACCGTAAGATTATCTTTACGATTAATAGAATACAACTGTTATAAAAACAATATCAGCAAATTAATTGCAGAAAGTACGCAGGTTGTATCGTACGAAATTACGCAGTATACTGCCAAAACAGGTGAGCATTACATTACCGAAACCGCCAAAGAATATTTTTCAATGTTTAAAGCATCAATGGGTGCGGGACTCGTGGTTGGTTTCTTATGTATTTTTAAAGTGTTGTTGTCTAAAGCAACTACCAGCGATTTTGGCTTTGCCTTTTTGTACAGTCTTAATTACGCTTTCGGTTTCATTGTAATTTACTTATGCGGTTTTGCGTTGGCAACAAAACAGCCTGCAATGACAGCATCAACCATAATAAAAGCAATTGAAGAAGGTAGGAAAAATCAGACATCAACAACCGAACAACATAGCTCTTTTGCTAAATTGTTTGCGCGCTTGTTCCGTTCACAGTTCATTGCGTTTGTGGGAAACGTTATAATGGCTTTTGCCGTAGCATTGCTTTTAATTTGGATAATTGACAGCATTACTGGAATAAATATTACCGATACCAAATGGCATACGTTGCTAAAAGATTCAAGTCCGGCACATTCGTTAGCTATTTTTCATGCGGCTATTGCGGGCGTTTTTCTTTTTCTGTCGGGAATTATTTCAGGAAATGTATCAAACAAAAACAAGCACAATCAGGTGTATTACCGCATACAGGAAAATCCATTTTTAAAATCGACCATAGGTGCGTATAAAGCAAACAGATTAGCTGGCTGGTTAGAGAAAAAATGGCCAGGGATTATTTCTAATCTTTGGTTTGGTGTTTTTATGGGAAGTACGCATTCCATCGGTATTTTTTTAGGTTTGAATTTGGATATCCGTCACATTACTTTTGTGAGTGGAAACATTGCATTAGGTGCTTACGGAGCCGATTTTCAACTAACTTGGACAACATGGATGTGGTGCGTTTTAGGTTTGTTTTTTGTAGGATTTATGAACTTTATCGTAAGTTTTGGTTTGTCGTTAGGATTGGCATTCCGATCAAGAAATATTCCGTGGACAGAAGTTTTCTCTTTACAGAAATCAGTTTGGAAACACTTTAAAAAACAGCCGCTGCATTTCTTTTTTCCACCTCGTAAAAGAAAAGAAACTGTTATTAATTGATTTAGATTGTAATGGAAATAAATCAGACGCATCGCAAAATAATTCATGTAGATATGGATGCGTTTTACGCTTCGGTAGAACAGTTAGATTTTCCTGAATTAAGAGGTAAACCACTTGCAGTGGGCGGATCTGAAGAGCGAGGTGTAATATCGGCAGCAAGTTACGAAGCGCGTAAATTTGGAGTTCGAAGCGCCATGAGCGGTAAGCTCGCAATAAAAAAATGTCCGGAATTAATCTTTGTAAAACCACGTTTTGGTCGATACAAAGAAGTATCAAACCAAATAAGACAAATCTTTTTAGAATATACCGATCTGGTAGAACCATTGTCGTTAGACGAAGCTTTTTTAGATGTAACAGTTAATAAAAAAGGGTTGAAAAGCGCCACCTTAATGGCAGAAGAAATCCGATTGAAAATCTTTCAAACTACAGGATTAACAGCATCGGCAGGAATTTCCATCAATAAATTTCTTGCAAAAATAGCAAGCGATTACAACAAACCAAACGGACAAAAAACAATTAAACCCGACGAGATAATTCCGTTTTTAGATTCGTTAGAAATTAAACGCTTTTTTGGTGTTGGTAAAAAAACCTGCGAGAAAATGTATCATCTGGGTATTTTTACGGGTGCCGATTTACGCCAAAAAACGTTAGATTTTTTAGAACATCATTTCGGAAATTCGGGTATTCATTTTTATCAGCTGGCTCGCGGTATAAGTAATTCTGCGGTTGTGCCAAATCGTTTGCCAAAATCAATCGGTGCAGAGCGAACATTTCAAGAAAACTTTACATCAATCATTCCTTTAAAAGAAAAGCTAACCGATGTTTGCGAAGAAGTTTCAACCCGACTACAAAAACGAGATCTTTCGGGTAAAACAATTACCCTTAAAATAAAATACAGCAATTTTAATTTACAGACAAAAAGCTTAACGTTGCCATATTACATAAGCAGTTTTGATTTGTTGTTGGATACTTCTTTAGAGCTGTTACAACAAAGCACTTTAAAAACTTCGGTACGCTTAATTGGTATTCAGGTAAGTAATTTAAACATCAACCAAAAAAAAGCAGAATATGTGCAGTTGAAGTTTAGGTTTTGAAATAAAAAAACTCAAACCGAAAGGTTTGAGTTTTTTAGAAACTCTTGATATCAATTAAGCAATTAAAGAACTTTGATTATAAAATTATCCAAATTTGCAATATATGAAGTTGGTAATCCATAGATGAGTTTATATTTTTGCGCAATCAAATCGGTTTTTATTAGGTAGGCTCTTTTATCATACCCATTTTGATAGACCATATATTTTCTACCATTTTCTTGATTTATTACTAAACTTATATTAGAACTTTGTTTAAGAATTTCAAAATTTTCATCAGTAAAACTTACTTGTAATACAGGTAAGGTTGTTGGATAAGTTAGTAAGTTGTTTCTTAAAGAAGTTACGTATGAACCTGTACTACTATTATAATTACTTACATCTGCTACTTCTATCCATCTGCCTCTTCTTGTTTTCATTAAGATAACTCCAGAAAAATTGGCTTTATAATACATAACCATGTCTCCTGGCACGAAAGTTTTCTGTCCAAAATTTGTGTATTCAGTTAAATTATCTGATTTGGTGCTATTCGTTCCAGTCAATAAATAATTTTTAATTTCTGTTGATACAAGAGGATCCATGATTAGTTCATAATTTTCAATAAGACTAGTATCATCAAAATTAATCAATAAAGAATTATTGTCTGTAATAGAATTCAACCAAGTGGAAATGTCAACTGTCGGAAGTTGAGTTGGGTTGGTTATATCTAATGATGGAATTGAGATGACTGAGCTGCCTCCAACTGATTTACAGTACATGCGGCTGTTTGAAAACTTACCTGAATAAGAATACGACGGATTATACCCTGCGCCAACGCTTAAACCAAAAACTTTACCAGATAAGAAAGAAACAGACAAACCTACTTCGGTTGCTTTTGTTGATGAATTGAGAGTAGAGCTTCCAGTAAAAAGAATATTTAATTTTGCACCTAAATATGCTGTTCTAATTAAATGTGTGCCATATATATCAGTAAAATCTTTTGGACTTAACTGATCTGCATCTTCTCTAAAATTAATGGTTAAATATTGAGAAAGTTCATTAGCATTTGCATCAATGGAAAGTTTTTTTCTGTTTATAAGATAGTCACTACTTCCAAAAGAATAAGAGCCGTTAGCAACAACAGTTTTGTCAAACTTACCTGATAAAGAGGCGTCAAATAAATTAAAGAAACCTTTTCCTCCTAGATTAACTTTAGTTGCGACCTCTTTTTTATATTCTGTTGCGTTGTATTCAGCAATTACAGTTGCTTCAGTTGTGGTAATAGTATGTGATGTAAGCCTATTGTCACTTTCAAGTAATCCTAATTTTAAAATATTGGCTTTTGCATAAGCTGGATTAGCAAAGTCACCTTTAGTGTCATAGCCATATCCAAGAACATCCCAAAGACCATCTCCAGAACTGTAAGTTTGATAGCCAGAGTCTGAGACAGCTTCTATTTCGGAATTCATGGTGTTATTATCTTCTTGTACTTCTTCTGGACTACAGCTAAATAATGTAGATAAAATTCCTAAAAGGAAAATGTTTTTTGTTTTCATAAGTTTAATTTATTTAGTAATTCTTTTGTTTTTATTAAAAGTTTTTGTAAGTAACATTAATTTCTGCTGGCGTATATTCCTGTCCTACAACAATTTTGTCAGAAGGAATAGCACTGCCCATTACATCACCATTCAAAGCTTTTGCAATAGCATTGTGTACAAAATCAGGTTTGTTACCTTTTCCTCCAAAATTAGTAGTGTAGTTAGATTGAGTTAAAACAACCCCGTCCTGAAGTACATAAACAACATATTTTAAATCTTTAGCAATACCATCAGCAAATTTAAAAGAAACATTAATTTTACCACTTGTTTCTGTTAAGCTAGATGCAATTTTAATACCTACTTCAGAATCAGTTTTGGCTAAAGCTAATGCTTGAGCTGTTTTCATTGCATTACCACTAGCAGCTTCCCATTCAGCAGATCTGTTTAAAACAGCAAAAGGATAACCTCTTTGATTTGAAGGGATTCCGAATTTCTCCCATAAAGCAGTAGATAATGTTCTTTCATGTGGAGAAAATGCAAATTTATCTCCGTTATGTAAAGCTACAGGAACAATTTTATCACCATTGCTTTTTTCTAGTTCTTCAATAGAAAAAGTTACGCGAGGGCACCATCCGCACCAAGCACCTGTAAAATCTTCAATTAAAACTCTGTGTTGAAATTTTGTTCCAACCATTACGTAGTCTTTTGTTTTATTTGCATCTGCTTGTTGTACGTTGATTACGTCGCCATTTGCATTTAAAACAGCAACCACAACTTTCATTTTTTGTGATTGATTTTCTTCTTCTTTAGGAGAATCATCAGATGATGAACATCCCATCACTAATCCGCCCAAGGCAATCGTACTTAAAAAAAGTAATTTTTTCATAAAGTCAGCTTAATTGTTTGTTAATTTAAAACAAAGTAAACGTAAATTTTTTGAGAATAAAAAAAAAAGTTGTTAAAAAGTTTTATAAATTTGTTTTTCCAATTTATTTAAATAACTA